>Ga0302279_10000395_pt1 | contig 63108 bp, 49 predicted proteins | sample III_Bog_N3_3_FD_194541 | JGI IMG/M metagenome (GOLD analysis project Ga0302279, IMG submission 194541) | Peat permafrost microbial communities from Stordalen Mire near Abisko, Sweden - III_Bog_N3_3 | ecosystem: Environmental > Terrestrial > Soil > Wetlands > Peat | place: Sweden: Abisko... | reverse complement strand
GCTCTTCCGGAGGGTGCGCACCGCCTGAGCCGTGCACCGGTCCGGTCCCGGCCACCCGACACGTGGCGGCCGGGCCGGGCCGGGGCCCCCGGCGGGTCCGGTGCTTCCGGACAGGCCGCCGACAGTAGAGTGGGTGCCCCATGAGCATGTTCTCGAAAGTCCTGCGCGCCGGCGAGGGGAAGAAGGTCCGGCGTCTGGCCGAACTGGTGCCGCTGGTCAACGCCCTCGAGCCGGAGATGGAAGCCCGGACGGACGCCGAGCTCCAGGCCCTGACGACCGGATTCCGTACCCGGCTCGACAACGGGGAGACCCTCGAGGACATCCTCGTCGAAGCGTTCGCCCTCGTGCGCGAGGGGGCCTGGCGGGTCCTCGGCCAGCGCCACTTCGACGCCCAGCTCATGGGTGGCATGGCCCTCCACTTCGGGTGGATCGCCGAGATGAAGACCGGCGAGGGCAAGACGCTGGTGTCGACCCTCCCGGTGTACCTGAACGCCCTGGCCGGGAACGGCGTCCACGTGGTCACCGTCAACGACTACCTGGCCACCCGTGACTCCGAGTGGATGGGCCGCCTGCACCAATTTCTCGGACTGACCGTCGGACGGGTGGGCCCGGACATCTCCGAGCCCGCCGAGAAGCGCCAGGCCTACCTGTGCGACGTCACCTACGGGACCAACACCGAGCTCGGGTTCGACTACCTGCGCGACAACATGGCCCGGTCCAAGGACGCCATGGTGCAGCGCGGCCACCATTTCGCCATCATCGACGAGGTGGACTCGATCCTCATCGACGAGGCCCGTACGCCGCTGATCATCTCGGGCCCCGCCGCCGAGTCCGCCCAGCTCTACTACCAGTTCGCCGGGATCGTCCGCACACTCCGGGCCGAGGAGGATTACGAGGTCGACGAGGAGAAGCGCACCGTCGTCCCGACCGAGGGCGGCATCGAGAAGGTCGAGCGCCAGCTCGGCGTGGAGAACCTCTACGACGCCGTGGCCGTCAATTACGTGCACCACCTGACCCAGGCACTCCTGGCCAAGGAGCTCTACCGCCGGGACAAGGACTACCTGGTGGCCCAGGGCGAGGTGCGCATCGTGGACGAGTTCACCGGGCGCACCCTGGATGGGCGCCGGTGGTCGGACGGGCTCCACCAGGCTGTCGAGGCCAAGGAGCGGGTCAAGATCAAAGAGGAGAACCACACCTGGGCCACGGTGACCCTTCAGAACTACTTCCGCCTCTACGAGAAGCTCGGCGGGATGACCGGCACCGCAGAGACCGAGGCCTCCGAGTTCGCGAACACCTACGAGCTCCCGGTCGTGCCCATCCCGCCGAACCGCCCGCTCGTGCGCGTGGACCAGCCCGACCTCATCTACAAGTCGGAGGAGGCCAAGTTCGCGGCGACGGTCGAGGACATCGCCGAGCGCCACGCCAGCGGGCAGCCCGTCCTCGTCGGCACCGCCTCGGTGTCCAAGTCCGAGCAGCTGTCGCGGCTGCTCGACAAGCGGGGCATCCCTCACGAGGTGCTGAACGCGAAGCAGCACTTCCGCGAGGCCGAGATCGTGGCGCAGGCCGGCCGGGTCGGCGCCGTCACCGTGGCCACCAACATGGCCGGCCGCGGCGTCGACATCATCCTCGGCGGCAACCCGGAGGGCCTCGCCGCCCGGGAGGCGGCAGCCCGGGGCATCGACGTCACCACCGAGGAGGGCGCCACCGAACTGGCGGGCATCGAAGCGGAGTTCGAGGCCCGGTGCACCTCCGAGGGCGACCAGGTGCGCGCGCTCGGCGGGCTCTACGTGCTCGGCAGTGAGCGCCACGAGAGCCGCCGCATCGACAACCAGCTGCGTGGACGGTCGGGCCGACAGGGTGATCCGGGCGAGAGTCGGTTCTTCCTGTCCCTCGAGGACGACCTCATGCGCCTGTTCGCCACCGGGGCGATGAACTGGGTGATGGGCCGGGCCCTGCCCGACGAGGTCCCCATCGAGGCCAAGATGGTCACCAAGGCCATCGAGCGTGCGCAGAACACCGTCGAGGGACGTAATGCCGAGTCCCGCAAGGACGTGCTGAAGTACGACGACGTGATGAACGAGCAGCGCAAGGTCATCTACGCCCGGCGCATGCAGGTCATCGAGGGCGAGGACCTGCGCGAGGACACCGTCGCGCTGCTCGAGGAGACGATGACCGCGGTGGTGGCGACCTACTGCCCCTCCGACTATCCGGAGGAGTGGGACCTCCCCGGGCTCCTCGTCGAGGTGACCCAGTACTACCCGACCAAGTTCGTGGTCGAGGACTTCGCGGAGGCGGCCACGGCCGGCCAGGTCACCGAGAGCGTGATCACCGAGGCGCTCGAGCTCTACGCCGAGCGGGACGAGACGATCCCGGGGGGCGAGGAGACGGCCCGCCAGCTCGAGCGGGACATCATGCTGCAGATCATCGACCAGCGGTGGCAGGACCACCTGGCGGACATGGACTACCTGAAGGAGGGGATCAACCTCCGGGCCATGGGCAACCAGGACCCCCTGGTCGCCTGGCAGCGCGAGGGCTTCGCCATGTTCGGCAAGCTGATGGACAACATCAATGACGACTACCTCCGCTACGTGTTCCACGTGCAGGTGCTGACCGAGGAGCCCGCAGCCGAGCCCGACCTGGCCCAGGCCAGCTACGTGGCCGCCGACGACCCGGTCCAGGGGGACGCCGGCATCTCGGCGGCGTTCGCCACCGCCACCCCGGCCGAGATCGAGGCGGCTGCCGCCGTGGCCGGCGGGTCCCAGCTGAGCTCGGGGGCCGGTGGGTTCGACGAAGGCGAGTCCCAGGCCCCCATCGTCAAGTCGGATCGGGAGAAGATCGGTCGCAACGAGCCGTGCTGGTGCGGCAGCGGCAAGAAGTACAAGCTCTGCCACGGCGCCAACTGACATGGCGGTCGACAGCCCCCGGACGGGGGACGGCGCGTCGGACCGGGTCGACATCGCCGAGGCGCTCACCCGGCTCGGGGAGCGTCTGCGTGAGGCGGAGCGGTTCCTGGGTGCGGACGGCCTGGCCGAACGACGGGACGAGCTCGAGCGGGCGGCCTCCGCCCCCGACCTGTGGGACGATGCCGACCACGCCCGCGAGGTGACCACCGCGCTCGGACGGGTGACCGAGGACCTCCAGATGCTGGACTCGCTGCGTGAGCGACTGTCCGACGCCGAGACGCTCTACGAGCTGATGCGGGAGGAAGGCGACGAGTCCCTCCGCCCCGAGGTCGAGGAGATCTTGGCCGACCTCGACCGTCGCCTCGGCGTATTGGAGCTGCGCGCCCTCTTCGCCGGCGCGTACGACGACGGCGACGCGGTGGCCGAGATCCACGCCGGCGCGGGTGGCACCGATGCCCAGGACTGGGCCGAGATGATGCTGCGGATGTACACCCGCTGGGCCGAGCGCCGGGGCTTCACGATCGAGGTGGAGGAGGCGACTGAGGGCCAGGAGGCCGGGCTCATGTCGGCCACGTTCATCGTGCGGGGACGGTACGCCTTCGGGCTGCTGGCCGCCGAGCGGGGCGTGCACCGGCTGGTGCGCATCTCGCCCTTCGATGCCCAGCACCGGCGCCAGACCAGCTTCGCCTCGCTCGACGTCGTCCCGTTCCTGGAGGATGTCTCGGGGGAGGTCGAGATCGACGAGAAGGACCTGCGCGTCGACACCTACCGGTCGTCGGGCGCCGGCGGTCAGCACGTCAACAAGACGGACTCGGCGGTCCGGCTGACCCACCTCCCCACCGGGATCGTGGTGACCTGCCAGAATCAGCGAAGTCAGACCCAGAACAAGGCGAAGGCGATGCAGGTGCTGGGGGCGAAGCTGGCCGAACGGCAGCGGGCCGAGCACCAGGCGACCCTCGACGGTCTGGCCGGCGAGCGCACGGACAACGCCTGGGGGAATCAGATCCGCTCGTATGTCATGGCGCCGTACCAGCTGGTCAAGGACCTCCGGACCAACGCCGAGACGGGCAACGTCGAGGCCGTGCTCGACGGCGACCTCGACATGTTCATCGAGGCGGAGCTGCGGCGCGGCGCCGAGCTCCGCCGGACCAAGGGCTGATCGACGGGGTGCACCGTCGCGCCGACGCCGACGCCGACGCCGACGCCGACGCCGACGCCGACGCCGACGCACCGGCGACGTCATGCACACGGTGTGTACGCGTGTTCGGGGAGGTCAGAGGGGCTGACCCAGATCGGTGACGGCCCCGGATACAATGGCTCCGCGGACGTCCCGCGAACCTGTGCCCGGACACTCCTGCAGCAACCCCCCTCCCCATGATCAAATTCCAGAACGTCACCAAGACGTACAAGGGATCCACGGTCGCGCTGAACGACTGCACCGTAGAGATCGACAAAGGTGAGTTCGTCTTCCTGGTCGGCCCGTCGGGCTCGGGCAAGACGACCTTCATCCGGCTCCTCCTCCGCGAGGAGATGCCGGACTCGGGGCGCATCTGGGAGGCGGGCAAGGAGATCGGACACCTGCCCAAGTGGCGGATCCCCTACCTCCGCCGCAACATCGGCTGCGTCTTCCAGGACTTCCGCCTGCTGCCGAACAAGACCGTCTTCGAGAACGTCGCCTTCGCCCTCGAGGTCATCGGGCGGCCGAAGCACGTCATCGCCGCCCAGGTGCCCCAGGTGCTCGACCTGGTCGGACTGGCCAAGAAGCGCGACAACCTGCCCAGCGAGCTCTCCGGCGGCGAGCAGCAGCGGGTGGCCGTGGCGAGGGCGTTCGTCAACCGACCGCTGATCCTCCTGGCCGACGAGCCGACCGGCAACCTCGACCCGACCACCAGCCTCGGCATCATGCGGCTGCTCGACCGGATCAACCGGACGGGCACGACCGTCATCATCGCCACCCACGACGCCGGCATGGTGAACCAGATGCGACGCCGGGTGATCGAGCTCGATCGGGGCAATCTGGTGCGCGACCAGGCCCACGGTGTCTACGACATCGACAGCACCACGTTGGCGGCCGGCGCCGGCTCGCCGACGGGTGCGCTGGTCGACCAGATGCCCACCGCCGACGACTCCGTCGAGGTGCCCGACACCTTCATGGCCCGTCCCTGATGGCGGTCTCTCCGGTCTACGTGGGGAAGGAGGCCGCCACGAACCTGTGGCGCAACCGCCTGATGACCGCGGCCGCCATCTTGACCGTGGCCGTCTCGCTGGCCCTGGTGGGTTCGGCGCTCCTGCTGAAGCAGGGGGCGTCGAAGGCGACCGAATTGTGGCAGAACGGGGTCCAGACCATCGTCTGGGTGAACCCCGGCGCCGGTCCGGCCCAGACGGACGCCATCAAGACCCAGCTGGCGCAGTCGCCGTACATCAAGACGTGCACCTACAAGTCGCAGTCATTCGACTACAACGAGGCGAAGAACGTCCTGCCGGCCGATGAACTGGCCGTCACCACCGAGGCGCAGTACCCCTCGTCGTTCCGGTGCGAGCTCGTGGACCCGTCCCAGGCGCCGGCGGTGTACCAGGCGTTCCACGGCAAACCCGGGGTCTTCGACGTCAAGTACCCGGGCCAGCAGATCAAGACCATGCAGAGTGTGATCCGCGTGCTGCAGTGGGTGTTCCTGGCCATCGCCGTGGTGCTGCTCCTGTCGGCGTCGGTGCTCATCCTCAACACCATCCGCATGGCCATCTTCGCCCGACGGCGCGAGGTCTCGGTGATGAAATTGGTGGGTGCCACCAACTGGTTCATCCGGCTGCCGTTCATGGCCGAGGGCATGATCCAGGGACTGCTGGGCGCCGGCGTCGCCGTCCTGGTCGTCCTGGCCCTCTACTGGGGGATCGGGCTCGACCAGGCCAGGACCGCCGCCGACACCAACATCATCCACCAGATGTCGCTGAGCGGGTGGGAGGTCTTCTTCACCTGCCTGCTCGTGTCCCTGGTGGGTGTCGGGGTCGGTGTGGTCGGATCGGCGTTCGCCGTCCGGCGCTTCCTCGACGTCTGACGCCTGACGTCTGGCGCCTGACGTCTGACGTCCGACGGACCGTCGGACAGGAGTAGGGTGCAGCGCTCGCAACGGCACGCACGTGGCACCGGCGCCGGTTCGACCAGTGCGTCACCCGACCGGTGAACAGGGACGCCCTCGGTCTGCTTCTCAGCCCCCACCGTGGAACTGGTATCCAATCGGGCAGCCGCCAGTTCCGCTGGAATCCGCCGTGAACATCCACCAGTTACCCGTGAGGTGTCGAGAGCACTCGTTTGGGAATGTCGCGGCACCAATGTCGGTGTAGCCGAGACCACGACCGGTCAGGCCGGCAGAGGTGAATATGACGAAGTGCCCCTCCGGTGTGGATACGGCGCAGTGCCGATAGGGAGCGTCAATCGGTCCAACACTCCCCGTAGTCATCGTGGAGCACGGTTGGAGGGGCACGCCAAACTGGTTCCGAGGCGAGGAGGTGATCTGTTGCAGAGCTGTGGTCGCTTGTGCCGTGGCGTCGGGACTCCATAGCAGCGACGCAGGTAGCGAGAACGCAAACGTCCACACCGATGCAAGAACGGTGACCCCGAGGATGGCGACCGCTGTTGCCCGACTGCCCGTGATCATCCAGCAGGCGATTCCGGTAGCACAGCCGATCCCGGCAACGATCAGCGTGGGGACGGCCAGCGATCCCCCGGGACCGGGAAGTACCCAGCCGAGGTAGCCGAGGACGATTGCTGCCAACGTGGTGATTGCGGTTGAAAGCGCCGCGGGCAGACGAAGCCCGCCATCGTCCGCCAGCCTCACCTCATCGACGAGAACGACCACTCGTCGATTGTAGGGCGGCGATTCTCCCAATCACGGTGTCCCACTTGTGCCTGGGCGGCAGGCATCTCACACGGGCGGTCCTTCCATCGGTCTGGCGCGCACCCGGAGCGCCGAAGCGCCGCTCGACGTCCGGCGGAGACCGCTCAGCCGAGGTGTCCGACCCCGAGGCCGGGACGGGTGCAGGAGTCCACCGTCGACCCACCGCTGAACCGGGCCTGGACCCAGTGGTTGATCACCGCGTCGGACTGGTCCAGTGCCTGGGCGTGGCCCACACCGTCCTCGGTCACGTAGTCCACCGTGTCGTACTGGCTCCGGCACAGGCGCTGGTCGACGAAGGTCGTCGTCGTCCCGAAGGGCACGACCTCGTCGGCGGTGCCCTGGATCACCAGGATCGGCGCCGAGGTCGGGGAGCCACCGGGCAGGTTGGTCTGGTTGGCCGCCTGGACGGCGGGCTGCTCCTCCCAACCGGGGAGGAAGAACCGGGTCGGGGACACCGCGTCGTACAGCGAGGCCACCGCGTCGACGCAGGACGAGGACACCGCCGAGATCCCGGCGAGGCCCGCCGGGGTGAGCACCTTCTGGAGCGGGAACGTCCGGTAGTGCCGTGCCCAGGCGAACAGCGCCATGGCGGTGAACGCGGACTGGCCGGACGGGGGTGGCCCGTCGCCGGTGGGGGCCAGTTCGAGTACCGAGGTGACGGGGGCCACCGCGGCCACGCCGGCCACGAACAGCTCGGGCGCGTAGGTCTGGGCGATCTCCCCGGCGAAGAGCGCGGCCTGGCCTCCCTGCGAGAATCCGAGGACCACCACCGCGTTGGAGGCCGCCGGTCCGACCATGGCCCGGGCGGCGCGGGCCCCGTCCAGTACGTCCTCGGCCTCGCTGGCGCCGACCAGGTAGGGATGCTGCCCCGGGGAGCCCAGCCCGCGGTAGTCGGCGCCGACCACGATCTCGCGGTCGGCGATCAACGAGCCGAGATCAGGCAGCGTGGAGGTGCCGTCGAGTGACGGGGCGCATCCCGAGGCCACGCCGGTGGTCCCGTGCGCCCAGCTGACGATGGGGAAGCCGCCGGGGGGTGGGGACCCGCCGGGAACCACGACCACCCCCGATTCGGCCAGGTCCCCGCCCGAGTCCGACGTGGTGTGGAACAGCACCCGGTAGGCACGGGCACCGGCGGGCAGGCCCGCCCCCGGCGAGATCGGCTCGGACCGGATGATCGAACCGGCCGGGGCGTAGGGGAGCGGGCTCGGCGGTCGGTAGAAGGAGGCGAGCGCCCCGGTCACCGTGGCGTCGGCACCATGGACCGCGGCCAGGGCAGAGACACTCACGAAGGTGGCCAGGGGGTCCGGGGAGCTGGGCGCCGGGGCCGGCGCCGCCGACGCCGTGATGACGGAGCCTGCGGGCGAGCCGACGGCCACCCCGAGCACCAGCAGCAGGATCACGACGGCCGTCCGCATCGGCGGCCCCTGGACGCGTGCGCGGATGGTCGTCATGGCCGTTCCACAGTAGTCAGGCGGCACGGTCGGCGTACTCCCCCTACGCTGGCGTGGTCATGGACGCGCTCGGAGTGGTGGCCGACTGGCCCGTGGACGCCGCTGCCGTCGGGGTCGTGCGCCTCGGCCCCGGAGCGCCGGCCCCTCCGGTCACCGTGGGGGACACCGGACGGGTGCAGGCGTGGGCGTCGGTGTCCAAGCCGGCCACCGCACTCGCCGTCCTGGTCGCCGTCGAGGAGGGCACGCTCGGACTCGACGACCCGGCGGGACCCCCGGGATCCACCGTTCGCCACCTCCTGGCCCACGCTTCGGGCCTGGGCCCGGACCCGGGACCGCCGGTGGAGGCGCCCGGGGTGCGCCGGATCTACTCGAACGCCGGATACGAGGTGCTGGGGGCCGTCCTCGCGGCACGGGCCGGCATGGCGTTCGGCGACTACCTGGCGACCGGGGTGCTGGAACCGCTCGGGATGGAGCGGACCTCGCTGGTGGGCTCGCCGTCGGGGGCGGCCGCCGCCGGCCTGGCCGGACCGCTGTCCGACCTGCTGGCCCTGGCCCGGGAATGGGCGCGGCCCACCCTGGTGAGCCCCGGCTCGCTGTCCGAGGCCGTGACGGTCCAGTTCCCGGGTCTGGCCGGCGTCCTCCCCGGATTCGGGGAGTTCGATCCGTGCGACTGGGGACTGGGGGTCGAGGTGCGCGGGGGCAAGCGGCCCCACTGGACGGGATCCGCCAATTCGACGGCCACCTACGGCCACTTCGGCCAGTCCGGGTCGTTCCTGTGGGTCGACCCCGTGGCCGGTGTGCTGTGCGCCGGGCTGGCGGACCGCCCCTTCGGGGTGTGGGCGGCCCGGGCGTGGCCGGCCCTGGCCGACGCCGTGCTGGCCGACGCCGTGTCGGCCGACGCCGCAGGGGACGGGTGGGACGAGGCCGGCTGACCGGCCCGGGCACGCCTCCGCACCACCGACCGACCACGTCTAGGCTGCCCAACATGAAGGGTGTCCTCCTCGCCGGTGGTACCGGCTCGCGCCTCCATCCGCTGACCCGGATCACCAACAAGCACCTGCTGCCGATCTACGACCGGCCCATGATCAACTGGGCGATCGAAGCCCTGGTGAACGCCGGGATCACCGAGATCATGCTGGTCACCGGAGGTACCCATGCCGGTGAATTCCTCCGGCTGCTCGGCAACGGCCAGGAGTTCGGGATCGACCGGCTGAGCTACGGCTACCAGGAGCGGCCCGGCGGAATCGCCGAGGCCCTGGGCCTTGCCGCCCGGTTCGTCGACGGGGAGCCGGTCCTGGTGATGCTGGCCGACAACATCTGCGAGAACTCCATTCTGCCCATGGTCGACGCGTTCCGGGCCGATCCGCACGGAGCCCGGATCCTCCTGACCCCCGTCGAGGAGGACGAGCACCTGCGCCACCTCGGCGTGCCCACCTTCGACGAGGGCGGCAAGGTCGTGGGTATCACCGAGAAGCCCGAGCACCCGGCCTCGAAGTTCGGGGTGACCGGCATCTACTGCTACGACGCCGATGTGTTCGAGGTGATCCCGTCGCTGGTGCCGTCCGGTCGGGGCGAGCTCGAGATCACCGACGTCAACAACCACTACATCGCCGAGGGGGCCATGGCCTACGACGTCCTGGAAGGGTTCTGGGGCGACGCCGGCGAGTCGATCGACGCGTACTACACGGTCAACGACTTCGTCCGGACCCACGGGGCCAACAAGGGCTGACGCCCCGACCCCCACCACGCCGGTCGGGTGGACGGGGCACCCGTCGGCGCCTCAGCCGAGGGGCACGCCGAGCCATTCGGCCGTCTCGGCGCGGTGGCGGGCGTAGTCGACCTTTCCCGACGGCGACCGTCCGATGGTCTCGACGAAATGGACCTGGCGGGGCGCCTTGTAGCCGGCCAGTCTGGCCTTGACGTGCTCGATGACCGCGTCCGGCCCGACCGAGCCGTCCGGCACCCCGGCACCGAGCTGCACCACGGCGACGATCTCCTCGCCGAAGCGCTCGTTGGGGATCCCCACCACGACCGCGTCGAGCACGCCCTCCACGGTCTTGACGGCCTCCTCGACCTCTTCCGGGTAGACCTTCTCGCCTCCGGTGTTGATGCACACCGACCCCCGGCCGAGCAGATGGATGGAGCCGTCCTCGCGGACCTCGGCGTAGTCGCCGGGGATCGAGTACCGGATCCCGTCGAGCACCCGGAAGGTGGCGGCCGACTTGGTCTCGTCCTTGTAGTAGCCGACCGGGATCCGTCCACCGAGGGCGAGGACCCCGACCGTGCCCGACCCGGGCACGACGTCCGTGCCGTCGGCGTCGACCACCCGGACGTCGCGGCCGAGCGTGAATTGGGCAGTCTTGGCGGCGCTCCGGGAAGATGACACCGATGTCCCGAGACCCAGCGCCTCCGACGAGCCGAAGGCGTCGATCAGCAGCATGCCCGGGTGGTGGCGGAGCAGGCCCTGCTTGGACTCCTCGCTCCACATGACCCCGGACGAGATCATGGCGACCAGGTCGGTGAGGTCCCACCGGCCCGGGTGGGCGTCCAGCGTGGCCAGGATGGGCTTGGCGAAGGCGTCGCCGACGATGATGACGCAGTTGACCTTGTGGGACCCGACGGTGTCGAGGAGCTCGACCGGGTCGAACTGGCGTCCGACGAGGGTGACCACGCGCCCGCCCTCGCTGAGGCATTCCATGGCGGTGAAGCCCCCGGTGCCGTGCATCAGCGGACAGGCCGGGAGCAGGGTCATGCCCGGCCCGTTGCCGGCGACCTCGGACCGCACGTCCTCGACCGACCCCTCGGCCGGGTAGCGCCGGAAGCCGCCGCCGTTCAGCCGGGCGAACAGGTCGTCCTGGCGCCACATGACGCCTTTGGGCATCCCGGTGGTCCCGCCGGTGTAGAGCATGTGGACGTCGTCGGGGCCGCGGCCCCACGGCGCCCGCACCCGCTCGTGGCCGGCCGGCCCGTGGGCACCGGTGGTCTCGGCGGCCTCCTCGTAGGGGACGGCCCACGAGGGGCAGCTCACCGTGCCGTCGTCGACCCACAGCCAGGCGCGCACCCCGGGGACCCGGTCGCGGATGCCCTCGATGCGCTCGACGAACACGCCGTGGAAGACGACGGCCACGGTGTCGGCGTTCTCCCACAGGTAGACCAGTTCGTCGTCGGCGTACCGGTAGTTGGTGTTGATGGGGACGAGGCCGATCTTGTAGGCCGCGTAGGTCGCCTCCAGGTACTCGGAGCAGTTGTAGAGGTAGAGGGCAAGCTTGTCCTGCACGGCCACCCCGGCCCCGAGCAGCCACCGCCCGACATTGTCGGCCCGCTGATCGAACTCGCGCCACGACAGGGTGTGGCTCCCATGGACCAGGGCGGGGGCGTCGGGCTGCGTTTCAGCCACGGTCTCCCACACATCGGCGAAATTCCACGCGCTCACGTCGGTCTCCTCGTCGTTCCCCCGGGGTGCGCCCCGGTGCCGGTGCCGTGTCCGTCCCGGTGCCGGTGCTCCCGTCACCTGCGGGGGGCACCTTCCGAGGCCACGGCACCCCCGCGGCGATCGGTGCAGCCTACGCTGGGCCGCGTGGACACAGCGCTTCCCCCCGACGACGACCCCCGACGGACCGAGATCCGGGCCTGGTTGGCCGAGCACCCGGCCCCGACCGGGCGCCAGCTGGCCGAGCGGGGCATGGTGGCACCGCACTGGCCGGCGCCGTGGGGTCTGGGCGCCGACCCGACCCACCAACTCCTGGTGGACGAGGAGCTTCGGCGGGCCGGGGTGCGGCGGCCGGAGAACACCATCGGGATCGGGTGGGCCGGGCCGACCCTCCTCCATGCGGGGACCCCGGAGCAGAAGGAGCGCTTCCTGTTCCCCCTGCTGGCCGCCGACGAGATCTGGTGCCAGCTGTTCAGCGAGCCCGGCGCCGGCTCCGACCTGGCGTCCCTCACCACCCGGGCCGACCTCGACGGCGACGAGTGGGTCGTCCGTGGCCAGAAGGTCTGGACCAGCTACGCCCACCAGGCCCACTACGGGATCCTTCTGGCGCGGACCGAGCCCGACGCCCCGAAGCACCAGGGGATCTCCTACTTCATCTGCCCCATGGACGCGCCCGGCATCACCGTCCGGCCGCTGGTCGACATGACCGGGGCGCACACGTTCAACGAGGTCTTCCTGGACGAGGTCCGCCTGCCGGCCGCCAACCTGGTGGGTGAGCGGGGCCGCGGGTGGTCGCTCGGCAAGGTTACCCTGGCCAACGAACGGGTGTCGCTGTCGGGGGCGGGGGCGCTGTGGGGGATGGGGCCGACGGCCGACGACCTGGTGGCCGCGGTCAAGGCCGGGGGAGGCACAGCCGACCCGTTGCTCCGCCAGCGGCTGGCCGCGGTGTGGATGGAGGGGGAGATCCTCCGGCTGCTCCGCCTGCGGACCGTGTCCGCGGCCGTGGCCGGGGCGCCTCCGGGACCCGAGGCCAGTGTGCGCAAGGCGCTGGCCGACGAGCACGGACAGAACATCATGGCGCTGGCCCGCGACCTGGCAGGTGCATCGGGCATGCTGTCGGGGACCGGCCCGGTCCCGGGAACGCGGGACGCCGGGGGCTGGCCCGACGCCATCTGGGCCTACGGGTTCCTCTTCGCCCCGGCGCTCACCATCGGCGGCGGGACCTCGGAGGTCCAGCGCAACATCATCGCCGAGCGGACGCTCGGACTCCCGCACGATCTGCAGGCCTGAGCCGCTGAGCCCGACCCACCGGAACCGGGTCGTCGGACCCACCTGTCCTGAGTGACCCGTCGACCCGGGCACAATGGGACCATGCGCCGACTCATCCTCACCATCACCTGTCCCGACCGCGTGGGGATCGTGGCCGGCGTCACCGGGTTCATCGCGGCCCACGGGGGGTGGGTTCTGGAGGCGGCACAGCACGGTGACCTCGACACCGGCCGGTTCTTCCAGCGCATCGAGGTCCTGGCCGAGTCGCTGCCGTTCGATGTCGCCGAGTTCGGCGCCCGGTTCGCCCCGCTGGCCGAGGAGCTGGACCTGACCTGGCACCTGAGTGACACCGATGTCCCGAAGCAGGTCGTGGTCCTGGCCAGCCGGGAGGACCACTGCCTGGCCGACCTGCTCTACCGGTGGCGGAGCGGTGACCTCCCCTGCGCCATCCCGCTGGTGGTCTCGAACCACACCGACCTGGCGCCCCTGGCGGAGGCGGCGGGGATCCCCTTCGCCCACGTCCCGGTCGTGGCGGGGGACAGGGAGGCCGCCTTCGCCGAGATCTGCGCCCGGTTCGAGGAGGTCGGCGGGGACGTCATGGTCCTGGCCCGGTACATGCAGATCGTCCCACCCGAGGTGTGCGAGCGGTACGCCGGGCGGATCATCAACATCCACCACAGCTTCCTGCCCAGCTTCGTCGGCGCCCGTCCCTACCACCAGGCCCATGCCCGGGGCGTCAAGCTCATCGGCGCCACGTGCCACTACGCCACGGCCGACCTCGACGCCGGCCCGATCATCGAACAGGACACCACCCGCATCTCCCACGCCGAGGGGCCCGAGCAGCTGGTGGCCCTGGGCCGGGACATCGAGCGGGCGGTTCTGGCCCGCGGGCTGCGGTGGCACCTCGAGGACCGGGTGCTGCTCAACGGGAACCGGACCGTCGTCTTCGCCTAGTGCCGGGAGGGATGCGATTTCCCAACCGCGTCGCACACGCGGCAGGGCGGACCCGTTCCCGGTGGACCGTCGTCGGCACGCCACTCGGAGGGTCGCCATGAACCGAACGCTCGTCCTCGTCGGATCCGCCTGCACGGCCGTGGCGGCGCTGGCACTCAGCGCCTGTGGGTCGAGCACGTCCGCATCGACCACGACCGCGGCTCCAGCGTCGACCACCAGTGCCCCGTCGACCACCGCCCCGCCGCCGACCACGACCTCGTCGAGCGTGGCGACGGCCCCGCCCTTCACCGCGGCCGCACTCCAGGCGGCGCTGCCGAGCGGGACGACGGTGGTCACCGGGGACCTCGGGTTCAAGTGCGAAGGTGGGTACGCCGGCTCGGAGATCACCATCGTGACCACCGGCTCGGGCGGACCCGCCGGCGGAATCGGCAGTGACACCCTGTTCCGGGCCGAGAACGGCGCCTGGGTGGAGATCGGGCGGTCGGCGGCCACCTGCGCCGAGGTGCCGGCATCGATCCACGTCTACTGCACCGTCAGCTGACGGTGCGAGCGCGCGGAGCGCTGGGGAGGGCGACCTCTCCGGCCGTGACCTCGATTCCGCCCGGTCCTCCCGGCCCGGCCACCGGTCCCCGGGTGCTCAGCCGACGAGGGGGCCGGCGTCCTCGTAGCCCTGGCGGACGCCCCGTCCGGCGTTGCGGGTCAGCTGCCCGGGCTCGTAGAGCATCCAGTAGGCGTTGCGGGCGTGTTTGCGGGCCCGGTCGACGCAGACCTGGGCCAGTTTGGCCGGGTCCTCCTCCTCGTTCTCGTGGACGAAGACCTCGAGGATGTGGGTGGAGGTCATGAGCTGGGCCAGCATCAGGCCCTGCGACGCCTCGTGGGCGCAGACCTGGTCGATCGCCGCCTTTCCGGGCATGCCCAGTGCCACCACGATCCTGCAGCCCTCCTGCTCGATGAGCCGCTTGCAGGCCACACCCAGGTCCTTGAAGCCGGGAACCGTGCGGTGGACCACCTCGAAGGTGGTCCCGAACCCGGGGCAGTCCGACAGCTCGTCGAGGGCCTCCGCCCCCATGTCGTAGCGGGCGAACATGGTGTCTACGACGCCGATGCGATCCATCGGTCCACTCTACCGGCCGCCCTGTCGGGGCTTCCCCCGGGGACTCCCCCCGGTGCCCGTGGGGCGGGCCCGGGGCCGCACCGGCCGGGGGCGATCCGGCCACGGTTCGCCGGCCCCCCGCCGGTGGGCAAGACTCGCGTGCGATGAGCGCCGAGACCCCGTCCCCGACCCCCGTCGACCCCTGGGTGGAGCGGGACGTCGCCGTCGTCTGGCACGGGTTCACCCAGATGGCCGCCTACCCGGGCAACACGCCGGTCACCGTCGAGCGGGCCGAGGGGCGCGAGCTCATCGACGTCCACGGCAACCGGTACTTCGACGCCATCTCGTCGCTGTGGGTCACCACGCTCGGCCACCGGGTGCCGGAGCTCGACCAGGCTGTCGTCGACCAGCTCGGGAAGGTCGCCCATGCCACCCTGCTGGGCAACGGGAGCCGGGCCGTCGTGGAGTTCGCCGAGGCGCTGGCCGCGGTGGTGCCGGTCGACGACCCACACACCGTGTTCGCCTCGGACGGGGCGGGGGCCGTCGAGCAGGCGCTCAAGATCGCCTTCCAGTACTGGGTCAACCGCGGTGAGCCCGGCCACAGCCAGTTCCTGGCGTTGGGCGACGCCTACCACGGGGACACCGTCGGTGCCCTCTCGGTGGGTGACGGCGGCTTCGGCACCACGGTGTTCGACCCGCTGCGGTTCCCGGTCCTCCGCACCCCGGGCTACGCCAGCACCGACTGGGCGGCCAAGGCGGTGGCCGCCGTCGAGGCGCACGCCGACACGCTGGCGGCCATGATCGTCGAGCCGCTCGTCCAGGGTGCGTCCGGCATCCTGGTCGCCGACCCCGAGGACCTGGCGACCGTGGGCCGGGCCTGCCGTGCGCACGGCGTCCTGCTGATCTGTGACGAGGTGGCGACCGGCTTCGGTCGCACCGGCAGGCTGTTCGCCTCGGAGTGGGCCGGGCCCGGGTTCCGCCCCGACATCGTGTGCCTGGGCAAGGGCATCACCGGGGGCTACCTCCCGCTGTCGGCCACGGTGGTGTCCGGACCGGTGTACGAGGGGTTCCTGGGCGAGGACCTCGGCACGGCCACCTTCTACCACGGTCACTCCTACGGCGGAAACGCCCTGGCCTGCGCGGTGGCGCTGCGGCACCTGCAGCTGCTCGACGAGTGGGACGTGCTGGCCCACGTGCGCACGGTCGCCGACCACCTGGGCGCCCGGCTGGACCAGACGGTCGCCGGCCTCGACGGGGTGGCCGCCGTGCGCCGGCGCGGGCTCATGGCCGGGGTGGAGCTGGACCCGCCCGACGGCGCGGTGCGATGGGGGCGCCGGGTGTGCGCCGGGGCCGTGCGCCGTGGGGTGCTCCTGCGCCCGCTGGGCGACGTGGTCGTGATCATGCCTCCGCTCACCTCGACCGAGGCCGAGCTCGACCGGGTGGTCGACGTCCTGGCCGAGTGCATCACCGCGGTGGCGGCCGAGGACCCCGGGTGACCGGAGGGGTGCGGTCGGAGTGGCAGGCATGGGTGGACGACGCCTGTGGCCAGGTGGCCTCCGCCGGGAGATGGCGGGCACCCCGGTCCTTCGATGCCCGCGGGAACGAAGGACTGCTCGCGGCGGGGCCCGCGGTGCCCGCCCGCCCGGTGGTGTCCTTCGCCTCCAACGACTACCTCGGACTGACGGCCCACCCGGCCGTGGTGGCCGGGGCCCGGGCCGCCCTCGAGCGCTGGGGCGCCGGCTCGGGGGCGTCGCGGCTGGTGACGGGCTCCCGGCCCGTGCACCACGAGCTCGAGGCGGCCCTGGCCGACTGGAAGCTCACGGATGCAGCCGTGCTCACGCCCACCGGGTTCGCCGCCAACCTGTCCGTGCTGTCGGTCTTCGCATCGGGGGGCGCGGTGGTGCACTCCGACGAGCTGAACCATGCGTCGATCATCGACGGCTGCCGGCTGGCCCGCGCCGGGGTGCGCATCTACCCGCACGGCGACCTGGCGGCGCTCGACGCCGCCCTGGGTGCAGTCGACGGTCGTTCGATCGTGGTGACCGACACCGTGTTCTCCATGGACGGCGACTCCTGCGACCTCGGCGATGTGGTCGAGGTCGCCCGACGGCACGGTGCGCTGCTCGTGCTGGACGAGGCCCATGCCGTGCTCGGCCCCGAATTGGGTGATGCCTCCGGGGTCGACGTGCTACGGGTGGGGACCCTGTCCAAGACGCTCGGCTCGCTGGGCGGGTTCGTGGCCGGGCCGCAGCGCTTCGTCGACCTGCTGGTCAACCGGGCCCGCCCCTACATCTTCACCACGGCCCCGACCCCGGCCGACGCCGGCGCCGCAATGGCCGCACTCGGCGTGCTGCGGTCCGACGAGGGGGACGGGCTGCGGGACCGGCTGCGCCAACTGGTCGCCCGGGTGGCCGACGCGGTGGGCCGGGACGCCCACCCGTCGCCCATTGTGCCTGTGGTCATCGGGGGCGAGGCGGAGGCGGTGGCCGCCTCGGCGTCCCTGCTCGACCAGGGGCTGTGGGTGCCGGCGATCCGTCCCCCCACGGTCGCTCCCGGCACGTCGCGCCTGCGGATCACCCTGTCGGCCACCCACACCGACGCTCAGGTCGACCGCCTGCTCGAGGGGCTGGCCGGACTGGACCCCGGGCTGTCCGGGGCGACGGCGGATCGCGGGCCGGAGGTGGACAGTGCGGCCTGACCGGCTGGTGCTGGTGTGCGGGACGGGAACCGAGGTGGGCAAGACCTGGGTGGGCGCCCGGCTCCTCACGGAGTTGCGGGGCCGGGGGCGCACGGTGGCGGCGCGCAAGCCGGCCCAGTCCTTCGACGTCGACCACGCCGGCGTCGGGCTGGGGGGCGCCACCGACGCCGAAGTGCTGGGCGCGGCATCGGGCGAGGACCCCGACGTGGTGTGCCACCCGTCGCGGTCGTACCACCGGGCGATGGCCCCGCCGATCGCCGCCGAGGCCCTGGGTCTTCCACCCTTCGGTGTGGCGGACCTGGTCCGGGAGCTCGACTGGACGGGCACCGGGGCCGACGTGGGCCTGGTGGAGACGGCCGGCGGGGTGCGGTCGCCGCAGGCGGACGACGGGGACGTCTGTGACCTGGTGGCCGCACTCGAGCCCGACGTGGTGGTCCTGGTGGCCGACGCCGGGCTCGGCACCATCAACGGCATCCGCATGTCGGTCGACGCGCTGGCCGGCAGCCGCGGGGCCTCACCGGCGACGTCCCTGGCCGTCGTGCTGAACCGCTTCGACGGCCACCACGAGATCCACCGGCGCAACCGTGCCTGGCTGGAGGGGCGGGACGGCTATCCGATCGTGGTGCTGCCCGGCGACGAGGCGGCGCTGGCCGACCTGGTCCTCGGCACCTGAACGACCGGCGGGGACCGGGATCGACGCCCGGTGCCGAACCTGGGCGCCCCGGCCCTCCTGGTACCGTCGACACCATGACGGACCGACTGGCTCGACGGTGATCACGGCCAGCCGGATCACCAAGACCTACGGCTCGACCCGGGCCGTGGACGACCTCAGCTTCGAGGTCCGGCCCGGGGTCGTCACCGGCTTCCTCGGCCCGAACGGCTCGGGCAAGTCGACGACCATGAGGATGGTGATGGGGCTCGACCACCCCGACTCGGGCGTGGTGACCGTCGGCGGTCGCCGGTTCCCCGAGCTGCGCTGGCCCCTGCGCGAGATCGGCGCCCTGCTCGAGGCGAAGGCGCTCCACCCGGGCCGCACCGCCTTCGACCACCTGTGGTCCATGGCCCAGACCAATTCGATCCCGAAGGCGCGGGTGTACGAGGTGCTGGAGCTCGTGGGACTGGAGTCGGTGGCCCGGCGCCGGGTGGGCAAGTACTCACTGGGCATGAGCCAGCGCCTCGGCATCGCCTCGGCCCTGCTGGGCGATCCCGGCGTGCTGCTCTTCGACGAGCCCATCAACGGCCTGGACCCCGAGGGCATCCTGTGGGTCCGCACCCTTCTGCAGGGCCTGGCCGGCGACGGCCGGACGGTCTTCGTCTCGAGCCACCTGATGAGCGAGATGGCGCTGACCGCCACCGACCTGGTGGTCATCGGACGGGGTCAGCTCATCGCCGAGACGTCCGTCGAGGACTTCATCGCGTCGAACACCGAGGCCACCGTGCTCGTGCGGTCGCCGGTGGCGGACGCTCTCGCCACCGCGCTGCGCGCCGGGGGAGCCGGTGTGGCCGTCCGGGACGACGGTGGGCTGCTGGTGACCGGTCTGGATGCCGCACGGATCGGGGACCTCGCGCTGCAGGCCGGGATCGCCCTGCACGAGCTGCGTCCCGTCCAGGCCAGCCTCGAGGAGGTCTTCATGGAGCTCACCTCCGAGATGGTCGACTACCACGGACACGCGCCGGCCGAGGTCGGTCCGTGACGACCGCCACGGCACCGGCGCCCGTCGTCCTCCCCGCCTTCGATCACGGACGGGCCGGGTTGGGCAACCAGCTGCGGTCCGAATGGACGAAGCTGCGGTCGGTCCGTTCCACGTGGATCTGCCTCGCCATCATCGTGGTCGCCGGGATCGGCCTGTCCGCCCTGGTGACGAACATCGAGGCCGGACGGTGGGCCCAGCTCGGGTTCGCCGACCGGGCCCAGTTCGACCCGGTGCGGTTCAGCCAGACCGGTGAGTTCCTGTCCCAGTTCGTGGTGGGTGTGCTGGGTGCGCTCATCGTGACCTCGGAGTACGCCACGGGGTCCATCCGGACCACGCTGGCCACCACCTCGAGGCGGACCACGGTCCTCGTCGCCAAGCTCCTGGTGATCGGGGTGGTGGTCTTCGTCGTCAGCGAGGTGACCGCCTTCGCATCGTTCTTCGTGGGCCAGGCCGTGCTGCTGGCCCACGGGGGCAAGTCCCTGCCCGCCGGGAGCTCGATCCTCGACCAGGTCCACAGCGCCACCATCCCGGTGGTCAGCATCAGCGACAGGGGCGCCCTGCGGGCCGTGTTCCTGTGCGGCGTCTACCTCGTGCTGCTGACCCTGGTGGCGTGCGGGATCGGATTCATCCTGCGCCACACCGCAGGCGCCATATCCGCCTTCGTCGGGATCCTGCTGGTCCTGCCGTTGATCGTGCAGATCCTGCCGTCGAGCCTGTCCGACTCCTTCGAGCGGTACCTGCCCTCGAACCTCGGACTGGCGATGATCCTGGTGACGTCACACAAGACCGACTTCGCCGGGGTGCTGCTCGGCCCGTGGGCGGCCGCAGGGCTCCTCGCTCTGTACGCGGCGGCCGTGATCGTGCTGGCCGCATGGCTTCTGGTCCGGCGGGACGCCTGAGTGCACGGGGTGGAGCGGTGACGCTGGCCCTGGTGCTGGGCGGTGGCGGGGTGGCCGGGGTGGCCTGGCACACCGGCGTGCTGCTCGGTCTGGCCGAGTCGGGCGCCGACCCGAGCGCCGCCGACCTGCTGGTCGGGACCTCGGCCGGCTCCACCGTCGCCGCCCAGCTGGGCGCGGGACACGACCCCGGGGAGCTGTTCGCCCGCCAGGTCGACCCGGCCACGCTCGCCACCGAGCGGCCCCCGCCGGTGACCGTGGCCGAGCTGCTGGGCCGGCTCGGCCCCATCTACGCCGCCGGCCACGACGACGCCGAGCGCCGCCGCCTGCTGGGCGCCATGGCGCTGGACACGGTGACGGTGGACGAGGAGGTGCGCCGGGCGATCATCGCCGGACGGATGGTGGGCAGTGCCTGGCCGGAGCGGCCGCTGCTGATTCCCGTCATCGAGGCGGCAACCGGTGACCGCCGGGTCCTCGACCGGTCGTCGGGCTGCGCGCTGGTGGATGCCGTGGCGGCGTCGAGCGCCGTGCCCGGGGTGTGGCCGCCGGTGACCATCGGGGGAGCGCGCTACATCGATGGAGGGGTGTGGTCACTGACCAACACGGACCTCGCCGCAGGGCACGACCGGGTCCTGGTCCTGGCGCCGATCGTGGACCCCGCGCTCGAGGTCGAGGTGGCCGGGCTGGGCCCTGACGTTCGGGTCGAGATGGTGCATCCCGATCCGGCATCACTGGCGGCGTTCGGGGCCGACGTGCTCGACCCGGCGATCCGCGAGCCGTCGGCCCGGGCGGGCCACGCCCAGGGGCTCGCCGAGGCCGGCAGGGTCCGGGACCTGATCGCCGGCTGAGCCAACGGAGCCGGCGCCCGGTCGACCACCCGGTGGGATTCGGGCACGTCGTGGAGGAGATCGGTCATGGTCCTACGCTCGGATGGCGCACCTGGATCTGGCGGAGTGTCCCCACCGAGGCTCGCCAGGGACGGGGCCGGCGGATCACCCCGGCCGTGGACCCCGATCCACCGGGCGGTCGACAGGGGCCCGCTCAGCCTCCCAGGCCCGATGCGGCGACCACGGTGCGCGACAGCGGACGGACCAGGCCCCGCAACGTGTCACAGCCGTCCTCGCCGATCGCCTCGTAGGCGGCCACGGACAGCCGGTCGGTGGCCTCCTCGATGGCATTGCGGACCGTTGTCCCCGCTTCGCTGAGCGCTAGGTGCTCCGCCGTCCCGGCCGGACGCAGCCAGCCCCGGTCGCGCAGCCGCTCGGAGGCCGCCGCCCACTCGTCCTCGGTCCAGCCCCGGGTGGCCCGCAGGATCGACATCGGGAGTTCGCCGGTGGCCTCGTGCATCACCAGCGCCTCGAGCCCACCGATCCCGTGCTCGACCAGAAGTGCCACATGTCCGTCGCCCCGGAACTCCCGCAGCAGCGTCTGCGCGTGCCACAGGACGTCGAGCGGGTCGTCGGGCCAGGCCAGGCCGGCGTGGCCGGCGAACAGCGGTCGTCCCTCGCCGTGCTCGCAGGCGGACAGCGCGGCCCTGCGGGCCAGGTCGGCGGCCGCGGCCACGTCGTCGGTGCGGGCGGCGTCCCCGAGCATGCGTCGCAGGGCGGTGCCGGCGGCGTCGGTGCGGGCGGCGAGCACCTGTTCCGGCGCGACGGTGTCCCACACCCCGGCCATCGACCCGTGCACCAACGACGGCCGGAAGTTGAAGAAGGTGGCGACCACAGTGCCGGCGGACACGGCGCCCATCGGCGCGGACCGGGAGGCGAAGTAGCCGGACTGGCCCTCGAGCCCCAGGCGCCGGTACGACTCGGCCGCCTCCGGGGCGAAGTAGACCATGCCGTGCAGCGGCTCGACGGTCCGCCAGGTCTTCCGGGCGGTGACGGCGGCCACGGGGGACGGGAACGAGCGCGGGGGCATGGCCAACGGTAGCCGGGCGGGCCCGGGCCGGGCGGTGCGGTGAGGGCGGTCCCGTATAGTGCGGAGGAGCGGCCGCGTGGCACGGTGCCGCGACGTAGGCCCGGGCCACGGGTGTGGCTGCGACAGGACGGCACGGACCAGGAGTCGGCGATGTTGAACGGTGTCCCCGGCATGGTGGGCGAGACGGCAGTGGTCACCAAGGAGCTGGCGACCAGCCACGCCCCGGGATCGGTGCTGGCCAGGGGTGAGGAGTGGTTCGCCCGTCCCATGTTCCCCGGAACGGTCATCGCCGCCGGGACCACGGTGGTCGTCGCCGATGTCGAGCGGGGCGTCCTGATCTGCTATCCGGCCGACGACAGCTGACACCCCGGCCGTCCGGCCGACGGGCGTCCCCGGCCGGTGCTGCGTGTGGACCGGCCCCCGACATGCCTAAGGTGTGCCCAGGGAGGTGGTCGCCATGATCATCGGTTCGGCAGGACTCGCCATCGGGGCGGCGGTGGTGGGTTTCTTCATCTTCGCCTTCATCGTCATCTTCCTGAAGTCGTGCCTCAAGGTGGTGCAACAGGGATGCGTGGGCGTCGTCAAGCGGTTCGGTGAGTTCCGCACCATCAAGCAGCCCGGTCTCCACGTACTGATGCCGTTGGCCGACCGGATGGACAAGGTGGACATCCGCGAGTTCCCGCGGACCGGCGACCAGCAGGCCGTGATCACCAAGGACAACGTGTCCCTGTGGGTGAGCGCCACCATCTTCTGCCAGGTGACCGACGTGAAGCTCGCACTGTTCGAGGTGAACGACTTCGGGCTCGCCATCGACCAGATGGCCCGGACCGCACTGCGAGCCGTGTTCGGCGAGCTCACCCTGGACGAGTCGCTGTCCGAGCGCGAGACGATCAACGCCAAGATGCAGGACCACATGGCCGAGGCCACCCTCAAGTGGGGAGTCCGGCTGAACCGGATCGAGATCCTCGACATCACGCCGCCGACCAACGTGCTCCAGGCCATGTCGGAGCAGAAGGAGGCCGAGCAGCACAAGCGGGCCGCCATCTTGAAGTCCGAGGGCGAGCAGCAGGCGGCCATCAACAGCGCCGAGGGCCGCAAGCAGGCCAACGTACTCGAGGCCGAAGGGCAGAAGCAGGCGTCGATCCTGGCCGCCGAGGCCCAGAAGCAGGTCCTCGAGCTCCGGGCCGACGGCGAGAAGCGTGCCGCGGAGCTGCGGGGTGAGGGCGAGGCACTGGCCCTGTCCGCCATCGACACGGTCGGTATCAACCCGAACACCCTGGCCATCATGCAGCTGCGTGCCCTGCAGGCCGTGGCCACGTCGCCCAACGCCAAGGTGGTCGTCCCCTACGAGGCCGCCGGACTGGTAGGCGCCGCCTCGGTGCTCGTCGACGCCATGAAGGACGCCGGCGGCACTCCGGCCGCGCCGGCCTCGGGTAACGGGAAGCCGGCACCGGCGGCCACCTGAGCCGACCGGTTCAGCGCACCTCGACGACGACCACGGGGACGCCCCCCTCGGGAACCAGGGCGCTGATGCCCCGGCCCAGCACCAGCCGGTCGGGGTCGACCAGGCGCAGCGAGGTCCGCTGCACCAGCCGGACCACGGCGACATGGAGCTCGGTGAGTGCCAGCGCGAACCCGAGGCACCGCCGGTAGGGACCGCCGAAGGGGATGAAGCCGAACGGGGGAGGATCGCCCTCGGACCACCTGGCCGGTCGGTAGTCGCCGGCATCGGCACCCCACACCTCTGTCATCCGCTGGGTGACGTACGGGGAGAACAGGACGCCCGACCCCGCCCCGATGTCGTACCCGGCCACGGTGAACGCCTCGGTGGCCCGTCGCCCGGACAGCGAGCCGGGCGGCCACAGCCGCAGCGCCTCGTTGATCGCCGCGCTCACGTAGGGGAGGTTGCGCAGGTCGTCAGCGTCCGGTCGCCGCCCGTCGGCGCCGAGCCGGTGGTGCACGTCACCCCGGACCCGGTGCCATTCGCCCGGGGTGCGCAGCAGGGCGAGCAGCGTCCATGCGCCCGCTGCCGAGGTGGTGTCGTAGCCCGCGGCGATGAGGGACACGACCTGGTCCCGCAGCTCGGCGTCGCTCAGGTCGGAGTCGAGCAGCATGCCGAGGACGTCGCCACCGAGCTCGCCCGAGGCGCGCCGCCGCTCGATCTCGTCGTCCACGATGGCGTCGGCGGCCCGGCGGGCCCGGCGGGCCGCCCCGTTGCCGGGGGCGCCGCGGAACTGCATCTGGGGGATCCGGTCGATGTAGCGCATGGCCGGTTCGAGCACCTCGCCCAGGGCGTCGGCCCGCTCGGCCAGTGAGCTACCGAAGAGGGTCCGGACCACGATGCGCCGTACCGAGCGTCGGAAGAACGCATGGAGGTCGACGACCGATCCGGGTTCCAGCCGGTCGATGGCGGTGTCGAACTCCCCGACCGAGGCGGGGACGGCGGCATCGATGCGTCGGGTGGCGAACGCCGGCTGGACGATCCGACGACGCCGACGGTGCTCGTCGCCGTCGGAGAGCACCAGGGCCGTCGGCCCGTCGACCGGCTCCAGGATGGCCATGGCGTCATGCCACGTGAACGACTCCGGGCACTCCGACAGGATGAGCGCGTTGGCCTCGGGGCCGAACAGCATGTGCACACTGGACCGGCCACGCCCGAGGCGCACGACCGGACCGTACCTCCGGAACAGGTCGTGGGCGACCAGGTGCGGTCGACGCATCGAGTCGACCGTCACCCTGGGGGTCGCCAGCAGTCCCGGTCCCGGCAGTCGTGCCACGGCCTCACGCTAGGCCGGTTGGTCGCCGGGGGACAGTTGGCCGCGGTGACCGGCTATTTCATCTCCACCATGTCGAGGTAGTCGTCCCGCCAGTGGGTGAAGACCTCCTCCGGCAGTTTGAGGGCGTGGGTGGGTTCCATCGCCTCGACGAAGGCCCGGTCGTGGCTCACCACGATGATGGTCCCCGGCCAGTTGGCCAGCATGGTGCCGACCGCTTCGATCGAGGACGGGTCCAGGTTGTTGGTGGGCTCGTCGAGCAGCAGCACGTTCGCCTGTCCGGCAGCCAGCATGGCGAGCCCGAGCTTGGCCCGCTCGCCGCCGGACAGCGTCTTGGGCATCTGGTAGGCGACGTCGCCCACCAGGCCGAACGAGCCGAGCAGGGCACGGCGCTCGGTCTCCTTGGTCAGGATCCGGTCGTCGATGTTGTCCAGCACGCTGACGCCCAGGTCGACCTGCTCGTGTTCCTGTGCGAAGTAGCCGAGCGCCACGTTGGGCCCGGGCTCCACGGTCCCGGCGGTCGGCTCCTGCACGCCGGCCAGGCAGCGCAGCAGGCTGGACTTGCCGGCACCGTTCTTGCCGATGACCACCACCCGGTCGCCCCGGCGGCAGTGGAAGTCGACGGCAGCCAGCACCGTCTTGTCGTCGTAGCGGACCACGAGGTCGGTCACCCGCAGCGGGACCTCACCGGAGCGGGCCGGCGTCGGGAGCTTGAACGAGCTCTTCTTCTCGCGCTTGTGCACCTCGGTGCGACCGCCCTCGAGCCGCTCGACCCGTTTGTCGAGCGACTTGGCGATGCGTGCCCGGCGGTTGGTGCTGCCCCGCATGGAGTCGGCCAGCTTGGAGAGCCGGTCGATCTCCCGGCCCTCGAGCTGGGCGGACCGCTCCCGCTGGGACTGGTCGGCCTCGAGCTGCACCAGGTAGGACGAGTACGTCCCCTTGAACTCGGTCAGCCGGGCGTCGGAAAGGTGCAGCACCTTGTTGATCGACCGGTCGAGCAGCTTCAGGTCGTGGGACACCACCAGGATGGCCCCGGGGAAGGACTCGAGCTCGTCCATGAGCCACTTCTTGGCCGGGCGGTCGAGGTGGTTGGTGGGCTCGTCCAGGATCATGGTGTCGGGTCCCTGGAACAGGATCCGGATCAGGTCGACCCGCCGGCGCTGTCCGCCGGAGAGGCTCTCGATGTCCTCGAGCAGGAGGTCCTGGCGGAGGCCCAGGCCGTCGGCCAGGCGGGACATGGTCGCCTCGGCCTCGTAGCCGCCGTTCTCCCGGAACTGCTCCTCCAGGTCGGAGAAGAGTGCGATGTTCTCGGTGGACGGGTCCTTGGCCATCTGGGTCCGGGCCTTGCCCAGGGCGTCATCGAGCACGTCGAGGCCGCGCCCGGACAGGACATGGGAGAAGCCGTTGGGCTCGAGCCCCAGCCCGTGGGGCTCGGGGACCTGGGGCAGGTAGCCGTAGGTGCCGCGGATGGCGGCGCTCCCGGTCGAGCGCACGTTGCGGCCCGGCTCCTGGATGACGACCGAGATGAAGGTCGACTTGCCGGTTCCGTTGCGGCCGACCAGTCCGACCTTCTCCCCGGCCCCGACGACGAACGACGCGTCGCGGAGCAGGGTGCGGTCACCGATCTCTATGGTGAGGGAGGATCCGACGATCATGGGGGAGGGAGGGGTGACCGGTCCGGCAGGGGGATTCCCCCAGCCACCGCCGGGGTCGCCGGCGAGGTCAGGCCCCAGTCTCCCACATCGCCACACCGGTCCGATCGGCGGCCCGGCGACCGGGCCCGGTCAGCGCCGCCGCAGGCGAAGGGCGGTCCGGTGGGCCCGGGACCGGCGGTGCCGGACCATGGCCCGGAAGGCGACCTGGTGGATCGGCCACAGCAGCCACCAGTAGGCCATGCCCGGCACGCCCCTGGTGCGGAGCGACCCCACCTGCTCGATCATCGTGGGCCGGGTGGGGGAGACGCGGAACCCGAGCCAGGCCTCACCGCAGAACCAGCCGCGGGACCGGAGCACCAGGACCTCGGGCTCCCGCTCGACCACCGTCCACCAGTCGACGTCGGCGCCGGTGTCGACCCGTTCGGGCCGGCCCAGCCGCAGGTCCTCACCGAACAGGTTCCCTAGCGTGATCCGGAGGAGCCAGGCGAAGGGAAGTCCGTACCAGGCGAGGTGGCCACCGGCGTCGTCGAGGTCCGGTGCGAACCCGAGCACGGCGCCGTCGGGTGCCACGTCCCCGGGGTGCACCCGGGCCTGGCTCCGGTCGGTGTAGACGCCGTCGTCCAGCCCGTGGCGACGGTCGAACAGCGTGGCGCCGATCCGGTCGGCCTGGTCGTCGAGCGCGGCCCGGATCGCCTGCTCGACCGAGAGCGGCCGCACCGTGAAGGCGGCATCGGTGCGGGCACGGGTGCGCACGGTCACCTCGTTGGTGAGACTCTCGATCAGGGCGTGGCTGACCGTGGCGTCCACCGGGGTGACGAGGTCGACCCAGTGGGCGGACAGGGCCGGGGTGAGTACCGGCACCTTCACCACCACCCGGGGCCGCAGTCCCCGCACCCGGGCGTAGGTGTCCATCATCTGGCGGTAGGTGGTGGCGTCCGTGCACCCGACCTCGTAGACCCCGGGTTCCACGGTGACCGACTCGGCGAGGTAGCCCAGCAGGTCGGCGAGGCCGATCGGCTGCGTCGGCGTGTTCACCCAGCGGGGGCAGACCATCATCGGGAGCCGCTCGGTCAGGTAGCGGACCATCTCGAAGGAAATGCTGCCGGCACCCAGGACCACGGCGGCCCGCAGCTCGACGACGGGCACGCCCGAGGAGCCGAGGAGTGCACCCACCTCCTGGCGGCTCGAGAGATGTGTGGACAGGTCGTCGTGCCCGAGACCGCCGAGGTAGATGATGCGTCCGACCCCCGCCGCGGCGGCCGCATCGGCGAATGATCGGGCCAGGACCCGGTCCCGTTCGGCGAATCCCGCGCCGCCGGCCATGGCGTGGACGAGGTAGTACGCCACCTCGCACCCGGCCAGGGCGGTGGCCACCGCCGCCGTGTCGGCCACGTCCGCAACGTATGCCTCGACGTGGTCCCACGGCCGGACGGACCCGGCGGTGCGCACGAGGGCATGCACCGCCCACCCCTGGTCCACCAGGTGGGTCACCAGGTTGGTGCCGACGAAGCCGTTGGCCCCGGCGACCGCCACGCGACGACGGGTGGGGTCACCGGCGCCCGCCCGCCCGCCGGTCATCCGCCCGAGACCAGCAGGTCGCCGCCGACCGGCGGCGTCGGGTCGTCCGCCGTCTCCAGCCATCGGTCGGGGAGGTGGACGGGTCGGGGTCCGTTGGTGTGCCCCCGGGCCATGCGCAGGGCCTCGGGCGGGAAGGGCAGGGTGCGGTCGAGGCCGTCGAGCAGCGCGGTTACTTCGGCGACGGAGGATGCCAGGGCCAGGTCCCGGCGGACCGCCGACCCGACGGGGAACCCGGTCAGGTACCAGCCGGCGTGCTTACGGAACTGCCGGCTGCCGAGCTCCTCCCCGAACAGCCCGCAGAGGAGATCGAGGTGGACGAGCATCATCGAGCAGACCTCACCCAGTCCGGGCGGCGGCGGCACCGGCTCGCCCCGGAACGCGGCGGCCAGGTCCCGGAACAGCCATGGGCGTCCGAGGCAGCCGCGGCCGACCACGACGCCGTCGCAGCCGGTGGCGGCCATCATGGACAGTGCGTCGGCGGCCTCCCACAGGTCCCCGTTCCCCAGCACGGGGATCGTGGTGACGGCCCGCTTCAGCTGTCCGATGGCATCCCAGTCCGCGGTACCGGAGTAGAGCTGTTCGGCCGTGCGGGCGTGCAGGGTGACCGCGGCGACGCCCTCGTCCTCGGCGATCCGTCCCGACTCCAGATAGGTGGTGTGGCGGTCATCGACGCCTATGCGCATCTTCACCGTGACCGGCACCGTGCCCGCGCCGGTGACCGCGGCGCGGACGATGTCCCGGAACAGCGTGCGGTGGACGGGCAGGGCGGCACCGGCCCCCTGACGGGTGACCTTGCCGGCCGGACATCCGAAGTTGAGGTCGATGTGGTCCACACCGATCTCCTCGACCAGGCGTCGCACGGCCCGGCCCATGACCGACGGGTCGACACTCGAGAGCTGCACGCTGCGCACCGTCTCGTCGTCGCCGAACGACGCCATGCCCAGGGTCTTGGCGTTTCCTTCGACCAGGGCCCGGGCGGTGACCATCTCGCTGACGTACAACCCGGCACCGTAGCTCCGGCACAGGGTGCGGAAGGCGCTGTTTGTCACCCCGGCCATCGGGGCCAGCACCACCGGGACGTCCACGACCAGGTTCCCCAGCTTGAGCTCGGCGGCGGCCGGTCCCGGCCCGGCGGGGGTGCCGCTCACCGGTCCTCCTCGCGCCACAGGTCGGTGATCGCCACGCCGAGGTCGCCGAGAAGCGAGCGCAGGGCCGGCAACGACAGGCCGATCACGTTGCCGGGGTCGCCCACGATGGACTCGACGAACGGCGCCGAGCGGCCGTCGAGGGTGAAGGCACCGGCCACCTCGAGGACGTCGGGCGTGGCCAGGTAGGCGTCGAGCTCGGCATCGGTGGTGACGGCGAAGCGCACCGTGGTGCCGACCACGGCCTCGGCTCGCCTGCCGGTGGTCTCGTCGATTACGCAGTGCCCGGTGTAGAGGATGCCGGCGCCGCCGCGCATGGCCGTCAGCCAGGCACGGGCCTCGCCCAGGGTGGTGGGCTTGCCGTGGGGACGGCCGTCGAACTCGAGCATCGAGTCGCACCCCACGACGAGCGCATCGCCCCCGGGCCGGGCCACGGCTCCGGCCTTGGCCGCGGCCAGGCGGCCGGCCGAGCCCCGGGTGTCGTCCGGGTCGACGTCGTCCTCGTCCACGCCGCTGACCCGGACCACGGGGTCGATACCGGCGTCACGCAGGAGTTTCAGGCGAGCGGGGGAGCCCGAGGCGAGGACCAGCGTGCGGGCGGGCATGGGACGAGCCTAGGGGGCGGCTCTGTGCGGTGGTGCCCGGGTGGCGTGGCTCAGGCTGACCTGGGCATCGTGCCCGGCGTCGGGGATTGCGCGATCCTTGGTCCCATGACCGACACCGGCATCACCCTCGCCCCCACCCACGTCGAACCCCAGCTCGACGGTGACCACGAGCGGATGTCCCACATCGTGCTCGAGGGCTTCAAGCCCGAGAAGGGCGACTTCATCTCGGCGGGCCCGTCGGTGGTCGAGGGGATGGTGAACGGGACCGCCGTGAAGGCGCTGTGCGGGAAGATCTGGGTCCCGGGCCGCAATCCGAAGAAGTATCCGGTCTGCCCGACCTGCAAGGAGATCGCCGAGTCCCGCGGCTGGACGGTCCCCGCAGGCTGAACCGACCCGGGCCGACCGTTCGCCTACCGGTCCGTCGAGACCAGGGTCGGCCCGATCCGGCGGTCGGGGGGCCCGGCCAGGAGCGGCACGATGCTGGCGACCATCCACGGCGAGCCGAGCTCGGTGGCGAGGCGGTCCAGGGTCTCGACGTCACGGGCCGGGATGATCAGGATCACCTCGGTGTCTCCGGTGCGCACCACATGGAGACCGTCGAATCCCTCGACGGCACGCATCCGCGGGAGCAGGTCGGCGTCCACGCGGGCGAACACCGCCGGATCGACGGGGTGCCGGAACGACAGGGTGTTCACGACGGCCGCGGTGACGGAGATCTCCTCGGGTTCGGACGGCACCCCGGGGGCCGCGGACACTTCTGCCTGGTGACGGATTCCCGGTCAGTCGCCGGCGTTGCGCAGCGACGGGAGGAGACGCTTGGCGTCGCGCTCGGCCTCGAGCACCGAACCCATCTGCGAGCGGACCTCGGCCCGGGTGTCCGCCAGGTTGTGCCGCTCCTCGGGGTCCGCCGTCAGGTTGTGCAGCTCCCAGGCCGGCTCGGCCGCCGGACCGAGGAACGGATTTGGTGGGAGGCCCTGTGCGGCGTACCAGTCGTCGAGCCGCTCGTAGTAGTGGTTGAGCTTCCAGAGTTCCGTGGCCCCGCCGTCACCCGTGGGGAGATTGGCCAGCACCGACTCGATGTTGACCGGTGGGGCGACGGGGTCGAACGGCGCACCGGTGAGGATGTTCACCTGCGTGGTGCCCCGGGTGACGTCGTCCTCGGTCATGAAGTAGATCGGCGACTCGAGCGAGGACGGGTCCGCGGTGCCGAGGACGACCCCGCTCAGGTCCCGCCCGGGCAGGGCCTGCGCCTCGTCGTGGTGCGCGGCGACGCCGGCAGCCGCCTGTTCGGGGTCGATCCCGGCCAGTCCGAGGAGCGTCGGGACGAGATCGACGTGGCTGGTCGGCACGGAGATCCCCGGGCCCCCCGGTGCGATCCCCGGCCCGGCGATCAGCAGCGGGACCCGTGTGGCCTCGTCGAAGGCGTTGCACCACTTCTGGATGAGCCCGCCGTGGGCCCCCAGCAGGTCGCCGTGGTCGGAGGTGAACACCACGATCGTGTCGTCGGCCATGCCGGAGCGCTCGAGCGACTCGAGGATACGGCCGACGGCCCGGTCGACGAGCTTGTGGAGGTAGTAGTAGAGCCGCCGGTAGCCGAGGTCGGTGGCCGTGTCGAAGATCATCGCCGGCCACGCGGCCTTGAACGCCTCCTGGCAGGCCGGCCGTCCGGCGAACGTGTCCGACTGCGACGGGGCCTCGGGCACATCGGGCACGGTGTCGTCGGGCGGGCCGAACTTCAGCATCTGCTCCCACCCGAACCCCGAGAAGGCGATGTCGTGCGGGTTCACGAAGGAGGCCACCGTCAGCCACGGGCCGTCGGCCCGCGATGAGGCCAGCTCGTCGAAGAGCTCGACCACCTGTTCGGCGAAGACACCGTCCCGGACGGTGCCGCAGTCGGACCGGGCGGCACCGTGGGGCTCCCGGCCGATCCAGCCGGAGAACCCGAAGGGATCGAGCCGGTCTGCCTTGCGGTAGGCCTCGACGGCCTCGGGCAGGGGGTTGCCGTCGTCGTCGGAGGCCTTCAGCCCCTCGTGGGTCCCCGGGATCTCCAGGTCGGCGAAGGAAACGTGCCACTTCCCCCGGTAGTGGGTGCGGTACCCGCCGGCTCGGAACCAGTCGCCCAGGGTGGGCACCGAGTTGGGGTCCAGCCAGTGCATGCCCGGGTCGGAGCTCTGCTTGGCCGTCCCGTCGGTGGACGTCACCCCGTGCAGGGACGGGTACTGGCCGGTGAAGAGCGTCGCCCGGCTCGGCGTGCACGCCGTGGACCCGGCGTAGTGCCGGTGGAATTCGACCCCGCGGGACCGGATCGACTCGCGGGCACCGAGCTGCGACGCCCGGAACGCACGGACGGACTCGGGCTCGTAGGGCGGCGGGTAGCGCTCCTCGTCGGTCATCACCAGCAGGATGTTCGGGCGGTCCATGTGTAAACCGTAGGCGGGTCCACGCCGCCCCGCTACCGCAGGAGGTGTGGACGGACCGGGCGCGCCCGGGCGGGCGGTCCACCAGGCGGTACGGTGGGTCACCGTCGCTCGGCGTCCGGCCCGCACCAGGCCCTCCGGAATGACCCTGCCTCACGCGCACCTGCGCACAGGGAGGCCCCATGGGTCCCACGTCCGTCGCCACCGAGGTCCCGAGTGCCCTCGATCCGTCGCGCGACGGGGACGGGTACCCGGCCACCGTCCCCCTCTCGCAGAAGGTCCTCACCTCGGCCATCGTCGCCGGCCCACCCGTCGTCCTCGGGCTGACCGTGTGGTGGCTGTGGGGCGGGGTGGTGGACCTCACCGATGTGGTGATCGCCCTGGCCCTCTACGTGGTGACCGGGCTCGGTATCACCGTGGGCTTCCACCGGCTGTTCACCCACCGTGGGTTCGTCCCCCGCCGGGTGCTGAAGATCACGCTGGCGGTGCTCGGATCCATGGCGGTCGAAGGTTCGGTGACGAGCTGGGTCGCCACCCACCGCCGCCACCACATGTTCAGCGACCGGTCCGGCGACCCCCATTCGCCCCACCGCTACGGCGGACGGGGGCCGGCGCTGCTGCGGGGATTGGCGTTCTCCCACGTGGGATGGCTGTTCGTGGCCGACGCGTCGAGTGCGGAGCGCTACGCGCCCGACATGTTGAAGGACCGGGACCTGGTGCGGATCGGGAGGCTGTTTCCGCTGCTCGCCCTGGCGTCGCTGGCCCTGCCGTTCGGCATCGGCTACGCCGTCGCCGGCTCGTGGGTCGGGGCGGTGACGGCGCTGGTGTGGGCCGGACTCGTCCGCATGGCGGTGCTCCACCACGTGACCTGGTCGATCAACTCCCTCTGCCACACCTTCGGCCGCCGGACGGATGTCACGACCGACCGCAGCACCAACCTGTGGCCCCTGGCCGTCCTGTCCTTCGGCGACTCATGGCACAACGTCCACCACGCCCATCCGTCGTGGGCGCGCCACGGTGCCCACCGGGGCATGGTGGATCCGTCGGCGTGGGTGATCGCCCGCTTCGAGAGGTGGGGTTGGGCCACCCGGGTGCGGTGGCCGGTGGGAACCGGCGACCCCGTCTGACCGCCCGGGCGCCGGGTCAGGCGCCCTTGCCGGCCACGTGCTGGACCATCCAGCCGTTGCCGTCGGGGTCGAGGACCTCGAAGAACGTGTTGTAGTCGCGCTCCTCGGGGTCCGGGCCATCGGCCTGGACGCCCGCCTCGTAGTGCACGAGGCCCCCGGGCGAGGCCCCGCGCTCGACCAGTTCGCCATGGGCGGCCACGATGTCGGCCACGACGAGGTGGAGCCCCTGGACGGCGCCGGCGGAACCGGGGTTGTGCATCAGGGCGATCGAGCAGGCCGAACCCGGAGGTGTGGCCTGGATGACGCGGAAGGTCGGGCTGCCCTGGTGGTCCACCAGGAGGTCGAAGCCCATCCGGTCCAGGTAGAACGCCTTGGCGCGCTCCTGGTCGGCCACCGGCACCACCACGAGCTCGAGCTTCCAGTCCATGAGCGTGTCTCCTCGTTCGTTCCCGGTCACGGGAGTGCCCGGAATCCTTTGACGACGAGGTAGACGGCGAAGACCACCTCGATGACGACTCCGATAGTACGGGAGTGGGCGCCCACCCAGGTGTGGGTGGCGTCGAGCAGCCGGTCGGCACCCGACCCGAGCACGGTGACCAGCAGGACGGGGACCAGCACGGGCACGAGGACGATCACGTAGAGCACGGCGAACACGACGACCTTGGACGCGTCGGAGGCCGTCGAATGCGTGATCTCGTGTATGGCCGGCAGGACCAGGAGCAGAGTGGAGAAGTTGACGACCATCCCGAGTGCCCCCACCCCCACGAACCAGCCGGTCGACGCCGTGCCGAGGCGGCCGGCGATCGTCGACGGCTGCCGTTCGCCCACCGTCGGTCGGCGGATCAGCGACCGTACCGCCAGGAGTGCCAACAGGGTACCGCTCACCAGCAGCACGGCGGCGTCCGTCGCCGACCTGTGGGTGCCGTGGTGGGGTCGGATCCGCTGCAGGGCGGTCACGCACAGCACGGAGAACGCGCCGAGCACCAGGGCGGCACCGAGGGTCAGCGACCAGGCCCGGGACAATCGGTGGGTCGTCCCGGTGAGCACCAGGAGCTGGACGGCCAGGAGCGTCGGGCTGACGGCGGCCCCCAGGGCCAGGGGCAGCACGGCGATCAGCAGCGACCCCATCGGGCCAAGGTACTCCTGGGCCCCACCGGTCCCGGGGACCGGCCGCGAACCGTCGGGGACCGGGGCAGGTGATCAGCGGTGGGCGAGCTCCCCGTGGTCACGGCACCGTGCCCGGTAGCCACCGGGGGTCACCGACACCGTGAGCCGTCGGCCGCAGTCGGGGCAGAACCGTGGCGGGTCGAGGGTGCGGCTGCACCCGATGCACGAGACCGAGCCGCAGCTGGTGCAGTGGGCCCCGGCCCCGGCCCCGGCGACGTCCTCGGCGTTGCCCACGTCGGGACGGCTCAGAGGACGCCGGTCAGGGCGCCCACCGGCATGCGGAGGTCCGAGAGCATCTGCAGGTCCTCGTCGGCCGAGCGGCCGAGCGTGGTCAGGTAGTTGCCCACGATGAGCGCGTTGATGCCCGAGGTCATCCCCATCGACTGGAGCTCGCGCAGCGTCACCTCGCGGCCTCCGGCGTAACGGAGGATCACAGCGGGCAGGCCCAACCGGAAGAGGGCGATCCAGCGGATGGCCTCCCATGCGGCCACCGGCTGCTCGGTGCCGAGCGGGGTGCCGGGCCGGGGGTTCAGGAAGTTGAGGGGGACCTCGGTCGGGCCCAGGTCCTGCAGCTCGGTCAGCAGCTCGATGCGCTGTTCGTCCGTCTCCCCCATGCCGATGAGGGCGCCGCAGCAGAGCTCCATGCCGTGGTCGAGCACCAGCCGGCAGGTCGCCTCCCGCTCCTCCCAGGTGTGGGTGGTGACCACGTTTGGGAAGAACGACCGGGCGGTCTCCAGGTTGTGGTTGTAGCGGTGGACCCCCGCTTCGGCGAACCGCCGGGCCTGGTCCTCGGTCAGCAGGCCGGCGCTGACGGCCACGTTGAGGCCGGTCTGGTCCCGGACCAGCGGGACCAGCTCGAGGATGCGGAGCATCGTGCGCTCGTCAGGGCCCCGGACGGCCAGGACGATGCAGAACTCGGAGGCTCCGGCCGCCTTGGTCTCCTCGGCGGCCTGCAGCACCTCGTCGGTGTCCAGGAACGGCGTGGCCTTGACCGGTGTGTCGAAGCGGGACGACTGCGAGCAGAAGTGGCAGTCCTCGGGGCAACCGCCCGTCTTGGCGGACAGGATGCCCTCCACCTCGACCTCGGGCCCGCACCACGCCAGGCGGACCTGGTGGGCGAGTGCGGCCAGCGACGTCACGTAGTCGTCGGGCAGTGCGGCCAGGCCGGCCAGCTCGTCGCCGGTGAGCAGGCGCCGCTCGTCGAGGAGCGCGGTCTCGGCCCGGTGGACGCGGGCACGGGCCTCGGCCGGGTCGATGGCCGGCCGGGCCGGCTCACCCCGCCGGGGCGAGGTCAGGCTGACGTTGACGGACGGGGGGGAGGTGGTGGCGTCTCCGGGCATGGCCGCCACGGTACCTGCCCGTGCCACTGATCGGAAAACCGGGACGGACCCCTACTCGTAGCGGAGGACACCCCGGATGTTCTTGCCGTCGAGCATGTCGGCGTACCCCTGGTTGATCTCCTCGAGCTTGTAGTTGTTGGTGACCATGCCGTCGAGGTCGAGCTGGCCCTGGTCGTAGAGCTTGAGGAGGTGGGGGATGTCGTAGCGGATGTTGGCGGACCCGAAGATGGTGCCGACGACCTGCTTCTCGAGCAGGGTCAGCCAGGTCAGCTGCAGGGTGACGTCGGTCTCGTCCATGGGGTGGATGTTCGTCACCACGACCCGGCCGCCCTTGGCGGTCAGCTGCATGATCGACTCCATGAGGCGGCCGTCGCCCACACCCATGGTGCAGATCACCTTGTCGGCGTTCTTCCCCCAGGTGACCTCGTTGACCAGAGCGGTCGCCTCCTCGATGCTCGAGTAGGTGTGGGTGGCGCCGAACTTCAGCGCCATCTCACGCTTCCACGGCAGGGGGTCGATGGCGAAGATGTGCTCGGCCCCGGCCAGCCGGGCTCCCTGGATGGCGGAGGCGCCGATGCCGCCGATGCCGATGATGACGACGTCGTCACCCGGGCGCACCTCGGCGGCGTACACGGACGATCCCCAGCCCGTGGTGACCCCACAGCCGACCAGGCAGGCCTTGTCCAGCGGGTAGTGGTCGAGGATCTTCACGCAGGACGCCTTGTTGACGACGGTGTGCTTGGCGAAGGTGCCGAGGCAGACCATGGTCCCGATGTCGCTCCCGTCGGCGGCGTGGTGACGGTAGGTGCCGTCGATCTGGGTCCCCATCATCAGCATGGCGCCGACGTCGCACAGGTTGGAGCGGCCCTTCGCACACGAGGGGCACTTGCCACAGGCCGGGACGAAGCCGAACACGACGTGGTCGCCGGGCTTCAGGTCGTCGACCCCCGGGCCGACCTCCTCGACGATGCCCGCGCCCTCGTGGCCGCCGATGATCGGGTAGATGCCCCCGAGGTCGCCGGTGCGCAGGTGCTCGTCGCTGTGGCACATGCCCGACGCCACGATGCGGACCAGGACCTCGTCCGTCTTCGGCGAATCGAGGTTGATCGTCTCGACCTGCCAGTCCTGCATGTGTCCCCTGAGGACTGCAGCTTGCGTCTCCATGTCGTTCCCTCCCTGGTCGAGTCCCACCGGGCCGGTGGACCGCTCCCCGCAGGGGAGGCCCCGGTCACTCTGCCCGCGGGTCGGACGGCGGCCCGTCCGTGCTCCTCCGATGCTGGCACAGATGACGGCCGTCGGTCGACCGCCCGGGGTGGGGACGGGCACGGGCCGCTTCAGGCCGGGGTGGCCGGGTCCCCGAAGGCGGGTGGGCGCTTCCCGCGCAGGGCGGCCACGCCCTCGCGGTAGTCGGGTCCGGCCATCATCGGGTCCAGCAGCGACTCGGCCGCCCGCACGGCCTCGGCGGCGGTCTGGTGGAACGCCTCGTAGACCTGGCGCCTGGACGCGGCGAGCGATGCCGGTGACACGGTGGTGGCCAACAGGCGCGCGTAGTCGTAGACGTGGGCCAGCAGGTCCGGGCCGTCCACCACGGCGGTCACCAGTCCCAGGTCGAGGGCCTCGTCGGCGTCGAAGGTGCGGCTCGACAGCAGGAGGTCGAGCGCCCGGGGCAGGCCGATCAGCTTGGGCAGCAGCCAGGCCAGGCCGAAGGCGGCGGGCAGGCCCAGCTTGCCGTGGGCGGTCGTGAATTTGGCCCCGCGGGCGGCGAACCGCAGATCGCAATAGCAGGCGAGCACGAACCCGATGCCGGCGGCGGGGCCGTTGACGGCGGCCAGCACCGGCTTCGGGAGCCCGAAGTGGTAGGCCATCTCGGCATCGAAGTCGGGGGAGACCCCGTAGCCGGGGGTGGCCAGGTCGGCCGGCGCCCCCGAGTCGTACGAGCCCCGTTCGGCATGTCCGGCCAGGTCCTCGGACTCGGCCCCGGCGCAGAATCCGCGCCCGCTGCCGGTCACCACGATGACCCGGACCCCCGGATCGTCGACCGCCGACTGCAGGTGGGCCCGGTACTCGGTGTTCATGGTCGCCGTCCATGCGTTGAGCCGCTCGGGACGGTCGAGGGTGATGGTGGCGATCCCGTCGGCGACGCCGTAGCGGGTGGCCTCGGGTGGCGGTGTCGTCATGGTGCGTCCACCGGAATGCCCTGCGGACCGCTCGGCGGTGCCGGGCGGTCCGCAGGTGCGGTCCGGTTCAGTAGCGGTAGTGCTCGGGCTTGTACGGGCCCTGGACCGGCACACCGATGTAGTCGGCCTGCTCCTGGGTCAGCGTCGTCAGATGGACGCCCAGCGCGTCGAGGTGGAGGCGGGCGACCTTCTCGTCGAGGTGCTTCGGGAGCAGGTACACCTTGTTCTCGTACTGGCCGGTGTTGGCGTACAGCTCCATCTGGGCCATCGTCTGGTTGGTGAAGGAATTGGACATCACGAAGCTGGGGTGGCCGGTGGCGTTGCCGAGGTTGAGCAGGCGGCCCTCCGACAGGATGATCACGGCCTTGCCGTCGGGGTACACCCACTTGTCGACCTGGGGCTTGATGTTGACCCGCTCGATGTCCGGCGTGGCCATGAGGCCCGCCATGTCGATCTCGTTGTCGAAGTGGCCGATGTTGCCCACGATGGCCTGGTGCTTCATGCGGGCGATGTCCGAGGCCTTGATGACGTCCTTGTTGCCCGTGGTCGTGATGAAGATGTCGGCGGTCTCGACGACGTCGTCGAGGGTGGCCACCTGGTAGCCCTCCATGGCCGCCTGCAGTGCGCAGATCGGGTCGATCTCGGTGATGACGACCCGGGCGCCCTGGCCCCGCAGTGAGTCGGCACAGCCCTTGCCGACGTCGCCGAAGCCGCAGACCACGGCGACCTTGCCGCCCATGAGGACGTCGGTCGCCCGGTTGATGCCGTCGATCAGCGAGTGGCGGCACCCGTACTTGTTGTCGAACTTGGACTTGGTGACGGCGTCGTTGACGTTGATGGCCGGGAACAGGAGCTCACCGTTCGCCTGCATCTCCACCAGACGGTGCACGCCGGTGGTGGTCTCCTCCGACACACCCTTGATGCCGTTGGCGATCGAGGTCCAGCGGTTGGCGTCCTCGGCCAGGCTGCGGGTCAGCACGGCGAGCACGACGGCGTACTCCTCGGAGTCGGCGGTCGACGGGTCGGGGACCACCCCGGCCTTCTCGAACTCGACGCCCTTGTGGACGAGCAGCGTGGCGTCGCCACCGTCGTCGAGGATCAGGTTGGGACCCTCGCCGCCCGGCCACCGCAGGACCTGCTCGGTACACCACCAGTACTCCTCGAGCGACTCGCCCTTCCAGGCGAAGACGGGGACGCCCTTCGGGTCATCAGGCGTGCCGTCGCGACCGACGGCGACCGCCGCCGCCGCGTGGTCCTGGGTCGAGAAGATGTTGCAGCTGGCCCAGCGGACCTCGGCACCCAGCGAGGTGAGCGTCTCGATCAGCACCGCGGTCTGGATGGTCATGTGGAGCGAGCCGGTGATGCGGGCGCCGGCGAGCGGCTGGGCCGCACCGAACTCCTCGCGCATGGACATGAGGCCCGGCATCTCGTGCTCGGCGAGCACGATCTCCTTCCGGCCGAACTCCGCCAGGGAGAGGTCGGCGACCTTGAAGTCGTGGGTGCGTGCTCCGCTCGACATGTGGCTCCTTCGTCGTACCGGCCCGGACGGGGCGGTGCTCACCGGCGCGGGCCGACCGGCCCGACCGTGGGCGTCCGGGCGGATCCACGGAACTGTGTCCCGGGGTCCCCGAACCGCTGCACCGATGATAGTGCACCCTCCTGTCCGGCCGTCCGACGGGGGAACCCGGACCCGGTGCCGTCCCGCCCGCCGGGCGGGACGGCCGACCGCTGTTAGCCTCGGCCCGGCGCGCCAGCGGGGAGGGGTCCCCGGCGGGCAGGCGCGGAGGAGAGGGAGTGCAGCCATGGGTGTTCAAGTGATGGGCCGGTCGGTGTCGTCCCGGGGGCGACGGTACCTGAATCGCCCAGCGGTGGCACTGGCTGCCGTCGTGGTCGCCGGCGGGCTGCTGGCCGCCTGCAGCTCGTCCTCCTCGTCGAGCTCCACGACGACGGCGTCGTCGGGCAAGGTCCTCCTCGTCGGGACCTACAACGGCCACGCCGGCCAGTACACGTCGATCCAGGCCGCGGTCAACGCGGCCCAGGCCGGGGACTGGATCCTCGTCGCCCCGGGGGACTATCACGAGACCGCCGACAGCACGAGCCTGGCCGCCGACCCGGCCCACGGCGACAGCGCCGGCGTGCTGATCACCAAGGCGGACCTGCACCTCCGGGGCATGGACCGGGGCACTGTGGTGGTCGACGGCACCAAGCCGGGCTCGCCCGAGTGCTCCACCGCCCCGGCCGACCAGACCTACGGCCCGATCGACCCCACCGGCAAGGCCTACGGACGCAACGGCATCGTTGTCTGGAAGGCCGACAACGTCAGCATCGACAACCTGACCACGTGCAACTTCCTCGGTGGGTCGGGCGACTCGGGCAACGGGGTCTGGTGGAACGGCGGGGCCGACAGCGCCAAGATCGGCCTGCACGGCTACACGGGCAGCTACCTGACGGCGACGTCCACCTTCTTCGGGACCAACGCCACCGCGGCCGAGTACGGCATCTTCTCCCAGGACGCCGCCGGCCCGGCCACCTGGAACCAGATCTACGGCAGCAACATGAACGACTCGGGCACCTACGTGGGCGCCTGCCAGCAGGTCTGCGGGATCACGATCAACCACGCCTGGATGGAGTACAACGCGCTGGGCTACTCCGGCACCAACTCGGGCGGGGCCATCGTGGTGGAGAACTCGCAGTTCGACCAGAACAAGGACGGGTTCGACACCAACACCCAGATCGCCGGCGACCCGCCGCCGCCCCAGAACGGCGCCTGCCCGGACAACGGGACCAGTCCGATCACCCACACCCATTCGTGCTGGGTCTTCATGCACAACTACGTGCACGACAACAACAACCCGAACGTGCCCGGTTCGGGGTACGCCGGGGCCGCACCGGTGGGCACGGGCATGAGCCTCTCCGGCGGGCGCAACGACACGGTGATGGACAACACCTTCGCCAACAACGACGCCTGGGGCTTCCTCATGGTGCCGTTCCCGGACTCCAGCACACCGGAGTACAACGCATCGTGCGGTGGTACCGGGGGCGTGCAGTCAACGGTCTTCGGGTGCGTCTACGACCCGATGAACAACGCCCTGCTGCACAACACGTTCTCCCACAACGGGTCCTACGGGAACCCGACCAACGGGGACTACGGCGAGCTCACGTTCAACAGCGGGCAGCCGTCGAACTGCTACGTGGGCAATACCGCGCCCAACGGCAGCTACCCGGCCGATCTGGAGCAGACCAAGCCGGTGTGCGGGGTCACCACGACGTCGGCCAACACCGGTGCGCTGCTGGGGCAGGTGGGCTGCGACTTCGGCCTGACCCCGTGCGGTGCGAACTCGGTGTACCCCCAGAACACGGGCGTCGTCATGCACCCGCTGCCGAAGGGCCTGCCCACCATGTCGGACCCGTGCGCGGGCGTGCCGGACAACGCGTGGTGCTCGGGCGGCAAGACGGTCTGACGCCGCCGGTGGTGTGGACCGGCCCCGGCCCCGGCCCCGGCCCCGGGGATCCCGGGCCTGCGGCCGACATCTCCGTAGTTGACCGACTTGGTCAAGTTTTGCGAGACTCAGGGCGCGCCGAAGGGCCAGACCGCCCCCGGACCGGCGACAGCCATCGGTCGGACATCCGTCCATGGTCGTCCCGACCACCAGCACAAGGAGACCAGACATGCCCGAGTGGGGATTCGAGACCCGGCAGATCCACGCGGGTGCCGCACCCGACCCGACCACGGGGGCCCGGGCGACGCCGATCTACCAGACCACCAGCTACACGTTCCGGGACACGGCCCATGCCGCCGCCCTGTTCGGACTGGCCGAGCTGGGAAACATCTACACCCGGATCATGAACCCGACCCAGGCCGTCTTCGAGGAGCGCATCGCCGCACTCGAGGGCGGGGTCGCCGCGCTCGCCGTGGCCAGCGGCCAGGCGGCGGAATCGCTGGCACTGCTGAACCTGGCCGAGAACGGCGGCCATGTCGTGTCGTCCGCCTCGCTCTACGGCGGCACGTACAACCTCTTCCACTACACGCTGCCCAAGCTGGGCGTCGAGGTCACCTTCGTGGACGACCCCGACGACCTCGACGCGTGGCGAAGCGCCGTCCGGCCGAACACCAAGGCGTTCTACGCCGAGACGCTGGGCAACCCCAAGGGCGACGTCCTCGACTTCGCGGGCGTGTCGGCCATCGCCCACGAGCACCAGGTCCCCCTGGTGATCGACAACACCCTGGCCACGCCGTACCTGTGCAACCCGCTCGCCCACGGCGCCGACATCGTCGTCCACTCGGCCACCAAGTTCATCGGTGGCCACGGGACCTCGATCGGTGGCGTCATCGTGGACGGAGGCACGTTCGACTACGAGGGGAGCGGCAAGTTCCCCGGGTTCACCGAGCCCGACCCGAGCTACCACGGCCTCGTGTTCGGCGAGCTGCCCGAGCCGCTCTTCCCGGCCCGGTACGCCCTCAAGATCCGACTGCAGTACCTCCGCGACCTCGGCCCGGCCATCACCCCCTTCAATTCGTTCCTGTTCCTCCAGGGCGTGGAGACCCTCAGCCTCCGCATGGAGCGGCACGTGCAGAACGCCGCGGCGGTGGCCACGTGGCTCGAGTCGCGTGACGAGGTGACGTGGGTCGCCTACCCCGGACTGGCCTCCAGCCCGTGGCACCGGCGCCAGCAGCAGTACATGCCCAAGGGCGCCGGCGCCATCCTGGCATTCGGCATCGAGGGCGGGGCCGAGGCCGGTCGCAGGTTCATCGAGGGCCTCGGGCTGTTCAGCCATCTGGCCAACGTCGGAGACGTGCGGAGCCTGGCCATCCACCCGGCGTCGACCACGCACTCCCAGCTGACCGAGGCCGAGCAGGTGTCGACGGGGGTCACTCCGGACCTGGTGCGCCTCTGCATAGGCATCGAGTCGGTAGAGGACATCCTGGCCGACCTCGAGCTCGGGTTCGCCGCAGCCAAGGGGGCGTGACGGGCGATCCGCACCCGTGGCACTGGCGGCCCGGCGACGATCCCGGAGGACGACGGTTCGCCCACCTCCTCGACGGCGATGACGACCGTCGTTGGCTCGAATCAGGAGGGTCGCTGCCGGGGTTGACCGTGGCCTACGAGACCTGGGGGACGCTGGACGCGTCCGGAGGGAACGCCGTACTGGTCCTGCACGCCCTGACCGGGGACTCCCACGCCTCCGGGCCCCCCGGTCCCGGCCATCCGACCCTGGGCTGGTGGGACCCCCTGATCGGCCCGGGCCGGGCGATCGACACCGACCGCTACTTCGTGGTCAGCCCGAACGTGCTGGGCGGCTGCCAGGGGACGACGGGACCGTCGTCGCCGGCCCCCGACGGGCGGCCCTGGGGCTCGCGGTTCCCCCGGATCTCCATCCGCGACCAGGTGACGGCCGAGGTGCTCCTCGCCGAGCACCTCGGGGTCGACCGGTGGGCGGCCGTGGTCGGCGGCTCGATGGGCGGCATGCGGGTGCTCGAGTGGTGCGTCGGCCACCCCGAACGGGTGGCCCGCGCCGCAGTGCTGGCCGTGGGCGCCGCCGCCACGGCCGATCAGGTGGGACTCTGCTCGGTCCAGTGTCGGGCCATCCGGCTCGACCCGCACTACGCCGGCGGCGACTACTACGGATCCGGTGCCGCACCGGTCGCCGGGATGGCGCTCGCCCGGGGCGTGGGCCAGATCACCTATCGGACCGGGACGGAGTTCGACGAACGGTTCGGGCGGAGCCCGCAGGGCGACGAGGACCCGCTGACCGGCGGGAGGTTCGCCGTCGAGTCATACCTGGAGTACCAGGGGGAGAAGCTGGCGGCGCGGTTCGACCCGAACTCGTACGTCGTGCTGAGCGAGGCGATGAACAGCCATGACGTCGGCCGTGGCCGCGGCGGTGTGGCTGCGGCGCTCTCCCGGGTGACCGCCGAGGTGCGGGTCGGCGGCATCGACACCGACCGCCTCTACCCGGTGGCGCTCCAGGCGGAGCTGGCCGGCCTGCTCCCGGGTGACCACGCCCTGACGGTGATCCGCTCACGATTCGGCCATGACGGGTTCCTGCTCGAGTGGGAGCAGGCCGGAGCCCTGGTGGCCAGGGCGATCGGGACCTGACCGGCCGCCGGGTGAGGGTCAGGACCAATTGCCCTGATTGAACGGCTGTTTCGGACCTAACCTTGAGCCATGTCGGCACGACGACGGCGCCAAAGGGCGGAGGGCACGGGCGCCGAGGGCCGGGTCGCCCTGGTGGAGCCTTCCGTCGGGCCCGTCCCCCCGGCCCGGCCCCGGCCCGTCGCCGTCCCCGAGCTCGTGGTGCCCGGTCCGGTCCGGATGGCCCCCGGTCCGCCGCGGACGGGCCTCCCGGGACTGGACGACGTGGACCCGCTCCAGCTGCGTGCCGTCCAGGAGGCGCTCCTCGACCCGAGTCTCATCCTGCGGGCGAAGCGCCTCCCCGTGGGCACGGTGGTCGACTTCGTCTGCGAGGACGCCAACGAGGCGGCATGTGCGAGCCTCGAGGTCCCCATGGCCGACCTGATCGGGGCCTCCCTCACGACGACGCTGCCCGGGGAGCTGGGCGTCTTCCTCTTCGAACAGTGCGTCGATGCCGTCGAGACCGGCGCGCCGCTGTCGTTCGACGACCTGAGGACCTCGGTCGACGAGGACGGCTCCGCCTCCCACTACGACGTGCGGGCCGTCGCCGTAGGCGACCGGGTCTGTTTCTCGTGGCGCAACGTGTCCGAGCGGTTCCGGACCCAGGAGGCGCTCGCCGAGTCGCGCAACCGGTACCGGCTCCTGGCCGAGAATTCGTCGGACGTGGTCGTCCTGGTGCGGGCGGACGGCGTCGTCGAATGGGTGTCGCCCGCGGTGAGCGACATGCTCGGGTGGGAGCCCGCGCAGCTGGTCGGGCACCCGAGCGCCGACTTCGTCCACCCGGACGACCACCGGCGCCGGATGGCGGTCCACCGCCACCCGGGGACCGTGCAGGCGCTCGCCGACGAGGTGCGCTGCCGGCGTGCCGACGGTGATCTCCTGTGGGTGTCGTCCCGGATGCGCGACGTCCGCGACGACACCGGCCGGCTCCTCAAGGTCGTCGTGTCGTTGCGTGACGTCCACAAGCAGGTCCAGGCACGCCAGGCGATGGTCGCCTCGGAGGAGCGGTACCGCCTGCTCGCGGAAAACGTGTCGGATGTCGTGTACCAGGTGGTGGACGGTCGGATCACCTGGATCTCCCCGTCGGTGGAGCACGTGCTCGGCTGGCGGCCGGACGAGATCGTCGGGAGGCTCTCCTTCGACCTCATCGCGCCGGAGGACCTCGAGCGGGCCGAGGCGGCCCGCTCGATGGTGGTGTCCAACATCCCCCTCGAGCGCTTCGAGTGCCGGTTCCTCACCCGCTCGGGAAGCTACCGGTGGATGCGGGCCCACTCCCGTCGGATCGACGCCGCCGGCGGCACCTACGGTCTGGTCACCGGGCTGCAGGACGTGCACGAGGGCCACGTCAATCGCATGGCCATGACGGCGCTGGCCGCGGTGAACGCGGCCCTGGTCGTGGCCGGCGACGAGCCCGCGCTCCTCGACGAGGTCTGCCGGCTCGTCGTCGCCGAAGGCGGGTTCGTCGGGGCCCGGTTCGACCGCGGGCCCCTGGCCGACACGGTGACGCCGCCGGATCCCGGGCCGTTGGTGCTGCCGATGTCGGTCGACGGCGCCGCCGAAGGCCGGCTGGTCGTCTGGTCGGGGGAGCCCGAGGCGTTCAGCCCTTCGGTGGTCGCCACCTTCGAGCAGCTGCTCCATCAGGTCGGGATGGCGTGCTCCCGGATCCGCACCCGCGAGCGACTGCTCGAGGCGCTCAACGAGCAGGAACTCCTGAGCACGGCGATCGAGCAGGCCGGTGAGTCGGTCGTGGTCACCGGACTCGATGCCCGGATCCTCTACGCCAACCCGGCCACCGCGTCCTCGAGCGGATACTCCCTCGACGAGATCATCGGGGCCAGCCCGCGACTGTTCGCCAGCGGCCTGCACGGGCCCGAGTTCTTCCGCGGGATCAGCGAGGCGCTCGGTGAGGGGCGGACGTGGCGGGGGGTGGTCGTCAACCGGACCAAGGGGGGCGAGCTGTACGAGGAGGACACCACCATCACCCCGATCCGGGGCGACGACGGTGCCATCAGCAGCTTCGTGTCGGTACGCCGCAACATCAGCCGCGAGCGGAAGCTCGAGGCCGACCTCGACCGGCTCCGCAGCGACCGGGACTCCGTGGTGCAGGCCATGGGCGACGTCCGTGTCGGTGCCACGATCGAGGCCACGGCGGCGTCGTTCTGCGAGGCGGTCGCCCACCTCGAGGATCTCCACGTGGCCCGCATCCTGCTCATCGAGCCGGACGGGACCGTCGTGCCGCTCGGGGTCATCGGCCCGGTCTACCTGGGGTGGGAGGTGGGCGTCCCGGTGACGATGCCCCGGCTGCCCGAACTGATCGAGCTCACCCGTCGGGGGACCTGGTGGCTGACGCTCGACGACCCCGGCGCCGGTCCGGGTGCCCTGGTGGACCCGGTGCTGCTCGACCCGCTGCGCGCCGCCGGGTTCCGTTCGGTCGGCTTCGCCGCGATCTGGTGGGAGGGGCGGTTGGTCGGTGTGCTCGCCGTGGCGAGCCGCTCCCCGGAGAACGACGGTTGGCGCGAGTCGCGCACGGGCCTCCTGGACGAGCTCAGCTCGTTCGCCGGGCAGGTCCTGGGGACGCAGGCGAGCCGGCGCAGCGAGCACGGGCGGCGCCGCGACGAGATCCGGTCGATCGTCGACCAGGGAGCGTTCCGTCCCGTCTTCCAGCCCGTCGTCGATCTCGCCACCGGGGAGGTGCTCGGCCACGAGGCCCTCACCCGGTTCGATTCGGCACGCCGTCCGGACCTGGTGTTCGAGGACGCCCATGCGGTAGGGCTGGGAACCGAGCTCGAGACCGCCTGCGCGCTGACCGCCGTGCGGGCGGCCGTGGCTCTGCCCGCCGGGGGCTGGCTCGCCGTGAACTTCTCGCCGGCATCGGCCATCGCCGGCGCCGTGTCGGTGGTGGTGGCCGAGGCCGACCGGCCGGTCGTGGTGGAGGTGACCGAGCACGTGGAGGTCCAGAGCTACGGCGCCGTGCGCGCCGCCATCGCCAGCTGCCCGGGGGTGCGCATCTCGGTCGACGACGCCGGGGCCGGATACGCCAGCCTCCGGCACATCCTGGAGCTGCAGCCGGACTTCGTGAAGCTGGACATCGGGCTCGTCCACAACATCGACACCGATCCGGCCCGTCAGGCCCTGGCCGCGGGGCTGCGCCACTACGCCGACCAGACCGGGACCACGCTGATCGCCGAGGGGGTCGAGACCCTGGCGGAACGCGATGCGCTGGCCCGCCTCGGGGTCCCGCTGGCGCAGGGGTATCTGTTCGGCAGGCCCGGGCCGGCCGATGGACCGCTCCCGTCGGGGTCCCGGGGGGGGTCGGGCCAGCCGAGGTGAACCGGTCGACGGTCCCTTGTATCCTGTTCGGGGAGTCGTGGAGGGTCAGGGCCGTGGGCCGGACCGGACGAGGGCAGACGGATGAGCATGGGCACGCAGGTCGGAGAAGGCTACGGATTCGGGGCGGTCGACGACGTCCTGGCTGACCCCTTCCCGCCCGGGGCCGACCCGGCCGCCCTGCGGCTACCGTCCATCCCCAAGGTGCGGTCGGCCGAGGACGACGAGGCCCACCACCGTGCCTACTGGCGGGCCCACATCTGGGCGGCGCTCCACATCTACCGACGGGCCTTCGAGGACCCGGCGTGCCCGCCGTCGCTGCAGGGCGACTACCCCCGGGTGACGGACGAGGCCCGCACCCTGGTCGACCGGGCCACGGGGTCCTACCCGATCAGCCCGATGGACTCGGTGGCCTGTCACGCGGCCCTGAAGGACCTGCTGGCCGGGGCCCGGGCCCTCGAGCACACAGTGGCGGCACTGCGCGGGGCACCGGACCCGCGGCCCGTCGAGCCGCCCGCCGCCGAACCCCTCCCGGTCGACGGGGCGGACGATGCCACCGACCAGGGTCCAGCCGGCGGGGACGACCCGGTGGACCCTCCCGAGGCACCGGTGCCGGCCGGAGTCCACGGCCCCGACTTCTTCGCCCCGGTGACCGCGCCGCGGCCCTTCGAGCTCAAGCTCAGCCTGCGGGGCTCCCGGGGACTGAAACGAGGGCGTGCACTCGGTGGTGGGTCCCCGACCGAGGACCGCCCACCCGCCTGACCGGCGTCCGCCCGGTGCGGGACCCACTCGCCGGCCCGCCCACCGAGGCCGCACCCGGACTCAGCGGTCGGCGAACCAGAGCCGCAGCTCCTCGAGCCCCCGGTCGACCCCGGTCCGGGGTCCCCAGCGCAGGACCCGTCGGGTCTCGGACTGGGCGAACCAGTGGGCCACCGAGAGCTGCCGGGCGGCGAAGTGGGTGAGCGGCGGCTCGGCACCCGGCCAGCACCGCCCGACGACCCGGCCGCCGAGGGACGCCAGCGGCGACGGTACCGACCGCACCGCGGGGTCGAGCCCGGCGGCCCCCAGGATCCCCTCCACCAGCTCGGCGAGTGGGCGGGGATCGCCGCCCGTCACCACCCAGGCCCGGCCGAGCGCCTCCGGGGTGTCGCCCGTGCGGTCCAGTCCGGCCACGAGCGCGGCGGCGGCATCGTCGACGAAGGTGGTGTCGACCAGGGCCCGGCCGTGGTCGGGCAGCGCCAGCAGGCCGCGGCGGGCACGGTCGACGATCCGTCCGATCAGCTGGGTGTCACCGGGTCCCCAGACCAGATGGGGGCGGAGCACGACGGTCGGAACCACGGCGTGGTCCAGCACGTAGCGCTCGGCCAGTGCCTTGGACCGCGTGTACGGGTCGCGGCCCCCGTACCGGGGTGGTTCGGCCGCCGCACCCACCGACGGGCGGTCGTCGAAGGCCACCGACGGCGACGACACGTGGACGAGCCGACCGCAGCGGGCGGCCGCCGACACCACGTTCTGGGTGCCCGTCACGTTCACGGCGTAGGCAGCGCCCCACGGCGGTCGGGGCGCGACCAGGGCGGCCAGGTGCACGATGGCGTCGTGCCCGCGGGCGGCGTCGAGGACGGCGCCCAGGTCACGGACGTCTCCGAGCCGGTCGACGGCCCCCGATGCACTCGCCGAGCGCTGGAAGCAGGTGACGGCGTCTCCCCGGGCGAGCAGGTGGCTCGCCGTGGCGCGTCCGAGGAGGCTGGAGCCGCCGGTGACCAGGACCTTCACGGACGGCGCCGTCGCCCGGTCATCGACCGGCGAGGAACGCGGCTGCGTCGGCCGCCAGCCCGGTGCGGTCGACCTTGGACCGGTGGCGGCGGTCGACGGGGAGCGGGCCCTCGAGCACCGCGGCCACCCGGTGCAGGCAGGCGGCACGCACCGCGTCGCGTCGGGCCCGTCCCGCCACCCGCAGGTGCCCGCCGCCCTCCACCACGAGGCACACCACCTGGGCACCGGCCGGGCCCACCCCGACGGCCGCCACCTGGCGACCGGTGGCGGCGGTCACCGGGCCCTCGACGGCGACGCTGGCCAGCGGACCGTCCGCCGTGTCGATCACGTGACGTCGCCGGCCGAGGTGGACGACGAGGCCGTCCTCGAGGTAGCCGACGTCGCCGGTGCGGTGGTAGCGCTTGCCCCCGTGGACGACCCACGTGTCGGCATCGGCCGACCAGGCGGCGTCGTACCCGTCGAACATCCAGGGCGCGTGGACCAGCAGCTCGCCCCAGCCTCCGCCGTCGGACAGGACCGCCGAGGGGTCGTCGAGCGGCACCACCACCACCGAGCAGCCGGGTACGGGCCGACCGGTCGAGCTTCCACCCAGACGCCCGATCCGGTCGGGCTCGGTCCCGTCGGTGACCGGCAGGCACTCGGTCATGCCCCAGGGGGCGCGGACGTCGCCGCCGGTTACGGCGCGGACGTGGGCGACCAGGGCGGCCGGGATCGGGGCACCAGCCAGCATCACCAGGCCGATCGGGGCCGAACGTCCGCGGGCGGTGGCGACGATGGTGCGGGCCGAGGCGGGGGAGAGCCAGGCCGCGGACACGTCCCCGGCGGCCAGTGCCGCCGCCAGCTCGTCGAATCCGAGGTCCGCCGGCTCGTCGACGTCGAAGTCCGGGCGGATGGCGGTCATCTGCAGCGCCGGGGCGACCAGGAGGAACGGCCCGAACGAGGTGGTGAACGCCTCACCGGGACGGACACCGAACAGCGGACCGACCACGTCGCGCTGGGCGGCCAGTGCGCCGTGGGTGTAGCGCACCGCCTTGGCCGGTCCGGTCGCTCCCGAGGTGTGCACGAGGGCGGCGACATCCTCGGGACCACAGGGGTGGACCGGGAACGGGGTGCTCGGCGCACCCCGCGGTGCCAGGGCGACCGCACCCGGGAACCGGCCGAACGCGGCGAGGTGCGCCCCCGGGGCGAAGCGCAGTGCGGTGGAGGCGGCCAGGGTGGCCGGCGTCCCCACCACCCACGACGGCGCGGCCGCGCGGATCAGGCGGCGCAGACCGCGGATGCCGGCCGATGCGTCCACCACCACCGGGACCCCGCCGACCTTCCACACGGCCATGGCCGCCACGAGCAGTTCGGCGCTCGGCGGCACCAGCACCGACACCCGCCGACCGGGCCGGAGGCCGCCGGCCCGCAGCGCATGGGCGGCCACCGACGACCGGGCATCGAGCGCGGTCCAGGACAGCACACCGTCCGGCCCGATGTAGACCGGGGAGCTGTCCCCGGCCCGTTCCGCCAGAGAGGCCAGCACCGGGACGAACGGGTCGGCCCACCGGTCGGCCTCGACCGGTGGGCCCGGCCTGCGGAGGTGCTCCAGCCACCGGGCGACGACCGGGCCTACCGGTGCGTCGAGCGTGACCAGATGTCCGGCCGACGGGAACCGTTCGACGTCGGCCTGGGGAGCGCGGGACCGCAGGTCGGCCAGGAGCCGGTCGTGGAACACCGGATCGCGCCCACCCCACAGCAGCAGGGTCGGGCGGGGGTGCCGCTCGAGCTCGGCGGCGCATGCCGCCAGCGCGTCGTACGACGGCTCGTCCGGGGTCACCGGGATGTCGGCCACGAAGTCGCGGACGGCCTCCCGTCGGTCCGGCGTCCGGTACGGGGCCCGCAGGGCGTCCCGGTGTGCCCGCCCGGTCATGCGGGCCGTGCCCTCGACGAAGACAGGCGTGCGGCGACAGCTCAGGTCGACCAGGCCACGGGCGGCGGCGATCAGCGGGGGGACGTCGACACCGTCGGGCCTGGCCACGGCGGTATTGGCCAGCACCAGCGCTTCCACGTCGAGTGAGGCGGACGCCCCGACCGCCACCGGCCCGCCCCAGTCGTGGGCGGCGAGCACGAGCGGCCCGGACACCTCCTGTCGGCAGAACGACACGAGCTCGGTGACCCGGTCGGCCAGGCGCCGGGGCCGTCCGCGCTCGGACCAGCCCATCCCCGTCTGGTCGACGGCGATCACCCGCCACCCGGGGGTCAGGCCGTGGAGCAGCTCGCGCCACACATAGCCCCAGGACGGGTTCCCGTGCACGCAGACGACGGTGCCGGCCGGCCCGGGGCCGGTGTCGAGCACGTGCCAGTCGACCGGGCGCCCGTCCGAGCCGTCGATGGTGACCCTGCGGGACCAGGCCGGGTCCAGGCCCCACGACGCGAGCTGGTCGGCGCCGGGCGTCAGCGGTGGCCCGACGATCGGCAGGGTCGGGGCCACCGGGGCTACCAGATCAGTTCGGCACCGGCGCAGTTCAGGCCCGAGCCGATCCCCATCAGGAGCACCCGCTCACCGGGGACGATCTCCTCGGCCACCGTGGACAGCGTGTACGGGACGGCGGCCGGCCCGATGTTGCCGAACAGGGGGTACGTGAGCGGGACGAGGTCCATGTCCACGCCCAGGAGCTCGCAGAGCTTGCGGGTGTGGACGGCGGACACCTGGTGCATCACGTAGCGGTCGCAGGTCTCCCACTCCCACCCGGCCTCGAGGGCGGCGCCGAACGCCTCGCGGGCCAGGGCGAGCCCGTGCTCGAGGAGCGCGGAGGTGTCGGTCCGCCCGCGGTCGATGTCGCCCACGCACAGGTCGTGGTAGGCGGTGGCGGCGCGGGAGATGCCGCCCAGGAACCGGTGGCTTCCCTCCCGGGGTTCCCCCATCACCATGGCGGCGGCGCCGGACCCGATGGTCAGTGAGGCGAATTGCTCGTAGACGTCGAGGGCCGTGACCGTCGGGTCGCGCAGGTTGTCGATGGTGGCGAGCTGGGTCTGCCGGCTGCCTTCGCCGTCCACGATCAGCACGACCCGGGCCTGGCCCGTCTCGATGGCCATGGCCCCCACCTGCATGGCGTTGACGAACCCGAGGCAGGCGTTGCCCAGGTCGAAGTTGACGCACTCGGGTCCCAGTTCGAGCCGGTGGTGGACCGAGCAGGCCACGCTGGGCTCGAGGTGGTGCTTGGAGACCGAGGTGGAGATCAGGAGGTCGACGTCGCCCGGGTCGATGTCGGCCAGTTCGAGGGCCCGTCGACCGGCGAGCGCGGCGGCCTCGTCGAAGGTGACCTCCTCGGGCCACCAGCGGCGTTCGAGGATGCCGGCGACCGACTCGAGGAGGCCGGGACGGATGCCGCACCGCTCGAACGTCTCGGCGAGCTGCTCGTCGATCCACGCCGAGGTCACGACCTCGGGAGCTTCGGCATGGGCGACGCTCCAGATGGTCGAGCGCAGGTAGTCGTTCCGGGGGCTCACCGAATCAGGTTAGGGCTTCCCGGGCGGGCCCGGGGCCCGCCGCCCACCGCCGGGCCGTGCACCGCTCAGCGACGCCGGACCGCCAGGTCCCCGTCGGCCCGCACGGACCCGGTGTCGGCGGCGTCCGGGACGGGCAGCATCGGCGCCGACGCCCGGTCGATGGCGTCGAGGTCGAGTGCCTCGGGTGGCTGGGGGAAGCTGATCACGTAGCCCTGGGCCACGTCGCAGCCGGCGGCGGCCAGGAACCCGAAGTGGTCGGTGCGCTCGACTCCCTCGGCGACCACCCGCAGGCCCAGCGAGTGGCCGAGTTCGATCGACGAGCGGACGATGGCCTCGTCCCGGCCGTCGGTCCCGTCGACGCTGAGCCGGCCGGTGAACATCCGGTCGATCTTGAGCTCGCCCACCGCGAGGTCGCTCAGGTAGGCGAGCGAGGAGAATCCGGTGCCGAAGTCGTCGATCGAGACGAGGAGCCCGGCGTCGGACAGCTCCTGGATGACCTCCTTCGAGCGGGACAGGTCGGCCATCACCGTGCTCTCGGTGATCTCCAGCACCAGTGCGGAGGTGGGGAGACCGGCGGCCCCCAGGAGACCCGTGATCTGCGCGGGCAGCCCCGTGTCCAGCAGGTTGGTCGTGGAGAGGTTGACGGCCACGGCCACCCGGTGGCCCGAGGCGTGCCACTTGGCGCACTGCGCCACGGCGCGCTCGAGGACGAAGGTGGTGAGCGGGCCCATGAGCCCACTGTCCTCGGCCACCGGGATGAACTGGTCGGGTGGGATCATCCCGAGTGTCGGGTGCGGCCACCGCAGCAGCGCCTCGATCGTGGCGATCCTGCCGGTCCGGAGATCGATCTGCGGCTGGTAGTGGAGGGTCAGTCCGTCCGAGTCGATGGCGGTCCGCAGGTCCTCCATCAGTTGCAGCCGGTCGGCGCCGTCGTCGAGCGCGGGCTCGTAGATGTCGAAGGCGCAGCGGGCGGACTTGGACCGGTACATGGCCACGTCGGCGCACCGCATCAGCTCGGTGGCGTCGGAGGCGTGCTCGGGGGCGAGGGCGATCCCGATGCTGGCGCCGACGTGGAGGCTGGTGTTCTCGACGACGAAGGCGGGTGCGATGGCGTCGGTGATCCGCTGGGCCACGGTGGTGGCGAACGCCACGTCGGCCCCGGTCAGGAGCACGGCGAACTCGTCGCCGCCGAGCCGGGCCACGACATCCCCGGCGCGGGTCACTTCGGCGAGCCGGGGCCCGATCTGCTGCAGCAGCCAGTCGCCGGTGGGGTGCCCGAACGAGTCGTTGATCTCCTTGAAGTGGTCGAGGTCGATCATCAGGAGGGCGATCCCGTGGTCGGTTCCCACGTCGCCGGCTCCGCCGGCAAAACACCGTTCGAGCTCGCCCATGAGCTGGCGCCGGTTGCTGAGGCCGGTCAGGTGGTCGGTGGAGGCCTGGGCCCGGACGGTCCGGGTGAGGGCGGCGACCTCGTGCCGGGCCAGGAGGGTGCGGACGGCCACCACGGTGAGCGTGGCCACGGTGAGGACGACGGCGAGCCGGCTGACGTGTGTCCAGTTGCCGGCGACCAGGATGCCCACCGACGCGGCGGCGGCGACCCCGGGGAGCAGCAGGCCGGGCTGCCCCTCGCGTTCGTCGGTCCGCGAGCTGCCGACGGGCTGCCAGACGGTCGCGGACAGCAGGAAGAGGGCCACGATCCAGGTGGCGTCCAGCAGGGTGCCCACGACGTAGGTGCCGGCGGCCGACTGGAACAGGTAGACGGTGTCGCCGATGGCCATGACGAGGCAGCCGACCACCAGGAGCACCAGGCGTCGGGGCCACCCGGGCACGATGACCAGGGCCCCGACGGCGAGGGCGAGGAGGATGAGGTCGCCCAGGGGGTAGGCCAGGTCGACGGCGACCGCGGCGGCCGACCCGGTCGCCGAGGCCAGGATCGGGTCGATGACGAAGGCGGCGCACAGGGCGGCGGCGCCCAGGCCGGCGACCAGGCCGTCCAGCCAGGCGCTGGCGCGGAAGCTCCGGACCTCGCCCCGGATCAGCAGCATCACGCCCAGGTAGGCGAACGGGTAGAAGAGGAGGTAGAAGCCGTCGGCCGCCGAGGGGGTGGGCGGGGTGGCGCCCCCGAGGGACTCGAGCGTCCACACCACGTCGCCGAGCGCCCAGGCCGTCAGGCCGAGCCCGAAGGCCAGGGCCACGGCACGGCCGGGGCGGTGGGCCCCGGCCCGGGCCAGGCAGAGGGCGGCCAGCACCAGCTCCATCCCGTCGACACCCCAGTTGTCGACGAGCGTCCACGAACTGCCCACGGGTCGGAGGAGGAGCGACGCGGCGAAGGTGGCGACGAGCACGCCCGCGACGACGTAGGCGGCGGCGACGAACGGGTGGGTCCGCCGTGCCGTCGCCCCCGGAGCGGGACTGGGCAACGTGCCTGACATGTTCACGTCGTTGACTTCGGCGCGTTCCCGGCCCATCTGAAGCACGGACGGCGGCGCGGACCACACCGTGGGCGTTGGCCGCCGGGGTGATCATCTGGCTGGGCGCCACCACCGTCATGTTGGCGGGGTTCCTGTGGTCCCGGCACGAGCTTCCCGGGCCACGACCCGGGTACCGTCCGATGCGGTGGATGCTCATCCGCGCCACGGTCCACGCCCGGACGTCGACCCGCGGTCCTGCGGTCCTGACGCCTCCGTCCGGCCGCACCCCGGGTCGGACGACGGCCGGCCCCCGTGTCCGGGAACCGGCCGTGACCTGCGCTCTTCGAGTGGAGGTAAGGGGATTCGAACCCCTGACCTCTTGACTGCCAGTCAAGCGCTCTACCAACTGAGCTATACCCCCGAAGACGGATCAGGTTATCAGCACGTCGGAGTGGGACGGATCAGGTCACGACCACCCGACCCCGTCCGGGACCTGCCCCGGGCCCGCGATGACAATTGTCCCCCGGCGCTCACTACGATTGTCGCCGGGTAGACGGGTCTGGGCACACGATTCCACGTGCGTCGGGCTGCATCGTCGCCGATCGGATACGACGACAGGGGCGCAGATGAGTGATTCGGTGGAGTACCGGGACGGGGTCTTCGTGGCCACCGGCCAACACGGGACCCCGCAGGCGGACACCGGGGCAGGAGTGGGCACGGCCCTGATGGTCCGCCCGGACGAGCACCTGGCCGCGGTGCCCGCCCCCGGCCCGCTGGTCAGCGCCGAGCTGCCACCGGCCGGTCCGGTCGGACCGGCACCTGCACCCGCCCCCGCGGCCGGAGGAGCCCGCCGGATCGCCGTGGCCACGGTCGTCGCCTCGTTGATCGCCGCTGTCGCCCTCGGAGCCGCCGCCTTCGGCGGGACCTTCGGCTCGCACTCCCCGACCCCCGGTTCCGGGCGGGGAGCACTGGGCGCCGCCGCCGCCAGTTCAGCCGCCGCCACCTCGGTGGCCTTCACGGTGTCGGCCACCCGGGCCAGCTCGTCCTCGACGACGACCCTGCTCTCGGGATCGGGCGCCGTCGACCTGAAGCAGGACGTCGGCCAGCTCACGGCGACCGTGCCCGCGCTGGCGAGCCTGGTCGGCAGTGGCAACGACTCGGTCGACGTGGTGGGGGATACCGGTGCGGTGTACGTCGGTTCGCCCGCGCTCTCCTCGGTCACCGGGGACACCAGGTGGCTCAAGGTCGACCTCCCCCAGGGATCGGCCCCTTCCTCGGCCGACTCGGCCACCCTGGGCGTCCTGTCCAACCCGTCGCAGCTGCTCGGGCTCCTGTCGTCGGTCGGCGGCCAGGTGACGACCGTCGACAACGTCGACCTGAACGGGGTCTCGACCACGGAGTACCGCACCACGGTGACACTGTCCGAGCTCGCCTCGCAGGCCGGCGTGACCGCCGGCTCCTCCCTGGGTGCCCACGTGGCCAAGGTGCTCGGCCAGCTGGGCAACACCACGGTGCCGGTGACGGCCTGGGTCGGCGGCGACGGCTACGTCCGCCAGCTATCGGCATCGGTCGACCTGTCGCGGCTGACCCCCGCCGGCCTGGCCGGTGACCTGGTCAACGGCTCGCTGGGCGGCTCGATCGCCGACCGGTCCACCAGTTCGACCACGGTCACGGTCGGATTCTCGCAGTACGACCAGCCGGTGACCGTGACGGTGCCGCCGGCGTCGCAGGTCACCGACGTGAGCGGCATCGTGTCCTCCGTCCGGGGCGCCGTGGCCGACATCGGCAAGGCGGTGTCGAGCTTCGTCTCGCACATCTGACCGGACCGGCGGCGCGGACCGGGTCCCCGGAAGGCCCACCGGGTCGCGACCGGTACGATCGGCCCCTATGGCACGGGCCTATGACGTCACGGACATCGAGCAGAAGTGGCAGCGTCTCTGGAGCGACGAGGGCACCTATGAGGTCGACGTCGACGACCCCCGACCCCCGTGGTACGTGCTCACCATGTACCCGTACCCGTCGGGGCCGGCCCACATGGGCCACGTCCGCAACTACACCTTCGGCGACCTGCTGGTCCGCCACCGGACGATGCTGGGCCACGCCGTCCTGTCGCCGTTCGGCTTCGACTCGTTCGGACTGCCGGCCGAGAACGCCGCGATCAAGACCGGTACGCACCCCCGGATCTTCACCGACGCGCGCATCGACGAGCTGAAGGAGTCGATCACCTCGCTCGGCGCCGTGTACGACTGGCGGCGCGAAGTCCGCAGCCACGACCCCGAGTACATGAAGTGGACCCAGTTCATCTTCATCAAGCTGCTCGAGGCCGGCCTGGCCTACCGTGCCAACGCCCCGGTCAACTGGTGCCCGGGCTGCCAGACGGTGCTGGCCAACGAGCAGGTCCTGGCCGACGGCACCTGCGAGCGCTCCGGTGACCTCGTGGTCAAGCGCGACCTGGAGCAGTGGTTCTTCCGCATCACCCGCTACGCCGACGAGCTGCTGGCCGGCCTGGACGACCTGGCGTGGCCGGACCGGGTCAAGACCATGCAGCGGAACTGGATCGGCCGGTCCGAAGGCGCCGAGTTCGACCTGGTGGTCGACGGGCGCGACGGTGCGGACGGCCGGGAGCCCCTGGCGCTGCGGGTCTTCACCACCCGTCCGGACACGTCCTTCGGCATGACCTACGCGGTGGTCGCCCCCGAGCACCCGATGGTGGCCGAGCTGACCACCCCGGACAACGCCGCCGAGGTCGCCGCCCTGCAGGCCCGGGCCGCCGCCGCCACCGACATCGAGCGGGTGTCCGAGTCCGGGTCGGCCAGCCTGGCCAAGCGCGGGGTGTTCACCGGATCGTCGGTGGTCAACCCCTTCACCGGCGAGCCGGTCCCGGTGTACGTGGCCGACTACGTGCTCATGGGGTACGGCACCGGCGCCATCATGGCCGTCCCCGCCGAGGACACCCGGGACTGGGACTTCGCCCGGGCCTACGGGCTCCCCTATGTCCGCACGGTGCAGCCGCCCGAGGGATGGGACGAGCACGGCGGCCCCAACGGAGGCCCGGGCGGTGCCTACACGGGCACCGGCGCCAAGATCAACAGCCGATGGCTCGACGGCCTCGACATCCCGACCGCCAAGGAGAAGGCCACCGAGTGGCTGGAGGAGCAGGGCATCGGGATCCGCAAGGTCAATTTCCGGCTGCGGGACTGGCTGGTGTCGCGCCAGCGGTTCTGGGGCTGCCCCATTCCCATCGTCTACTGCCCCGACCACGGCATCGTGCCCGTGCCGGCCGACCAGCTGCCGGTCCTCGCCCCCGACGACGTGGAGTTCCTGCCGACCGGGGAGTCGCCGCTCGCCACCAATCCGGCCTTCCTAAACACCGCCTGCCCGACCTGCGGCGGCCCGGCCACCCGCGAGACGGACACCATGGACACGTTCGTGGACTCGTCGTGGTACTTCCTGCGCTTCACCGATCCGTGGACGCCCGACGCCCCCTTCGACAAGGAGATCGCCCGGCACTGGATGCCGGTCGACCAGTACATCGGCGGCATCGAGCACGCCATCCTCCACCTGATGTACGCCCGCTTCTTCACCAAGGCGCTGGTCGACGTCGGGCTCGCCCCCGAGGGCCTCCGCGAGCCCTTCGCCAACCTGTTCACCCAGGGCATGATCCGGATGGACGGCACCAAGATGTCGAAGTCCAAGGGGAACCTGGTCGCCCCGTCGAGCTACCTGTCCACGGTCGGCGCCGATGCCCTGCGCCTCTTTCACCTCTTCGTCGGGCCGCCGGCCGACGATGTCGACTGGTCGGCACAGACGGACTCGGTCATCGACGGGTGCGCCCGGTACCTCGACCGGGTCTGGCGATTGGCCGTGCCCCAGGAGCCCCGCCCCGCCACCCAACGGGACGGCGAGCCGTCCGACGCCGACGTGGTCGTCCGCCGGGCCACCCACAAGCTGATCGACCGGGTGTCGCGTGACTACGAGCGCTGGTCCTACAACACCGCTGTCGCCGCCTGCATGGAGTTCGTCAACCTCCTCCATCCCTACGCCCGGGACGGAGGTCGGGCCGACGTGGTCGACGAGGCGGTCGACACCCTGCTCCTGCTGCTGGCGCCGATGACGCCGCACGTGGCGGCCGAGGCCTGGGAGCGGCGGCACGGCGACCACATCCACCTACGCTCCTGGCCGGTGGCCGACCCGGCACTGCTGGTGGAGGACACCGTGACCATGGTGGTCCAGGTGAACGGCAAGGTCCGCCACCGGATCGAGGTGGCACCGGACGTGTCCGAGGCCGACGCCGTGGCGCTGGCCCTGGCCTCCGCCCCCGTGGTCGAGGCACTGGCCGGCCGCTCGCCCAAGCGGGTCATCGCCCGACCTCCCAAGCTGGTCAACGTCGTCGTCTGACGATCGGGGCCGCGCCGACGTGACGGAACCGGACGCTTCGGTGGACATCCGAATCCGTCGCCTGGCGTCGCAGGGACTGTCCGGTGATCCCGAGAGGACCCCGGATGCCGTCGTCGGGCGCCTGCTGGCGGTCCAGGCGCAGGACGGGCGCGGGTTCCGTCTGGCTGTCCGCAGCCGCACGGCCGGGCTCAGCGCAGGCGAGGTCGACGCGGCGCTGGATTCCCGGCGCCTGCTGGTGACCTGGCTCAACCGGGGGACCCTGCACCTCGTCCGCTCGGAGGACTACCGGTGGCTCCACGCGTTGACCGCGCCGAGGGTGGTCCGCGGTGTCGAACGGCGCCTCGGCCAGCTCGGGGTGGACGTCCCGGTCCGGGAGCGAGGCGTCAGTGTCATCGTCTCCTCCCTCGAGGTGGACGGCCCATTGGACCGGCGCGATCTGCGGGACCGGCTGGACGACGAGGGCGTCCCCACGGCGGGGCAGGCGCTGGTCCACCTGTTGGCCCTGGCCAGTCTGCGCGGCCACGTGGTGCGGGGCCCAGTGATCGGTGGGCGCCATGCCTTCGTGGCCGTCGACGACTGGCTCGGTCCTTCCCCGGCGGCGGTCGACCGCGACGAGGCGCTCGGCCGAATCGCCCGCCGCTACCTCGAAGGACACGGGCCGGCCACGCCACGCGACCTGGCGACGTGGGCTGGGATCACCTTGGGCGTCGCCCGGTCGGCGTTCGACCGGGTGGACGTCGATCTGCACGACGTCCCGGGAGGGTCCGTGATCGGGAGGGTCCGACCGGTGGACGAGCTCCCGACCGCGCCCGCACGTCTCCTCGGGCCCTTCGATCCGATCCTGCACGGTTGGCACGAACGGTCGCCGTTCGTCGGGCCGCACCGGTCGGTGGTCACGGCGAACGGTATCTTCCGGGCGGCGTGCCTGGTGGGGGGCCGGGTGGTCGGCACCTGGACCCTGCCGGGCGGATCCGTCGAGATCGCCCTGCTCGAGCGGGTCGGCGTGCGCCAGCAGGCCGCGCTTCACCGGGATGCAGCCGACGTCCTCCGCTTCCTGGGTCGGGAGAATGCGCCGGTCCGGGTGTCCGGTCCGTGAACGGACCTGGGCGCCCCGCGCCGCCCGGGCCCCCGACATCGGGCGCAGCCGTCGATGTAGCTTCGTCCCATGGATCCTGACCTCAGCCTCGGTCACTGGTTCGCCTCGCGTGCGGCCAACACCCCGAACCGCCGGGCCCTCACCTTCGAGGGGACGACCTGGACGTACGGCGAGATGCAGCAGCGGATCGACTGTCTGGCCCGCAACCTCCAGGAGGGCGGGGTGTGCCACGGCGACCGGGTGGCCTTCCTCGGCCTGAACCAGCCGTCGTACTTCCTGTCGCTGTTCGCCACCGCCCGGCTGGGCGCCATCTTCGTGCCTCTGAACTTCCGGCTGACCGGGTCGGAGCTGGCGTTCATCATCTCGGACGCCGGGGTGCACACGGTGGTGGCCGACGCCCAGCACCGCGAGGTGGTCGACTCGATCCGCGCCGACATCCCGGTCCGGCGGTTCGTGTCCGACGAGGCCGGGGACGGCTGGGACGCCCTGGAGGCCGGCACCCGGCCCCTGGCCGCGGCGGAGCCGGTCGACGCCGACGAGGTGGCCATCATCATGTACACCTCGGGCACCACCGGGCTGCCGAAGGGCGCCATGCTGACCCACGCCAACCTGTGGTGGAACAACACCAACGCCATGCACCAGTTCGACGTGCTTGAGGATGACGTCACCCTCGTGGTCGCGCCCCTCTTCCACATCGGGGGCCTGAACGTGACCACGCTGCTCACCCTGCAGAAGGGTGGCGAGGTGGTCCTCCACCGGGCCTTCGACCCGTCGGCCTGCATCGGGGACATCGCCCGCTACGGCGTCACCACCATGTTCGGCGTGCCGGCCATGTTCCTGTTCATGAGCCAGGTGCCCGGGTTCGACCAGGCCGACCTGACCACGGTCCGGACCCTCGTATGCGGGGGCGCCCCGGTGCCCGAGCCCCTCATCAAGCTGTTCAACGGGCGGGGAGTGCCCATCAACCAGGGCTACGGGCTCACCGAGACGGCCCCGATGGTCAGCTTCCTGTCACCTGAGTGGTCGCTGGCCAAGCTCGGCTCGGCGGGCAAGGCCCCGCTCTTCGGGCAGATCCGCATCGTCGACATGGAGAACCGGACGATCACCGCGCCGGACGTGGACGGTGAGGTCTGCACCCGCGGACCAAACGTCATGAAGGGCTACTGGCGGCGCCCCGACGCCACCGCCGCGGCCATCGATACCGAGGGCTGGTTCCACACCGGGGACATCGGCCACCTGGACGCGGACGGGTTCCTGTACATCGCCGACCGGGTGAAGGACATGGTGATCTCCGGTGGGGAGAACGTCTACCCGGCCGAGGTCGAGAGCGTACTCTTCGACCATCCGGGCGTGGCCGACGTGGCGGTGATCGGACTCCCCGACGAACGGTGGGGAGAGGCCGTCGTGGCGGTCATCGCTCCCCACGCCGGCATCGACATCTCCCTGGAGGAGCTGCGCGAGTTCGCCCGGGGCCGGCTCGCCCGCTACAAGCTCCCCACCCGGATCGAGTTCGTCGAGATCCTGCCCCGCAACCCTGCGGGCAAGGTCCTCAAGTTCGAGCTGCGCGAGCGCTTCACGTCCGCCTGATCCGGCGGTCCGACCGACCCGGCGGGCCGACCGGTCCCGGTCACACCTTGAAGCCCGCCAGGATCTCGGCCCACCGGTCGGCGCCGATGCCCGACGGGGCGTAGACGTTGAAGCGGTCGACGAGTCCGCCGTAGCGGGCACGCACCTTGGCGGCGATGGTGTCGAGTGCGCCCACGACGGCGAAGGTCTCGAGCACCTCGTCGTCGATCAGGAGGGCCATGTCGTCCCACGCCCCCCGCTTCGACAGCGTGTTGAGCTCGACCTGGAGGTCGCCCCAGCCGTGGAGCTCCAGTACGGCCCGGTAGGCGGGGGTCGATCCGTAGAAGGCGAGCTGCTTGCGGGTGGCGGCCGCCGACTGCACGAAGGCCTCCTCGTCGACCCCGGTGACCACCATGCCCGGATACGAGATCTGCACGTCGGACCGGGTGCGGCCGCCCGCCGCCAGACCCCGCTCGAGTGCGGGCAGGGTCGCCTCACGCAGGTAGCGCTCGGTCGTGAACGCATGGGCCAGCAGTCCGTCCGCCACCTCGCCGGCGACCTCGGTCATGAGCGGGCCGACGGCGGCCAGGAAGATCGGCGGGTTCCCGAACGGGTTGGGGCCCGGGTCGAACATCGGCGTCATCAGCGTGTGGCGGTAGTACTCGCCGCGGAAGGCCAGCCGGCTGGTGTCGGCCCAGCTGGCCCAGATGGCCCGGACCGCCAGGATG
>Ga0302279_10000394_pt1 | contig 63364 bp, 59 predicted proteins | sample III_Bog_N3_3_FD_194541 | JGI IMG/M metagenome (GOLD analysis project Ga0302279, IMG submission 194541) | Peat permafrost microbial communities from Stordalen Mire near Abisko, Sweden - III_Bog_N3_3 | ecosystem: Environmental > Terrestrial > Soil > Wetlands > Peat | place: Sweden: Abisko... | reverse complement strand
CCGGTCAGCCACCCCAAGTCCCCGGCCAGAGAATTAGCGTCCCGGTCCGCTCGGACTTGGGGCGTTTTTCTTTTCCATGGTCGCTAGAGGAGGTAACCAGCCGCCCGCCTGTGAAAGGCCGCGCAAAATAGCGACGTTGATCACTTGACGGAGGGGTGTGGTAAATGGAACTCCAGGGTCACGAATTCAAGCGCGCGGACCTCTTGCAGCGCGCGGGAGTCGCCGGTCTCGCTGCCCTCGCCGGCACGTTGGTCGCGGAGGCCGAGCCCTTAGCGGCGGACGCGAACGAGCCGATTCACATCATCATCGGCGGTGGAGGCAGGTCCCCAGGGAACTCGATGACTCATGTCCCGAAACCGGCCGGGTCGGCCAAGCCGGTCTCGTGCACGCTGATGCCGGCGGCCGGCGGCAACTCGGGTGTAGCGGGGACGGTATCAGCGGCCGTCATCACCCAAAGGAAGCCCAAAGACACCAAAACGTATTGTCAGGAAGAATTCACCAAGTTTTTCCCGGGGCTCCCGGTGCTGAAGGTCATCCAGTGGTACGAATTCACGACTCCGAAGTATTCCGGCGCCGACGAAGGATCGGCCGCTCACGGAACGGTCACCGATGACCCGAACAATCCCGGCTCGTTTCTCGTAACGCCGATATCCCTGCCCGATACTATTGTTATCGTCCTGCTCGGTTCGTAGCCGTCGAAGGCGACTCACTCGGCGGCTATCCAGCCAGGGTCGTCGCCTGCTCGCGCCACCCGTTCACGCCGTGGGGAGACAACGGCGCTGCACCGCCGGTCGTTCCGGCAATTGCCGCGTCCAGGGCCTCCAAATCGCGAATTGCGTGCCGGTAGGCATGCTCGGTCCGTAGCGCGCGAGCATACTCGAAGCAGGTCCGAGCTTGCGGCGCATCCTGGGTGATGAGTGCAATCTCCGCGAACGTCTCGAAACACCGGATGACCAGTACGTGCGAGTCGAGTTCAAGCGCGATACGCATGCTTTCGGCCGCCGTCGCTCGCGCCGTCGCAGCATCCCCGAGCTTGAGTGTCACCTCCGCGATTCGATCGAGGATCTCGGCAGTACCGAAGCGCTCCCCGAGGCGTCGCTTGAGTTCCAGATCTTTGTTGAAGAGATCCAGAGCTTGCTCGAAACTCCCGCGCCGGAAAGCGAGCGTTCCGCGCAGCCCGATATGCTGACCCTGCATCCCGGCGTCCCCGGTCTTTTCTGCAAGCGGGCCGGCTTCGTCAAGATACTGCTCGGCGGCTTCAAAGTCATCGACTTTGAGGGCGAGCAATGCGAGGTTCAACATGCAGATTAACTCGCCGCGCACGTGTCCGGTCTGCCGGAACTGGTGCATCGCTTCACGATAATGCTGCTCCGCGCCGGCATCGTCTCCGGTTTGATGCTCGATGACGCCCAAGTTGTGTAGTGCCTCTGCGATCCCGCTCGCGTCACCGCAGCGCTCGTAAGCATCGCGCGCCTGCTGCGTGAGCGCGTGCGCGGCTCGGTAGTCACCGCGGATCGTTGCAAAGGTCGAAGCGCGCCTGAGCAGCGGGGCGCGCAGCGCATCGGATGTATCGGGGAGAGCGAGAAACCGGCGCAACTGCGACTCGCCCTCCGTGATGTAGCCGCGTGTCCACCAATAACTCGAGAGATTTATCAGCATGGGGACGAGGTCGACGTGCCGGTCGTTGAGGCCCCAGTCGGTCGCCGCGCGGATGTTCGCAATATCGACGTTCAAGCGGGCCATCCACGCTTCGCGGCCTGTGGCGGAGTGGTCGTCCGCGCCCTGCGTATATGCCGCGAAGTAGTCGAAGTGGCGATCGCAGAGGGCGGCGGTTTCCCCGCGTTCGCTGACTTCGCGCCGCAGAAAAGCGCGAATCATGTCGCTGCACTCGTAGCGCGCGCGATCGTGCGCGTACGAGGCGATGAGGAGCGATTTGTCGACGAGTGACTCGGTGCGGTCCAGCGCGAGGGATGCGGAAACGTCCCCGATGGCGGCCGCGGCGTCGAGGAAGAAGCCGCCCTCGAACGCCGCCAGGCAACGCAGATACGTGCGCTCCTCTTCGGTGAGCAAGAGGTAACTCCAGCCGATCGTCGCGTGCAGCGTGCGATGGCGATCGTCACGCGTGGTGTCGCGCGACGTCAGCAGATCGAAGCGTTCGACCAGGCGGCGTTCGAGCTCGGCTAGCGGCAGCGTGACGGCGCGGGCGGCCGCCAACTCGATCGCAAGCGGAATGCCCTCGACTCGGCGGCAGATGCGGGCGATGATGTCGAAGTCGCCGGCGGAGACGGCGAGGTCCGGCCGCACGGCCCGTGCCCGTTCGAGAAACAACGTAACGCTCTCGCCATCGGATTCGGCGCCCGAGGGCAATCCCAACGGCGGCAGTCGGAAGACGAACTCGCCGGTGAGGTGCAGCGGTTCCCGGGTCGTCGCGATGATGACGAGGTCCGGGCAGTGACCGAGCAGTTTTTTGGCCAGTTCCGCGGTTTCGGCCAAAACGTGCTCGGAGTTATCGAGCACGAGTAAGAGCTTCTTGTGCGCGAGATGGTCGAGCAACTGGGAGTCGATCGACGATTGCGGATCCTCGCGCAATGCGAACACGTCACCGACCGCCTGCGCGACGAGCCGCGGATCGTTGATCGGCGCGAGCTCGACGATCCAGGCGCCGTCGGGAAAGCGGTCCAGCACGCCGGCGGCGAGCTGCTGTGAGACGCGCGTCTTTCCGATGCCGCCCGGACCGGCGATCGCGATCAGCCGGTGAAAGCGCAGCAACTCCGCAAGTTCCGCAAGTTCGCGCGTGCGTCCGACGAACGAACTGATCGGCGCGGGGATATTGTTCGGATGCTGATCGGCACTCGTGAGCGGCGGGAATTCCACCTCGAGCCCCGGCGCCACGATCTGCAACGCCGTTTCCGGCTCGGCCAAGCCTTTGAGATGATGCACGCCGAGATCGCGCAGGCGGATGCTCGGATCGAGCATGCCTTCGACGACGGATGCGGTGGCGCGCGTGATGAGGACCCGGCCGCCGTGAGCGATGCCCTGGATGCGTGCGACGCGATTGAGCGCGGGTCCGAAATAATCGTCGTCGCGCTCGATGGCTTGACCCGTATGGATCCCCATGCGCACGCGGATCGGGCCCGTTTCGTCGGGCCACGTCTGCGCGGCAAGCCGCCGCTGGGCATCGATCGCTGCCGCGATCGCATCGTCGGCACGCGCGAACGCCGCGCAAACCGCATCGCCGACCGTCTTGAAGATCGAGCCGCGATGCGCCGGAACGACGTCCCGAAAGAGCGCGTCGTGCGCCGCGAGCGCCACGTTCATCGCATGCGGCGCACGACCCCAAAGCGCGGTGCTGCCCTCGATGTCGGTGAACAAAAAGGTAACAGTCCCGGTCGGTAAGCGCAGGGGCGTCGACATGCTGATGCCGCGATTATAGCATCAGCAGCCGCCGGCTGCCATAGTGCTGGCACACCACGATGCGATCATGAGCGCATGAAGATTTGCCCACGCTGCAAAGAGAAAAAGCCGCTTGACGCGTTTTTCAAAAAACATGATCGTCGAGCGGGAGCGTACTGTAAACCGTGTCAATTGTCGTATGTTCGAGAGCACTATCGTCGAACGTCGGGCGCGTACAACGCAAGACGTTACGCGCTCGCAGAGTCCTATAAGGAGCGAAACCGCGCTCTCGTGTTTGCTTATCTGAGCGAAAATCCATGTGTGGATTGTTTTGAGCGGGATATCCTCGTACTTGACTTCGATCATATCCGAGGCGTAAAGCTCGCCAGCGTCAGCCGCATGATCAACGACTGCGTTTCCGTCGGAAAGTTGCGCGCTGAGATTAAAAAGTGCGAGGTGCGCTGCGCAAACTGTCACCGTCGGAAGACGGCCTTCGAGCGCAATTGGTATCGCGCGAAGCCATGGCTTTATGAGGTGCAGCGGGCGCGCGCGGAGTCCGACCACGGGTCGGACTTTGGGACGGCCGGGATTCGAACCCGGAACCAATAGCTTAAAAGGCTACTGCTCTACCATTGAGCTACCGTCCCTTGGCACGACATTATGCATTCGCCACGTAGGGAGACCTTTCCCAAGGTGGGGCAACGGGCGGGCAGCTGGAAACTTGACTACCGGTCGCCGCTCCGGTATTTTTAGGAGCGGTCCGCACCGCTAGCTCAATGGTAGAGCAGTTGACTCTTAATCAATTGGTTGAAGGTTCGAGTCCTTCGCGGTGCACCAGACGTGGAAAAGGACGGAGTTCGCACTCCGTCCTTTTTGCGCTAACGGGCGGGGTTAGTGCGGGCGCGGTGCGCGCGGGCGGTTCGCCCGGACGACGGCGAAGGCGATCGCGACGGCCACCACGATGGCCAGCGCACCCCAGAAGTCACGCGCGGCGGCGAACGTGTTCAAGCCGTCGGTGTGCTGGCCGAGGTTGAAGAGTTGGGAGAGGAGGGCGCCGATGCTCATGGGATCCTTCGTTTTCGGGTTGGAGGGCCTCGGGAAGGAGGCTCCTCTCGCGTGGACGTTTTCCCAGGGCTAGGTGTTGCGAAACGACCCGTATGTTAACATTGGGACCGCCCTCGGCAAGCGAGCGCCGGGCGTCACGGGCATGTGGCGGAATTGGTAGACGCGCTGGATTTAGGTTCCAGTGTCGCAAGACGTCCGAGTTCGAGTCTCGGCATGCCCAGAGTGCGGTCCTCGACTTCTCTTCGCTTCGCTCCGATACGCTGCGGTCCGCACTTCGCGTTTGGGCGCCCGTGGCGCCCAAACGCCAGTGCCCAAGCTTACGGGTCTTTGCTTGACGCCGTTAGGGTGGGTGCATACAATTCGAGGGTTGGCCTGGGGGCTCGTTGTAGGTAGGCCGTCCGGGTTTATGCGGAAGTAGCTCAGCGGTAGAGCATCGCCTTGCCAAGGCGAGGGTCGCGAGTTCAAATCTCGTCTTCCGCTCCAGTCTTGACGAACGGCGGGCCGCGAGCCCGCCGTTCGTCCATACGCGCCCGGAGAATCGATAACGACCGTGTCCCCAACGACGATGAAGCAACTCGATCCGACGCAGGTCGAACTCGAGATCTCGATATCTGCCGAGGAGTTCGATAAAGCGCAGGACGCCGCGTTTCGCAAACTCGTCCGCAGCGCCAAGATTCCCGGGTTCCGGCCGGGCAAAGTCCCGCGCAAGATCTTCGAGAACACCTACGGCACCGCCACGATCGTCGATCGCGCCCTTGAGGACCTCGTGCCCGAAAAGTACGCCGCGGCCGTGAAGGAACACGCGCTCGAGCCGGTCGCGCGGCCCTCGATGGAGATGCTGCCCGAAGAAGAAGGCCGGCCGCTGCGGCTCAAGGCGATCGTGGCCGTACGTCCGCCGATCGAACCCGCGCCCTACGACGGGATCGAAATCGATGACGTGCCGGAGCACGCCGGCGACGAGGACCTCGAGCGCGCCCTGGAAACCCTGCGCAAGGACGCCGCCGTGCTGATTCCGGTCGACCGGCCGGTGCAACTCGGCGACATCGCGACGATCGACTATGAAGGGAAGATCGACGGCGTTCCGTTTGAGAACGGGGCAGCAACCGGCCAACAGGCCGAGATCCTCGAAGATCGCTTCATCCCCGGCTTCGCCGCCGGCATCGTCGGCATGAAGGCCGGCGACACGCGCGACGTCCCGGCGACGTTCCCCGATCCGTACGGTGCCCCCGAACTGGCCGGCAAGGACGCGGTCTTCACGATCACGGTCCACGAAGTCAAGGAATCCGAGCTGCCGCCGCTCGACGACGACTTCGCCAAGCGCGTCTCGCAGCAAGAGACCCTGGAGGGCCTCAAAGCCGAACTCCGCGGCCGGCTCGATGACGTTGCGGCGCAGAAAGCGCGCCGCCAGATCAGCACGCAGCTGCTCGAGAAGCTCGTCGCCGCCAACGATTTTCCGCTGCCGGCCGTCCTGGTCGAGCGTGAGATCGACGGTCTGCTCGACGAGTCGCGGCAGTACGTCGTCCGCGCGGGCATCTCGTGGGAAGCCTACTTGGCCGAAAGCGGTAAGACCGATGAAGGCATGCGGGCCGAATTTACCGCCGAGGCCGAACGCCGCGTGAAAACGACGTTACTGATCGAGGAAATCGCGAAGCGCGAGAAGGTCGAGGCCGGCCCGGCCGATCTCGATGCCGAGCTTGCGGCCCTCGCGCGCCAATACGGCCAACCGCGGGAGAAGATCCTCGAACTGCTCGGCAGCAACCTCGGCGCGCTCGTCGACGGCATCGTGCGCACCAAGACGATCGACCGGCTCATCGAACGAGCCAAGCGCGTCCCGGCAACCAAAGACGCATAGCGCCGGTCTCTCGTCAGAGGAGGTTCTATCTTGGGTCACTTGGTTCCGATGGTCGTCGAGCAGAGTGCTCGCGGCGAACGCGCATACGACATCTACTCGCGGTTGCTCAAGGAGCGGATCGTGTTCGTTCACGGTCCGATCGACGACGGCATGGCCTCGCTGGTCATCGCGCAGTTGCTGTTCTTGGAGCGCGAAGATGCCGACAAAGACATCGACATGTACATCAACAGCCCCGGCGGCTCGGTCACGGCGGGGCTCGCCATCTACGACACCATGCAGCTGATCAAGCCCGATGTGGCTACGATCTGCGCCGGCATGGCGGCCTCGATGGGCTCGATTCTGCTCACCGGCGGCGCGCCGGGTAAGCGCTACGCCCTGCCGTACGCGAAGATCCTGATCCACCAGCCGTGGGTCTCCCAGGTGGGTGGCCAGGCCACGGATATCGAAATTCACGCTCGCGACTTGATCGCCACGCGCCGGTCCCTGGCCGGAATCTACGAAACGACCGTCAAGAAGCCCATCGAGCAAATTCTCAAGGACATCGAACGCGACTACTATATGACGGCCGAAGAGGCCCGGGAATATGGGATCGTCGACCAGGTGTTCACCAAAGAAAATCGCTCCGTTTCCACCAACGTACCCGCGCCGTAACGCCGACCAGAAGGACGATTCATGTTCCGATTCGGGGATGAAAAAGGTCAGCTGAAGTGCAGCTTCTGCGGCAAGTCGCAGGAGCAGGTACGGAAGTTGATCGCCGGCCCCGGCGTTTACATCTGCGATGAGTGCATCGAGCTCTGCAACGAGATCATCGAGGAAGAGCTCTACAAGAACGTCGACGAGAACCTGCGGCTGCGGAACATTCCGAAGCCCAAAGAGATCAATCACATTCTCAATCAGTATGTGATCGGTCAAGAGCGCGCCAAGAAGTCGCTCGCCGTCGCCGTCTACAACCACTACAAGCGCGTGAACGCCGGCGGTTCGTCCGACGAAGTCGAACTGCAGAAGTCCAATATCTTGCTCGTCGGTCCGACCGGTTCGGGCAAGACGTACCTGGCGCAAACCCTTGCCAAGATCCTCGACGTGCCGCTGGCCATGGCCGACGCCACGTCGTTGACCGAGGCCGGTTACGTCGGCGAAGACGTCGAGAACATTCTGCTCAAGCTCATCCAGGCCGCCGACTACGACGTCAAGCGCGCCGAGAAGGGCATCGTCTACATCGACGAGATCGACAAGATCGCGCGCAAGAGCGAGAACCCCTCGATCACGCGCGACGTCTCGGGCGAAGGCGTGCAGCAGGCGCTGCTCAAGATCCTCGAGGGCACGACGGCCAACGTGCCGCCGCAGGGCGGCCGCAAGCACCCCCACCAAGAGTTCATCCAGATCGATACGACCAACGTGCTGTTCATTTGCGGCGGGGCGTTCGACGGACTGGAACGCATCATCGAGGGCCGCGTGGCCTCGAATTCACTGGGTTTCCGCGCCAATCCGGAATCGAAAAAAGAGCAGAAGTCGAGCAAAATGCTCCAGCAGCTGATGCCCGAGGATCTGCTGAAGTTCGGTCTCATCCCGGAGTTCATCGGCCGCCTGCCGATCGTCGTCACGCTCGAAGCGCTCGACGAATTGGCGTTGCGCCGCATCTTGGTCGAGCCGCGCAACGCGCTGGTGCGGCAGTTCCAGAAGATCATGGGCATGGACGGCGTCGAGCTGACCTTCACCAAGGAAGCGCTGATCGCGATCGCCATCAAGGCGCAATCGCGCAAGACCGGCGCCCGCGGGCTGCGCTCGATTCTCGAAGAGATCATGCTCGACGTGATGTACGACCTGCCGTCGCTCACCGGCGTGAAGAAGTGCGTCGTCAACAAAGAAGTCGTCGACAAAAAAGAGCAGCCGACGCTCATCTACGCCGACCGCCCCAAAGACCAGTCCGCGTAAGCGGAATTCGCGTTACGCTGAAGGTTTGAACTTCAGCGCGACGCCGTCGATGCAGTAGCGTTTTCCGGTGGGCTTGGGCCCGTCATCGTAGATGTGGCCGAGGTGACCGTCGCAGCGCCGGCAATGGACTTCGGTCTCTGCAAAGCCGTACGACGTGTCGAGCATCGTCGCGGTCGCATTCGGTAACGGCGCCCAGAAGCTCGGCCAGCCGCTGCCGCTGTCGTACTTCGTTTTCGAGGAGAAGAGCGCGAGCGCGCAGCCCGCGCAGACGTATGTGCCGGGACGCTTCTCCTCGTCGAGCGGACTGGAGAACGCGTACTCGGTGCCGTCGTGGCGCATCACGGTGTAGGCTTCCGGCGAGAGGCGACGGCGCCACTCGTCATCGCTGAGCACGACCTTGTCATCGGCCGCCCAAGCGCCGGCCGGCAGAACGAGAAACGCGCCGAGCGCGGCGAGTGCGGTGCGTCGATCCATCATGCCCAAAGTCTACCCCCAAACGTCTGCGCCGGCCGTGGCCGCGCTTACACCAGGAGAACGCGCGCCGGGTAGCCAGAGATTCCCGGCGTGCGATTCGATCTTCCCCTGCGCGGCGCCGGCGGCGAGCCCGTCGACCTGCACCGAACGATCCGCTCGCACGGTTGCGTCAAGCTGGCCCCGAACCGCGTTTTCGACGGCGGCCGCCGGTTGCAATTTCCGCTTGGCCTGGCAGACGGCCGGACGACGCTCGTCGAGCTTTCGCCCGGCCCCGGTGCCCACGTTCGGGTCGACGCGCCGGGGCCGCTGCGCGGCGCGAGAGTCCAGGCGGGACTGACCACGGTCGTCCGGCGCATGCTGCGGCTCGACGCCGATTACGCAGCGTTTTATGCGCGTGCCGCGCACGATCCGGATCTCGCGTGGGTAACGCGCGGGGCCGGCCGGTTCTTGCGGAGCGCCTCGGCCTACGAGGACGTCATCAAGACGATCTGCACCACGAACTGCGCCTGGTCGGCGACCGAACGCATGACGGATGCGCTGGTCGCGGACCTCGGCGAACCGGTCGCCGGCGCCGGCGGTGTCCGGCTCTTCCCGACGCCGCGGGCGATGGCGGCGGCGCCCGAGTCGTGGTACCGCGATGTCGCGCGCGCCGGCTACCGTGGACCCTACCTCCGCGCGATCGCTGCGGCGGCGGCCGCGGGCACGTTCGACGCGGACGCGCTCGCGGCGGCGTCGCCGGCAGAACTGAGCGACGACGACCTGGCCGGCCGGCTGTTGGCGCTACCCGGCGTCGGTCCGTATGCCGCCGCGCATATCATGCTCCTCATGGGCCGCTACTCGCGGCTCGTCCTCGACTCGTGGACGCGGCCGAAATACGCGCAGCTGCGCGGCCGCAGGCCGCGCTCCGATGCGACGATCGTGCGGCGCTTCGCACCCTACGGCGCCTTCGCCGGGCTCGCGTTCTGGTGCTACGTGACGAGCGACTGGGTCGACGAGAGTGCGGCCGCGATCGCGCCCCGCACGGCCGGATCGGTCTCGGCTTCGTAGGCTTCGCGCAGCACGGCTTCCGACCACGGCGAGGCCACCGCTCGGAGCGCATCGACCAGATCGATGCGCGCCTCGGCATCGCATGCGCCCGGCTGCGCGCCGACCAGGAGCGGCCAACCCGACGCCGCCGGGGCGGCGGGAACCGCCCGTATCGGCAATCGGGACGGCAGATCGGCGGGACGGCGAAAGCGGCCGAAGACGGCGACGGCCATCAGCGCGGTGCCGGAGAGAGCGAGCACGGCCGGGACGACGGCGTTCACGATGACGCCAGCTCGTGGCGCGCGTCGAGCACCGCGATCGCGACGCGCCGCGCCGTATCGAGGTCGGGACACGGTTCGTTCACCGCGTACGCTGCGAAGTCGCGTGGCGTGAGGGCGCCGGCGGCGTCGAACGCGGCGATCAGCGCTCCGGCGTAGGCACCGACGGCGGCCGCTGCGTCGCCACGCCCGTGACGCGGCAGCAGCATCGCGACGGCGGCCAGGGCGCGCGGGTCGCCGAGCGGCGCGCCGGCCAGTTCCGCCCGCAGCGTGCGGGCGCGGTGCGGATCGATGCGGCCATGCAGGTCGCCGGGTTCGCCCGCGGCTTGCGCCGTGGCCGGTACGCCGGCGATGCCTTCCAGCAGCCCGAGGAGTTCGGCGCGTCCGGCGGCGTCGTCCCAATCGGCGGCGGCGACATCGTAGCCGGGAATGCGCAACTTCACGAAGAGCCGCTCGTAGACACCGCGGATCGCTTCGGAAGCGCGGGGGAAGCGCGCGTCGAGTGCCGGGTCGCCGGAGGTGAGACCCGCCGGGAAGAGTGCCGCGAGCGAGGGGATATGGCTGAGCAGTCCGGTGCCGCGCGCGCCGCGGAGCACGCGCACGATCGCCGCGATCCGGACGGCGTCCAGCGCGAGCCACGCCGTGACGCCGGCGGCGGCGGTGCTGGGAAAGGCGCGCGTTTCGTCGCCCGGCGCATCGGCCGCCGCCAACGCGAACGCCTCGGGTGCCGAGGGCTCCGGCGCGGCCGGGAGCGCGTCGACCGAGGTCGGCCCCGGCGCCGGCAAAAGCGCGGGTTCGGCGGCCGCATGCGTCGCGATGCTGAACTCGCCGACGGTCGGAGCGTCGATATGGAACGGCAGCGCGTTCGGACGCACGCCGAACGGTGGTGCGTCAGCCACCGCAATCGTCACCGGCGCAACCTCGACGGCGACGCCGTTTGCGCTCAGCTCCACCGCGACGATCGTCTCGCCGGGCACGCGCGCGAGCACCGACCACGCCACCTCAACCACCGTGCCCGCGGGCACGTCGTGCAGCGCGATGCCGCCGGCGCTGATGAGCGGCGGTCCGTCGATCCCGTCGACGACCGCATGGCCGTTGACGGTGGTGGAGCCGGCGACGTAGGTTGCGGCGGCATGCGGTCGCGGCCGCAGGCGGATCGATTCGACGCCTTCGGCGGCCACGCACTGCAAGCGGATGTCGAGCCGCTCGCCGCTGCGAACGCGTGCCGGCGCCAGCAATGCCGCGCGCAGCGCAACCGGGCGCAACTGGTCGTCCCAGCCGATCGGGACCCGTCGTTCGTCCCCTCCGACGAGCGCCGCGGTGCGCGCGACCGCGGGCGGCACGAGCACCGAGGCCGTCTCGCCGGGAGCGAGCAACGCCACGAGCGGTTCCGGCTCGCCGTCGATTCGAATGTCACGCGCGGCCGTTGCGCCGGCGTTGCGGATCGTGACGCGCGTGAGTTCGCCTTCCCAGACGACGCTCTCCACGGCGATCCACGGCCGGTCGAGCGCGCGCAGCGTGAAGCGAGTTGCCGCAAGTTCGACCCCATCGTCGCCGCTCGCGCGCGCGCCGACGGCCAGCAGGTCGCCGTCGGCGGCATCCGCCGCGACCGCGTGCCGCGTGACGAAGGCCGCTGCCGTGCCCGGCCGCAGTTCCCCGCTCCACACCGCGCGGCCCTCGAGTGAGACGGTGACGCGTTCGTGCGTTTCGCCGCTGTTGTGAACGTCGACCGCGACGGCGATGCTCGTGCCGGGTTCCGCAAAGGCGGATTCGGGTCGCGCATCGAGATGGAGCGCGCGCAGGGCCGGGAGGGGGATCTCGAGGCTCACGGTGTGCGTGCCGCAGTGGACGACCGCCGCGCCGTCGGCGCGCGGGCGCGACGCACTGGCGACGACGGTAACGTCGACGCCGCCGCGCGCCGGTACGAGCGGCAGCACGACGACGACGCCGTTTTCGCTCTCGCCGTCGCGGCGCAAGGTTGCCGGCGCTCCGCCGGCGCGTAGCGTGCCGCGCAGGATACGCCAGCCGGCCGGAAGCTCGAGCGCGCAGCGCACGTCGCGTGCCGGCACCCAACCGTCGTTGGCGATGCGGATGCGAAGGTCGAGGCGCCCGGCACGGCGGTCCGCCTCGATCTGCGGCGGCATCAAGCGCGGTGCGAGGACGGCGCCGGCGGAGGTCGCGAGCGAGACGCGTCCGCCGTGAAAGGCGACGTAGGCGTCGTCGATGCCCGCGAGCGCCGAGCCGGGATCGAGCGGGCTCATCAGGTAGCTGAAGGAGGCCGTCGCTCCGACCGCCAGTTCGGCGCACGTCGTAACGATCGCCGACTCTTCGGCAACGAAGCCGGGCGGCGGCGGCACGACGATGCGCACGGAGCGCGCGGCGGCGTCGCCTTCGTTGACGACCACCGCGTGCACGCGCAGCGCGTCGCCGCCGGCGGCCTCGACCCGCACGTGACTCGCCGGGCCGTCGAGTCGCGGCCGCCCGAAGACGTGCATACGGACGACGTTCGAGCCCAGCACGAGGGTGTCGATGTGGAGCGCGGCCTGCACGGGCGAAACGGCCGTCGTCGCGTCGGCGACGTCGGGGCGAGCCCGGAAGGTCAGCGTGTGCTCGGTGCCCGGCGCGATCGGCGGGACCTCCGCTTCGAGGTGGTCCAGAGCCGACCATCCGGGCGGCAGCACGAGGACCAGGAGCGCCGCCGGCGTCGCCGTTTCGCTGCCGTTTTTGGCCCGGAAGCGGAACGAGACGATCTCGCCGGGCCGCACGGATCGGCGGCCGTCGACGGCCGAGAGACCAAAAATCCGTTCCGGGAGCAGGCTGGGGTCCGGCATCACGAATCCTCGACTTCCCTCAAGATACGGTATGGATGACAGGGCGAGCGCCGCGGAGATATAAAGTCCGTACCTGATATGATCGATGTCGCGTCGGTTCGACGCGTTCCGCTCTTTCGTGACTTCGCGGACGACGAAGTCGAAGCTGTTGCTGCTACCGTCACCGATCGCAAATACGGGAAGCACCAATTCATCGTGCGCGAAGGTGACCCTGGCGACACGTTCTTCATTTTGGTGAAAGGCTCGGTGTCGGTTTGCCGCATCGCGCCGGACGGCCGGGAAACCATCTTATCGATTCTTAAAGAAGGCGATTTCTTCGGCGAGATGTCGATGTTCGATTCCTCGCTGCGCAGCGCGTCGATCAAGACGCTGACCGAGGTCGAGGTCGGCGCGATCCGGCAGAGCGATTTCATCACCTTGCTCGACCGCAACCCGCGAATCGGGCGTTCGCTCGTGATCGCGCTCTCCGAGCGCCTGCGCGCCGCCAACGCCCTGATCGCGGCGACGACCTCGCAAGATATTCGCGCGCGGCTGGCCTCGCTGCTGTTGAATCTCGGGGACCAATTCGGGGAACGTGTCGATAACGGAACCCGAATCACCCTGCGGCTCACGAACCAGGAAATGGCCAATATGATCGGCACGACGCGCGAAACCGTCAATCGCACCTTGAATCGCTTCTGGGACGACAAATTGGTCGACATGCGCACCGCGCACGTCGTTATCGTCGAGCCCGACCGGCTGCGCGCGCTCATCCCCTAGCGTGCCGTTGGTGCCCGCGTTTGCGGTCGCCGCTGCGTTGCTGGTCGCCGCCGTCGCGCTGACGGGCTGGCTGCGCGTGCGCGCTGCCGTGCAGGCCGCGCGCTGCGAGGCGCTCCTCTCCGCCGCGCGAGCCGCCGTCGTCCTCGATGCCGTACGGCGATGCGGCCATGCCGCGGCGCGGTCGCCCGAGGCCGTACGGGCCGAATTGTGCGCCGCGATCCGCCGCCTCGTCCCGGCGGCGGACTGCGTGCTGATCTTCGATGAGGAAGACGCGCAGCTCACCTGCGTGGCGGCCGAGGGGTCGCGCGCCCAGTACTTCGGCAGTTCGCGCATCGCGCTCCGCGGCGCGCGTTCCCTTCCGGCGCTGGCGCTGACGGCCGGCCGGCGCGTCACGCTGGCCGACCATCCGGCCGGCGGTTTCCACCCGGGCGATGCGTTCGCGGTGGCTGTACCGCTGGAACGGGAGCGCGGGCGGGCCGGGGTCGCCTACGTCTCGGCCGCGGTGCCGGTCGAGCCCTGGGCCCTGGAGGCGATCGTCGGCGTGATCGCCCATGCGGGCTTCGCCTATGCGATCGCGCAAGACCGCGAGAACGACCGCCGCCGGGCCGAGTTCGACGCCCTGACCGGGCTGCTCGCGCCGCGGGCGTTGCGCGAACGGCTCGCGGTCGCGCTCGAGGCGGCCCGCTTCACGCCGCTGGCGCGCGTCGCGTTATTGTTCGTCGACACCGACCGCTTCAAGGAATGGAACGATGCCTACGGTCACGCCGCCGGCGACGCGCTCCTGCGCGCGATCGCGCAGTGCTTGCGTGCGGCGGCCTGCGGGCCCGGCGACGTCGCGGCGCGCAACGGGGGCGACGAGTTTTGCGTGGTCCTCGCGCAGACCGAAAAGTCGGCCGGGATCGAGCGTGCGGAAGCGCTCCGGCGCGCGATCGCCGGCATCGACTCGAGCGTGTTGCGGCCGCCCGGCGCGGACGCCGGCGTGCGCGTCACGGCGAGCATCGGCGTCGCGGCATTTCCCGCCGATGCCGCGACGCCCGAGGCACTGCTGGAGCTGGCCGATGCGGCGATGTATCACACCAAGCACGGCGGACGCGACGGCGTGTCGTACTTCGATCGCGACGGCGCTCCCCGGCGCGCCGGGGTTCCGGTCTAGCGCCGGTTGCGCCGCGACCCGTAGCCCGGCGGAAGCGGACCGTAGCGCCGGCTCTTCGGCTTGGGCTTGGACGCCGGGCGGCGCGGTCCGCGCGTCGCGTGCGCGCCCTGATCGAGGAGCGCCGAGTGGATGTCGTCGTCGATGCTTTCGCGGACCCGCGCGATCTCGTCGCGATTCGCGTAGACCTCGGGAAAGCGCTGCGCGAGCCACAGGTACAGCGTGGCCAAACGCGAGCGGTCTTCGTACAGCAAGAGCCGATCGCGGGCGCTGCTGCCGCTCATCAACTCCGCGCCGCTGACGCTGCCGGCGCCGGCGTGCTGCGCGCCCCACTCCGCAAGCACCGCCAAGCTGTTGCCGCGCGTGGAGACCGGCGCCCGGCAATAGGTGGCGCGCACGGCGAACGGCAGGCTCAAGAAGGCATCCGAAAATTCCAGCGCCACCGCAACCTCGATCGCATCGCCGAGTTCGGCGATCCGCAATCCGTCGCCGCCGTCGCGCATCACGCGCGTCTGGAAAAACTGCAGCAGCCGGCTGATGCGCGTCGTTCCGATGATCGTGGAGAGCCGCAGCAAATGGTCGTCCGTCGGCGAGATCCAGATCGGCCCCGGCCGCGGCGCCGGCGCGCCGTCGTCGAGCGCGCGCCGCAGGAGCGCGACGTGGCGCGCGTCGAGCGCGGTGACGAGGCCCTCTTCGTGAATACCGTAGCGCCCGGCGCGGCCCGCGATCTGCCGGATCTCTTGCGGGGTCAGGAGCCGCTCTTTCACACCGTCGAACTTCTCGACGGTCGCGAAGATCAAGCGGCGGATCGGCAAGTTCAAGCCCAGGCCAATCGCATCGGTGGCGACGAGCACCTGGGCGCTGCCCTCGCGAAAGCGTTCGGCTTCGCGCCGGCGCACGGCCGGCGAGAGCGAACCGTAGATCGCCGCCGACGAAAAGCCCAGCCGCGCGATCGCGCCTTGCATCTCGACGACGCCGCGGCGCGAAAACGCCACGACCGCGTCGCCGGGCCGGAGCGCCGCAAGTTCGATCGCGGCGACGACGCGTAGCGGATTCTTGCGTTCGAACGTGCGCACCGTCAGGCCGACGCCCAAGCGCTCGGCCAGTCGCCGCGCGGCATGCAGGCCCTCGCGCGAACCGCACAGGATGACGCGCTTCGCGCGGACCGCAGCGATCGCCAAGGTCCAGGCCCAGCCGCGTTGCGGATCTTCGAGCAGTTGTGCCTCATCGATGACCGCGACGTCGACGCGCCGTCCGCGGTCGACCATCTCGACCGTCGAACTCACGTAGCGCGCATCGGGGCGGATGATGCGTTCCTCACCCGTCACGAGCGAGGCGGGCGCGCCGAGTTCGTTGAGGCGTTCGTACACTTCGAGCGCCAGCAGGCGCAGCGGGGCTAAGTAAATCCCGCTTGAAGCCGCGCGCAAGATCTCGATCGCGGCGTGCGTCTTGCCCGAGTTCGTCGGACCGACGAAATATTCGAAGCTCCGCTCCTCCGTGGTCAAGCCGTCGAGGTAGAGGCGCATGCCGACGTGCGCGTCGACCTTTTCGTCGACGCGGCGGTTCTCGAGCAGCTGATAGGCCGCGACCATGCCGCGCCGCGCCTCTTCAATCGCGCGAAAGAACGACGAGCGCTCGAAGACGTGCGTCTGCACGACGTCGTCGGGCTCGCTCAGCGTCACGATCGCCGCGCGTTCGAGCGCGGCGCGCAGCGGCTCGAGCGCGGGATCGGCGATCTCGGCGACGGCGCGTTCGCCGGCCTCCGCGCTCACATCGTCCGGCACCGGAACGGCGATGCGCCCGCGAATCACGACCGTCCGCGGTCCGATCGCCACGGTTCGTTCGCACTTGATTTCGGCCGTGCCGTGGCCGATCAGCTTCCAGCCGAGGCGGTCGGCAGCGTGGCGCACGCGTGCGCGCTCGGCGGCGCGCTCGCCCGCTTCATCAAGGTCGCCGTTCACGTTGCGGCTCGCGGCGACGGATTCACCCGCATCCACTGGGCGAGCGGGTAGCAGTTTTCCTGCGCCCGGCGGCCGAACGCTGGTGCGGTGCGTGCCGTCGACGTGTTGGTCCATCTTGTCACGGCGCGCTTCGACCGGGCGCTGACGTACGCCGTTCCGGACGGTCCGCCGCTGCGCGTCGGCGATATCGTGCGCGTGCCGCTCGGTTCGCGCGAGGTATTCGCCTACGTCGTCGGCGCGGAACGGACGCTACCCGACGGGACGCCCAAGCTGCGTGCGATCGTCGCTCGCAGCGACGCGCCGCGCGCGTTCGACGACGAGGGCCTGGCGCTCGCGCGCTGGGTCGCGGCGACCTATCTCTGTTCGCTACGCGAAGCCTTGACGACGATCGTGTTGGCGGACGCCGTCCCGCGTGTCGTCGAACGGCTGGTGCCGATCGGCCCGGTGCCGGCGGCCGAGCGTTTCCCGAGCGTCCCCGAACGGCTCGTGCGTCTGCTCTGGGGTGACGCTGCCGGCGGCATCTCGCCGGCGGTGCTGCTGCGCCATCCGGAAGCGCGGCGCAGCGGCGACCGGCGCACGCTGATCGCGGCGATCGGCGCGCTCGTGCGCGGCGGCGCGCTCGAACGCCGGCGCACGTTCGTGCGGCCCGCGGTCAGCGCGCGCACCGTGCGCGTGCTCGAACCCGGGACGGCCGCCATTCGCGGGCGCAGCGCGGCCGCGCTCGCCGCGTACGTGCGCGAGCACGCGCCGGTGCGCCGCACGGATGCCGTGCTGGCCGGCTATAGCGATGCCGTGATCCGGCGCGCGATCGCGGCCGGCGCGCTCGTCGAGACGCAGCGCCCGCTCGAGCGCGCGCGCGCCGCATCGAGCGTCCTGCCCGATCTGGTTCCGACCGCGGAACAAGCGGCGGCGATCGCCGCTCTCGCCGCCGCGACCGACGCGAACGCCTACGGACAGCTGCTCGTCCACGGTGCGACCGGCAGCGGCAAGACGCTCGTCTACTTGCATGCGATCGCGCGCGTCCTCGCGCGCGGCGGGCGCGCGATCGTGCTGGTCCCGGAGATCGCGCTCACGCCGCAGACCGCCGAGCGTTTCGAGCGCGCGTTCGGTGAACGCGTCGCGGTGCTGCATTCGGCGCTTTCGGAGCGCGAGCGCTACGATGCCTGGCAAGCTGCGGCGCGCGGCGACCTGGATGTGATCGTCGGCGCGCGCAGCGCCGTCTTCGCGCCGCTGCCGGATCTGCGCATGATCGTCGTCGACGAGGAGCACGAGTCGTCGTACCGTCAGGATTCCGTGCCGCGTTATCACGCGGTCGAAGTGGCGCGCGAACGGATGCGGCGCGCGGGCGGCGTCGTCGCGCTCGGCAGCGCGACCCCGGCGCTCGAGGATTACGCGCGCGCGCGCGCCGGCCGCTTTCCGCTGGTGCGCTTGCGCGAGCGCGCGACCGCGCAGCCGTTACCGGAGACGCACGTGGTCGATATGACCGGTGAGTTTGCGGCCGGCGGCAACCGGATCTTCAGCACGCCCCTGATCGAGGCGCTCGCCGCGCGCTTGGAGCGCGGCGAGAAAAGCGTGCTGTTCGTGAACCGGCGCGGCGCCGCGCGCTTCGTGCTGTGTCGCGCGTGCGGGTTCGTGCCGGGCTGCGAACGCTGCGCGACGTCGCTCGTTTTGCATCGCGACGAGGGAATTCTGCGCTGCCACTACTGTGACGCTCAGCGCCCGATTCCGCAGGTCTGCCCGGAGTGCGGTCTCGGACCGATCGCGCCCTACGGCATCGGAACGCAACGCGTCGCGACCGACGTCGCGGATCTGTTTCCGGCGGCCCGCATCGTTCGCATGGATGCCGATACGACGACCCGTATCGGCGATCACGCCCGGCTGCTGGATCGCTTCGGCCGCGAGGGCGACGTCCTGATCGGGACGCAGATGGTTGCCAAGGGCCTCGATTTTCCTGATGTCACGCTGGTCGGCGCGATCGCGGCCGACCTCGATTTGCACGTGGCCGATTACCGCGCGGCGGAACGCACCTTCGATTTGGTGGTCCAGGTCTGCGGACGCAGCGGGCGCGCGCGGGCCGGCCAAGCCTTCATTCAGACCTACAGCCCCGCGCATCCGGCGATCGCCTTCGCCGCGCAGCACGATTACGAGGGCTTCGCGCAGGGCGAACTCGCCGAGCGGCGGGCGTTGCGTTGGCCGCCGTTCGTGCGGCTGGTGTCCATCGGCGTCGCCGGCCGGCAGCGAGCTGCGGTGGAGGCGGCGATCGAGGGGTATGCCGCTTTGCTGCGTGAGGACGCACGCTGGGAGGTGCTGGGCCCGGCTGCCTATCCGCTGGCCCGGCTCAACGATGAGTGGCGCTACCGGATCGCGGTCAAGACGCGCGATCTCGACGCCCTGCGGGACGCATTGCGCGCCAGGGTCTTGCCGGCCGCGGCGCGCGTGAAGGAAACGCGACTCGTAATCACGTTCGAAGCATGATGAAGTTGATCGCCGTGATCCTCTGCGCCGCGCTCGCGGCCGGTGCACCTCTGGCGCGTGCGGCGAACGCGCAGTCCGTCGAGAAGAAGACCGTCCGCACGGCCGACGATTTGCCGCGCTTCACCTATCCGCTGGCGGTCGCCCCCTCGGCACTGTTGCAGAGCGACCCCGCGACGTTCGCGGCCTTCGCGGCCCCGGTCGGTGCGGACGTCGATGCGGTCCTGGCCGGCTACGACGTGCGCGACCACGCGGCGTTGCGCGCGCTGCTCGCCGTGAAGCTCGACCTCGAGCTGCTCTCGGGAACCCAGGACGCGGCCGCGCTCGCGACCGCGCGGCAAATACGCGCGCTCGAGGACAAGCCCGACGCGAAGCTCCTCAGCGGCCTCACCACCGAGGCGATCGTCGGTGCCCGGGCCGAGACCGGCGCGACGGCGGGCGATGCGTTTCGCGCCGCCTACGCGCGGCGTTACGCGGCCGCGCTGGCCGCGCTGCCGTGGTCCGTCGCCGGCCCGAGTTTGCTCCAGACGAAGATGTCGTATGAGATCCTCACGTCGACGTTGATGATCGGGCAGGTGCAGGGCAGCCTCGATCCGGCGGCCGCCAAGACGCACGCGATCGGCAACGATACCGCTGCGCAGATCGTGCGCACGCGGTTCACGATCGACGTGCTGCTGCCGCTCAAGGACATCAACGTTGCGACGATCGCCGCGCTCGTCGCGAAGAACGACGCGCCGAAGCCGGACATCTTCGCGGCTCGCGACGTGCGTTTCTCAGCCCGGGACCGGCTTACGCCGGTGCGCGTCGCGGTCTGGGATTCGGGCAGCGACGTGCGGCTCTTTCCGGGCAACCTGTATACCGATCCGCACCCCGGCCGCTTCGATGCGCACGGGCTAGCGTTCGACCTGCTCAGCCGCCCGGCGCACGGGACGCTGATGGCGCTGACGCCCGCCCAACTGGCGACCTACGGCCGTATGGTCGCGGATTTCGAAGGCCTCAGCGATCTCGAGCAGTCGCTCGATAGCCCCGCGGCGGCGGCGTTCCGCAAGCAACTCGGCGCGCTGCCGGCCGCGGAGGTCGCAGCATTTTTTCAAGACTTCGGCCTGGCCGAAGACTACGCGCACGGGACGCACGTCGCCGGGATCGCGCTGCGCGGCAATCCCGCGGCGCGCCTGGTCGTCGCGCGCATCGAGTATGATTACAAGACGATTCCGACGCCGCCGACGGACGAAACCGAACGCCGCGGCGTCGCCGCCGAGCAGACGACGGTGGATTATTTTCGCGCGCACGGCGTGCGCGTCGTCAACATGAGTTGGGGCGGTACGCTCGCCGACGACGAAGCCGTGCTCGCAAAGAACGGCATCGGGAAAGATGAAGCGGCCCGCAAGACCCTGGCCGAGCATTATTTCGCGATCGAACGGGCCGGACTCTACGCCGCGCTCAAAAGCGCGCCCAGTATCCTGTTCGTGTGCTCGGCCGGCAATTCCAACAGTAACGCCGACTTCAGCCAGACGATCCCGGCCGGCTTCGATCTGCCGAATCTGCTCGTCGTGGGTGCGGTCGATCAGGCGGGCGACGAGACGTCGTTCACGAGTTACGGCAAGACCGTCCGCGTCGATGCGAACGGGCTTCACGTCGAGAGTTTCGTTCCGGGCGGTGCGCGGGTGAAACTCTCCGGCACCTCGATGGCGGCCCCGAACGTCACCAATTTGGCGGCGAAGCTGCTCGCGCTCGACCCCGCGCTGACGCCGGAGCAGACGATCGCGCTGATTCGCGCGGGAGCGACGCCCTCAGCCGACGGGCGCCGTCATAACATCGACCCGGCGCGGTCGGTGGAACTCTTGCGCCGGGGCCTAGCCGCGCGGCGCTGAGCGGCTATTTCTTCTTGGTGCCGCGCTTCTTGGCGGTAGCCGTCACGGCGGGAGCTGCAGCGGCCACGGCGGCGGCGGTGCGGATCGCCCGCGCCAGGCGCGCCTTCTTGCGGGCGGCCTTATTGGGGTGAATGATCCCCTTGCGGGCAGCTTTATCGAACTGTCCCTCGACGCTGCTGGCCTGTTCCGGGTTGGCTTTCGCCTTCTTGAACAGGGTTTTCAGGCGCGTCTTGAGGTCCAAATTGCGCAGGGTGCGGCGTTCGGTTTGGCGCTGCCACTTGATCGCGGCTTTGATGTTGGGCAAGGTCGGCTCCGGACAATAGCATTGGGACCCGAGCGCAGTCGTTCGGGCACGCCGCTCAGCATACCAAAAATCAGGCCCACTGGGAAGGGCCCGGAGCCGTAGCGAGTTCGCGGTAGCTGGCATAGCGGCTTGCCGCGATCCGGCCCTCGGCGACGGCCTCGCGGACCGCGCAGTCCGGTTCGGCCAGGTGACGGCAGTCGTCGAACCGGCAGCGGGTCGCGGGTTCGCGCATTTCCGCGAACAGCCGGGGCAACTCGGCGGCCGGCATCGGGTCCAGGATGAACTCGCCGATCCCGGGGCTATCGATCAGGAAGCCGTCGGGGCCGGCGAACAGCCGGGCCGAGGTGGTCGTTTGGCGGCCGCGGCCGAAGCGCGAGAGGTCTCCGACGGTCGCGATCCCCCCCAGGGCGCGGAAGATGCTGCTCTTGCCGACCCCCGAATTGCCGACCAGCAGCGCGTGCCGCCCGGCAAGGTAGGCCCGCAGCGCGTCGATGCCGTCGCCGGTCTTGGGCTGGACGACCAGCACCGGGATGCCCAGCGGGGCGTAGACGGCGCCGATGCGCTCGGCCGCCGCGGCCCCGGCAAGGTCGGCCTTTGTCAGGATCAACGCCGCCGCGATCCCGTGCTGCACGCCGAAGGCGATCAGCCGGTCCAGCATCGCCAGGCTCGGCGGCGGATCGGTCAGGGCGACGACGATCGCCATCGTCTCGACGTTGGCCGCCATCGTCTTGGTGCGCCCGCCGGCCGTCCGCCGCACCAGCGCGAAACTGCGCGGTTCGACCGCGTCGACGACGACGCGCCCGTCCTCGAGTGCCCGGACGGCGACCAGGTCGCCCGGGGCGAGCACGGTGCGGGCGAGCGTCTTGCGCAGGGCGGCCAGGACCGGTTCGGCGTCGCCGTCGCGCACGACCCACGCGGCGTTGCGCCCGACCGCGATCACCCGCGCGCGGCGGACTTGCGCGGCCGTCATGCGAAGGCGCTTCCCGTGGTGGTTGTTCGCAGCGTGGTGGAAGCCGATCCGGCCGTTCGGGCCAACTTGGTCGCGGCGTTGACCGGACCCGGGGCTCCGGCCGGAATCGTCGGCTGTTCGGAGCGCGACGACGTCGTGACGGTCCGATTCGACGATGCCGTGAGCCAGGCATCGCTGATCGACGATCTGATCACGATCGAGACGCATTTCGTGCCCAAGGCCGACGGCACGGCGCTCGGCGACGAGGAAGCGGCCGACCTTGCCGCGATCGGTCTGGGCGATCCGGACCTCGACGCGGAGCGTATCTTGGAGCGCCGGCTGGACGCGACGCCGTGATCCCGCACTTCGACCCGGCGGCGTTCTCGTTCGGCATCCCCGACGCCATCGATATCCTGGCGACGTCGGTGTTGATCTACTATCTGCTGCTCCTCATTCGCGGGACGCGCGCCGTACAGATCGTCCTGGGGCTCCTGACGCTGGTCATCGTTCTCGGCCTCTCCAACCTGTTGCACCTGCTCGTTCTGGCCACGGTCATGCAGTATTTGCTGCTCGGTACCGCCGTCACGCTGCCGATCGTCTTTCAGCCGGAGTTGCGCCGCGCGCTCGAACAGATCGGCCGCGGACGCTTTTTCCGCCGCGCCCCGGCCGACGAAGAGGCGATCGCGACCGAGCTGGTGGGCGTCGTCGCAGCGGCCGCATTCCGGCTCGCGCACGAGGGCCTGGGCGCGCTGATCGTGATCGAAGGGCGGACCGGGTTGCGCGAGTACGTCGAAAGCGGGACGGCGCTCGATGCGAAACTCTCGGTCGAATTGATGCTCGCGCTCTTTCACAAGCAATCCCCGCTGCACGACGGCGCCGTGATCGTGCGCGACCTGCTCGTCGAAGGCGCCGCGTGTTTCTTGCCGCTCTCGGAGAACCAGATCGTTGCCGAGCGCCATCTCGGTACGCGCCACCGCGCGGCGATCGGTCTGACCGAGATCGCCGATGCCGTCGTCGTCGTGGTGTCGGAGGAAACGCGCACGGTCGCGGTCGCGCGCGCGGGCCGTCTGTCGGTGCGGATCGACGACGAAGAGCGTTTGCGCAAAGTCCTCGAGGCGTGCGTGCGCCCGCCCCGTCCGCACGCAGCGGAACCCCCGTTATGGCTGGCTAACTTGCTGACTCGGCTCACACGTGCTTCAGGCGATCAATCGAAACTTCGGGCTTAAGATCTTGGCGCTCGCCCTCGCGGTGACCGCGTGGGCGTATTTTCATTTTTCCGCCGCGCCCTCGATCACCGCGCACTTCGATCAGCAGTTGAGCGTCCCGATCGTCGTCAATGGATTGCGCCCGGGCCTCGTCGCGAGCTTCGACGAGCACGCGGCGATCGTGACCGTCGAAGTGCCGCGCAACGGTCCGCCGATCAAACCCGATCAGGTGCAAGCCGTCCTCGATCTCAACGACACGCCCGGTCCGGGCATCATGAACTTACCGGTCAAGATCGTCGCTCCGGATCTCGTGATCCGCTCGCTCTCGCCGGCATCGGTCACGTTGAGCGTCGACCGGCTCGCAACGCGCGCGCTGCCGATCAGTATCGCGTTCACGGGCGGGAACGGTTCCATCGTCGTCGCTTCGACGATGGTCACGCCGGCGGTGACCACCGTTCGCGGCATCGCGAACGATTTGGCCAAGGTCGAAGCGGTGAAGATCGAGCTGCCGCTGGGGACGAAGCCCGGCAGCTTCGATGCGATGCTACGGCCGCTCGCGGCCGACGCGCAAGGCCGTGAAGTCGCCAACACGCAAGTCTCGCCGAACCTCGTGCGCGTGCGCGCCGAATTCGTCGCCTCGACGAACTCCGCCGGGGTCAAGCCGTGAACCGCCTCTTCGGTACCGACGGTATTCGTGGCGTCGCCAACATCGATCTCACGCCGGAACTCGCGTTTGCGGTCGGTCGCGCGGGTGCGGCGGTCGTCGCGCGCGCGTCGTCCGCCGAGCGCCCGATCGTCATCGGCCGCGATACGCGCTTGTCCGGGACGATGCTCGAAGCGGCGATGATCGCGGGCATCACGTCGACCGGCCGCGACGTGATTTTGCTCGGCATCGTGCCGACGCCGTGCGTCGCGGCGATCACGGTCGCGATCGAGGCGGCCGCGGGCGTGATGATTTCCGCTTCGCACAACCCGATCGAAGATAACGGCATCAAGTTTTTCGGCGCCGACGGGTTCAAACTCTCGGACGCGGTCGAGGACGAAATCGCGGCCCGGCTCGACGACCCCGATCTGCCGCGCCCCACGCACGCCGACGTCGGTCGCGCACGGCCGGCGAGCGGGCTCGCCGACCGGTATGCGATGATGTTGGAGGAAGCCGGCGCCGACCTGCGCGGCTGGACCGTGATCGTCGATGCGGCTTTCGGCGCGGCCTACCGGATCGGTCCGGCGGCGTTCGAGCGGCTCGGGGCGCGCGTGATCGCGATCAACGCCGAAGACGATGGCGGGCGCATCAACGTGGGCTGCGGCGCGACGGACCTCGGCATGCTGCAGGCGGCGGTGCGGGCGGAGATCGCAGCCGGCAATTCACGCGTCGTCGGCGTGGCGTTCGACGGCGATGCCGACCGCGCCAAGTTCGTCGACGAGACGGGGGCGCTCCTCGACGGCGATTACGCGCTGTTGATTCTGGCCCGCGACCGCCACGCCCGGGGCCGGTTACCCGGCGACGCCGTCGTGGCGACCGTGATGAGCAATATCGGGCTCGAGCGCGCTCTCGATGCGGCCGGCATCGGGCTCGTGCGGGCTCCCGTCGGCGATCGCTACGTGCTCGAGGCGATGCGTGCCGGGGGCTATCGCCTGGGCGGCGAGCAGTCCGGCCACCTGATCGACCTCGACCGCAGCACGACCGGCGACGGGATCATGGCCGCGGTCAGCCTCTTTGCGATCGCCGCCCGCAGCGGCGCGCGGCTGCACGACCTGGCGGCGGCCTTGACCGTGTTCCCGCAGATCCTGATCAACGTTCCGGTCGAGGACCGCGCGATCGCCGCGGCTCCGGCTGTGGTTGCGGCGGTTGCCGCGGCCGAAGAGCGCCTGGGAGCGGCCGGCCGGATCTTAGTGCGGCCCTCGGGCACCGAGCCGCTGGTCCGGGTGATGGTCGAGGCCTCGGACCGGGCGACCACCGAGGACGTCGCCGAAAGCGTCGCCGCCGTGATCCGGCGTGCTGCTACACATGGCCAAACGGAAACTTAATAATTCCGCCGGCCAGGGCAGGAGATGTGTGACGTAAGCACCTACCCCATATGCGTGGGGATCAAACCCCGCGCAAACATCTTGCTTACGATTCACTGAGTCCGGCCTTGCAGACCGGAACGGGGGACTCCCGGCAGGGGTGAACGAGCCGGTCGGCTCGAGGGCCATTTTTCCGTCCTAACCCGTCAACTAACCCCGTAAGTGTTGGAAGAAGGAGCAGCTTTGTTTCGTTTTCTGATCACCGGAGCGTTTGCGGTCGTATTGACCGTGACGGCGTTCGGCATCGGATCCGCCGCGGAAACCGCCGCCCCGACGGTCGTTGCCGTCAGCGGCGCAGCCGCTGATGCGACGGCCGCGACGGCGTCAGCCGACGTGCACGCAGCGCCGGTCGAGGTTGCCGCGCCGACCGCCGGCGCCGATCTTGCCATGTGGGGCGTGGCGCCCGCCGAAGCCGCCGCCGCTGAAACCGGCGAGGCGGCGAGCTTCAACGGCTCGCGTTTGGTGCGCCGTTTTGCCGATGGGATTCTTCACCGCAGCGCGTCGCTGGCGGTCAGCCTGACCCGGAACGCGATGCGCTTCCTGGGCGTTCCGTACGCCTTCGGCGGCACCAGTTCCAACGGCTTCGATTGCTCGGGTTACGTGCAGCACGTCTACGCGCTCTTGGGACTGCGCCTGCCGCGCACGGCCGACGCGCAATACACCGAAGGCAAGCGAGTCCGCGGCGCGCTGGTGCGCGGCGACCTCGTGTTCTTCGAAACGTACGCCGCGGGCGCGTCGCACGTCGGCATCTACGTCGGCAACGACGAGTTCGTGCATGCGTCGTCGAGCCGCGGCGTGACCGTCTCGAGCCTTCACGAGCGCTACTGGTCGGCGCGGTATCTCGGAGCAAAACGACTGCTGTAGTGCTGGAGGAGCAGGAGGACTATCAGCGCGCGGCAAGCGCGTATCTGGTCTGGCCCCTCGCTCTCGCCGCGATCGTGCGCGAAGCCCCCGAGGCCTCGCGCTGGTCGCGCATCCACACCCGGCAAGCCTTGGCGTTCGGCATCCTGGCGACCGCCGGGTTCTTGCTGCTGATGGCCGTGCCGCTGCTCGTTGTGATCGCGGACGCCCAAATCTCGACCGGCGCCACCGTGGCGGTCTATTCGGTCGGGCTGGTGCTCGACCTGATCGCCTTCGTTGCCCTGTTGGCCCGGGCGGTTTCGTACGCCGCGCGAGCGGGCCGCGGCGAACTCTTCACGATCCCGCTGATCTCGCCGATCTCCGACCGCGTTTTCACGATCCGGCGCTGACGCGCAGGCACGACTTGCGCGTCGTCTAAGTAGACGCGCTGGCCCACGGGCGGCGCGCCTTTGGGGCGTAGCCAAGTTGGTAAGGCACCAGGTTTTGATCCTGGCATGCGTTGGTTCGAGTCCAGCCGCCCCAGCATCGCGCTTCCGTGGTCCGAAAGGGGAGTCCATCATCAGCAACCACGGGCATCATGAAGATCTCAAGTTGCGCGTTCACGCCGTCGGCGGCTTTCCGGTGTTCGAACTCGCCGGTAGTCTCGACATCGCGACCTCGCCGACCGTGCGCGCGACCTTGCTCGAGGCATCGGGACGCGGCGACCACCGGCTGATCGTCGACCTCACCCAGGTCGAGTTTCTCGATTCGACCGGCCTCGGCGCGCTCATCGGCGCGCAGCGCCGCGCGAACGAAGTCGGCGGCGAACTGCGGCTGGTCGTCAAAGAAGGTCAGATCGTGCGCCTGATGCGCATCACCGGCTTGCTGAAGATCTTCGCGGTCTATCCGACGCTCGACGATGCGGTCAGCGACGGCGCGCGCGTCGGCGATCTCTGACTCAGCCGGCGGCGGCGTAACTCCGGTCGAGGAGCTGCACGACGTGCAACACCTCGATCTTGCGGCCGGCCGAACGCAGTCCGTTCACGATCTGCAACGCACAGCCCGGATTCGCGGTGACGAGAATATCGGGCGACACGTCGACGACGTTCGCAACCTTGCGGCGGCCTAGGCGGCCCGCCATCTCGGGCTGCGTGACGTTGTAGATTCCGGCACTTCCGCAGCACAGCGAGCTCTCGGCCATTTCGCGGATCTCGAGGCCCGGAATCTGCGCGAGCAGCCGGCGCGGCGGCGCCGTGATGCGCTGTGCGTGCGCGAGATGACACGGGTCCTGATAGGTGACCGCGGCGTTGACGGTCCCGAGTCCGGGCGCGATGCCGATTTCGTCGAGATATTCGGTGATGTCGCGGACCTTCGCGCTGAAGGCGACCGCGCGCTCGTGCCAGACCGGGTCCTCGTGCAGGAGATGGCCGTACTCTTTGAGCGCCGAGCCGCAGCCGGCTGCGTTGATGACGTAGACGTCGGCGCCGCTGCGTTCGAAGGCCGCGATGTTGCGCCGGGCCAAGTCGCGGCCGCGATCCATTTCGCCGGCGTGAATCGTGATCGCGCCGCAGCAGCCTTGATCGCGCGGCACCACGACGTCGACGCCGGCGCGCGCGAGCACGCGCACCGAGGCTTCGTGCCACTCCGCGAAGGCGACGTGCATGATGCAGCCGGTGTGCAGAAACGCGGTCGCCTTGCGCGCGCCGCGCGCCGGGAAGCGCTGGTTCGACGGGACGAAGAAGCGTGGGGACATGCGCGGCGAGAGCGCTTCGAGATCCTCGAGTTTGAGCGCTTTCAACAGGCCGCTCGCGCGCACCAGCGCCTGCAGTCCGCTCTGTTGATACAAGCGCACCGCCGCGGCCAGCAGCCGCATTACCCCGAGCTTCGAAAAGAGCGTGCCGATCAGGAACGAGCGTCCCAAGCGCTCGGCCGTCGTTTGATTGACCGCCGTGGCGCGAACGACTTGCGTGCGCGCGGGCTCGAGCAACTCGCCGTAGCGCACGCCCGACGGGCAGACGGCCTCGCAGGCCCGGCAGTCGAGGCACTCGCTCATTTGGTGTACGAAGCCGGGGCTAGTCAGGTCGAGTTTATCCTCGGCAACCGCCCGAATGAGCGCGATGCGACCGCGCGGGCCGGAGGTTTCGACCATCGTTTCGACATAGGTCGGACAGGTCGGCAGGCACAGGCCGCAGCGGACGCACAGATTGAAGACGTCGTCGGGGGGAATGTCCTGCCCGGTGAAACCAAGATGCGTTCGACCGTCGATCACGATGCAATCGTCTTCGTCGTGCAGAAGAGACTCCCCCATGTCTGATGCAGCAGCAATGCGCGCGCGCAGTTCGGTCGTCGTCGACGGACGCGACCGTGCCGCGGCACGCTCGTACTTCAAAGCCGTCGGTCTGACGGACGACGATCTGAAGAAGCCGCTCGTGCTGATCGCAAATACGTGGACCGACGCGATGCCGTGCAACTTTAACCTGCGCGGCTTGGCCGATCACGTGCGCGCCGGGGTACGCGCCGCGGGCGGCACGCCGCTCGAATTCAACACGATTGCGATCAGCGACGGGATCACGATGGGCACCGAGGGCATGAAGACCTCGTTGATCAGCCGCGAAGTCATCGCCGATTCGATCGAACTGGTCGCGCGCGGGTACGGTTTCGATGCGGTCGTGGCGCTGGTGGCGTGCGATAAGACGATTCCGGGCGCGGGCATGGCGCTCTTGCGGCTCAACATTCCCGGCATCGTCCTCTACGGCGGTTCGATCGCGCCCGGGAAGTACCAGGGACGCGACCTGACGATCGGCGACGTGTTCGAAGCCGTCGGCGCGCACGCCGCCGGAAAGATCGACGACCACGAACTCTTGCAGATCGAGAACTTCGCTTGTCCCGGCGCCGGCGCGTGCGGCGGTCAGTTCACCGCGAATACGATGGCGACGGTGTTCGAGTTTCTCGGCCTCTCGCCGGTCGGCAGCGCGAGCCCCGGCGCAACGGACGCGCGGCGCGAAAAAGAAGGCTATCGCGCCGGGCAGATGGTGATGGAATTACTGCGGCGCAATTTGCTGCCGCGCGAGATCTGCACGCGGGCCGCGTTCGACAACGCGATCGCGGCCGCGGCCGGAACGGGCGGGTCGACCAACAGCGTGCTGCATTTGCTCGCGATGGCGCGTGAAGCGGGCGTGCCGTTGACGATCGACGATTTCGACGCGGTCAGCGAGCGCACGCCGATCATCGCCGACTTGCGGCCGGGCGGCCGCTACGTTGCGCTCGACGTCGACGCGGCCGGCGGCGTCGCTCTGATCGCCAAGCGGATGATCGAGGGCGGCCTCGTCGACGGCCGGACGTTGACGCCGAGCGGACACACGCTGGCCGAAGAAACGGCCTCGGCCCGCGAGACGCCGGGGCAACAGGTCGTGACCACCGTCGCGACGCCGTTCAAATCGACCGGCGGCATCGTGATCCTGCGCGGCAATCTCGCGCCGGACGGCGCGGTCGTGAAAGTCGCCGGTCACGAGCGCATGCACCATCGCGGGCGTGCGCGCGTGTTCGAGCGCGAAGAAGATGCGATGCACGCGGTCGACCGGCGCGAGATCGTCGGCGGCGACGTCGTCGTGATCCGTTACGAGGGACCGAAAGGCGGTCCCGGGATGCGTGAGATGCTCGGTGTGACGGCCGCGATCGTGGGTCAGGGACTCGGCGAAACGGTCGCGCTGGTCACCGACGGGCGCTTCAGCGGTGCGACGCGCGGCCTGATGATCGGCCATGTGGCGCCGGAAGCGTTCACCGGCGGTCCGCTCGCAGCGGTGCGCGACGGCGATACGATCGCGATCGACATCGTGGGCCGGACGATCGACCTCGACGTGCCGGCCGATGAGATCGCGCGACGCCTCGCGAGCTTCGAGCAGCCGGCACCGCGCTACGGTCCGAGCTCCGTACTGGCGAAATACGCGCGGCTGGTCGGTTCGGCGTCCGAAGGCGCGGTGACGACCGCATGAAGCTGACCTGCAGCGAATGCGGCGCGGCCGCTGCCGACGACGCGATGTTCTGCGCGGCGTGCGGCGGGTTGCTCGCGTTCGAGACGTTCGCGGCGCCCGCCGGAACGTCGCTCGATCGCGATCGCATCGCCGACCGGCGCCGCTCCAGCGATCCGCGCGACCGCAGCGGCGTGTGGCGCTATCGCGACCTGCTGCCGCCGATTCCGTTTGACGGGATCGTGACGTTGCGCGAAGGCGACGTCCCGCTCTACGAGGGACCGCGGGGCGCGGAGTACGCGGGCATCCGGCGCTTGGCATACTTGCACTTAGGCATGAATCCGACCGCGTCGTTCAAGGATGGCGGGATGACGGTCGCGGTGTCGCGCGCCGTCGCGACCGGAGCGCGCGTCGCGATCTGCGCGAGTACCGGAAACACGTCGGCATCGCTTGCGGCCTACGCCGCCCGCGCGGGCATCCACGCCGTGGTGCTGGTGCCCTCGACCGGCATCAGCGCGGCGAAGGTCGCGCAGACGCTCGATTACGGCGCGACGGTCGTCGCGATCGACGGCGATTTCGACGCCGCCCTCGCGACGGTGCGCGCGCTGGACCCGCAGCGCGTGGCGATCGTGAACTCGGTCAATCCGTATCGCATCGAAGGCCAGAAGTCGGCCGCGTTCGTGATGCTCGAGCAGCGCGGCTGGCGCGTCCCGGACTGGGTCGTCGTGCCGGGCGGCAACCTCGGTAACACGACGGCGCTTGGAAAAGGCTTTCGCGAAGCGCTGGCGCTGGGCTGGATCGACCGGTTGCCGCGCCTCGCCGTCGTGCAAGCCGCCGGCGCCGCACCGTTCGTGCGGACAATTCGCAGCGGCGCCGATCTCGTGCCCGTCGTCGCGCAAACGACCGCGACCGCGATCAAGATCGGTGCGCCGGCGTCGTGGCGCAAAGCACGGGCCGAACTTGCCGCCTTAGGCGGCACCGCGCTCGCCGTCGACGATGCCGAGATCGGCGATGCGCGCGCGATCGTCGGACGCGACGGTGTCGGTTGCGAACCGGCTTCCGCCGCGACGCTCGCCGGACTCAAACACCTGATCGCGGACGGCACGATCGCACCGAGCGACGACGTGGTGCTGATCCTGACCGGCCACGTGCTCAAGGACGGCGCGTACGCCGCGCACTATCACGAGAGCGGCGCGCCGTTTGCCAACCGCATCTTGCGCGGGGTCGATCCGGCCGACGTCATCGACCGCCTCAGCGCGCCTGCGTGAACCGCTTCTCCGTCAGCGTTCCGGCAACGAGCGCGAACCTCGGTCCCGGGTTCGACGCAATCGGGCTCGCGCTCGATCTGCGTATCCGCGCCGAGGTGACGGTGCTCGACGCCGGCGGTACGCCGTCGTGGACGTTCAGCGGACCCGAAGCGCCGACGCACGGCGGTCTGCGTGACGAAATGCTGCGCGCGATGCGCACCCTCTTCGCGTCGGTCGGTCAAACGCCGCCGCCGCTGGCCATCGCGGTCGACAACCCGATCCCGCTGGGCCGCGGGTTAGGCGGCAGCGCTGCCGGCGCGGCGCTGGGGCTCGCAATCGCCGCCGCGTTACGCAATCCCACGCCGACGACCGACGAGCTGACGCGCACGGTCACCGTGCTCGAAGGTCATCCCGATAACGGCGTGCCGGCGATCGTCGGCGGCATCGTCGTCGCGGTCTCCGAAGGCGAGGACGTCGTCTACGCGCGTTTCGATCCACCGGCCGGTATGCGCGCGCAAGTCGTCGTGCCTGAGTTCTCGATGCCGACGCGCGAAGCGCGCGCGATCTTGCCGGATGCCTATCCGCGACGCGATGCGGTCTACAACGTCGGCCACGCCGCGCTGCTGGCGGCCGCCTTCGCGAGCGGCCAGATCGACCTCTTACGCACCGCGATGCACGACCGGCTGCACCAACCGTTCCGGGCCTCGTTCGTCCCCGGTCTACCGGAAATGCTGGCGTTAGAGGGACCGGCGCTGCTCGGGGTCGCGCTCTCGGGAGCCGGGCCGTCGGTGATCGCACTGGTGCGCGAGGGCAGCGATGCGGGCGAGCGCATGCAAGCTATTTTCGCGAAGCACGGCGTCCAAGCGCGCGTGCTCGATCTCGCCGTTTCGACCACCGGCATCGTGCGCGAGGGGTGAGCGCTCCGGGGCACGCGAACGGCGCAGGTCAATGGTAAGCGTCAGCGTCGGTTCGCCGGCCGGAATGTGTTCCGTGGCGAACGCATCGTTCTACCGCTACGTGATCCGATTGGCGGAAGCCGACGTCGCGACCACGACGCTGGACCGCGCGAACCTGGACGTGCTGGCCAACGTACCGCATGCGTTCTCCGATGAAGTCGAATGCTCGGGCGACGGTTGGCGGATCGTTCCGGCGGCGTCGTACGACGACTGGCCGGTGCTCGAAGCGACGCCGCAGCGTTTGCGCGCAGCGTTTCAAACGGCGCGCCGCTTGCTGTGGGCGAACGCCGGCCCGGTCGGCATCAGCGCCGGCGAGATGATCGACGTCGATTCGGACATCGATTCCGTGCTCGGCGTGCTGCGCCAAGCCGAAGCCGGCGGCTACAGCGTCAACGTCAGCTACGTCACCTAGGCGCGAGCGGCGCACGTAGCGCCGCGAAGCGTTCCCACGCCGACGGCGGCGGAGCGACGTTCACCGGCGCGCCGGGAGCGGCGACGGCGGGAACGGCGATGGCGGGAGCAGCAATGGCGGGAGCCGCCGCTGCGAACGCTGCATCGGCGAGTTGCTTGCGGCCTTGATCGGCATACGACGTGCTTGGGAAATCGGCTACCAGCCAAGCTTCGGTGTGGGCGGCAAGCCGCGTACCGTCGTTCCCGGGCAAGCGCAAGTACACGTTCTCGAGCGCCAGCAGTTCCTTGGGGATCCACGGATCGGTGGGATACTTTTGCTCCCAATCGCGCAATGCGTCGGTCGCGAAGTAGAGCGGACCGTTGACGAGCGCACGCGGGTCGGCACCGCTATCGAGGCGGGTGCCCGCGTCGTGGATCGTATTTGTGACGCCGAGAATGCTGAGGTTGAAGCGGCCGAAATACTCGTCGGCCGGCGCGAGCCCGCGCAGCGAGTCGCCCGCCAGCGCGGGCGCTCCCAATGCGACGAAAGCCGCGATGCTAAGCGCGATGATGGACTTCACGATATACCCCCTTGTGCGGTCTTCTATCGTATCGGCGCGCTCGACGGCGGTATGAGCTTCGAAGATTGGACGCCGATTAAGCTTGCATCGCGGACCCCGCGGCCCGGAACCCGTTGCGCCGCTCGCGCCGTTTGAGGGGTATATCTCCCTCGGAGGCACTCATGCTCGATTCATCTCTCTGGCGCCGGCCGGCGTGGACGTCCCTCGCGGCCGCCGTCGCCCTCGCGTTGATCGCCCCGCTTGCGGCACCGATCGCCGCATTGGCCGACGACGATTCAACCGGTCCGGTACCGGCCGGCGTAGCTCGCATCGACGGTCTCGCCGGCGACGTCGCGATCCAACGCGGCGACGCGAACGATACGTTGGCAGCGGTTGCGAACGCGCCGATCCTCGGCGGCGACTATATGACCACCGGTCCGGGCGCACGCGCCGAAGTTGCCTTCGACGGCCGCGCGGCGGTCCGGCTGGGCGATAACGTTCAAGTCCGTTTCGCGCGCATCGATCCGCAAAATCGCGACGTGCAACTCGCCGCCGGCACGATCGACGTGCGCCTCTTCGGTGACGCCGACGGACAATCGACGATCGACACGCCGTCGATTACGATTCAACCGCGGAGCGCCGGCAGTTACCGCGTGTCGGTCGATCAGAACGGCGAGACGGCGGTGACGGTGCGTTCGGGACACGCCGATATCGTGACGCCGCAAGGCACGCAGGCGCTCGAACCCGGCACGACCCTGCTGGCCGACGGAGCGGCGTCGAACCCGCAACTGCAGACGACCGCGGCCTTGGCGTTCGATGCGTTCGACGGCTATAACGCCGATCGAGACCGCAACTACACGGTCGCGCAATCGCAAGCGCCCTACGTGAACACGAACATTCAAGGCGTCGCCGACTTGAGCGCCGCCGGTAATTGGGTGCCCGACGGGACCTACGGCAACGTCTGGATTCCGGCGAACGTCGCGCCCGACTGGGCGCCGTATCGCGACGGCAGCTGGGTCTGGGAAGACGGCTACGGCTGGACCTGGGTCGCGGCCGAACCGTGGGGCTGGGCCCCCTATCACTACGGCCGCTGGTACTTCAGCAGCGCGTATCATCACTGGGCGTGGTTTCCGCCCGCGCCCGGACGCATCGCGCCGGCGTGGAGCCCCGCGCTGGTCGGCTTCGTCGGCTTCAACGTCGGCGCGGTGAGCGTCGGCTTCGGCAATATCGGCTGGGTGCCGTTGGCACCGTACGAGCCCATCCATCCGTGGTGGGGAGCGCGCCGCGAAACGAGCGGCGTGTCGATCAACGCGACCTTCGGCAACACGGCGATCGGTTACCGGAACATGCGCGTCAACGGCGCCATGACCTCGGTGACGCGCGGCAACTTCGAGGCCGGCCGCTTCGATCATCCGTACGTCGCCTCGGCGGTGCAACTGCGCACGCTTCAAGCCACGCCGTTTCAAGGGGCGTTGCCGGTGGTTCCGAGCGCGGCCAACTTGCGCTTCAGTCAGCGCGCCCCCGCAAGCGCCTTGACGGTGCGGGCGTCGTTCGCGACCCAGACGTTCGCAGGGCGCGCATCCTTCGCCACGCGGACGCCGTTCGCGGCGCAACAGGACTCGGTCTCGCGCGCCACGCGCGTGCCGTACGCGCCGCAGGCCGTGGCTCCGGCCGCGCCGTCGTACGCTCGCCCCACAGCGGCGTACCCGGGTGCCTCGTATGCGGCGCCGGCTGCCCGCCCGGTCTCCAACGACCCCTGGTCGCGCTTCGGCGCGACCCGCCCGGCAGCCGCTCCGGCTGCTGCCGGGCCCGCCTACACGCGGCCGGCGGCGCCGTCCTACGGCACCCCGTCGTACGGTACGCCGTCCTACGGCGCGCCGGCCTACCAGCGTGCGGCGCAACCCGCCTACACGCGTCAGGCACAACCGGCGTATTCTCGGCCCGCCGCAAACCGCACGGCCCGGCCGCAAGCCCGCCCGAGCGAGGACGTCCACCGCGAGCGCTGATTGCGATCGCCCGCATCCGGCACCGCTACGGCGGTGCCGGATGACGGGGAATCCGTCAGGCGCGGTGCCGAAGGGCTAAGCGGATGGCGCAAGCGCTCGTCCGCGAACGGACCGACGACTGGAAACTCAGCGGACTGCTGGGCATCGCGTTCGGTCACGGCGTGAACGACTTTTTCTCCGGTACGGTCGCGCTGACGATCTTTTTCGTGGCCACGAACGCCGGCTTATCGCCGTGGTATCAGGGCGCGCTCGGCTTCCTCTGGTATCTGACGAGTTCGGTCGTGCAGCCGTTTTTCGGCGCCTACACTGACCGCCACGGACGCTGGTGGTTTATGCCCGCCGGCGTTTTACTGGTCGTGGTGTCGATCTCGTTCGCTTCCCTTGCGACCTCGCTCTGGGCGCTGGCCGGGTTGATCCTGGCGGGCGGGCTGGGCTCCGCGATCGTCCACCCCGAAGCCGGGAAGTATGCGGCGCTGCTGAGCGGCGCGCGCAAATCGAGCGGGATCTCGATCTTCCAAATCGGCGGTTCGCTCGGTTTCGCGCTCGGACCGGCGACCATCGCCGCGTTGCTCGCGCACCTCGGGCGCAACGCGTCCTTCGTGTTGCTCGGGCCGGGCCTACTGGCCGCCGCGTACGTGTTCGTCGCGGTGCGCCGCGCGCACGGTCTCGCCGCGCCGCGCCCGAGCGCGCCGGCCGCGCGCGATCGGGGCGCCGCGGCCGCGGTCGATTCGATCGGTATCGCGCTCGTCGTCGGCAGCACGGCGATCCGCTTCTTGACGACCGCCGCGTTTATGACCTATTTGCCGAATCTGTTGACCGCGCGCGGCGGCAGCCTCGAAGCCGCCGGCGGCATCGTCACGGCGTTCTTGCTCGTGAGCATCGTCGGTATGTACCTCGGCGGTTACCTCGGCGATCGGCTCGGGTCCGTGGCCGCATCGGTCGTCGCGCTCGTCGCCGCGGTGCCATGTCTGGCCGGATTTTTCTTCGCGCCGCAGCCCGAGGCGCTCGCGCTGTTACTGCTCGGCAGCGTGTTCCTCGCCGTGCAGAACGCGCCGGGAGTGGTCATCGTGCAATCGCTGCTGCCGCGCAACCTCGGCATGGCACTCGGCCTCGTGAACGGCGTCGCCTTCGGCGCAGGTTCCGCCCTCGTCACCCTGGTCGGCCTCGCGGTGACGCGCTTCGGTGCGCAGACCGCGCTGTTCGATGCGAGCTTCTTACCGCTGATCGGGGCGGCCGCGTACGTCGTCGTGGCCCGCCGGCTCGCTCCGGCGCATCTCGCCGCGGCGCGCTAAGCGCGATGACCGCCGCAGATCTCGTCATGGCGGCCTTGACCCGGGAAGTTGCGGCGCTGACCCAACTCGATCCGGCGTTGCGCGCGGGTCCGGCGCCCGCGGTCGTCCACGAGGCACGCGTGATCGTGCGCCGCGTGCGCAGTCATTTGCGCACGTTCGCGCCGGTGCTCGATGAGTCGTGGGCGGATGCGATGAACGCGCGGGTGCGCTGGCTCGGCGACGTGCTGGCGGCCGCCCGCGACGCCGACGTGCTGCTGGCGGGCCTCGCTGCGCGCGCCGCGACGATCGCCGACGTCGACCCCGAGCGGCTCGCGCTGGCGCTCGCCCCGCTGCGCGAGCGGCACGCGGCCGCCTACCGCCGCTTGGACGATTTGGTCGGCGACGTCCGGTACGGCGAGTTGTTGGCAACGCTGGCCGCCGTGGCGCATGAACCCGCGTTCAACGAGCGGGCCCACGTGCCGGCGCGACGCGCGCTGGCACTGTTGATGCGCCCGGCGTGGCAGCGGATGCTCAAAGCGGTCCGCCGGGCGGGCGCCAAACCTTCCGACGCCCAGTTACACCGTGTCCGCATCCGTGCCAAGTACCTACGCTATGCTGCCGAGGCGCTCATCCCGGTCGCCGGCCGGCGGGCCAAACGCTTCGCGCGGCGGGTCGAAACGCTGCAAACCAGATTGGGTCGCATGCACGACGCCGTGAACGCGGCCGCCGTCTTAGAGTTGCAACGCGACGATCCGCAACGTGCGTTTTTGGCGAGCGAACTCGCGGCGCTGGAACGAGCCGAGGCGGCACGTTTGCGCGGTGGTTGGCGGCACCGCTGGCGGCGCGTCGCAGAGAAAGATGTGCGGTTCTGGTGAAGAAGACTTCCGGATGACCGCGACCGCTTCGGCAGAAGCAACCATGCAGGCGCGCCGCAATATGTACGGCGCGAACGCCTTGAACCTCGGGCTGTTCTGCATGAATGCATCGTCGGGCCGCAGCCTCACCACGGCGGCCGAACGCTGGCCGGCGAGCTGGCCGGACAACGCCGCCGTCGCGCAGATCGCCGACGAGGCCGGTATCGATTTCTTGCTGCCGCTCGGTCGCTGGAAAGGCTACGGCGGCTCGACCAACGCGCAGGGCGCGACGTTCGAGACGCTGACGTGGGCGACGGCGATGCTGGCGATCACCCGCCGGATCACGGTTTTCTCAACGGTCCACGCGCCGCTCGTCAATCCGATCGCTGCCGCGAAGATGCTGGTGACCAACGACCATGCGGGCTCCGGCCGCGCGGGGCTCAATATCGTCGTCGGCTGGAACGAAGACGAATTCGAGATGTTCGGCGTACCGCAACGTCCGCAGCCCGACCGCTATCCGTACGCGCAGGAATGGATCGATGTAATCAAGCGCATCTGGTCCTCGGAGGAAGAGTTCGACTACGACGGACGCTTTCTCAAGTTGCGCAACGTCGAGGGCAACCCGAAACCGATCGGCGGCACGCGGCCGGCGATCATGAACGCCGCGCGATCCGACGAAGGCATCGCCTTTGCGATCCGCAACTGCGACGCGTGGTTCACTGATATCGCGACGTCGACGCCGGCCGAAACGGCGCAAACGGTCGCTGCGTTCAAGGCGCGTGCGAACGCGCAGGGGCGCGACCTCGACGTGTATTCCGACGCGCTCGTCGTCTGCCGTCCGACGGCCAAAGAGGCGCAGGACTACTATCGCGAGACGCACCTGGAAAACGTCGACTGGCTCGCGATCGAAACGTTCCTGGCGAAGAAGAACGTGCGCCGCGACAACACGGCGGACGCCGAATACGAAGCCGCGCGCGTCGCGTACGCCCGCCGCATGGCCGGAAAGACGGTCATCGGCGATCCCGACGCGGTCGCCGAGCAATTCGCCGCGATTTCGCGCTCCGGCGTGCGCGGCATGGCGATGAACTTCGTCAACTATCGGAGCGAATTGCCCTACATCTGTGAAGAAGTGCTGCCGCGGCTCCAACGTTTGGGCCTGCGGTCGGCGCCCTGAACCAACCACCCCATCGCTGGAGGACCCGTTCTTTGGTACGTTCATTCCGACCGTCGCTCAGCCGGAGCGCCCGTCTCGCCGTGGTCGCCGGTGCGGCCGCGCTTTTGGGAACCGTCGTCGCCCCTGCGAGCGCGCAAACGCTGCAGACGGTGAACGTCATCTCCCAGCCCGTCGACGTGACGGGCAACCTGTATTACGCAATCGATCTCGGCATTTTCAAACGGGCGGGTCTCGACGTCAAGATCGTTCCGATCGCCAATCCGGCCCTGATGGCCGAGGCCGTCGCTTCGGGCAACGCCGATATCGGCACGACGAACCTCGTCGCGATCGTGCGCGCGCATCAAGGCGGGCAGCCGCTGGTCATCATCGCGCCCTCCGGCGCCACCGATAAAGCTTCGCCGCTCGAAGGCATCATCGTCGGCAAGAATACCGGCATCAAGACCGCCAAGGACCTCAACGGGAAGACGATGGTCGTCTCGGTGTTCGGTAGCATCATTCAGGTCGAAGCGCTCGCCTGGATCGATAAGGCCGGCGGCGATTGGAAGAGCATCAAGTGGGTGGAAGCTCCTCCGCCGGCCGACGGTCCGCTCGTCGGTTCGGGTAAAGTGGACGGCGCCGTGATCACCGAGACGTTCCTCAGCGGTGCGATCGCCGACGGCCAAGGCACCCTGCTGCACTACGTCGGACCGGAGGTTTCGCCGCTATTGATCGAGGGCGGCTACTTCTGCAGCGAAGACTACGCGGCGAAGCATCCCGATATCGTGAAGAAGTTCAATGCCGCGCTCCTCGAGGCCGGCAAGTGGGCGAACCACAACCACGACGAAGCGGCTGCGATCATCCAGAAGTACTCGCAGCGTACGCCGTCGGCGATCGCGCACCACGCGGTCTATCCCGAGAAATTCCACGCTAGCGATCTGCAACCGCTGATCGAAGCGGCGGTGAAATACGGCGCGCTCAAGCAGACGATCGACGCCAAGGAGATGGTCGCGCCGGCCCTTCGCTAAGGGCGATTAGGCTTCGCTCAGTTCCTCGTTGCCCACGGCGTCGATGTCGTGCGGCAGCGGGGTTCTGATGCGGGCCACATCCGGCAGGCCCATCAACAAGATCTCGGTCGTCTCAACCGCTGCGAACGTCGCGCTTTCGCCGCTTTCCAGATGTAGCGCGGACAAGCGCTTATACGGCGTCCCCGCGAGCGTGCCGCGACCGGCGAGCACCAAATAGACGCCACGATCCTGCACCGTCAACGCCGCGCCGGGATCGAGCTTGAAGCTCGCCGCCCGAATGGCGCAGTCGCTGAACGTGCCGTAGGCCTTTTCTTCGACGCCGGAGACGCCCGCGAGCGGCATCCAGCGGAAGTTCTGCGTCTCCATCATGATCGACGCCTCGTACTGCGGCTTCGGATAGACCAGCGGCCGGCCGTTGAGGAATTCCCAGCTGGCCTGGAAACTGTCCATCGTTTTCTTCCCGGGGACGTCGGCGTTGCGGTAAAAGACGCCCTTTTCGAAGTGGCCGTAGGCTTTGAGTTTCTCGAACGTCCCGTAGAGTTGATCGACGCTCGGGAAACCGTTGCCGCTCGGCCCGCCGAACTGCATGACGCACACGACGTTCGGCGCGTCGGCCGATTCGGGTTCGTGCGAGTTCGGACCGTAATACGCGCCTTCCGGAAAATAGCCGAGGGTGCCGGGCTTCATCACGCCGCTCGCGCCGAACCCGACCTCGCCCTCGATCTGGTAGCGCCACTGATCGAAGTTGTGATGGTGCCGGGGCGCGTAGAAGTCGCCGGATTGATACGCCAGCATGCAGGCGAAGTTACCGCGCGACGTCTCGTCGCCGGTGAACAAGTAGCGTCGCCCGAGCGTGCCCGACCGCACGGTCTGGGACTCGATGAGCGGCTGTTCGTCGCCTTGCACGATCTTCATAATGCGCCGAAAATTCGGGCGTCCGCCGAGCGAATCCCTCAGCGGCGGCACGTTTGCTAGGGATTCACGGTCGCATCGGCCGAAGCGGAGCGGTTCTCAACGTTTTCTTCATCCGGAGGGCGGTTCTCTTGGCATTCTCAATCCGTACGGCGCTTGTGGCCGGCATCGCGGCCGCGCTGGTCGCCGGCGGCGCGCCGGGCGGCGCGCAGACGCTTCAGACCGTGCACGTGGCCGGCATCCCCGTCGAACTTGCGGGTTCGCTGTACTACGGCGTCGACAAGGGCTTTTTCAAGGCCCAGGGCCTGGACGTGCAGATCGTGACCCTATCGTCGACCGCGGCGACCACGCAAGCGGTCGCGGCGGGCGCGGTCGACATCGGGACGACGAATCTGGTCTCGATCGCCGTCGCGCACGAGCGGAACGTTCCGATCGTGGTCGTCGCACCGGCCGGCGCCAGCGTTACCCGCCGCTCGCTCGAGGGCTTGATCGTCGCCAAAGATTCGCCGATCCAATCCGCTAAGGACCTCAACGGCAAAACGCTGATCACGTCGGTGCTGCACAACAACCTCGTGATCGAGACCAACGCCTGGATGGAAAAGCACGGCGGAGACTACGCTTCGATCAAATGGACTGAAGCTCCCAATCCGGTCACAGGCGCCATGGTCGCGACGGCGAAGGTCGACGCGGCCACCCTGGGCGAGCCGTTTCTGAGCAAGGCGATCGCCACCGGCGACGTCCGTTTGCTCAGCTATCTCGGCAGCGAGATCGCGCCCGAAATCGTCGAGGGCGGCTATATCTCGAGCAGCGACTTTGCCGCGAGCCACGGCGATCTGCTCAAGAAGTTCGCGGTCGGCCTCTACGAGGCGGGCAAGTGGGCGAACCGGCATAAAGACGAAGCCGCCGGGATCTTGCAGAAATACTCGAAATCGACGCAACCGCCGCTGCCCGGCGCTCACCACGCGGAGTTCCTCGAACACCCCTTCCACGCTGACGACATCCAGCCGATCATCGACGCGGCTGCCAAGTACGGCGTGCTCAAGGCGCCGTTCCCGGCTGCCGATATGGTGCTGCCGGACGCGCGCTAGCGTCTTCACGCCGTCTTCCGAGGACGGTAACACTCGGGCGCGACACTGAAGCTCCGGCGGGAACCCGCCGGAGCTTTGCGTTGAGGAGAGCCCATGCTTACCGAAGCCCCGCCGCAGCAGCCGGTTCCCGGTACGATCATCTTCGACGGCGAGCAAGCCATCAAGGGCTACGCCCTCAACAAGATGTGCTTCTCGTTCAATAGCCGGATCAATCGCGAATCGTTCATCGCCGACGAAAACGCGTACATGAACCGCTACGGGCTCAGCGACGAACAGAAAGACGCTATCCGCAAGCGCAACGTGCTCGCACTGCTCGAAGCCGGCGGCAACATCTACTACCTGGCAAAGTTCGCCGGCATCTTCGGCTTGAGCGTCCAGGATATCGGCGCGCAGCAGACCGGGATGACGGTCGAAGCATTTAAAGAGAAGCTTCGGCGGGCGGGAGAGTAGCGCGATGGCACGCATCGTCGGCGGCATCACCGCTTCGCACATTCCGGCCATCGGCAACGCGATCGCCAAGGGTCTCGCGGGCGACCCGTATTGGTCGCCGTTCTTCGACGGCTTCCCGCCGGTGCGCGCGTGGCTCGACCGCGTCAAGCCCGACGTCGCCGTCGTGCTGTACAACGATCACGGGTTGAATTTCTTCCTGGATAAGATGCCGACGTTCGCCGTTGGGGCGGCGGCGCAGTATTCGAACGCCGACGAGGGCTGGGGCATCCCGACCGTCGCGCCGTTCGCGGGCGACCAGCGTCTTTCGTGGCACCTCATCGAAGGTCTCGTGCGCGACGAGTTCGACATCTGTTCGTGCCAGGAGATGCTCGTCGACCACGCCTTCACCGTGCCCATGCAGTTGTTCTGGCCGCAGGGGACGGCCGGACTACGCACCGTGCCGATCAGCTTCAACACGGTGCAGCATCCGATACCCTCGCCGGCACGCTGCTACCGCTTCGGCCAGGCGCTCGGCCGGGCGATCGCGTCGTATCCGCAGGACCTCCGGGTCGTGCTCGTCGCTACCGGCGGGCTCTCGCATCAACTCGACGGCACGCGGGCCGGTTTTATCAACAAAGCCTTCGACGAGATGTGCTTGGAGAAGATCGTCGACCGGCCCGAAGAGCTCACGACGTATTCGTCGATCGACCTGGTACGCGAGGCCGGCGCGCAAGGCGCCGAATTCGTCATGTGGCTGGCGATGCGTGGAGCCCTGACGGGGACCGTCAGGAAACTCCACAGCAACTATCACATCCCGATCTCCAACACGGCGACGGGAGTGCTCTTGCTCGAGAATACCGCCGACGTTTAGTGCTGGGCCTTCGCCCACGCAATGAACGCCTTCTTGTCGAAGTTGTTGGCGTAGGCGATGAACTGGTTCGTCACGACCGACGCGGCCGGCACGACGACGTGGGTCAGCCCGGCATCGTAGAGATACTTGGCGTAGATCGCGATGCCGCGCGCCGGGAAATAGCCGATACGGCCGCTCGCCGGGTTGGCTGCCGGCAGGCTCTGCTGGTAGGCTTCGATTTGCTTGGTGATGAGGGCGATCGAATCGGGCGTGACCTTTTGGTTGGAGCCCATCAGAAAGTAGCGTGCCGCCACGGCCGGGTTGTAGTGCACGAAGAGGTCGGCCTTGACCATCGCGCGCGCGTAGCGCTGCAGCAGGTCGGGCTTGTTTTGGATCGTCGCCGGCGATGCCATGTAGCCGACGTTCGGCACGTCGGAGAGAATCGGATCGCGGAAGATGCGGAACTTGACGTTCCCGATCACCGAGTCCATCGCCATCTCGGCATCGGGATCGGCCACGCCGTCGACCTTATGGCTGGTCATCGCCAGCAGCCCCTGGGCACCGCCGCCGATCGGCAGAAAGTTGTAGTCGCTCTTGCGCAGGCCCGCGCCGCCGAGCTGGTTGTTGGCCGTGATCTCGGCCGCGCTGCCGGTCGTGTATTCGCCCAGCGTCTTGCCCTTGAAGTCGGCGAGCGTCTTGATCGGGCTGTCGGCCAGGACGGCGACGGCGTAATCGTAGAGCGGATCGCGGTTGAAGAAGAACGTTAAGCGGACGCCCTTTTCGTAGCCGGAGATGACCGGTTCGACGCTGGCGCTGCAGACGTCGCCCTTCCCGGTCGCGAGCAGCTGCGTACACGTGAATGCCGTGCCGACGAACTGTTTATCGACGACGAGGTGCTCTTGGGTGAAGAAGCCGGCTTCCTTCGCGACCATGTCGGGCACGTCGAGCATCGTCGGCGCGGCCGATCCGCCGAGCACGTTCAAAACGTCGTCGGCGAGCGCCGGACGCGGGGTCCAGGCGAGGGCGAGAAGCGCGCCCGCAATTAGCGCTACGCAGCGCGGCAATAAGGCGTTCATGCTCAACGGACGGATCCTCCGGCAAAGAAAGAAAGGAGAAGAGAAGATTCTACTATGATGGTGCCGAGCAACCTGCGTCCGGCTTGCGTAATTGCGGCCGGGCGGGCATGGGCTGCGCGCTTTTCGAAGGACGGGCCGTGCTTTCAGACGACGACAACGAACTGCTCGCGCGCGTCGGCCCGGGGACGCCGATGGGCGACTACTTCCGGCGCTTCTGGATTCCCGCCGCGTTGTCGAGCGAGCTCGAGCCGGATGGGGCGCCGTTGCGGCTGCGGTTGCTGGGCGAGGATCTGCTGGCTTTTCGCGATAGCAGCGGCCGGGCCGGTGTCGTCGAGCCGTACTGCTCGCACAAACTGGCCCCGCTGTTCTTCGGCCGCAACGAAGAGTGCGGCTTGCGCTGCGTCTATCATGGCTGGAAATTCGATGTCGAGGGCCGCTGCGTCGACCTGCCCAACGTCGACTCGCTCAACGCCGCGCGAATGAAACCGCAGGTCGCGATTCGCGCCTATCCGGTTCGCGAAGCGGGCGGCGTGCTGTGGACGAACCTCGGCCCGCGCTCCGCCGACGCCGAGATCCCGGGCCTCGAGTGGACCCAGTTGCCGCCCGGACATGTGTACCTGGCGCGTTGGCTGCAGCGCAGCAACTACGCGCAGGGCCTCGAGGGTGAACTCGACAGCGCGCACTTGAGTTTTCTGCACCGCGGCCTCAACCCCGGCGGCCGGATGACGCCGGCGCTGGAGTCGGTGCAGAACGACGGCGCGCCGGTGCTCGAGGTCGAGGCGACGCCGTACGGCATGACCTACGGCGCACGGCGAACGGTCACCGCCGGCGGCTATCACTGGCGCACGACCAACTGGCTGCTGCCGTTCTACAGCCTGCTCGCATCGGCGGCGCGCTCGCCCGGAGCGTTGTTCACGGGCCGGGCGTGGGTGCCGGTGGACGACGAGCACGTCACCACCTTCCATTACATCTACCGGCTCGATCGCCCGATCACGGACGAGGAGCGCGCGACGATCGAGGAAGGCGATTTCTTTCCGCCGTTGCGCGAGCGGGCCGCCTTCGCGCTGCCCGACGGCTACACGATCGACACCTACGTTCCGCGGGCCAACAAGGAAAACGACTACCAGATCGATCGCGCGCTCCAAAGGACGCAGAACTTCACCGGCATCCGCGGCGCGAACGATCAGGACCGCTGCCTGCAAGAGAACATGGCCAGCGCCTTCGGTCTCGGCCCGGGAAAGATCGCGGCGCGTTCGCGCGAGCATCTCGTCGCCTCCGACCGCGCCGGCATCATGATGCGTCGCGTCTTGATCGCGGCCGCGCGCGATTTGCGAAGCGGAATCGAACCGCGCGCGCCGTACGAACCCGATCTGTATCGCGTGCGCTCGTTCATGACGCTCTCGCCGATCGACGATTTCAAGCAACTCGTCCGGACGCACGGCCTCGCCCATTCCTGACTTCTGCACCGCCCGCCGGGGCTTGCCGCGGCTGCGCGCGAAACTCGAGCGCGGCGAGAGCGCGACGGTCGTCGCCTACGGCACGAGCATGACCGCATCGGGCGAGTACCTCGGCGCCGTCGTGCCGGCGCTCGCGGCTGCGTATCCGCAGGCGCGCATCGCCTTTACGGCGATCGGACGCAACGGCTTCGATACGGTGCTGGCCGCGTTCGACGCGCGCTCCGTCGCGGCGACGCGACCGGATCTCGTCCTGCTCGAATTCACGATCAACGACGCCTCGCGCGCGATTCTGCCGCTGATCGTCCCGGCGCTCTTGGGGATCGTCGCGCAGATTCGCGCCGCGGCGCCGGCGTGCGAATTCGCGTTCGTTTACCTGGCCCGGCCGTCGATCGACGTGGCGGGCGACCTCGTGCAGATCCGCATCCACGACGCGTTTGCCGATCTCTTCGGCTGGCCGTCGTTCAATTTGCTCCGGCTCACGGTGGAACTGCTGCGCAGCGGCGCCGCCGTCTACATCGGCGACCCGGCCCGCGCCCTCACCCGTGACGGCACCCACCACGCGCCGGCCGCCGCGCGCTTGATCGGCGAACCGTTCGCGGCGGCGCTGGCCAGCGTGATCGCAACCCCCGGCGATTGCGACGTGCCCGCCGCGTTGCCGCCGCTCGCGGCCGTTGCCGCGGCACTTGCCGAGCGCTCCGGAGGGGCGCTCGCCCAGCTGGTCACGCCGACGTTTCGCTTCGATGCCGACGTGTTCGGGCGGCTGCTCACCGACCGCTTCGAGTTTCCTGACCGCGCAAACGTCGATCCCGTGAAGTACGTCGATCTCGTGTGGGTGCCGCCCCAATCCGCGCGACCGGACCGCGCCGCCGAGACGATCTTCCAGCGCGCGCGCCGGGCCGCGCCGCGCGACTTCGTCGTCTCCGCCGGCTGGGGTACCGGCACGACGACGCGGCCGATCGCGAACCTGCATTATCGCGAGGAGTTGCTGGTTGCCGTCGCCGACGGTGCGGCGCTGCGCTTCGAATGCGGCAGCTTTGCGGCGATCACCGGCTTTGCTTCGGGCGGCACGCTGCTCGTTGCCGTCGACGGCGAAGCGACCGAGATTCGTCCGGCGGTCGTGAGCGCGGCCGACGGCGTTCAGAACTGGCCGCTGCTGATCACCAACGGCCTGAGCGACCGGCGCCACGTCATCGAGGTCATCGCCGCCGGCAGCATGATGGCGCTGTCCGACGTGTTCTACATCGATCCGCCCTAGCGCGCGGCCTGGGCGCGTGCGATGACCGCTTTGTGGTCGAAGTCGTTGGCGAACGCGACGAACTGGTCGGTGACGAAATCGCCGGCCGGAACCACCTGGTGCGTCAAGCCGGAATCGGTGACGTAGCGACTGTAGAGCCGGACGTCGCTCGGTGAAATATAGCCGATTCGCGTGTCGGTGAGATCGGCGGCCGGGAATTCACCCTCGAGCAACGTCAGCTCGCGCGTGCGGGTGCGAACGTCGTCCTCGGTAAACGGCGCGCCGCGCGCGAGCAGGTACATGCGCGCCGACGCTGCGGGGTTGACGCGCAGAAAGATCGCCGCCTTGACCAATGCGCGCGAGTAGCGCTTGAGCAGATCGCCCTTGGCCGCGATCGTAGCGGGTGCCGCGGCGTAGCCGAAATTCGGGATCGAGTTGAGGATCGGGTGCCGGAAGACGCGGAACGTCGTGTTCGCCACGACGGAATACGTCGCGATCTCGATGTAGGGGAAACTCACGCCGGCGACGCGCTTGGATTGGATCGAGTTGATCGCCGCCGCACCGAGTCCGATCGGCACGTACGAGTAATCGTTTTTGGTGAGTCCCGCGCCGGCCAGCATCGAGTTCGAAACGAGTTCGGTCGCGCTCGCGTTTGCCACTTCGCCGATCGTCGCGCCTTTGAAGTCGGAGAGCTGTTTGATCGGGCTGTCGGCAAGCACGGCCATCACGTAGCCGTAGCGTGCGCCGCGGGATAAGAAGAAGCGCAGGCGCAAGCCTTTTTCATAGCCGACGAGCGCCGGCTCGAAGCTCCCGGTCGTGATATCGCCCTTGCCCGACGCGACGAGTTGCGCCGCGGTCCCGGCACCCGGCGCGTACTGTGTCGTCACGGTCAGGTGTTCGTCTTTGAAGAATCCCGCCTGCTGCGCGATATCGTCGACGACACCGTTCAGCCCGGGCGCGGGGCTGCCGGAAACGACGATCAGCGTGTCGTCGGCGCGGGCCGGCCCGGGCACGGCGAGCAGCGCGATAAGGGCGCATGCGGCGAGGGCGCCGATCCGCTTGAGACGTTGATTCATACGGCTATTCCTTGTAGGTGGGGTCGATACGGTCGAGCCGGCGCAGGAGCCCGGGCCATTCGAGCAGCCCGTAGCGACGCACGGCGCCGGGCTTGTACATCGCCGCCGAGCGCGCAACGACGTCGCTCGAGAGTTCGTTGAGTGCGGTATTGCACGCCATCGCTGCAAGTTGCGCTTGGCACGAGCGCTCCAGGCCGTACATGTAATTGAACGCCTCGGCGATCGTCGGGCCGACCGTCAGCAGTCCGTGGTTGCGCAGGATCGCGTAGTTGTTCGCACCGAGATCGGTGGAGAGCGCGTCGCGGCCGTGCGGATCGCGTTCGGGACCGCGGAAATCGTGATACGAGAGCCCCTCGATGAAGCGGTGCGACGTCTGCGTGATCGGAATCAGTCCGCATTTCAGTGCCGAAACCGCCATGCCCGCGATCGTGTGGGTGTGCATCGCGCCGTAGACGTCGGGCCGCGCGCGGTAGATCGCGCTGTGAATCGTGAAGCCGGCCGGGTGCAGGCCGTAGCGTTCGTCGGGCTGCGTGATGATGCGGCCGTCGAGGTCGACGGTGAGCAGCGACGACGCGGTGATCTCATCGAACAGCATGCCGTTCGGATTGATCAGGAAGCGATCGGGCGCGTCGGGGATGCGGGCGCTGATGTGCGTGTAGATCATGTCGGACATGCCGTAGATCTCGCATAGCCGGTAGGCCGCGGCGAGATCGACGCGCGCCGTCCACTCCGCCGCACTCACGCTTTGCATGTTAGCCTTCCTCCTGCGGATTGCGGCTCTCGATCGCGTTTCGCAGCAGCGACAGCGACCGGTAGAGCCCGTGGACCATCTTGCTATACGGAACCAGGACGAAGAAGGCGAGCACGAGCCCCAAGTGGATCGCGAGCAAAACGCCCATTGCCGGACCCTCGCGCAGCGCGAGCAGCAGCAGCCCGTTCGCAGCGATCGCCGCAAGCAGCCCGAGCAATGCGTAGTCGCCGCCGAGCACGGCCTTTGCGGTCGGCGCCGGATCGGTGATCACCTTGATCCAGATCAGGCCGGCCGGCCCGGCGAGCATCGCGATCCCGCCGGCCAACCCCAGCAGCACCGGCGCGCTAAGCAGCGGATACGGCGCGACCAGACCCAGAAAATGATCGTCGAAAGCCGCGACGCCGGTCGACGCGAAGCATAGCGCGAAGCCGTAAAACAGGACGTGGTGAAAGATGCGACGCGTCTGCGAGAAACTCTCGCCGGTATCGTTGCAGCCGTCGGCGCCGTCGTGCCCGCCGCCGAGATAGCGCAAGGTCAAGACGTCGCGCAGTGCCCGGCCGGCGGGTTGGGGCCGCACGGCCGGCCCGCCGCCGGTATCGCGCCAGAACCGCACCGCGCCGACGCTGAGCGCGAACAAAACGAAGGCGCTCGCGGCACCGGCGAGGCCTGCCATCACGCCCCACGGGATCACCGCGTAGAACGAACCCGGGCCCGACCGCGGCAAGGTCATCATGTCGGCACCCTGGAGCAGCGCCGTGAGAATCAGCCCGAGCGCGATGCCGAGCGCGGCGATCGTGCAAACGACGACACCGTTCCGGCGGAAGAGCGCCGCGAGGGGCGCGGGCCACGCGTACTGCTCGTAGGTTTGCCTTCTGACCGCCGAGAGCGTCTGCGGCAGGTTGACGCCGAACGGATGCGGCGGCGCGTACTGGCACGCATGGAAACAACCTTTGCAATCGTGGCAAAGGTTCGCGAGATACGCGATGTCGCCGTCACCAAACGTCCGGCGCTGCATCATCGCCGGGAAGACGGCGCAGAAGCCTTCGCAATAGCGGCAAGCGTTACAGATCTCGAGTTCCCGCCGGGCATCGCGCAGGACGCCTTCGGCGCCGTCGAGTTCAGGCGAGTGCATAGCGCGCGGCCTCCCCGCCCGCGATGCGCCCGAACACCGTCCCGATCGCCATGCCGGCACCGGCGGTGTAGCCTTGGCCGAGAATGTTGCCCGCCATCACTTCGCCCGCCGCCCACAGATTGCGCACCGGCCGGCCGCCGTCGAGCTGCACGTTGGCGCGGTCGTCGACCTTGAGTGCGAGATAGGTGAACGTGATGCCGGGCCGCAGCGGGTAGCCGATGAACGGCGGCGTGACGATCGGCCGCGCCCAATGTGTCTTGGGCGGAACGAGGCCTTCGGTGCGGCAACCGTCCTCGATCGACGTCGGCAAGAACGTTCCCGGGCGCACGGCGGCGTTGTAGGCGTCGACGGTGGCGCACAGCGCCGCGGGATCGAGCCCGAGCGTGCGCGCGAGTTCGCCGACGCTCTCCGCGCGGTACGCCGGAAAGATCGAGGGCATGAAGAGTTCTTCGGCCGGGGCGTCGAGCACCGCATAAGCGATCTGATCGGGCTGCTGCGCGACCAGCCGGCCCCAGATCGCGTAGCGCTTGGGCCAGATGTCTTCGCCTTCGTCGTAGAAGCGTTGCGCGTCGCGATTGACGACGATGCTGAACGGCACGCAGTCGAGACGTGTCGCGATCCCGCCGTCGAACTTCGGCGCGCGCGCGTCGATCGCGACGGCGTGGCCTTGCGTCGGATCGCCGACCGTCGCGACGCCTTGCTGCATCAGGTTTTTCAGGATCGTTCCCTGCGCGTACGGCGTGCCGCGGATGAGGAAGTTTTCCGCGGCCGGGCCCCACGCCGCCGCAAGCCACGGCAGGTTGGCTTGAAAGCCGCCCGACGCGACAACGACGGAACGCGCGCGCACCGTGAACGGAAAGCCCTGGCTCGTGATGTCGGCCGCTTCGATGGTCCCTGCCGTGAGGTGCAGTGCGGTCGCTTCCGTGTCGTAGACGATCGCGACGCCGAGCCGTTCGGCGTAGGCGTAGAGCGTGTTCATCAGCGCCTTGCCGCCGCCCAAGAAGAACGCGTTCGTACGGCTGAGGCTGAGCGTGCCGCTCAGCGCCGGCTGAAACTTGACGCCGCAGCGCTCCATGAACCCAAACGATTCGTACGAGCCGCGAATCGCGACGCGCGCGAGGTGCTCGTCGGTTTTGCCGGCGGTTACGCGGAGCAGGTCCTGCCAGTATTCCTCTTCCGGATAGGCTCCGGTAAGCACGCCGAGCGGGCCGTCGTGCATGCAGCGAAAATTGCGCGTATGGCGGCTGTTGCCGCCGCGGAAGTGGCGCGGCGCGTGCTCGAGCACGAGGACCGATGCGCCGGCTAGGCGGGCGGTAATCGCGGCGCTGACCGCCGCATTTCCGCCACCGATAACCAGCACGTCAAAGGGATAGCTGAAATCGATCATCGATATGGGTGACGATCCCAGATTTGTGCGCCCGCTCCGACACACCTTTGGAGGCTGCCTCATGCGCATCGAGCGCGTCGAACCGATCCTCGTCAACATTCCGTACACGTACGGCACGGCAGGTGCGAAGCACCAGATGAAAATGAACGTGCTCTTCGTGCGCGTCGACACCGACGAAGGGATCACCGGCTGGGGCGAGGCCTTCGGCTTCGGCATCTCGCCGGTCACGCGTGAAGCGATCGAAACGCTGCTCGCGCCGCGCTGCATCGGCCGCGAAATCGGCGACCCGGCGGCGTTCACCGAAAATCTCGGCTACCAATTCAAGAGCGCCGGACGGACCGGACCGATCGTGTTCGGCGTCTCCGGCATCGACATCGCGCTCTGGGACATCGTCGGCCAAGCCGCCGGCAAGCCGATCCATCAGTTACTTGGAACGAAACGGCGCGAACGGATTCCCGCGTACGCGAGCCTGCTGGGATTTCACAACGTGGAGGAAGCCGCGCGCAACGCCGCCGCCGCCGTCGCCGACGGTTATCGTCACGTGAAGCTGCACGAAACCGATACGCCGTCGGTGGCCGCGGCCCGGGCTGCGATCGGTGCGGATATCCCGCTGATGGTCGACGTCAACTGCGCCTGGACACCCGATGAAGGGCTGCGCATGGCACGCGAATGGGAGCCCTACGCGCTGCGTTGGCTCGAGGAACCGGTCTGGCCGCCGGAAGACCACGCCGCGATGAAACGCATCCGAGCCGAGACCCGCGTGCCGATTGCGTCCGGCGAAAATGCGTCGTCGGCGCTAGCGCTCATCGCGCTCGCGCAGGACGGGATCGTCGACGTCGTGCAGCCGAGCGTGACGAAATTCGGCGGCATCTCGGCGCTGCGTCCGGTGATCGCCGCGGCCGAGGCGGCGAACGTCGAGGTCGCGCTGCATTCGCCGTACCTCGGGCCCGGTCTCGTCGCTACGGTCCACCTGATTGCGGCGATGGAGCGCGACGTCGTGGCCGAACGCTTCTATCTCGATTTCGAGGCGAGCCCGATGCGCGGTTTTACCGATGTGACGGACGGGACGCTGCCGGTCCCGTCGGCGCCGGGCCTCGGCGTGGCGCCCGATCCGGCATTTCTCGAGAGGTATCGCATCGCATGAAGATCGTCGCCGTAGAACCGATCTTGCTCAACATTCCGTTCGGCTACGGCGCGCGCGGGCAGCAGTCGCGAGCGTCGATGCAGTTGCTCTTCGTGCGCGTCGATACCGACGCCGGCGTAAGCGGCTGGGGCGAAGCGTTCGGCTTCAAAATCTGTCCGGCGACGCACGCGACGATCGCGTCGCTGCTCGCGCCGGCATTCGTCGGCCAGGATCCGAGCGACGTCGCCGGATTGATGGGCAAAGTCGGTTTCGATTTCAAGAGCGGTGGACGATCGGGTCCGGTGCAGTTCGGCCTCTCCGGCATCGACATCGCGCTCTGGGATATCGCGGGCAAGGTTGCGGGCAAGCCGATCCACGCGCTGCTCGGCGGCAAGAAACGCGATCGTGTCGGGGCGTACGCGAGTCTGAACGGTTTTCACGACGCGCAGCGTGCCGCCGCCGACGCCGCCCAAGCGATGAGCGACGGCTATCGCGAGGTCAAACTGCACGAGCGCGATACGGCGTGCATCGCTGCATCACGCGCCGCGGTCGGCGCGGCGACGCCGCTGATGGTCGACGTCAACTGTGTCTGGTCGCCGGACGAGGCGCTCGCGATGGCGCGCGAGTGGGAACCCTACAACCTCACGTGGTTGGAAGAACCGGTCTGGCCGCCGGAGGATCATGCGGCGATGAAGCGCATCCGCACCGAGACGCGCGTCCCGGTCTCTTCGGGCGAGAACGCGCAATCGCCGAGCGACCTGATCGCGCTGGTTCGCGAGGGGATCGTCGACGTGCTGCAGCCGGACGTGATCAAGTTCGGCGGCATCACCGAGACCTTGCCCGTGATGCGCGCCGCGGCCGCGGCCGGGGTGCGGCTCTCGCCGCACTCGCCTTACATCGGGCCCGGACTCATCGCGTCCATCCACCTCTCGGCGGTCATGGACGAGGACGCAATCTGCGAGCGGTTCTACCTCGATTTCGATGCGAGTCCGCTCGGCAGCGCGGCCGACGCAACGAACGGCACGCTGCCGGTGCCCGACGGGCCGGGCCTCGGCGTGACCGTCGACGAGGCCGTCATCGCGCGCTACCGGGTCGACTAGCGGCTGCCCTTGAGTTTGCGGTCGCGCCGGGCCGTGACGCTCTTGCCGCGAATCTTCGTTCCGCGCAGCGCGTCGATGATGTGGTCGACCGACGCGTTCGCGACCTCGACGAGCGAGAAGCCGTCAGCGATGTCGATCGCGCCGATCGCGCGCGCGTCGACGCGGGCTTCGTTCGCGATCGCGCCGACGAGATCGGCCGGGCGGATCCCGGCCGTGCGGCCGAGACCGATGTAGATGCGGGTCATGTCGGCGGAGAGCAAACGCTGCGCCGCGGTCGGATTCGCCTTGGTGAAGCGCGGCAGGTTAACGAACGGCTCGGGCGCGGCGTCCTTGGGGATGTCGTGTTCGTCGTCGGGGCTGCCTTCACGCGCCTCGTCGGCGAGCTTCGCGGCGGCCGCCGCAATGTCGAGCAGGTCGTTGTCTTCGGCGAGCGATTCGACGATGCGGCGGTAGGGGTCGAGTCCCTCACCCGCCAGGGCTTCCTCGATTGCGGTGCGCACGAGTTCGAGCCGGCGCGCGCGCAGATCGTGCGCCGTCGGCACCGTTTCGATCGCGATCTTGCGCTTGGTGAACTGCTCGATATTGCGTAAGAGCCGGCTTTCACGCGCCTCGGCGAGCGTCACCGCAACGCCCTCGCGGCCGGCCCGGCCGGTACGCCCGATGCGATGCACGTAGGCGTCGGGAGAAGAAGGGACGTCGAAGTTGACGACGTGCGAGACGCCTTCGATGTCGAGCCCGCGGGCCGCGACATCGGTCGCGACGAGCACCTCGGATGCACCCTCGCGGAACCGGCGCAACACGCGATCGCGCTGCTCCTGCGAGAGGCCGCCGTGCAGCGCTTCGGCCGAGTACCCGCGGCCCTCGAGCGTTTCGGCGAGTTCGTCGACTTCGATGCGCGTGCGGCAGAAGACGATCGCGGACGCCGGCGCCTCCATGTCGAGCACGCGCGCGAGCGCCGCCGGCTTATTGCGGCGCTGCACGATGTAGGCGACTTCGCGTACCCGCGCGCTCTCGCCGGCGGCGAGCTTCTCGTGCGGAATGTGCACGTGGACGGGGGTCCGCAGATGGCGCTTCGCGATCTCGAGGATCCGCTTGGGCATCGTCGCGGAGAAGAGCGCCGTTTGCCGTTCGCGCGGCGTGCGTTCGAGAATTGCCTCGAGCTCCTCGGCGAAGCCCATGTCGAGCATCTCGTCGGCTTCGTCGAGCACGAGCGACTGCACGCCGCCGACGTCGAGCGACCCGCGCCGCAGGTGATCGAGCGCGCGGCCCGGCGTCGCGACCACGACGTCGACGCCCCGTTCGAGCGCGCGCAACTGCTGTGAAATCGACTGGCCGCCGTAGATCGGCACGACGCGGACGTCGGAACCGCGGCCGTACTTGTGCACGGCCTCGGCAACCTGCATCGCGAGTTCGCGCGTCGGCACGAGGATCAAGGCGCGCACGGTGCGCGGTCCGTCCGTGGGCTCGCCCAGCCGTTGCAGCAGCGGCAACGCGAACGCCGCCGTCTTGCCGGTGCCCGTCGCCGCTTGCCCGAGGACGTCGCTGCCGGCGAGCAAGGGCGGGATCGCCTCGCGTTGGATCGCCGTCGGTTCTTCGTAGCCGAGCGACGTCAATGCGCCGTTGATGCGCTCGTTCAGTCCGAGAGCGGCGAAGCCATCGGCTGCGGGGGTTTCATGATCCATCCGGTAGCGCTTCGGGCGCGGTCGTGGCGGTAACTGCAGCGGCGCGGCGCGCGGCGCCGATGCGCTTTTGACGGTTCCCATACCACACGGTCCACAACGCAAGCGCGCCCATCGTTCCATACCCGAGGATCGGACTCACGACGAGATAGGCTTGAATCGACATCGCGAACACCAGCACGCAAGCAAGGGCCGTCTGAGCGAGCAAGCCGCCGCCCCAGACGAGCGTCATCAGGAGCATTGTCCGGCGGAAATAGACGTTGTCGCGCAATGCCACGAGCGCCGCGGCATCGCTCGCCGATTTTCGCCGCGCACCGGCGACCGCTAACTGATAGATCAGCGGCTTCCCGATCGCCGCGGAACCGAGGAAGATCAGAGCGATAATGCCGGTGACGAAATTCTCGCGCAACTGCAAGAAACGCACCGAACCACCGCCGACGAAGGCGAGCAACGACAAGACGATGCCCGCGAGAACGAGGATCGAGAGGACGTCGATCCGTCGCCGCCGTGCGAATTCGACCGCGCTCCACGCCAGCGGCGCCGCCGTCGAGGCGAGCAACGCGTTGACGTCGCCCAGCGGAGCCTTCGCGTAGCTGTAGATGACGAAGGGCAAAACGACGTTCACGCCCAGTTCGACGGCAGTGCCCGCCGCGTGCTCGCTCAGCAGCGCTCGTACCCGTTGCATCCCGATCCGGTTCGGCACGGGCCCGCCGGCGCCCGGCCAGGGCACGCGGCCGGGGCGAACATCGATGTGGTAACATAAGCGTTACGATGAATGCGCTCGATGCTCTGGGCAACCCGCTCCGTCGCGAGATCCTCAACGAACTCCGTCCCGGCCCGCTGCCCGTCGGTGAGCTCGCCCGCCGGTTCGCCGTCAGCCGCCCCGCCGTGTCGCGCCACTTGCGCGTTCTGCTCGATGCGGGGCTCGTCGTGCCGGCCGAACGCGGCACGCAGAACGTCTATGCCATTCGCCTGGCGGGATTCGGGGCCGTGCGTGACTATCTCGACGGCTTCTGGGACGTCGCCCTCTCGCGCCTCGAAGAACTGGCCCACGAATGATCGGCAAACGCATCGTGCTGCGCTGCTCGCCCGAGCGTGCCTTCCTCCTCTTCACCGAAGAAGCAGGGCGCTGGTGGCCTGCGGAGCGCCGCCACACCGACGATGCGGCGAGCGCGATCCGCATCGAGGCGACCGGGCGGTTCTACGAGCGCGCCGTCGACGGCAGCGAAGTCGAGCTCGGGGTCGCGCGCGTCTTCGACCCGCCGCGGCGTCTGCTGCTCGACTGGTATCCCGGTACCGGTCCGGCTCATCCAACGCAGGTGGAGATCCGCTTTGCGGCGGTCGACGGCGGTACGGAAGTCACCGTCGCGCATGCGATCGGCACCGCCCCCGCCGAGGTCTTCGCACGCAACGCACCGCGCTACGCGCAGTCGTGGGACCGCGTGCTGGAGGCGCTCGCCGCAGCGCTTTGAGAGCTTGCTTTTGCGTAACAACCACGTTACGATAGCCGCATGCCGAACGAATCCGGAACGCCCGCCGCTCCCTGGACCCTGAAGACGCCGCCGGGCAGCGCTGAATATCAAGCTTGGCGCGACCCGTCGCTCGACCCGCCTGCACTCGTGGTCCAAGTCGGCAAGACGCAACTGCGCTACGAACTGCGCTGCATCGAGGATCTCCATGCGATGCTCAAGGCGCATGGCGATTGGATGGCGCTCGGCAGCGCGGACGAGCAGAAACCCGCCGCGCCCGGCACGGTCGAAGCCTGGGGGCGCGCGCCGGACAATCCGGTCAAGGGCTGGTACGGCCTCAAGAAAGGGCTGCGCGGCCGCTTCGGCATGTACGTCCCTCCGGTGCTGGAGATCCTCGGCCTGGCCGAGGTCGAGCACCAACCCAAAAACAACCGGATGCGGGCCCGCTAGGCTTCGTTCGGTTGTCCGTTAGCGTAAGAACGGGCCGATTGCTTCGTCCGCCGCCGGCGCTTCGCTGCGGCCGCCGAGATACTCCGCGAAGAACGTTTCCAGCGCCGCCGTGAAACGGCGGTTGTTCTCGGGGCGCGCGAATCCGTGGCCCTCGTCGTCGAATACGACGTACGTCACCGGGCGCGCGTTCGCGCGCATCGCGGCGACGATTTGATCCGACTCGGCGATCTTCACACGCGGATCGTTCGCGCCTTGCGCGATCAACAGCGGCGCCGTGATGCGATCGGCCCGGAAGAGCGGCGATTGCGCGGCGAGAAAGGCTTCGTCTTCGCCCATGCGGCGCGTGAATTCGCCGCGGACCGTCGCCCAATACGGCGGGATCGAATTCAGGAGCGTGTTGAGATTCGAGGGGCCGACGACGTCGACGCCGCAAGCGAACGCATCCGGCGTGAACGTCAGCGCGGCCAGGGTCGCATAGCCGCCGTAACTGCCGCCGAAGATGGCGACGCGCGCGGGATCGGCGATGCCCTGCGCGACGGCCCAATCTTTCGCATCGAGCAGGTCCGTCCGCATCGTGCCGGCCCACTGGCGTTCGCCCGCATTCAGGAACGCCTTGCCGTAGCCGGACGAGCCGCGGAAGTTCACCTGCAGCACCGCGTAGCCGCGGTTCGCGAGCAGTTGCACGATCGGATTATAGCCCCAGGTGTCGCGCGCCCACGGGCCGCCGTGAACGAAGAGCACCGTCGGTAGCGGGCCGGTACCGTTGCGCGGCCGCGTGAGATAGCCGTGCAGTTCGAGCCCGTCGCGCGCCGCAAAGGCGATCGGCACCATCGTTGCGAGGGCATAGCCGGCCAGCGCCGGGCGCGCGTCGAACAGTTTCGTCGCGGTCTTGCTCGCGCGCTCGTAGAGCCAGAATGCGGGCGACGCGTCGTCGAGCAGTTCGGAGACGATCCAGCGCGCGTCGTCGCGATCGCAGATCGTGATGGAGAAATCCCCGCGCAGGGCCGCCCGCAGGGCCGCAAAGTCACCGGCGTACGCGGGATCCATCACCTGCCACTCCGCGCGCTCGCGCTCGATGCGCGCGGCGATGACGTCCTTCGTGCGCCGCGAGATCAGCACGCCGGCCACGTCGTACGCCGGGTCTTCCACGATCGGCGTGGCCGCTGCGTTCGCAAGGTCGTACCGGACAAGCCGCTGCGCGTTGGCACCGTTCGACGTGATCGCGTAGAGCGCGCTGCCGTCGGGCGTGAAGCCCTCAATCGTCAACCGGCCGTCGCCGGGTTCGGGCTCGAGCAACGTGCGCCATGGATCCGCGACCGCGTTGCGGACGACGATGCCATACGTCCCGTCGGGCTTCGTGCGGACTGCCGCCCTGACGTTGAGGCCGGCATCCGCGGCCCAGTCGCTGACATCACCGGGATTCTCGGTGTCGAGGACGGCCGCGCCGCTCGCGAGCGAAATCCGGTGCACGTCGAAATACCGTGCGTCGCGCAGGTTCATCGCGACGAGCAACGTGTCGGGCAGATCGTCGTCGAAGCCCACGATCGTGGCCATGACGCCGGGATGCGGCGTCAGGTCGACCGTCGCACCGCTTTGCGGATCGACGGCGAACACGTGAAAGTTCTCATCGCCCCCGGCGTCCTGCAAGAACACGATGCGCGACCCGTCGGGCGACCACAGCGCGTTGCGAATCGGTCGCGCGGCATCGCGGGCGACGACGCGCGCGTCGTCCGCGCCGACGGTTTGCAGCCATACCGCCAACACGCCGTCGGCGGGCGCCAGGTACACGAGGCTGCGGCCATCGGGCGAGAGTCGCGGCGCGGTGCGTTCGGGATTACCGAACAGGACGGCGCGTGGGATCAGCGCTGGCGCGCCGGCGGGCGTGTGGGTCACAGCCGAGCATATCCGGAGCGCCGGCGGGAAGTCCTCCGGTCGCCGTGCTAGAGCGCAGGCATGACCGACACCGCCTCCATACGCGACATCCTCGCGCCCCACGGCCGCTTGCGCGCGGCGATCAACTTCGGGAACACGGTCCTCGCCAAACGCGGCCCGACACTCGAAGAAGCCGGCGGCGTCTCGGTCGCCATCGCGCGCGAACTCGCGCGGCGCCTCGATATCGGGTTAGACCTCGTGCCCTTCGATGCGGCCGGTCCAGTCGTCGCCGAGGCCAAGAACGACGTGTGGGACGTGGCGTTCCTCGCCATCGACCCGCTGCGCGCACAAGACGTTTCCTTCACCGCTCCCTACGTGCTGATCGAGGGCGGCTACATGGTGCCGGCCGATTCGCCGCTGCACGATATCGCCGAGGTCGATCGTTCCGGCATCCGCATGACCGTCGGCAAGGGCAGCGCCTACGACCTATACTTGACGCGCAACATCAAGCACGCCGAGATCGTGCGCGAGGCCACGAGCGCGCTGGCGATCGAGCGTTTCATGCGCGAACGCCTCGACGTCGCCGCGGGCGTCAAAGCGTCGTTGCTCGATTACGCCAAAGGCAACAGCGCCGTACGCGTCCTCGACGGCCGCTTCATGGTCATCGAACAGGCGATGGTCACCGTCCACGGTCCGCACGCGTTGGCGACGCTGGCAACGCTGATAGAAGAGTTGAAGGCGTCAGGCTTCGTCGCCCGGGAATTAGCGGCTACCGGCCAGACCGAGGCAACGGTCGCGCCCGCCGCAACTGCACCCTGATTCACCCGAAGGTGTAACTTGGAACGCTGGTTCGCTGCTCTGGCCCTCGCGTGTCTGATCCTCGTCAGCGTTGCTGCGCCGGAGGGGGCCGCGACCGCGGCGAACGCGCCGGCACCACCGCCGACGGCGACGCCCAGCCCCACCGCGCCACCGTGCAGCCTGAGTTGGCCATCGCCGGGCATTCCCACGATCAACGCCGCCGATCCGAACTCGGAACTCCAGCTCAGTCTCACATGCGGCGGTACGAACCCCATGTGGTTGCAGCTGGACGGCGGTCAAGGCGTAAACTTCCCGTGGCAGACGCAGCAATTAACGTGTGGTTTCTTGACGCAGGGCACGGACCCGCTCCTGCTCAGTTGTGCACCGGCATCGTCACCCAGCTATCTCGAGCCGCTCGGCGAGGTTCTAACAAACGGCAACCACGCGTTCACCTTGAGCTCCGGGCAGAAAGGCTACACCAACGCCACCTTCGGCGTAATCGGAATTCCGACGCCGTCACCAACGCCCACCCCGTCTCCGGCGCCCACAAGCGCCCCAACCCCCTGCTACGGCCAACTCAAGATCGACGAAAGCCCAACCAACATCGGCTCCAAAACGGCGCCTTCCACGCTAGCGCTCTCGATGTACCCTGCGTACCCGAGCCAGTCGCACGCCGGCTGCCGGATCAGCGTCGAGTTTGCGTTCTATAACACGGCGACGAAAGCGACCACCGCTGCCGGAACGCAGGTGGTCAGCACCGGCGCGGATGGGCGCGCGAAAATGCAACTCTACGTCACGCTCGGATTCAGGAGATTCACGACGGTCGCGCGGGAACTCGTCGCACACACGACGGTTGGCACGAGCCCCGCCGACTTCACGGCCTATACCAACTCGCAACCCGAAATTAAAATGACCATCTCCGTGCCCGGCGGGACCAAAGTGACGACGAAGCCGATCACGGCAGATTGGGGTAATACGCACAGTCGTGACCTGAGGGGCCACTTCGATTCGGGGCAACTTCACGGTTGCGTGAAAAGGTCTTGGTAGAGCGTCTCACTGCAGATCCCGAGCTCGCGGGCGATCCTCGCCTTCTTGTCGCCGGCGTCAACGCGGCGTCGGGCGTCGGCCAAGCCGTCGGGCGAAAGGTCGCGTTTGCGGCGACGACAGACGCCGCAGTCGTTGGCGAGGACGATTCCCTCGCGCTGACGCTCCCGGATCAGGGCTGGCTCGAATTCTCCGAATGCGACGTAGAGGACGAGTAGCCGAACGATCGTCTTGCGGCGGGCCGCCGATGACCACTGGCAATCCATGAAAATCACGATACTCGGCGGCAGGCAATCGGCGTACTCTAACCTTGTGATCCAACATGTGCCCAGGGACTTGACGGCCGGTCGCAATGCGGAGAATGCGCAGCGATGAGCCTGCTTACCGTCATCTCGAGCGCCTTCGTTCCCATCGGGTTCGTCATTCTGCTCGGCGTGCTGGCCGGCCGGATCGGCATCATGAAGGCCGAGGCGAGTTCGATGCTCGCCGTGCTGGTGCTCGAATTCTGCCTGCCCGCGGAATTGTTCAATGCGATGGCAACGACGTCGCTAAAGGACTTGCCGGACTGGCAGTTTTTCGTCGCAACCACGATCGGGCTGCTCGGCCTCTCCATCGTCGCCTATGCCGCGGCCATCTGGATCTTCAAAAAGCCGATGAACGGCGGCGGTCTGCAGACGCTCAACGCGGCCTTCCCCAACATCGCCTTCGTCGGGATCCCCGTTATCCTCGCGGTCACCGGCAAATCCGGCATGGTGTACGCCGTGATCGCCGTCATCATCTCGAGCCTTTTGCAGCCGCCGTTCGCGCTCACGCTCTTGGCCTCGGGCAGCCCCGAGCAGCAAGGGCAAAAAGGCTTCTCGCTCCTGTTGCACTCGATCTGGGGCTCCATAAAGCTGCCGGTCGTTTGGGTGCCGGTGCTGGGCGTCTTGTTCTCGATGGCGCAACTGCATCTCCCGGACATCGCGAAAGCATCGTTCGACGTCATCGGCGTGGCAACGAGCGGCGTCGCGCTGTTCGCTCTGGGGCTTCAGTTGAGCGGACAAAAGCTACGCCTCGGGCGCGCCGCGTTCTTCAATACCGCCTTCAAGAATATCTTGCAGCCGGTGGTCATGTGGCTGCTGGCCCTCGCGCTCGGCATGCACGGCGAACCTATGCGCGTGTTGATCCTCCTCGGCGCGGCGCCGACCGCATCGTTGAACATCATGTTCGCGCTCAAATACAATGTCGGGCTCGAAGAAACCGATGCAACGATTCTCTTGAGTACCGTCCTCTCGCTCGTTACCGTGGGCGTCGCCATCGCCGTCACGGCGTAACCTCTTCAAGAAAGTAAGGTCCGTCATGCCCAGTTCCGTCGTACCGTTCACCACCGACAACGACTCGTTCAAGTCCACGAAGCCCGCGACGCTCGGCCGGTTCGTCGGCAAACACTTCATCTACACGTATGAAAACGGCTGGCATTACGAAACCTATATCCGGTCCGCGTACCATGCCGATTTCCGCATCCATAGCGGGCTGCTCACCGGGCGCTGGGTCACCAACACCAAGATGCACCTCGTGAAGATCACCGACGATATCTGCAAGATGTCGTGGTCGGAAGCGACCGGAACGTGCGTCAGCCTGCTCTTCGACATCGGGACGCGGCGCATGCACGGTACCATCTTCTTTCCACAGTGGATCGCCAAGAACCCCAAAGAAGCGATCGTGCACGAGAACGAACACGAAGCGCAGATGCAAGCCTATCGCGATGCCGGCCCGACCTACCCGACGATGGTGATCGACGAGTTCGCCGACGTGACGTTCATGGAAGACTGCGGCGAGAACAACGACAGCGTGATCGCCTGTTCCTCGCTGGACCTCCCGGTAGGTTACGCTTCCCGGAAAAACTGACCGCGAACAACGGCGAAACATCAGAATATTTCTAAGCTGAAAAGAAAGCGCGCAATGTCGTCAAAAGAACTCATCGCCCCCGAGCTGGCAGCGGATATCGTCATCATCGGCGCCGGCTCCGCCGGGTTAAGTGCCGCCCTCACCGCCGCGCAAGGTGGAGCGAGCGTCATTCTGCTCGAAAAAGCCGATAAAGTCGGCGGCGCCGGGAATTATGCCGAGGGCGTCTTCGGCGTGGAAACGGAGATGCAGCGCAAACTCTGGATGAACGTCACGCGCGAAAAAGTGTTCCTCGATGAGATGAACGACGCGCGTTGGGAATCCAATTTCGCCCTCGTTCGGCGCTTCCAGGGCCAGAGCGCCGCGACGATCGACTGGCTGATCGCGCAGGGCGTAGCGTTCGACGGACCCATGAAGAATGATTGGACGAATACGCCGACCTGGCACGTCATTACCGGCCACGGCAAAGAGATGGTGAAGATCCTCCTCGCGCACCTTGAAACGTTCAAGAGCGTGAAAATCTTGCTGAACACCTCCGCCAAGGCGCTGATCACCACGAACGGCCGCGTTGCCGGCGTGCATGCGCAGACAGCGGACGGCAAACTCTTCGAAGTCTCGGCAGGCGGCGGAGTAATCGTCGCGACCGGCGGATTCGCCAACAGCCCGGAAATGCTCGAAAAATACGCGAACCTGA
>Ga0302279_10000393_pt1 | contig 63525 bp, 58 predicted proteins | sample III_Bog_N3_3_FD_194541 | JGI IMG/M metagenome (GOLD analysis project Ga0302279, IMG submission 194541) | Peat permafrost microbial communities from Stordalen Mire near Abisko, Sweden - III_Bog_N3_3 | ecosystem: Environmental > Terrestrial > Soil > Wetlands > Peat | place: Sweden: Abisko... | reverse complement strand
TGGGACGTATTGGGAGTCGAGCCCCATGGGGCCATGGCCGGGAGCCAGATGGACTGGCCTCCAGAACCCTGCGTGACGGCAAGTCGGGGCTGGGACACCCTTGCGGGGACGAATCGGACCCCGCCCTGGGGTCCAAGGATGGACACCCCCTTTGCCGGGATCCCCTCAGCGTCCTCGCCTCCTCTGCAACCTCTGCGTATCAATAGGTTCAGCCGCCGCTCACCGGCGGCAGCAGAGCCACCTCGTCGCCGTCCGCCAGGACCGCCTCCCGGCCCTGGAAGGCCTGGTTCACCGCGAACAGCGCCGCGACCGGCAGCGCCCCCAGGCGCGGGTCGGCCAGCAGCGCGCCCAGGGTCGGCGGCTTGGGCAGGGGCAGCTCCAGCTCACTGAAGCCCAGGCACTCCCGGTAGCGGGCGAAGGCCAGCACCCGGATCATCGGGGGCTCCAGGAGTGGCGGATCTCGCCGGAGGGCGCCAGGCTGTCGGCGGTGCTCTGGCTGGCGCCCAGGCTGAAGACGAAGTTGCCGAACCGCCACTCCACTTGGCCCTTGATGGTGGTGACCTCGCCGTCCTTGTCGTGGGTGAACACGAGCGGGGTGCGGTAGCCGAACAGGTTGAGGCTCTTGCCCAGGGTGATGGAGGTCTCCGGGGCGCCGATGCCGGTGCGGAGCGCCACGCTCACCCGGTCCAGGTTCAGGGTCTTGCGCAGCTGCTCCTGGAACTTGGCCAAGGCCAGGGAGGTGAGCAGGCCGGTGCCGGCGCCGGCCAGCCCGGTGCTGATGGCGGTCTGGCTGGAGGAGCCCGGGGCCCCGCCCACCGTGGTCACTGCGGTCGGGTCGATGAGGATGGCGAAGATCTCGTCCTGGCGCAGGGAGGGGGTGGAGAAGGGCCGGGCCTGGAGGCCGTCCAGCGGGCCGACGACGTTCAGGGTCACCAGGTACGGGGGGATATCGATCTGGCCCTGGACATCGATGGTGGGGTTGAACACCGCCGGGTCACTGAACACCACCGTGCCACGTTCCAGTACGATGTCCCCGGCCGGAAACAGGTTGGTGACCCGGCCCCCGGGCAGCAGCTCCATCCGGCCCTTGAGACCCGGCTGGGCGAGGTTGCCCCGGATCCAGAACGGGCCCAGAGGGCGCCCGCGCAGCTTCAGCAGGTTGGTGTCCAGCTCCCACGGCTCGGCCAGATGCACCTCCAGGTCCAGGTCGATGCGCGCCAGGGGATCGGACGGATCAAGGGCGGCCAGGGAAGGCCCGCCCAGGGCGTTGGCCAGGATCAGGTCGGTGAGGTTGATGTCCGTGTGGTACAGCGTGCGCTTGGCCCAGATGCTGCCGGTGAGGGCGCCGCCGTCCTGGTCGCTGCCCTTGAGGTTGGCGTCCAGGCTGCCCTGCAGCTCGAACCCGTCGGGCAGGTCCCGCAGCTGGAAGTCCTCGAGGCTGCTGTGCAGATCATAGGCGGAGATCCCGCCCAGCCGCCAGGTCATGCTGCCCCAGGCGCTCAGGGCGCCCTGGGCCAGGGTGCCGCGCAGGGGCGCGGTCTGGGGGATGAGGATGTCCCGGCCCTTGAACTGGGCCGTGAAGTCCAGGTTGTCCACGCTGAGGGGATAGCTGTGCGCCACCATCCGGCCGCCACGGAGGGTCAGGGTGCCGTCCAGGGTGGTGTCCTGGAAGGTGCCGCCCAGGTTCAGGTCGAACACCGCGTCGCCAGTCGGGCGCAGTTCGGCCAGCAGGCTGTACTGCCCCGGCTTGATGATCCGGTCCAGGATGTTCTTGACATAGGCCAAGTTGGAGCCGCCGGCCAGGTTCAGGGCCAGGGCCCCGGTGGGGCTGAAGGGGAACCGGCCATGCAGTTCCATGGTGCTGGCGGCGGGCCCCTGCGCAGCCTGGGTGGCCTTGCCCTCCAGGCTCAGGGTCAGGTCGATCCCGGTGGTGTCGCCGGAAAACCGCCCTGGTTCGGTCTCCACCAGCTGGAAGCCCTCGAACTGGCCGGTGAAGGGTTCCATGCTGCCCTGCCAGCGCAGCCCGCGCGGGTCCCAGTCACCCTGGGCGTGGAAACGGAAATTGGCGTCCTTGAGCAGGTTCTGGGTAAGCCGGGGGGCCAGCAGGGCGGTGTCGGCGGAATCCGGCCCCAGATCGATCTCAAGGGCCCCCAGCAGGTGGTCCGGACCGTTCTGCACCGCATCCAGCTGCAGCAGCTCCTGGGGCTTGCCATCCAGGCCCAGGCGCACCTGGAGGTTGCCGGCCTGGAACCGGGCCGAGCCGACCAGCCCGGACAGGGTCTGGTCGCCCTGGATCAGCCGGCCCTGGCTGAAGGCCAGGCTGCCGGTAGGCATCTGCAGCGGCCCCAGGGGGGCGGTGAAGGGGCCGTCCAGGTGGGCGTCCACCAGGGCCTGCACCTGCGGGCCCGGCAGACCCAGCACCACGGAGTCCAGGTTCCCGGCCATGGCCACCTGCCAGGTGCCCCGCTGGGTGTCCATGGTCATGCTGCCGAGCAGGGCCAGGGGACCGTTGGGAGGGGCCTGGGGATCCGGGCCGGGGTTCAGGTGCGCCAGCTGATCGGCCACCCGCACATCCGTGGTCTCCAGCCGGTTGCCCTCCAGGTCCATGAAGAAGCTGGCCGAGGCGGCGGGGATATGCAGGCCATAGACCTCGGCCTGTTCGGCCACGCACTGGCCTTCCAGGAGAATCCGATCGAACGGCCCATGCAGCCGGATCCAGCCGCTGCCGGTGCCGTCCAGGGCCAGATCGCCCAGGTCGGCGGCCCGGAGCCCTTCCCGCACCGGCAGCCGGTCGGCCCGGTAGCACATATCCATCTGGTCCAGGTCCGGGGGCTGGTCGGCCCAGGTGAGCCACAGTTCCCCGAAACCCTTGCCCTCGCCCTTGTCCAGTTCGATCTCCGAAACGCGCAGCACATCCCGGTTGATGTTCACCTGGGCCCGGAGCCGGTCCGCCTGGGCCCCGTGCCAGCGGGGCGACTGTATCTCCGCCTGGCCCTGGAGCTGCAGGCCATCGCCGGGGCTCCAGCCGACCCGGGCCTGGAGCCGGGTCGGGCCGGCCATGCCCAGGGGGACCCGCCGGCCGGCCGCATCCCGGGAGCCGATGTCCCAGGCCGCCAGCACCTCGGCCACATGGCTGGCGTCGGTGGCCAGTTCGGCTTCCCCCTCCAGTCCGGCCACCCCGGTGATTCCGGCCCCCCGCACGGCCAGACTGCCGGAGGCATGGCCGTGCAGCTCCAGTTCCGGCAGCACCAGGTCCACCTGGGCGGCCTCCAGCCGGTTGTGCTGAAGGTCCAGGTCCAGTCCGCCCACCCGCTGGCCGTCCCGCTGGAACAAACCGGTGCCGTGGATGCTCAGCTGCCCCAGTCCGGGCAGGGACCAGGGCTGGCCGCCCCGCCCCTGGGGCAGGCTGGCCTCCCCGGTGAAGCTCCCCACCAGGTCCTGGAGGAAGCCCGTGCGGGCGGAACCGGCCAGCGGCGCCATGGGGATGTCCTGGGCGTCCACCTGCAGCCGGCTGCCCGCTCGGGGTGACCAGGTGCCGTGGGCGTCCAGCCGGCCATCCTGGGAGGCCCAGCGCAGCTGGGTCAGACGGATCCCGGCGGCGCTGCCGCTGGCGGCGGCCTGGAGGTTCCCGGCATGCAGGGGCACGTTGCGGATCTGCAGTCCCTTGGCCTGGAGCGTGCCGGTCCAGGCCAGGTCCGCCACGGGACCGGCCAGGCTGGCCTGGAACGCCAGACTGCCGGTGGCGGCGGCGGGCGCCGCGGGATCCGCCATGCGCTGGGCCTGCGCCAGGTCCAGGCGTCCGCTGGTCTCCAGGTCCAGGCGGCCGGTGGCGTAGCGGTAGCCGCCCTTGAAATCCAGCTGGTTGCCGCCCAGGCCCAGGTGGCCGTGCTCCACTGCCAGGTCCTGCTCGGTGAGATTGGCGGTGAGTTCCAGGACGCCCTGGACGGCCCCCTTGCCCCGGTCCAGGCTGAGCCCGGGCATCTGCAGGTCCACCCACAGCTGGTTGGCGCGCCAGCCCTTGCCCAGGACATGGAAGCTGCAGTCGCCCCTGGGCAGGCCCCAGGCCGCCTCCCGCACATGGGCCTGGCCGTCGCGGATCTCCAGGTGGTCCAGACGGACCGTGGGGGTGGTGGCGCCGGGCGGGCGGGGCTGGAGCCGGATCTGGGCCAGCCGTCCGCGGTCCAGATTCAGCTCCGGGCGCAGCAGGAGGACGTTGCGGAGGTGCGGCGTGTGCAGCAGGCTGGCCCATTCCAGGTCCACCTCCAGCAGGTCGGCCCGCACCAGATCGCCGCCCAGGGCCAGGTGGTGCAGGCGGATCTGGCCGCGCAGGGGGTGGATCTCCAGCCGCTCGACCTGCACGCCCAGCCCGCACTCCCGGCGCGCATAGCTGTCCAGCTGGGCAATGACCCAGCGATCCACCGCTGGCCGCTGGATCGCCCATCCGGCAAGGCCGCCCAGGGCCGCGCCAGAGGCGATCAGGTAGGTCACGCGGCGGAACCAGCGGCGGGACCAGAGTCCGGACGAGTGGGACGGTGCGTCCGTCACGGGGTCTTTTCGCCGCAGGAGGGACACGTGACCGCCAGGCGGGGCAGGGGGCGGTAGCAGTAACGGCAGAGCCGCTGCTGGGTGGGGCTGGGCGGCCGCTGGGTCGGGCTGGCCATGTCCAGGTGGCCGGCCAGCAGGGCCGTTCCCACCGGGCGGGTTTCCCGGGCCATGGCCTCCTTGAGGGCGCGCAGGGCCTTGAGAAATTCCTGGGCGGTGAGGTAGCGGTCGCCCAGGTTGACGGCGAGCGCCTTCATGACCACTTCGCTCATGGCCCGGGGCACGGCCGGATTGCGCAGGTGCGGCGCCACCACCGGGGTGTTCTGGAAGGACTGGGCGATCTTCACCGGGTCCGCGTCATAGAACGGCACGGTGCCGGTGAGCATCTCGTACAGGGTGATGCCCAGGGACCACAGATCACTCTGGAACACCGCCCGCCCGCGGAAATGCTCCGGGGCCATGTACGGCGGCGAGCCGATCCGGGTGCGGGCGAACCCGTCCCGCTGCATCTCCAGGAAGCGGCTGGTGCCGAAATCGGTGACCTTGGCCACCCCCTCCTTGGTGAGCAGGATGTTGGCGGGGCGCAGGTCCCGGTGGATCACCTGGTGCGCGTGGGCGAAGCCGATGGCGGTGCACACGTCCATGGCGATCTCCAGGGCCCGGCTGGCCGCCAGGGTCCGTTCCCGGCGGATGAGCTTGTCCAGGCTTTCGCCGTCCACGTATTCCAGCACCATGAAGAAGGTGGCGTCCTTCTTCTCCACCGTGATCAGTTCCACGATGTTGGGATGCTTCAGGGCGGCCATGATCCGCGGTTCCAGCAGCAGGACCTGGTCGTCGGTCTGGTGATGGGGCACCTTGAGCGCCACCTTGCGGTTGAGCAGGCGGTCCTGGGCCAGGTACACCGATCCGAAGCCGCCTGCGCCCAGGCGATCGATGATCTGATATTTCCCCAGGTTCTGGTCTTTGGAAAGCACGGTGGGCCTCACCATGAGCGTCCCTTGGCCGCACCCGGAAGTCAATGGCGGATCCTGGGTTCCGGCGCCGGTACGGCGGAACATGGCACGGCCCCGGTCGCAGCCGGGGCCGTGCCCTGTTCCGGTAGCCGACGCGCTAGCCCAGGAAGGCCTTGAGGGTCTTCGAGTAACGCGGATGCCTGATCTTTCTCAGCGCCTTGGACTCGATCTGCCGGATGCGCTCGCGGGTGACCGCGAACTCGCTGCCCACCTCTTCCAGGGTGTGCTCGGAGGCCTCGTCGCCCACGCCGAAGCGCATGCGCAGCACCTTCTCCTCGCGCTCGGTGAGGGTCTGCAGCACCAAGTTCACGGTCTCCTTGAGCCGCTGGCTCACCACCTGCTCCACCGGGGAGACCACGCCCTTGTCCTCGATGAAGTCGCCCAGATGCGAATCCTCCTCCTCGCCGATGGGGGTTTCCAGGCTGATGGGCTCCTGGGCGATCTTCATCACCTTGCGGACCTTGCCCACGGGCATGTCCATGGCGTGGGCGATCTCCTCGCTGGAGGGCTCCCGGCCCAGCTTCTGCACCAGTTCGCGCTGGGTGCGGATGAGCTTGTTGATGGTCTCGATCATGTGCACCGGGATGCGGATCGTGCGGGCCTGGTCGGCGATGGCCCGGGTGATTGCCTGGCGGATCCACCAGGTGGCGTAGGTGGAAAACTTGAACCCACGGCTGTACTCGAACTTGTCCACCGCCTTCATGAGCCCGATGTTGCCCTCCTGGATCAGGTCCAGGAATTGCAGGCCGCGGTTGGTGTAGCGCTTGGCGATGGAGACCACCAGGCGCAGGTTGGCCTCGATCAGCTCGGCCTTGGCCGAGCGGCTGATGCTTTCGGCCTGCTTGAGGGTGTTGAAGTCCGCGTGGAACTGATCGCTTTCCGTTTCATACTTGAGGAAGAAGCGGGCCAGTTCGGCCTCGATGTGGTCGATGTCGTGCAGGTAGCGGTCCTTCAGCTTGGCGAAGGCCGGGTTCTTCAGGCGCTCCCGCAGTTCCCGCAGCTTGCGCTCGCCGTTCATCACCTGGTTGTGGTGATGGGTGATCTTGTCGATGAGCCGGGTCACCGCCAGGCTGTTCAGGCCCAGACGGCGGATCTGGCGGCTGACCTGGGCCCGGCCGGCCAGGACCTCCCGGTCCAGGTTGCGCTTCTTGGCCACGGGCCGTCCGGATGCCTTGAGCTCCAGCAGGTCCTGCAGCGCCTGCTCGAACACCAGCAGCTTCTCGAACTGGTGGTGCACGTGCTGGGTGGCCGAGGTGTTCTCGGCGTCCTCGTCCTCGTCCACCTCGTCGGAGAGTCCGACCACCTCGCGGATCTTGCCGGGGTTCTCCTTGAGCATCTTGCCGATGTCAATGAGCAGGCTAGCTGCCAAGCGGGACCGGGACAAGGCGCGCATGACACTGCGCACCCCGACCTCGATGCGCTTGGCGATCTCGACCTCGTCCTCCCGCTTCAGCAGGGGGACCGTGCCCATCTCCTTGAGATACATCCGGACCGGATCGTTGAACTTGTCGCCATCGGCACCGTCGATGTCGATCTCCAGTTCCTTCTCGGACTTGAGCGGCACGTCCGCGAACAGCGGCTCGACTTCGTTCTGGTCCCGGGAGACCAGGGCTTCCGCTTCGGTCGCGCCCACGCCGATGGCGAGCTTGTTGAACATGGACATGATGGTTTCCACGTCCACCGGTGAGGAGGCGGAGCCAGGCAGGAACGCGTTCAGCTCATCCACCAGGACAAATCCGCGGGATCTGCCGAGTGTGATGAGCGCTTTCGTCAGCTGGTAGTAGCTTTCAAGGGCCGGGGCTGGGACCATCAAGACCTCAAAGAACCAAGGGACCACGGGATCCAAGGTGTTATTGCTTGCCGGGAACTGGTGAAGCCATGGAAGGACACAACAAACCCATCATGACGGGCCGCCCGGAACCTCTCAGTATACAGGCCCAAAGTGCCCTGGCAAGGGGCATTTGGTATTGAGATGCGGGTTTCTCGCCAAACGTTTAGGGGCCGCCGCGAAAAAACCTGTGCCTTCCAGGATTTTTCGCTGCGGCCACTTATGTCGGGGCGGCGAGGATGGGCACAGGTTACTTCCAGACAACGGCTTACTCCGAAAACGCTTTTCGCCGCAGGGCGGCCATCTGGGTCCGCAGCTGCCGGCCCCGTTGCAGGAGTTTCTCCTGGGCCTGGGCCAGGCGGTCCTGCAGCGCGGCGTCCACCAGGACGCCCGGGTCCTGGAGCTGCCGGTTGAGGGCCTGCTTTTCCCGTTCCACGAAGCCCAGTTCCAGCTTGATGAAGATCTGGTCCGGGACCTGCTCGGCCTCGTCCTTTAGGGACCCCCTGGCCTCCACGTGGCGCAGCTGGGCCAGGGCTTCGGGCGGGATGAGACTCTCGTCGCCGGCCGCGTCCAGCAGGCACTGGAGCAGGGGCGCACCCTGGAGCGATTCCCACCAGGCCGGCGGCATCGCCGAGGCCCGGGCCAGGCAGGCCGGCTCCCGGCACAGCACCAGGATCGGCCGGAGCAGCTCGTCCACCTCCACCGTCGGCGGAGCCACCGCCGGGGGGTCCATGGTGTCCGGCTGGGCCTTGGCCGCTTCGGAGGCCCGGGCCTTGACCGCCTGGTCCAGTTCGGACAGCGGCATTTCCAACCAGTGGGCCAGACTGCTGAACAGCGCCCGCTGGTCGGTGCTGGGGGGCAGGAAGGCCAGATAATTCACCATTTCCTTGAACGCAGCCATGCGGTCCGGAATGCGGTTGAGGTTCTTGCCCTCCAGGGCCCGGTTGATGATGAAGTTGGTCCAGTCCGGGGCCTTGCCGATGAGCTCCCGGAACGCATCGGCGCCCAGCTGCAGGCACCAGGTGTCCGGGTCCTCGCCCTGGGGCAGGAGCAGCAGCCGCACGTCGAAACCCATGGGTAGCGCCAGCTTCAGGCCCTTTTCCATGGCCCGCAGGCCGGCGGCGTCCCCGTCGAAGCACAGGATGACCCGCTTGGTGAACCGGCCGATCTGCTGCAGCTGGGCTTCGGTCAGGGCGGTGCCCAGCGGCGCCACCGCCTGGTGGATGCCCTGCTGGTGCAGCTGCAGCACATCGAAATAGCCCTCCACCACCAGGGCGCCGTCCCGCAGCTGGCCCTTGGCGCGGTGGAAGCCGAACAGCACCGAGCCCTTGCTGAACAGCGGGGTCTCCCGGGTGTTCAGATACTTGGGCGTGGCCGAACCGAACGCCCGGCCGCCGAAGGCGATGGTGCGGCCCCGGGCGTCCAGGATCGGGATGACGATCCGGTCGCGCAGGAAGTCGATGTGGTTGCCCCGTTCGCTGCGCGAAACCAGGCCCGCCTGCTCGGCAAGTTCGGCCGAGAAGCCCTGGGTCCGCAGGTGGCCCAGCAGGCCGTCCCAGGCATCGGGGGCGCAGCCCAGCCCGGCCTCCCGGATGAAGGCCTCGGTCATGCCGCGGCCCAGCAGGTAGTCCATGCCCTTGGTGGATTCTCCCAGCCGCCGCTGGTAGAAGGCCTGGGCGGCGTCCATGGCCAGCCGGAGCCGGGCCTCCAGGTCCAGTTCCGCGGCCGGGCGCTCCCGCTGCCGGGGGATCTCGATACCGGCGGACTGGGCCAGCTGCTCCATGGCCTCGGGAAAGGCCAGGCCCTCCCGCTCCATGAGCCAGGTGAAGGCATCGCCGTGCTTGCCGCAGCCGAAGCAGTGATAGAAGCCCCGCTCGGACAGCACCTGGAAACTGGGGCTGCGCTCGCTGTGGAAGGGGCACAGGCCCACCCAGGCCGAGCCCTGGCGGCGCAGCTTCACCGCCTGGCCCACCAGGGCGGCCAGGTCGATCGAATCCTTGATGCGCTGGATGATTTCGCGGTCGCGCATCCCTTGGGCTCCATCCCCCAGATTGGGCCGGTACCGGGTTCCTGGCAAGGGGGCGGCGGCCGGAGGCCCTGATTCCTCCAAGGGTTTCCTGCGATCCGGGGGAGCCGGCCATGAAAAAGGCTCCCTATCGTTTTGTATGGATTGGCGGCTAAGGGATAAAAAAAATCTCTTTGTGTGGCGACCGATGTATTAAGATCACGCAGTAGACATCCAAGGAGTGGTCATGCCAACCATCGAAATCAGTTCTCAGACCGGGAAGGATTTCTCCGGCGATGTGCTCATCGTCCCGGTCTTTTCCGGCCGGGAAAGGCACCGGCTGCCCCTGGCCATCAGCAAGGTGGCCCGTCAGGTCATGGACGAGAGTGATTTCAAGGCCGACTATCTTGAAGTTGTTCCCCTCCACCACCCCAATGGAGTGAAGGATTCCCGCTGGATGCTTCTGGTTGGACTGGGTGAGGAAGAGACCGTTACCCATAACAAAATCCGCAAGGCCGTGGGAAGCGCGGCCCGCAAGGCCCTCAAGAAGGGCTGGCAGCGGGTGGGCATCGTGTCCCCGTCGACCTCCTCCCTGGACCATGACGAGGTCCAGGTGGCGGTCCTGGAAGGCGCCCTGCTGGCCGACTACGACTTCTCCGCCTTCAAGGGCCAGCCCGAGCCGCGCCGCTTCGAGCGGGTGGAGGTGTTCACCAACGGCGACGACACCCGCAAGGCCCGGCGCCGGATGCCCCAGGTGGAGGCCGGCGTGGCCGCCTGCCACCGGGTGCGCGACCTGGCCAACACCCCGCCGGGCGATCTGTACCCCGAAGCCTTCGTGATCGAGGCCCAGAAGCTGGCCAAGCAGTTCAAGCTGGGCGTGGAGGTGCTGGGCGTTCCGGAGCTGGAGGCGGGCAACTTCAACGCGGTGCTGGCGGTGGGCAAGGGCAGTGTGCGCGAGCCCCGGGTCCTGAAGCTGGAGTACCGCCCCAAGGAGAAGGCCAAGCGGCACATCGTGCTGGTGGGCAAGGGCGTGACCTTCGACGCCGGCGGGCTGTCCCTGAAGGATGCCCATGGCATGGAAAACATGAAGGATGATATGACCGGCGCCGCCGTGGTCCTGGCGACCCTGGTGGCCTGCGCCCAGACCGAGGTCCCGGTGGCGGTCACCGGCATCGTCGGCCTGGTGGAGAACCTGCCGTCCGGAAGCGCCTACAAGCCCGGGGATGTGATCCGTTCGCGCAGCGGCAAGACCATCGAAGTGCTCAACACCGACGCGGAGGGCCGGCTGGTCCTGGCGGATCTGCTGAACTACGCCGCCGAGGTGGGCGGGGACCACATCGTGGACCTGGCCACCCTCACCGGTGCCTGCGTCGTGGCGCTGGGCGACGGCGTCTCCGGCGTCATGGGCACCGATCAGAAGCTGGTGGAGCGGATCCTGGACGCCGGCTCCCGCTCGGGCGAGTACCTGTGGCAGCTGCCCCTGGTGGAAGAGTACCGGGAAGCCCTCAAGAGCCAGGTGGCCGACATCAAGAACATCACCGGCACCCGCTGGGGCGGCGCCATCACCGCCGGGCTGTTCCTCAAGGACTTCGTCAAGACCGAGTCCTGGGCCCACGTGGACCTTTCGGGCAACTGGTCCAGTTCCGAGCGGGACTACCGGAGCGCCGGCGCCACCGGAGAAGGCCCCCGCTGGCTGCTGGACTGGATCAACAGCTAGGAGCGCATCGCCCCCCCGCCGGCCGGACTCCGCTTCCTCGGTGCCCGGCCGGTGTGGGCGTGTCCGGCGACCGCTACCGGGATTTCATGCCGTTGTGAACCGAAAATATTGTCAAATCATTGCGTAGCCAACCCGGGGGGCGGGCTGCTCATGTGGCTGATAACTGGGTCCTTCGATCCTGGGCCGGTCCGTCTCCAGCTTCTTTTTCATTCCATGGCTTTTGTCCTCTTGACCTGCGCGCAGACTAGAGGATCTTATGGGTGACACGTCATTCACTCCCGTCTCTGGAGCATTCGATGGAAACCATGGAAACCCTCACCAAGGCCGATCTTTCTAAACATCTCATTGAAAACCTGGAAATGGCCAAGAAGGACGCTGACACGCTCGTAAATTCATTTCTTGATAGCATTGTGGGTTCCCTGCACCGGGGGGAGGGGGTGGAGCTGCGCGGCTTCGGTTCGTTCCGCCTCCGGGACCGCAAGGCCCGGCAGGGCCGGAACCCCCGGAGCGGCCAGTCGATTCATGTTCCGCCCAAGCGGGTGGTGTATTTCAAACTGGGCAAGGAACTGCGCAGCCGGCTGATCGACGATTAGCTTATATTATATAAATTAATATTATTTGCTATTGTTGGTAGGGGTCGATAGCCAGGTGGCTGTGGCTTCCTGGATCGCCTGGGCATATTGTGCCCCCAGGATCTCCGAGCAGTGCAGGTGCCAGGTGGGCACCTCCACCACCCGGATCCGGGTGAACCGGGAGGCCAGCCGCCGCTGGACGATCGGCGGCGCCAGGCGGTCCTGGGTGGCGATGAAGCACAGTCCCGGGGTTTGCAGGGTCATGCCATCGATACGGGCCAGCAGTTCGGTGTCGCTCAGCTGGTAGCCGCCCGAGTGAGCTGCCACGCGGCTGGCCAGGGCGCCGATCATGGGCGCGAGCAGGGGGTGCCAGAACCGGTCCCGGGGCCCGCGCACCAGACGCTCGGCGAAATCCCGGCTGCTGGCCGGGGCCCCTTCCCAGATGATGCCGCCCAGCGGGCCCTTGCCCTCCCGCTCCAGCTGGGCCAGGGCCAGCAGGCCCACACTGGCGCCCAGGCTGCGGCCCATGAGCAGGATCCGGCTCCGGGGCATGCCCTGGGCCTCCAGGCCGTGGACGATGTCCACCACCTCCCGGGATTCCCGGGCGCCGAAGGTGACCGGTGGCACCTGTCTGCCTTCCCGGATGGCGTCATCCCGGCGCAGGTAGGTGAAGATGGCGGCATCCAGATCCGGGAACCAGCGCAGGGCCGGACTGGTGCCCCAGCGGTCGTCGCCGAACCCATGCAGCAGCACCACCACCCCCGGAGCCGGGATCCGCCGGCGCAGGCGCCACAGCACCTGGTTGCCCATGGCGCGGGATTCCCACACGCCGCCGGGATCCTGGGCGTCGCCCCGGGCCAGGTCCCGGTAGGTGGCCTCCACCCGGGCCAGCGGCTGGGGTCGGTAGAAGGGCGGGTCCACCAGTTCCCGGGCCACGGCGTGGATCTTGTAGGCGGTGAATCCGCCCGTGCCCAGGAGCACCAGGCCGACGAGGCCCAGCAGGGCCTTGGCGGTGCGGATCAAGGCTCGAGTCGGGCGCTGACGCCAGGCAGACCCTCGGTGGCCGGTATGGGCTCGGGGGAGCCGTACAGCACGGACTTCAGGTTCTGGGCGAACAGCACCCGGAACTCGCCCTGGCCGGGGACCAGGTCCACGTCGAACTGGTCGGGACCGAAGGCCTCCAGGGGGCTCATCAGCACCAGGCGGTGCCGGCCCTGGGCCAGCCCGTCCACCTCCAGGTGCCGGAACTTGGAGCCCTTGCGGGCCCGGGTCACGGGGATCCGGGTGCCGTCGATGGTCAGTTCCAGGGGGCCCGTCACCTTCTTGGTGAAGTACATGAGCACACTGCCGGAAGCGACTGGCTTCTTGGGGACGATGGGCTGCGGCTTGCCGCAGGCCAGCCCCGTCAGCACGACGAGGCCCGCGGGCAGTAGCAGTCTCAGGGAACCCTTCATGGACGCCTCCAATCCTTGAGCCTAGCGTTTCCCGGCCGCGCTGGCCACTGTTGTTCCGACGGGGGCCGCGCTGGCCACGCATGTTCCGACTAGGTTATGCTGGTGGTTTGACCAAGGAGCGGCCATGACCCGTGTGCAGTTGCAGACCAGCAAGGGCGATATCAACGTCGAACTGTTCGCCAAGGAAGCGCCCGGCACGGTGGCCAACTTCGTGAAGCTGATCACCGAAAAGTTCTATGACGGGCTGGCCTTCCACCGGGTCATCCCGCAGTTCGTCATCCAGGGCGGGTGCCCCAACAGCCGCGAGGGCGCCAAGGGCATGCCCGGCACCGGCGGGCCCGGCTACCAGATCAAGTGCGAGACCGCGGGCAACCCCCACAAGCACGAGCTGGGCGCCCTGTCCATGGCCCACGCGGGCAAGGACACCGGCGGCAGCCAGTTCTTCGTGGTGAACGGCGACCGGGCCAACGTGGCGCACCTGGACGGGGTCCACACCGTGTTCGGCAAGTGCGTGGGCGCAGAGGACATCAAGGTGGTGCAGGCGATCAAGGCCAACGACCGCATCCTCAAGGCCATCGTCACCGAAGCCTAGGCGTCCCTGTTCCGCGCAGCGCGGCCGGTCGTTCCGGAGCGGCGAACCCCCAAGCATCGGCCCTGGAGTCCCTATCGTGGCAAAGCGGTTCTACATCACCACCCCGATCTACTACGTGAACGACAAGCCCCATATCGGCCACACCTACACCACGGTGCTGGCGGACGTGATCGCGCGCCACCGGCGCATGATGGGCGAGGAGGTGTATTTCCTCACCGGCACCGACGAGCACGGCCAGAAGATCGAGAAGACCGCCGCGTCCCGGGGCATGACCCCCAAGGCCCTGGCCGACGAGGTGATGCCGAACTTCCGCAACCTCTGGGAGCGCATGGGGATCAGCCACGACTATTTCGTGCGCACCACCGATCCCGCGCACAAGGCGGTCATCCAAGAGCGGTTCGTCCAGCTGCTGGCCAGTTCGGACATCTACAAGGCCTCGTACAAGGGGCTGTACTCGGTGAGCGACGAGGCCTATGTGACCGAGACCCAGGCCAAGGAGCTGCAGGCCCAGGGGCTGGCCCACCAGCTGGTGGAACTGGAGGAGGAAAGCTACTTCTTCCGTCTCTCCGTCTACGAGAACTGGCTGATCCAGCTCTACGAGCAGTATCCGGAGTTCGTCCAGCCGGAGTTCCGCCTGAACGAGGTCAAGCAGTTCGTCGCCCCCGGGGGCGAGCGGGGCTTCCTCCAGGACCTGAGCATCAGCCGCACCAGCATCAGCTGGGGCATCCCGGTGCCCGGGGACGAGAAGCACGTGGTCTATGTGTGGTTCGACGCCCTGCTCAACTACCTGTCCGCCTGCAAGGAAGGCTTCTGGCCCCCCAGCATCAACCTGGTGGGCAAGGATATCCTGCGTTTCCACGCCATCTACTGGCCGGCCTTCCTCATGGCCATGTTCCGCGAGCCCGGGGAGGACCTGGCCGGACCACTGCCCCAGCGCCTGCGCGAGCTGCTGCCGCACACCATCCTGGCCCACGGCTGGTGGCTGATGGGCGAGGACAAGATGTCCAAGTCCAAGGGCAACGTGGTGCGTCCCGAGGAACTGCTGCGGTTCGGCAACGACGCGGTGCGGTTCTTCTTCATGCGCGAGATGCAGGTCGGCCTGGACCGCAGCTTTTCCTTCGAAGGCTTCATGGACCGCCTGAACGCCGATCTGGCCAACGGGCTGGGCAATCTGGCCTCGCGCACCCTCAGCATGCTGCAGCGCTACCGCCATGGTGTGGTACCGGCCGCCCTGGTGCTGGACGCCCAGGACCAGCAGGTGCTGGAAGCGGGCCGGGCGGTGGCGCCGGCCTACCTGGCCAAGGCCCAGGCCAACGATTTCCAGGGCGCGCTGGATCTGCTGTGGACCTACCTGCGGCATCTGGACGGCTACATCGTCAAGGCCGAGCCCTGGAAGCTGGCCAAGCAGGATCAGGCCCCGGCCCAGGCCAAGCTGGACACCGTGCTGTGCCAGCTGTACCGGGCCCTGCGGCTGACCGCCGTGCTGGCCGCACCCGTGCTGCCCGATCTGACCCAGCAGCTGTGGACCAGCCTGGGCCTGGAGGGCCGAGTGGCCGACCAGCGGTTCGCGAGCTTCCAGTACGAGGCACCCGCGCTGGCGCCGGTGGCCGAGCCCACCCCTCTGTTCCAGCGCATTGACAAGGAGAGCATCATGCAAGCTGAAGTATCGGTCCCCGCGGCCGTTCCCGTCCCGGAGGCCGTGCCGGCCGCCGCGCCGGTTCCTGCTCCGGCCGCCCCGGAAGCGCCGGTCGCGGCCGCACCTGCGCCGGCGCCCGCGGCGGAGGTGGATCTGCCCGAGCTGAAGCCGATCATCGAATACGACACCTTCGCGCTCATGGATCTGCGGGTGGGCCGCGTGCTCACCGCCGAGCGGGTGCCCAAAAGCAAGAAGCTCATCAAGATGAGCGTCGATGTGGGCTTCGAGACCCGCACCATCCTGGCCGGGATCGGGGTGGCCTACGCCCCCGAAGAGCTGGTGGACCGCAAGGTGGTGGTGGTGGCCAATCTGGCGCCCCGGGCCCTCATGGGCACCATGAGCCACGGGATGCTGCTGGCGGCCAGCGACAACAGCTCCAAGCCGTACCTGGTGGCGCCCCCGGCGGATGCCCAGCCGGGGTTCGTGGTCAGGTAGTGCGCACCCCGGTGTTCAGGTTCCTGGAGGAACGGCTCACCGACGCGCCCATGGACGGGTTCCGGACCCTGCTGGCCGCCCCCGAGGGGCTGGCCAGCCTGAGGACCTGCCAGGGGCTGCGCCCGCTGGAAGTGGAAGGCGAGGAGCTGGTGCTCCGCTGGCACTACCGCCCATGGCCCGGGGCCGTGATGGACGGCACGCTGCGGGTGCGGCCGCAGGCCCCGGGGGCGCACCTGCGCCTGGATGGGCGGCTGCGGGGCTGGAGCGGCTTCCTGGTGCTGGGCTGGATGCGCTGGCGTACCGAACACGTGCTGGATCGACTGGTGGGGGAACTGTGAGCGGCCCGACCCTCAAGTGCTACAGCTGGAACGTCAATGGCTTCCGGTCCATCCTCGGCAAGGGGTTCATGGACTGGCTGGAGGCGGCCGATCCCGATCTGCTCAACCTCCAGGAGATCCGCGCCCAGTGGGACGAACTGGACCTGGGTGTGCGCCGGGCCCTGGAGTCCGCCTTCGATGTCTGCTGGTTCCCCAGCAGCGCCAGGAAAGGCTACGCGGGCTCGGCCACCCTGGCCAAGCGGGAGCTGGGCTTCAGCCACCATGCGGGCCTGGGCATCGAGGCCTACGACCAGGAGGGGCGGATCATCATCAGCAGCCGCGGCAAGCTGACCTTCATCGGCGGCTATTTCCCCAACGCCTCCACGGGGCTGGTCCGGCTGCCGTTCAAGCGGCAGTTCGCCCGGGACCTGGCCGCCCTGATCCGGGACCGGCACGCCCTGGGCGAGCAGGTGATCCTCACCGGCGACATGAACGTGGCGCCCGAACCCATCGATCTGGCCCGGCCCGACGACAACCATGCCAACCCAGGCTTCACCGACGCGGAGCGGGAAGACTTCCGGAGCTACCTGGCCGAGGACCTGGTGGACGTGTTGCGCGAGCGCAACCCCGGCGTACCCGGGCTGTACACCTGGTGGACGGCCCGGGGCGGCGCCCGCGGCCGGAACGTGGGCTGGCGCATCGATCACTTCCTGGTGAGCCGGTCCCTGGTCGCCCAGGTCAACGCAGTGGCCATCCATGCGGACGTCCTCGGCTCGGACCACTGTCCGGTCAGCCTGGAACTGCATCTGGACGGACAGTAGGTCGTCCGCCCAGGGGCTGCTAGTCCACCTTCCAGCGGGCCAGGGGCCGCTTGGCCAGATCCCAGATCTGGAGGCCCCAGGGCAGCCGGCCTACGCCCAGCCGCTGGCGGATCAGCGCCCGGGCCCCATCTTCGCTGGTGGCCACCACTGGGCCGTATTCCATGAAGTATCCGGGAAGTTTGTAACCAAAGGACTTGGACATGATCTGCTCCAGGTGGACCAAGCGGTTTGGAACGTGGCAGCTCCTGCTTGTAAACAGTTTCGCTTTTTATGCGATATCGCGCAAGGACAAAAGCGAAATACCCGGCAAAAATGCGAAAATCCTGGAATCCTTCGGTGCTGGAACGAGGCCGGCCGGCCTCCGCCAGGGCTCGGGCCCTGGCTTCCATGAACCTCCAGTCATTTTCGGTCCCGACCGCTGGCCTCAGACTGGGGGTGACACACCTGGATTCGACCTTCGGCCTCCTCCTGGGGTGAACCGGAAGGGATGACCCCTTCCTTGACTGGCTTATCGGCGGCCGCCGCACGCCCCTTGAGCCCCATTTTGGCCCCGGCCGCCAGGATTTTCCTCGCGCAGCCAAGCCCCTTTCGGGCATCCTCAAGGAGCCCGAATGGCTCGAATGTATGGTTGGATGACTGGATCTTTCCCCAAAACCTGGTTCACCCTCATGGCCCTGTACGGGGTGGCGCTGGCGGTGTTGACCTGCCTCAACGCCCTGGGCGCGGAGTACTGGTGGCTGGGTGCCCTGAACCTCTATCTTCCCCAGATCCTGTGGGCCGTTCCGGGCCTGCTGCTGCTGGCCGTTGCCTCGTCGTGGGCGGGCCGGCGCTGGATCTGGCTGCCGGTATTGTCCCTGGTCTGGGTGCTCGGGCCGATCATGGGGTTCCACTGGTCGGCCCGCTGGCGTCCGGAACCCGTGGCCACCCCGGTCCTCCGGGTCCTCACCTGCAACGTCAAGTTCGGCGTCCGCGACAGTGACGAACTCCTGAACGATATCGTCCGCTATCAGCCCGAGCTGGTGCTGCTCCAGGACGCCAACGGCTTCATGCAGAGTCCCTATGGCAAGTTCTTCCATCGCTGGCACGTCCGTTCCTGGGACCAGTTCGTCATCGCCAGCAGGCTGCCGTTTGCCGCATCGGCGGCACCGCTGGCTTCCCGCCGCTTTCTTCGCGACACGGTGCTCCTTGGCGGTTCGGCCATCACGGTGTACAGCGTCCATCTGCAGACGCCCCGGGATGGTCTCAACGCGTTCCGGACCGACCGGGACGGCCATTGGCATCCCCTCGAGGCCATCCCGGAACTCCAGGACAACGCCGCGATCCGCCTCCAGCAGGCGCAGGACCTGCGCAGGCAGGTGGCGGCGGAATCCGGCCCGGTCATCCTCGGCGGGGATCTCAATTCACCCCAGCCCTCCAGGGTCTGCACCCTGCTCGAGGAGGCCGGGCTCCTGGACGCCTTCGGCGCCGGGGGCAGGGGTTACGGCTACACCTATGGCCACTACCTGCTTCAGCACCGGATTCCCTGGCTGCATCTTTCCTGGATGCGCCTGGATCACATCATGACCAGTGCCCGGATGCCCGTCTGGCGCTGCTGGGTCGGCAACGACGAGGCTTCCGACCACCGTCCGGTCATCGCCGACCTCCTCGTGGAAAAGCCCTGAACGGCGCCGCTCAGTCCGGCCGTCGCCGGCTCCCCTGGCGCTCGAACATCCAGCCCGGGTACTCGGCGGGCAGGGCGCTGACCTGATCCAGCCGGGCCACCTCGTCGGGGGTGAGGGCCAGGTCCACCGCGGCCAGGTTGTCGTCCAGCTGGGCCACGGTCTTGGCGCCGATGATCACGCTCATGACGTGCGGCTTGGCCAGCAGCCAGGCCAGGGCCACCCGCGCCACGGACACGCCGTGGGCCTCGCCGATCTGGCGCATGGCGGCCACGCAGGCCCAGGCCCGGTCCAGGTCCACGGGCGGGAAGTCGAAGCTGGTGCGGCGGGCGCCGGCTTCGGCGGTGGCGCCGGGACCGAACTTGCCGGCCAGCAGGCCGCCCGCCAGGGGCGACCAGACCATCAGCCCCATCCGCGCCTCGGTGAGCATGGGCACCAGTTCCCGCTCCAGGTCGCGCCCGGCGATGGAATAGTAGGCCTGCAGGGTCTCGAACCGGGCGTAGCCCTTGGCTTCGCTCAGGCCCAGGGCCCGGGCGATCTTCCAGGCGGACCAGTTGGACACGCCCACGTAGCGCACCAGGCCCTGACTCACCAGATCGTCCAGGGCCCGCAGGGTCTCCTCGATCGGCGTGACCGGGTCGTTGCCATGGATCTGGTACAGGTCCAGGTGGTCGGTCTGCAGGCGCTCCAGGCTGCCGTGCACCGAATCCAGGATGTGCCCGCGGGAGGCGCCCCGGTCGTTGGGGCCGGGGCCCATCTCGCCGAACACCTTGGTGGCCAGCACCACGTCCTTGCGCGCCACGCCCAGGTTCTTCAGGGACTGGCCAAGCAGCCGCTCGGACTGGCCGAAGGCATAGACATCGGCGGTGTCGATGAAGTTCACCCCGGCGGCCAGGGCCCGGGCGACGATGGCGTCCACTTCGGCCTGGCCCAGGGTGCCGATGGCCTTCCACATGCCGGTTTCGGCGCTGCCGCCGAAGGTCATGGTGCCCAGGCAGATCCGGGATACGAACAGTCCAGTGTGGCCGAATTGCTGATACTTCATGGCGGGCCTTCCTTGGGGTGGGGAATAAACGGTATCGGATGGTGGCCCGCCCGTCAATGGCTATGGCGGGAAAAAGGCCAGCCAGACCGCCTCAGGGCCGGTTCCGGGCATGATGGAAGCGGCCCGGTCCGGGCTTCGAGGGGTGCCATGGCCCGCATCAAACTGCAACTTCCCGACGCATTCCCGTTCCGGACCGAGCTTTCGGTGCGGGTGACCGACTTGAACTACGGCGGCCACCTGGGCAACGACGCCGTGCTGGGCCTGCTTCACGAGGCCCGGGTGCGCTGCCTGGCAGCCCAGGGCTTCACCGAACTGGACGTGGCCGGAAAGCCGGATGCGACCACGTCAGGAACGCTGGACGTGGGCAGGATCGGCCTGCTCATGGCCGATTGCGCCATCGTCTACAAGGCCCAGGGCTTCCTGGGCGACCGGCTGACCGTGGCGGTGGCCGCCGGCGAGTGGTCCCGGGTGGGCTGCGATCTGTTCTACCGGATCACCCGGGCCGACGGGGCCGAGCTGGTCCGGGCCAAGACCGCCATGGTCTGCTTCGACTACGCGGCCCAGGCGGTGCGCGAGGTACCGGAGGCCTTCCGAATGGCCCTGGGCGGATAGCCGATCATACGCCTGACGAGCGGCGGGACAGGGGCATGGTCATGCAGCGGGGACCGCCCCGGGCCCGGCTGAGTTCGGCGCTGTCCAGCAGGATGGCGTGCTTGCGGCCGTCCAGCAGATCCATGGCCGGATCCTGGATCAGGTCCTGGGCCCGGGTGACCCGGTAGCCGGCGCCGGCCAGTTCCTCGGTGGTGGCCAGATTGCGGCTGTAGAGAAGCACCACCCCCGGGGCCATGGCGAAGGCGTTGGCCCCGTCGGTCCACTGCTCCCGCTGCTGCAGGATGGGGTCGGCGCCGCCGCAGCGGATCGGCTTCAGGTCGATGCCCTCCGCGCGCAGGGCCTGGAGCAGGTTGGGCGCCATCACCGTGGGCAGGTTGGCCTGGCGCAGGTCGAACTTCACCACGTTCAGCAGCACGCGGCTGTGGTCGGTGAAGAAGGGCGGATAGATGAGGCACTCGTCCTGGCTGATGCGGGTGAACACCGTATCCAGGTGCATGGCGCTCCGGCTTCTGGGCATGAGCACCATCAGCAGGGTCTCGAAGCTGCTTTCGCCCCGGCGGTAGGCCTGGCCCAGGCTGTCGGCCAGCATGTGGATGGCGTCCACCGAGGTGCGCTCGCTGCAGCCCACCACCAGCACCCGGGGATCCAGCACCAGGGTGTCGCCGCCTTCCAGGTTCTGGGGGATCCGGATCCGGCCGGTGAGCAGGGGGGTGATCTGGTCGAACAGGCGGTCGCTCTCCTTGAGGTGGCGCAGCCGGGGGTGGTGGCGGAACACGTAGCTGAGGATCAGCGGCTCCCGGGCCCGGGCCCAGGAAGCCATGAAGTTGATGTTGTAGCCGCGCCCCACCACGGCGGCGGGATCGCGCATGAACAGGAGGTTGGGGATGGGGCGCAGGCGGTAGTCGAAGGACCGCTTCTGCCAGTTGCCGTGCTGCAGGTGGTCGTCCCAGGGGATCCCGGTGATCAGGCCGCGGGCCACCGCATCGGGCGCCAGGTCCCGGAGCAGATCGCAGGTGGCTTCGGGCAGGTCCGCCAACTGGCGGAAGTCCTCGATGAAGGCCTGCTTGACACTTTCAGACTGCAGGGCCTCCACGAACAGGTCCTGCACGTCCAGCACCTCCTCGGCCACCAGGTCCAGCACCTGGCGGAACACGTCGAACTCCCTGCGGGCCAGGTCGCCGCTGAGGATATCGTCGAAGAGCAGTTCCTCCATCATGTCCGGCACCATCAGGTCCACTTCCGGACCCGGGCGGTGGATCATCACCTGATTCAACCGGTCGATTTCGGAAAACACGGAAAGCTGCACTGCGGACATGACGGCCCCAAGAATGGCTCAAACAGAAGGTTCCAAGGTTATCACAGCCGGGGCGCTCAGCCCTCCGGGTGCGGGCGCTCCTGGACCGGGAAGCTGGCGATCAGCTGCTGCAGGGCGGCGTCCTGGGCCATCAGGTGCTTCTGGATCTCCACCGCTTCGCTGAGAATGGCCTCGGCGTCCCGGTAGGTGTCGATGGCCCGGTTCTCCGAAGCGGCCCCGGCCACCTTCTGGCCGACGATGATGATGGACAGCAGCACCAGTTGCAGGAAGGTCTGGGCGATCCAGGCGATGAGCGGGGCGGTGCCGCCCTTGACGGCCTCGGGCAGGCTGACCAGGGCGATGGCGGCGAACACGTAGGCGCACCACATGGTGCCCACGCCATTGGTGATCTTGACCGCCAGGAAGGCATTGAAGCGGCCGATGGGCCCCAGGTTCTCCGCCGGCTCTTCCTGCGCCTTGGGCACCCGCTGCTTGCGCTTCTCGATGTGCGGATGGGGGGTGTAGTGGTAGAGCCGGCCGTTATGGCCCGGGGTGTCCTGGCGGGTGCCGCAGGCGCCACAGAAGGCTGCACCGGCCGGCACTTCCGCCCCGCATTTTGCACAAGTCGACATGGATCCTCCTGGTGATGGAACGATGGGTTGACCGATCCGCTGGCTGCTATGAAAGGGGGAACTGCCTGCTCGCTGCGCTCGCGATGTTCCCCCTATTACCCCCACGTGGTGCCCGGGCGGAGCCCGAGCACCACGTCTGTCCAGAACCTTAACAGGTGCGTCCGGGACTGCCCATGGTTGATATAAGTCTTATATCATCAATCATTTTGTGCTAGAACGGAAGCCGGGGCGCACGGGTGCCCGGAAGGGACACGCATGCCTTATCTGGGTGAGCTCGCCTCGCTGTTAACCGCCATGTGCTGGGCCGGCAACGCGGTCCTGTTCGCCCGGGCCGGGCGCAGGGTGGGCTCGGCCACGGTGAACGCCACCCGGCTGGCGGTGGCCCTGGTGACCATGCTGATCCTGCACCTGGTCCTGGTGGGCGGGCTGTACCCCCACGGGGCGGGGGCGGTCCGGCTGCTCTGGCTGGGCCTGTCCGGGCTCATCGGCTTCGCCCTGGGCGATGCCCTGCTGTTCGAGGCCTATGTGCTGCTGGGCCCGCGCCTGGTCGTGCTGGTCTACACCCTGTGGCCGGTGTTCGCCGCGCTGATGGCCTGGGGCTTTCTGGGCCAGCGGATGGGCTGGGCCAAGGGGGTCGCCATGCTGGTCACCCTGGGCGGCATCGCCCTGGTGGTGGCGGAGCAGAGCCAGCGCGGGCCCGGCGGGCAGCCGCGGCGGTTCACCCTGGGCCTGCTCCTGGCCCTGGGCGGGGCCTGCGGCCAGGCGGTGGGCTTCGTGTTCAGCAAGCTGGGCATGGCCGGCGGATTCAGCCCCATCAGCGCCAACCTGGTACGGGTCGCCTGCGGCTGCGCGGCGCTGTGGGGCTGGCAGCTGTGCCGGCGGGAGCTGGTCCCCAACTTCCGGAAGCTCGGGGATGGCCACGCCAGCCTGCTGATCGGACTGGGGGCCCTGTTCGGCCCGGTGATCGGGGTGCTGCTCAGCCTGTACGCCATCAACCACGCCCGCTACCTGGGCGTGGCCTCCACCATCATGTCGCTGTCGCCGGTGATGCTGCTGCCGTTCGCGGTATTCGTGGAAAAGGAGCGGGTGGGGCTGGCGGCGGTGGCGGGGACCCTCATCTCCATCGGCGGCGCGGCGGCCATGTTCCTGGTCTAAGCTGTCTGGGGGAACTGCCTGCTCGCTGCGCTCCCGATGTTCCCCCCGGCCCCCACGCGGCGTGCAGGCAAAGCCTGCACGCCGCGTCAGAGGGAGATAGCGGGTAGGCGACCGAACCGGGACAGGCGCGAGGGGAGGTGGGACCGTATATTGGTGGCGCCACCGAATGCCCATCCGGGTGCCGCCGCGGGCGCGGGTACGCTCGCTGCGTTGCCGGTATCCCGCCCTGGCCACGGTCCGCATGGGGGAGGTGCCGCCATGAACGCCCGCTTGAACCTGCCTTCGAGTGTCGAGGAACGGATCTCCGGCTGGGTCCGGATCCAGGAAGGCTACCTGTCGGGGCTGCCGGCCAGGGCCAGGCTCCGGCCCACCATCACCTTGTCCCGGCAGTACGGCTGCGAAGGCGTGCCGCTGGCGCTGGCCCTGCAGAAGCGCATGGAACAGGCCGGCGGCGAGCCCTGGACCCTGTTCGACAAGGAACTCATCGAACGGGTGGCCCAGGATGAGCGGATCCCGCCCCATCTGCTGCGGGATCTGGAAAACCCGGCCCACTACCTGGAGCAGTTCGGCTTCCACCCGCGGGGCCGGGTGACCAGCGACGAGGCGTTCACCCAGATCGCCGCCCACCTCATCCAGTTCGCCCGGGCCGGCAACGCCATCATCATCGGCCGCGGGGGCGCCATCCTGTGCGCCCGGTTGGACAACTGCTTCCACTTCCGGCTGGAGGCTGGGCTGCCTTGGCGCGTGGACTCCCTGGCCCGGCGCCTGGGGCTGACACCCAAACTGGCAGCCGAACAGGAACGGGCCAACGCCCATGTGCGCGAGCGCTTCTTCCGGGAGCACCTGGGCGCGGACGCCTCGGACCGCAGCCTGTATGACGCGGTCTTCAACAACGAGCGACACGGGGTGGAGGCCATGGCCGCCGCCATCTGCGGCTACGTGCAGGAGGCCTGGAAGCGCACGGGCCGGGCCCAGGAGCGTGACCACGTAATCGCACATGTCCCAGACTAGCGTCAGAGTCGTCCCGGTCGGTTGCTTCGCAACCGCCGTGACGGGATCTCGGTTTTGAACCCTTGGCAGTGTCCCAATTCACTGGAAAGCCGATTCGGGAGGCTTCCAAAGGGCCAGAAATGGCTCTCGGACGCCCCTTTTTTCTCAGGTGGTGGCCCTGATTGATCTGACCGAATACGGGTTCGACAATTTGTTTCCGGAGGCGGTATGGACTACGCCAGCCGCCTCGTTTCAGCTTCTCGCGCATCTCCGCGATCAGGCTTCCCGGCTTGCCGTTCTTGGCCCAGGTTCGCCTTGATCCGATCCACCATGGGCAGCAGCCATTTCTGCTTGGGGTTCCAGGGGCGGAAGTGTTTGGCCATACATACTTATCGTACAAATTGGCCAGGGCATTACATCGAATTCCTAGGTTTCGTATGGCCTCCAACGTTGGGCGAAGCACAGGCCATACCCGCCCTTTAGCCTGCTTTACGCTACGGCCGTTCGCGAAGCGAACTGCCGTAGCGAACGGAGCGAAAGTCTGGGACACATACGATTACGTAGTCAGGCTCCTGACCGTGAGGCCCTGGTGGTCCGGGCGTCCGTGCCGGGCTAGCAGCCGTAGGGGCGCGAGCGCCCCAACGGCTGCTAGATGAACATCGCCTCGATCAGCTCGTCGGCCAGATCGTCCATGGCTTCCTCGCGGGTGCGCAGCCGCTTGATGGAGTTCTTGAGGCCGGCCCGAACCTCCTGGCCGGTCCTGGGGGTGGTGAGCGCCACCACTGCGGCGCCCAGGGCGGCGCCGCCCAGCAGGGCCCAGAGCATGGCATGGGTGGTGGAAGGGGAGGCTGGTTCGGTCGTCATGGAAGCGGTTCCTATACGGCTTTCAGGATAGCATGGCCCGGCGGGACGTGCGCCAGTAGGGTGGCCCCCGGCGGCCGGAGGCGCCCTGGGGCCGTCGCAGGTCTTTGAAAAAAAAGTCATCCTCACACTCTTGACGTATTATGCAAACACGCTCATATTTTCTTCGGCGAATCACTCGTGTTGATTCTTGCCTATACCAGAAAGGAGATGTGCCATGAACCTGATCCGTACCCGCGAACCCCACGCCGTCCCCACCCCCGTGCTGGAACCCTTCCGTCTCATGCGCAATTTCCTGCGCTGGGATCCCTACCGGGAACTCGGGTTCCCGGAAGAAGCCACCAGCACGTTCATGCCTTCCTTCGATGTGAAGGAGACGCCCGAAGCCTACGTATTCACCGCCGACATGCCCGGCATCCGCAAGGAGGACCTGGATTTGCAGCTGGCCGGCAACCGGCTCACCATCAGCGGCCGGCGGGAATCCGAAGCCGCCAGCGATGAGGGTCAGATCTACTCCCAGGAGCGCTCCTTCGGCACCTTCAGCCGCACCTTCGCCCTGCCCGAGGAAGTGGAGTCGGGCAAGGTCGCGGCGGAGCTGCGGGACGGCGTGCTGCGGCTGCGGGTGCCCAAGAGTCCGGAGGTGCGTCCGCAGAAGATCAGCGTCAGCTGAGCTCCTGAAGATCAGCGTCAGCTGAGCTCCTGAAGATCAGCGTCAGCTGAGCGGCGGGCGGCTCGGGTCAGCGATCCCCCAGCACCCCCAGGGCCTGCTCCAGATCGGCGATCAGGTCCTGGGGGGCCTCCAGGCCGATGTTGAACCGCACCAGCTGGCCGGTGCCTTGCCAGGCCCCGCGCATCTCCTGGATGGGGTAGGGCAGGCACAGGCTGGTGGCGCCGCCCCAGCTGAAGCCGATCTTGAAGTAGCGCAGGGCGTCCACGAACCGGTCGGTCTGGGCCTCCGTGTAGCGCTCGGCGAACACCACCGAGAACAGGCCGCCGCAGCCGGTGAAATCGCGCTGCCAGGTGGCGTGGCCCGGGCAGTCCGGGAAGGCCGGATGCAGCACCCGGCCTATCTCCGGACGCCGCTGGAGCCACGCGGCGACCTGACGGGCGCCGGCGTCGTGGGCGGCCAGGCGCAGCTGCAGGGTGGGCAGCGAGCGCAGCACCTGGTACGCGTCCTCGGCACCCACGCCGTAGCCCAGGTGCAGATGGGCCATGCCCAGCCGGCGGTACAGATCGTCCCGCCGGGTGAGCACCGCGCCCATGAGCAGATCGGACCCGCCGGACTGGTACTTGGTGAGCGCCTGGAGCACGATGTCGGCGCCATGGTCGAAGCCGCGCAAGCCGATGCCTCCGGTCCAGGTGTTGTCCAGGGCCACCACCGCGTCCCGGGCGTGGGCGGCGGCGCAGATGGCGGGGACATCGGGCACTTCCATGGAGACCGAACCGGGCGCCTCGGCCCAGATGAGCCGGGTGTTGGGCTGGATCATCCCGGCGATGGCCGCGCCGATCATGGGATCGTAGAACCGGGCGGTGATGCCCAGCTTTTCTTCCAGCCAGCCGCCCAGATCGCCGGACGGAGAGTATACGTTTTCCGGCAGCAGCAGATCATCGCCGGGGGCGAGCAGGGCCAGGTCCACCAGGGCAACGGCGGCCAGGCCGCTGGGGGTAAGGAAGCAGTGGCGGGCGTCCTCGATCTCCGCCAGCCGGGCCTCCAGCTCGTAGGTGGTGGGGGTGCCGAACAGGCCGTAGCAGTAGGTGGACTTGTCCAGGAACCGGGAGCCGCGGGCACGCATGGTGGCGACATCCTCGAACACGATGGTGGAGGCCCGCTGGATGGCCGGGGTGCAGGCCTGGAACCCGGACGGCGCCCGGTAGTCGCTCTGGACCAGTCCGGTCTGCATGGATTTCTGTGGCGGCATAGGACGTACCCCTTCCATACACGATAGAATGAACCCATGAACGAAATCCAACTCCGCTACGGCTGCAACCCCCATCAGGCTCCGGCCCGCGTCTACACGCCGGACCGGGAACTTCCCATCGCGGTGTTGTCCGGCGCCCCGGGCTACATCAATCTCTGCGACGCGCTCAACGCCTGGCAGCTGGTCAAGGAGCTGCGGGCGACCCTGGCCCTGCCCGCGGCCGCCTCGTTCAAGCACGTGAGCCCGGCCGGCGCGGCCGTAGGGCTGCCCCTGTCCCCGGAGCTCAAGCAGGCCTGCTTCGTGGAGGACATGGAGCTGTCCCCCCTGGCCGCGGCCTACGCCCGGGCCCGGGGCGCCGACCGCATGTCCTCCTTCGGCGACTGGGCGGCCCTGTCGGACGTGTGCGACGAGGCCACCGCCCGGATCCTCAAGCGGGAAGTGTCCGACGGCGTGATCGCCCCCGGCTACACCCCCGAGGCCCTGGCCCTGCTCAAGGCGAAGCGTGACGGCAAGTACCACGTGATCCAGATCGATCCGTCCTACGTGGCGCCGGAGCTGGAGCGCCGGGAGATCTTCGGCATCACCTTCGAGCAGAAGCGCAACACCCTGGTGCCGGACTTCCCCATGCTGGACCGGGTGGTCACCCGCAACCGGGAGCTGCCCGAGGCGGCCAAACGGGATCTGCTCCTGGCCCTCATCACCCTGAAGTACACCCAGTCCAATTCGGTCTGCTTCGCCTACGACGGCCAGGTGATCGGCGTGGGCGCCGGCCAGCAGTCCCGGGTGCACTGCACCCGGCTGGCGGCGGCCAAGGCCGACAAGTGGTTCCTGCGCCAGCACCCGGACGTCCTGGGCCTGCGCTTCAAGGCCGGGGTCAACCGGGCCGACCGCAACAACGCCATCGACCAGTACCTGGAAGACTGGCTGTCGCCGGCCGAACTGGCCCTGTGGGCCGAGCAGTTCGACGTGGTTCCGGCGCGCATGGACCAGGCCGCGCGGCGGGCCTACCTCGCCACCCGCTCCGGCGTGGCCCTGGGTTCGGACGCCTTCTTCCCGTTCCGGGACAACATCGACCGGGCCCAGGCCAGTGGGGTCACCTACATCGCCCAGCCGGGCGGTTCGGTGCGCGATGACGTAGTGATCGAGGCCTGCGACGGCTACGGCATGGCCATGTGCTTCACCGGGACCCGGCTGTTCCACCACTGAGCCCCCGCTCCCAGTCCGCCACCGGCCCCGGCGCCAGCCGGAACAGGGGATGCGCCTGGGGAACGGTCCCGGCCAGCTGCCGGAACCGGTCCGGGCTGCGCACGGCCAGCTTGGCCTGCAGGTGGGCCCATTCGAAGTCCAGCTGGCCCTGGCTCGCGGTCATGGGGCTGGCGGCCCGGCCCGGACCGATCCGGCCGGCGTCGAACCGGTAGCCCCGGGCCTGCGCCTCCTCGAGCACCCCGGCCAGGAAGCTGGCGATGGCGCCGGCCGGGTCGGGCTGGGCCCGGAAGCGGAGCAGCTGCGGGTGCCGGGTGTAGCCCCGGGTACGGCCCAGGAGCACCGCCTGGGCCAGCAGGGCCTCCCGCCAGAGGGCCACCAGGCCGGCGGCATCCAGGTAGCGGGGGTGCAGGGTCCACAGGCGCATGAGCGTCCTTTCCGGGGCTGGGGCAGCCCGATGGTGGCCCCGCCGGGACCCGCTGTCCAGGGTTCGGGCGCCCGGGGCGGGGACAGCGGCCTTGACAGGGCCCGGGAGACCGTGTTAACCGTATGATTCATAGCCATGGTTAACACCAAGTTCGAACCCGATGAATGGGACCTGGAAATCCTGGCGGCCATGCGGGCCGCTCCGGCCCTGCTGTCCGGGCAGGCTCTGGCCGACCGCCTGGGCATTAGCCGGGTGGCCGTATGGAAGCGGATCAAGCGCCTGCGGGGGCTCAACTACCGGGTCCAGGGCGGCCATGGCGGCTACCGGCTGCTGGAAGAGGATGCCGTGGGCCCCTGGGAGTTCCAGGACGGCGACACGGTGGTCTACCGCACCGCCACCACCTCGACCATGGACGAGGCCTGGGCCCTGGCCGAAGGGGGCGCCGCCTCGGGCACCCTGGTGATCGCCGACCGCCAGAGCGCTGGTCGCGGTCGTCAGGGCGGGGCCTGGCTGGGCCCGGGCGGCAGTCTGAGCCTGACCCTCATCCTGCGGCCAAGCTTGCCTGCAAGCCATGCGGGCGGCATGGTCCTGGAGGCGGCCTGCGCCCTGGCGGAATGGCTGGAAGCCCGCCCGGATTCTGCCTCCCGTCCCCTTAGCTGCCAATGGCCGCATGAACTGCTCGTTGACGGGCGCAAGGTGGGCGGGCTGCTGGTGGAACTGGCCGGTACCCCCGAAGCGCCGCGGTTCTTCCTGCTGGGGCTGGGCCTGGATCTGCGGGCCATGGACCTGCCGGACGCCGGCGAGGCTTCGGCCGGGCCGCCGCTCCGCCGGGATCTGGCGGCGGCCTTCCGGAAGCACATGGCCGCCTGGGCGGAAGCGCCGCGGCTGCGGCCGGCGGACTGGGCCCGGCGCTGCCCGCAGCTGGGCCGCCCGGCAGTGCTCCAGGACTGGCAGGGCCAGCGCCTGGCCGGCATCGTCCGCGGGTTCACCGCCAAGGGCGGACTGATCCTGGCGGACCCGGCCACCGGCGTCGAGACCCTGCTGGCGCCGGCCGAGGTACTGGCCATCGGGCCGGCCGAGCCCTCCATCCCCCCTGCCGAGTCCGCGCTCCCCCCTGCCGAGCCCCGGCTCCCCCCTGCCGAGCCTTCCCGCACCCCGTCTGGAGACGTTCCATGAAGCCCACCTACCCGATGTCCAAGCCGACCCCCCTGTTCCGCCTGGTGCTGGCGGCGCTGTTCACGGCCCTCATCGTGGCCAGCTCGTTCGTGGCCATTCCGTTCGTGCCGGTGCCCCTGATCCTGGCCAACTTCTTCACCCTGCTGGCGGGCCTTCTGCTCGGCCCGGTCTACGGCAGCGCTTCGGTGCTGCTCTACCTGGTCCTGGGCGCCATCGGCCTGCCGGTGTTCTCCGGGGGCAGCGGCGGTTTCGCCCATTTCGGCTCGCCCACCGGCGGTTTCCTGCTGGGCTACCTGGCGTCGGCGGCGGTGGCCGGGCTGGTGGCCCATGGCTGGACCCGCGGCCGCACCCGGCCCGGTGGGTTCCGTCTGGCCCTGGCCAGCCTGCTGGGCATGATCGCCCTGTATGCCATCGGCCTGCCCTGGTTCCGGGCGCTGCTGCCGGCCAAGGCGCCGACCCTTTGGGCCGCCTGTCTGTTCATGGCGCCGTACATGGTCGGCGACCTGGTGAAGCTGGCCGCCGCCGCGATGCTCAGCCGCCGCCTGCTGCCCCTGCTGCCCCTGCTGCCATGAGGCTGGAAGTCCGCCAGCTGGGCAAGCGTTTCGACAGCGGCCGCTGGGGGCTGCGCGGGGTGGACCTGGTGCTGGACGGCCCGGGACTCACCCTCCTGTCCGGTCACAACGGCAGCGGCAAGACCCTGCTGGCCAGGCACCTGCTGGGACTGGAGCAACCCGACGAGGGCGAGGTGCTGCTGGACGGCGCGGACATCCGGAAGGATCTGCGCGGACTCCGGCGCCGGGTCGCCTTCGTGTTCCAGGAGCCGGAGCACCAGATCCTCGGCATGACCGTGGACGAGGATGTGGCCTGGACCCCGTCCCGCCTGGGCTGGCCCGCGGCCCGCATCCAGGCCAGCCGGGACCGGGCCCTGGGCCTCACCCAGCTGGCCGGACGGGGTAGCGAGCCTACGGCCTTTTTGTCCGGGGGCGAAAAGCGCCGGCTGGCCATTGCCGCCGTGCTGGCTGCCGAGCCCGAACTGATCATCCTGGACGAGCCCTTCAACGATCTGGACTGGCCGGGGGTCCAGGCCCTGCTGGGCATCCTGCTGGATCTGCGCCAGCGCGGCATCGCCCTGCTGGTGGTCACCCACGATCTGGACAAGTGCCTGGCCCACGCGGACCGCCTGGTGGTCCTGGAGGCGGGGTCCGTGCGGGCCGACGGTCCGGCGCCCGCCATGTGGGAGCGGCTGCCGGAACTGGGCCTGCGCCGTCCCGGGCCGGCCTGCGGCACCCTGCAGGGCATGACGTGGCTGACATGACCGCGGGGAGATCCGGGCTGTTCCGGTTCGCCGCGGTGCCCACCTGGCCCCGGCGCTTCGGCTGGCGGCTGCTCACCTACCTGGCCTTCAGCCTAGCTGCGTGGCTGTTCCCCCCCTGGGGGGCCCTGATCACCCTGGGGCTGGTGCTGGGGCTGGGACGGGCCATCCGCTGGGGCGCCTGGTTCAAGGCGCTGGGCTGGCTGTGGGCCTTCGTGCTGGCCCCCCTGGGGGTGGGGCTGCTGTGGGGACAACCGGGCGGCGCGACCCTGGTCCCCGCCGCCTGCCGCTGCCTCACCTTCCTGGTCCTGCTGGCGGCCTCCCAGTGGCTGAGCGCCACCTCCACGGTATTCGAGATCCGTGCGGCCCTGGACGGCCTGTTCAGGGTGTTCGGCCGGCGCGTGGCCGGGGCCTTGAGCCTGGCCGGAGCCCTGGCCATCTGTTTCATCCCCTGGGTGGTGGAGCAGCTGGAGGCCGTACGCCAGGCAGGCGAGCTGCGAGGCGTTCCGGCCCGACGGCCGCTGCTGGCCCTGCGGGCGCTCACCGTTCCGGTGTTCGTGCGCATGATCGAGAAGGCCCGGCACACCGCCGAAGCGCTGGAACTGCGCGGCCGCTAGCAGCCTGACCACGGCTTCGTACGGGTCCCAGACTTGCGCCAGGGTCGTCCCGGTCGGTTGCTGTCGCAACCGCCGTGACGGAATCTCGTTTTGAAACCCACGGCCGTGCCCCAAAACCTTGAAAAGCAGGTAATGGAGGCTTCAGGAGAGACAGAATCGGCTTATTGGCTGGCTTTCCGCTCCGGCCGTTCGCGCAGCGAACTGTTCCGGAGCGAACGGGGCGAAGGTCTGGGACACGTACGCTTACCTAGGCGCTGCCCATGAGCAGGCTGTCCAGCTGCGGGTCCATGGCGCCGGAGGGCACCGGGCTGAGGGCGTCGGCCATGGAATGGCCGCCGGCGGCGCCGGTGGGGGCGGGGGCTCCGGGCTTGGAGGAGGCGGTGGTGGCCTGGTCCGCCTGGCTTTCGGAGCTGCCCGAGTTCTGGCGGTGGTGCCGGTGCGCCTCGGTGGTCTCCTGGGCGCCCTGGACATCCGTGGACAGGGACTGGTGGGCCTGCTGGGCGGCGGCCAGGTTGCCGGCGGCCATGGCCTGACTGTGGGCGTCCGCCACCGCCGGCACCGCCGAGGCGCCGCTGGCGGCGGCGCCAGCGGCGACGGGGCTGGCGGTCTGCGCGGCCTGGGCGGCCGTATCTGCCGGGGCCGGCGTGGCCATCATCTGGGCCAGCATGCTGGCGAAGGAATTATTTGCCGACTCCGTGGCGTCCGCGGCGTCGGATGGATTCTGCAGCGCGCTCATCTGCTGGGTGGGCGAGAAAGAATCCAGAGCGGATATGTTCGACATGGGCTACCTCCTTGGCCAGTTGAAGCAATCGCCATACCGATCCGGAAAAGGGGCCCCGGACGCCCGGCCCGGGAAAGTGCAAGCGGACGGAATTGTCCGTTTACAAGTGGTGAATATTGTCCTACTGTTCAAGTATGAGTACGCCGGTCCGGTCGGATGCCATCAAACGTCGCGCGCTGCTGCTGGAAGCAGCGGCCGAGGTGTTTGCCGAGCAGGGCTACGGCGCTCCCCTGGACGCCATCGCCGCCCGGGCCGGGGTGGGGCAGGGCACCCTGTACCGCAACTTCGCCGACCGGAACGCGCTGATGCTGGCCCTGGCGACCCGGGGTCTGGACCAGCTGGAGGCCGATCTGCAGGACGCGGCGCCCGCCGATCACACCCTGGCCATGCTTGAGGCCATGGCCGAGCACTCGGTGGTGAATCCGGGCGCCTGCGAGTACTGGACGCAGCTGCCACCGGATTCCCCGGAGCTGCTGGCGGCGGAGGCGCACTTCAAGGCGCTGGCAGGCCGCGGGCTGCCCGCCGCCATCGCCGCCGGCAGGGTGCGGCCGGATCTGACGGCCGAGGATATCCACATCATGGCGGTCATGTTCGGGGCCATCCGCATCGGCCAGAACGAGGCCGAGCGGCGCGCGGTGAAGCAGCGGGTGCTGAGCCTGCTGATGCAAGGTCTCGTCCCCTAGGTGCCAGCCCCGGCTGGCGGTCAAGGCCGGACTCCGGCCTGAATGGAAAGGATTTATGAAAATACTTACGACGGCATCCCCGCTCCCCGCGTCGCCCTTCCGGCCGAGGCTCGGCCCGGGCCTGGCTGGCGTGCTGCTCCTGTCCCTGGCCGGATGCGCGGTGGGCCCCACGTTCCAGACGCCCAAGCCGCCCAGCACCGGCCAGTACGGCAGCGCCCCGTTGCCGGCCGGGACCGCCGCCATTCCCACCGCCATGGGTGAAGCCCAAAGCTTCCAGCAGGGCGCCCCGGTGCCCGAGCGCTGGTGGCAAAGCTTCGGCAGTCCGGAGCTGGACGAGCGGGTGGCCCAGGCGCTGCAGCACAACCCCAGCCTGGCTTCGGCCCAGGCAGCCCTGCGGCGCGCCCAGGAGACCCTCCGGGCGGCCAATGGCGGCCGGATGCCCAGCTTCGATCTGCGGGCCGGGGCCACCCGGGAGAACACCAGCGCCGACGGCGTCATCACTTCCCCGTACACCCTGTACAACGCTTCGGTGAACGTGTCCTACACCCTGGACCTGTTCGGCGGGGTGCGGCGCGGGATCGAGTACCAGCAGGCCCTGGCCGACCAGCAGCGCTGGCTGCTGCAGGGCGCCAGCCTGAGCCTGGCGGCCAACGTGACCACGGCCAGCATCCAGGAGGCCGGACTGCGGGCCCAGCTGCAGGCTGCCGAGGCGGTGGTGACCCTGCTCCAGGAGCAGCTGGAGCTCACCCGCCAGCAGATCCAGCTGGGCGCCAAAAGCGAAACCGATCTGCTGGCGGCCCAGGCCAACCTGGCCGCCGCCCGGGCCGGGCTGCCCGGGCTGCGCCAGCAGCTGGCGGCGGTGCGCAACCAGCTCTACGCCTACCTGGGCCGGTTCCCCTCCGAAGGCGGGCTGGGCCAGCTGACCCTGGACGGCCTGACCCTGCCCAAGGATCTGCCGGTGAGCCTGCCGTCCACCCTGGTCCGCCAGCGTCCTGACGTGCTGGCCGCCGAGGAGATGGTCCACGCGGCCACCGCCCAGGTGGGCCTGGCCACCGCCAACCTGCTGCCCAGTCTGACCCTGGGCGGGGCCTACGGGCCGCAGACGACCCAGTCCCGGAACCTGATGCAGAACAACGTCATGGCCTGGAACCTGGGCCTGAACGTGCTGCAGCCACTGTTCCACGGCGGCAGCCTGCGGGCTCAGAAGCGGGCCGCCGCCGCCGGTCTGGACCAGACCGTGGCGGACTACCGCACCACGGTGCTGACCGCCTTCACCAACGTGGCCGATGCCCTGGACGCCCTGCAGTTCGACGCCGAGATCCTGCAGGCCCGGACCGAGGCCGAACGGGCTGCCGCCAGCTCCCTGGCCCTGGTCCAGTCCCAGTACCACCTGGGCGCCGCCAGCTACCTGCAGATGCTCGACGCCACCCGCCTGTGGCAGACGGCCCGCAGCGGCCTGATCCAGGCCCAGTCCACCCGCCTCGCCGACACCGCCGCCCTCTACGCCGCCCTGGGGGGCGGCTGGAATTCCCAAGCCAACTGACGCCCGCCCAGGAGATCGATTCATGGTTAACGCACAACACCCGGACGCTTCCGTCCCAGCCGCCCGCACCGGCCGGCGCATGCTCTTCATGCTGCTGGCGGTGGGCCTGTTCCTGGGCCTGATCGTGGCCTTCAATCTGTTCAAGGGCGTGATGATCCAGCGCGCCCTCACCGGCAAGGGCGAGCCCGTCCAGACCGTGTCGGTGGTGCCGGCGCGCATGGAGGACTGGCAGCCGTCCCTGGATGCCGTGGGCACCGTGCGCGCCGTGCGCGGCGCCGACCTGGCCTTCGAAGTGTCCGGCGTGGTGGCCCAGGTGCCGGCCAAGGCCGGCAGCCAGGTGCAGGCCGGCCAGCCGCTGGCCATCCTGGATGACAGCACCGATCTGGCCCAGCTGCGCCAGCTGCAGGCGGTGGCCGATCTGGCCGAGGTGACCTACCAGCGCACCAAGTCGCAGCTGGCCGCCCACACGGTCAGCCAGGCTGACCTGGACAACGCCGAGGGCGATCTCAAGGCCAAGCGCGCCGGGGTCCAGGCTCAGGCCGCCCTGGTGGCCAAGAAGCACCTGGTGGCGCCGTTCGCGGGCCAGGTGGGGATCGTCGCCACCAGCCCGGGCTCCTACCTCAATCCCGGCTCCGTGGTGGTGACCCTGCAGCAGCTGGACAACGTCTACGTGGACTTCTACCTGCCCCAGAAGGACGCCGCCCAGCTGCGCCAGGGCCAGGTGGTGAACCTGGCCGTGGACGCCTTCCCGGGCCGCGGCTTCAAGGGCAAGGTCACCGCGGTGAACCCGCGGGTGGACAGCAGCACCCGGAACATCCAGGTGGAGGCCACCTTCAGCAACCCCGGCCACAGCCTGCTGCCCGGCATGTTCACCCGGGTGAGCATGGACGTGGGCGCCAGGCAGCCCTTCCTGACCCTGCCGCAGACTGCCATCACCTACAACCCGTACGGCGCCCTGGTGTTCCTGGCCAAGGCCGGCACCGACGGCAAGGGCCAGCCGGCCCTTGCCGCCCAGCAGGTGTTCGTCACCACCGGCGCCACCCGTGGCGACCAGGTGGCGGTGCTCAAGGGCCTGGAGGCCGGCGCCCAGGTGGTGAGCAGCGGCGGGCTGAAGCTGCGCAACGGCACGCCCCTGCTGATCGACAACCGGGTCCAGCCCACCAACGACGCGAATCCCGCGCCCCAAGAACAGTAAGGACGGTCCATGAAATTCACCGATCTGTTCATCCGCAAGCCGGTCCTGGCGATGGTGGTCAGCCTGCTGATCCTGGTGCTGGGACTGCGTTCGGCCTTCAGTCTGGCCGTAGGCCAGTACCCCAAGACCGAGAACGCGGTGGTGACCATCACCACCGCCTACTACGGGGCCGACGCCGCCACCGTGGCCGGGTTCATCACCCAGCCCCTGGAGTCCTCGGTGGCCCAGGCCCAGGGCATCGACTACATGGCTTCCAGCAGCGTCAACGGGGTCTCCACCATCACCGCGACCCTGCGCCTGAACTACAGTGGCAACAAGGCGCTCACCGAGATCACCACCCAGGTGAACGCGGTGCGCAACCAGCTGCCGCCGGACGCGCAGCAGCCCGTCATCACGGTCCAGACCGGCGACACCACGGACGCCATGTACCTGGGCTTCTACAGCGACCAGCTGCCCACCAACAACATCACCGACTACCTGCTCCGGGTGGTCAAGCCCCGGCTGGACTCGGTGGAGGGGGTGCAGACCGCCGAGATCATCGGCGCCCGCAACTTCGCCATGCGGGTGTGGATGGATCCGGTGCGCATGGCCGGCCGCGGCGTCACCGCGGCGGACGTGCAGCGGGCCCTGGTGGCCAACAACTACATCTCCGCCGTGGGCAGCACCAAGGGCCAGATGGTCAGCGTGGATCTGACCGCCAAGACCGATCTGCACAGCGTGGAAGAATTCAAGCAGCTGGCCGTGCGCAAGGATGCCGGCGGCATCGTCCGGCTCGACGACGTGGCCAACGTGGTGCTGGGCGCCGACGACTACTCGGTGGACGTGGCGTTCAACGGCAAGAAGTCGGTGTTCATCGGCATCAAGGTGGCCCCGGAAGCCAACATCCTGGACGTGGCCAAACGGGTCAAGCAGGTCTTCCCGGACATCCAGAGCCAGATGCCCACCGGCATCAGCGGCCTGGTGGTCTATGACGGCACCAACTACGTGACCACCTCCATCCACGAGGTGATCCTCACCCTGCTGGAGGCGCTGGCCATCGTCACGGTGGTGATCTTCCTGTTCCTGGGTTCGCTGCGGGCCGTGGCGGTGCCGGTCATCGCCATGCCGCTGTCCCTGGTCGGCACCTTCATCGTCATGCTGGCGCTGCACTACTCCATCAACCTGCTGACCCTGCTGGCCATCGTGCTGGCCATCGGGCTGGTGGTGGATGACGCCATCATCGTGGTGGAAAACGCCGACCGGCACATGAAGGAGGGCAAATCGCCCCTGGAGGCGGCCCTCCTGGCCGCCCGGGAGCTGGCCGGCCCGATCATCGCCATGACCGTGGTGCTGGTGGCGGTGTACGTGCCCATCGGCTTCCAGGGCGGGCTCACCGGCAGCCTGTTCACCGAATTCGCCTTCACCCTGGCGGGGGCGGTGGTCATGTCCGGCATCGTGGCCCTGACCCTGTCGCCCATGATGTGCTCGCGGTTCTTCAAGCCCGAGCAGGACGGGGGCCGGTTCGTGCGGTTCATCGACGGTCAGTTCGAGATGCTGCTGCACGCCTACCGGCGACTGCTGGCCGGCAGCCTCGCCACCTACAAGGTGACCGTGGTGATGGGCCTGCTGCTGCTGGGCGGCACCGGCTACCTGTTCATGACCTCCCAGTCGGAGCTGGCGCCCCAGGAGGACCAGGGTTTCATGCTCAGCCAGGTGTCCGGGCCGCCCAACGCCACCCCCCAGCAGATGCAGAACTATGCCAGGCAGGGGTTCGAGATGTTCAAGCGGCTGCCGGAGTACGACAACCTGTTCCAGATGACCGGGGTGCCCACCCCGAACCAGGGCATCGCCGGCATGATCCTCAAACCCTGGGACCAGCGCAAGCGCTCCACCACCCAGGTCCAGGGCGTGGTCCAGGCCGAGTGGGACAAGATGGCCGGACCGCGGGTGGCCTCGTTCCAGCCGCCCTCCCTGCCCGGCGCCCAGGGCCTGCCCCTGCAGTTCGTCATCAAGACCACCGAGTCCTTCACCCGGCTGGACGAGGTGACCCGGGCGGTGCTGGCCAAGGCCCGCCAGAGCGGGATGTTCTTCTTCGTGGACAGTGACCTGAAGCTGGACAAGCCGCAGACCTCGGTGGTCCCCGACCGGGACATGATCACCGATCTGGGGCTCACCCAGGGCGATCTGGGCGGCTCCCTGGGCGCGGCCCTGGGCGGCGGCTACACCAACTACTTCGCCCTGGACGGCCGCTCCTACAAGGTGATCCCGCAGGTGCTGCAGCCGAATCGGCTCAACCCGGACCAGGTGCTGGACTACTACGTGCGCACCCCGGCCAGCGGCGTGGTGCCGGCCTCGACCATGGCCTCGCTCAAGCAGCAGGTGGTGCCGGAGTCCATCAACCACTTCCAGCAGCTGAACGCGGCCACCATCTCCGGGGTGTTCTCGCCCTCCGTGTCCCAGGAGCAGGTGCTGGCCTTCATGCGCAAGTCCCTGCTGGAGGTGGCCCCGGTGGGCTACCAGATCGACCACTCCGGGGTGTCCCGGCAGTTCGTGCAGGAGTCCGGGGGCTTCCTGGTGACCATGCTGTTTGCCATCATCATCGTGTTCCTGGCCCTGGCGGCGCAGTTCAACAGCTTCCGGGACCCGGTCATCATCCTGGTGTCGGTGCCCATGGCCCTGTTCGGGGCGCTGATCTTCATCAACCTGGGGGTGGCTTCCATCAACATCTACACCCAGGTGGGACTGGTGACGCTGATGGGGCTGGTGAGCAAGCACGGCATCCTGATCGTGGAGTTCGCCAACGAGCTGCAGCGGGAGGGCAAGACCCGCCTGGAGGCCATCATGGAGGCCACCTCGATCCGGTTGCGGCCCATCCTCATGACCACTGCCGCCATGGTGCTGGGTGTGTTCCCGCTGGTGATCGCCTCCGGGGCCGGCGCCGCCGGGCGGCAGGCCATGGGCGTGGTGATCTTCACCGGCCTGTCCATCGGCACCCTGTTCACCCTGTTCGTGGTGCCGGCCTTCTACCTGCTGCTGGGGTCCGACCCGGTCCCGGCCGTGGCCGAGGACTGAGCCTCCAGGCCGTTCCCCCATTCGCGGCAGACGGGGTGCCCGGGCTTTGCCCGGGCACCCCGTGAGGGTTCAAGGTCCATAGATATCCAAGGGCGCATGCGACCTTGGATGGGGAACATCGCGAGCGTAGCGAGCAGGCAGTTCCCCCTTTTCAAGCTGCCGTCCGGGCGGAAGTCGCTTGAGCTTGGTTTTGCATGGGAGGACAATGGAACCCGGACGCGTTCCCCGCGTGGCGGGCCGGCCCAAGGTCTTTGCCCGCCGCCAGGGCACCCCGTTTGTTTCCGCCCAGCCTCCTGAAGGAGTACCCCCGACCGTGCCTGCGCTTCGCTGCTTTTCTGGTAGAACTCGGCATTCTTCTTGGCTTCTGGGATGGCTGCTGTCCCTGGGTCTGGCGGCCCAGGCGGCCCAGGATCCCATCGCCAGCTTCCCCCCCATGCCCGCCGGCGTCACCCCCATCACCGTGCTGGACCGCCAGGGCCGCTATGTGGGCCGGATCCTGCCGCAGAAGCGCTACTGGGTGCCCCTGGAGCGGATCCCCACCTTCCTGCAGAAGGCCCTGGTGGCGGTAGAGGACGCGCGCTTCTACGACCACGGCGCCATCGATCTGCGCGGCATCGCCCGGGCCCTGGTCAAGGACGCGATCAAGGGCCGGGTGGTGGAGGGCGGCTCCACCATCACCCAGCAGCTGATCAAGAACCGCTACCTGAGCGCCGAGGTGTCCCTGGACCGCAAGGTCAAGGAGGCGCGCATGGCCATGGACTTCGAGAAGCAGTACAGCAAGCAGCAGATCCTGGAGATGTACTTCAACGAGATCTACTACGGGAACGGGGTGACGGGCCTGGTCCAGGCCTCCATGTTCTACTTCAACAAGCCGCCCGAGGCCCTGACTCCGGGCGAATGCGCCATGCTGGCCGGCGTGCCCAAGAATCCCGGCCGATACAACCCGCTGGGCAAGCCCGCCGACGTGGCCGGCCGGCGGGACGTGGTGCTGCAGCGCATGGTGGAGCTGCACGTGATCACCCCGGCCCAGCGCCAGGAGATCTGGGCCCAGCACGCCGCCGTCCAGGGGCCCACCCGGGCGCCGCACTACCTGGCCCGGATCCGGGCCCAGCTGGAGGCGCGCTACGGTCCGGACGTGGTCGAGCAGGGCGGGCTGGAGGTGACCTCGGCCATGGACCTGAACCTGCAGAAACAGGCCGAGCAGGTGCTGGGCAGCGGGGTGAAGCAGATCAACCCCGGCCTGCAGGGCGCGCTGGTGTGCCTGGACCCCGCCACCGGTGACGTGCTGGCGGCGGTGGGCGGGGCGGATGCCACCGCCACCGGCAGCAACCGGGCCTTCTCCTCCCGGCGCCAGCCGGGCTCGGCCATCAAGCCGCTGATCTACGCCTCGGCCCTGGAGCAGGGCATCACCGCCGCCAGTGTCTGGAGCGATACCCCGGTGGCCTATGACCGGGGCGGGGGCGCCGTGTGGAAGCCGCAGAACTACGGCCACGAGCATTTCGGCTCCCTGTCCCTGCACCAGGCCCTGGCCCATTCCGACAACGTCATCACGGTCAAGCTGCTGGAACGGGTCGGGGTGCCCGCCTTCGTGGGCTTCGCCGCGCGCATGGGCCTGGACCTGAAGCCGCAGAACGGCCTGTCCCTGGCCCTGGGCACCGACGACGTGACCCTCAACGATCTGGTCCAGGCCTACACCCCGCTGGCCAACGGCGGCAACCTGGCCCAGGCCCGGACCATCCTGCGCATCTACGACCGGCGCCGGGGCACCTGGACCGAGAACGGTCCGGCCGTGGCGCCGGTGCTGAGTCCGGGCGCCGCCTACATCACCACCCGGATGATGGGCGATGTCATGACATACGGCACCGCCAAGAACCTGCGCAAGTTCGCCGCAGAGCGGCCCTCCGCCGGCAAGACCGGCACCACCGATTCGGAGGTGGACGCCTGGTTCGTGGGCTACACCCCGCAGCTCATCACCGGGGTGTGGGTGGGCTACGACCGGCCCCGGCCGGGCCACGGCTTCACCGGGGGCACCATCGCCGCGCCCATCTGGGAGCGCTTCATGCGCCGGGCCCTGGCCGGCAAGCCGGCCGTGGCGTTCCCCCAGCCGGATTCGGTGCTATCCGTGGCCGTGGATCCCGCCACCGGGCTGGCCGCAGCTCCGGGGGCCACCCCGGCGGTCTACGAGTACTTCCTGGCCGGCACCGAACCCGGCGCCGCCAAGCCCGAGGCCGAGCCGGGCGCCCCTGCGTCCGTGCCTGCAGTCGCCGGCTCGGTGCCAGAACCGGCCACCGCCGGGCCGCTGCCCGCGCCGGAGCCGGTGGACTAGCTTAACGGACCGTCACGGTCGCGAACGCGGGCGGCATGGCGCCGACGGCGCATTGCACCCGGTAGACGCCGGGCATGGCTGGAGCCGTGTATTCGCCCCACTCGCTGATCTTGATGCCGAGACTCCAGGTGGGATGCCGGGGCCCCCCTTCCCAGGCGGGTATGGGTCTGGCCTCAGGAACAATCCGTCACGCATTGCGAGGCGGTGGTCAAGCTGTGCGCGCTCCGGAACGGGAAGGTGCTTTGCCCCCCGGCCACGTCGTCCAGCTGCGCATCCGCCAGGGGCTGCGCCGGGTCCGAGGGCTCGGGCAGGCCCAGGATCAGTTCCAGCCCCGCCCCGGTCCGGAAGCTGAAGGGCAGGGCGTCGGCCGGGATTGGGCCGGCAGCCTCCCGATAGGCGGCGGCCGGGTCTTCCAGGCAGCGGGCCCGGAAGCAGGGGTCGGCCATGGCGCGGGTGAGGACCTGGCGCAGGCCCTCGGAAAAGTCCGGCTGGTCCGGAAACAGCATGGGCGCTCCTTGGGAAACAATATATAATTAATATATTCTTCCGCAAGGGACCCAGGGCCCGACCCGGCTCAGGCGCCCACGGCCGCCGGGGCCGCTTCGCGCGCGGCCATGGGCAGGTAGTCCCGGGTGGGGGAGCCGATGTAGATCTGCCGGGGCCGGGAGATCTTCTGCTCCTGGTCGGCCACCAGCTCCATCCACTGCGCCACCCAGCCGCAGGTGCGCGGCACGGCGAACATCACGGTGAACATGGAGGCGGGCAGGTTCATGGCCCGGTAGATGAGTCCGGAATAGAAGTCCACGTTGGGGTAGAGCTTGCGCGAGATGAAGTACTCGTCCTGGAGGGCGATGCGCTCCAGTTCCAGGGCCACGTCCAGCAGCGGGTTGCGCGGCGTCACCTGGAACACCTCGTCGGCGGTGCGCTTGATGATCCGGCAGCGGGGGTCGTAGTTCTTGTAGACCCGGTGGCCGAAGCCCATCAGCCGCTCTTCGCCGGCCTTGACCCGGCGGAGGAAGCCCGGCACGTTGGCCGGGCTGCCGATCTGCTCCAGCATCCGCAGCACCGCCTCGTTGGCGGCGCCGTGCAGGGGGCCGTACAGGGCCGCGGCGGCGCCGGCCAGGGCCGAGTAGGGGTCCGCCTGGGAGGAGCCGATCACCCGCATGGCGTTGGTGCCGCAGTTCTGCTCGTGGTCCGCGTGCAGGATGAACAGGACGTTCAGGGCCCGCTCCAGGACCGGGTCCGGCTGGTACTGCACCTCGGTCATGCGGAACATCATCTTCAGGAAGTTGCCGATGAAGCTCAGCCCGTCGTCCGGGTAGTTGCAGGGCCAGCCCTGGTTGTGCCGGTAGGTGAAGGCGGCGATGGTGGCGGCCTTGGCCATCATCCGCTGCACCTGCAGCAGCCGGTTGGCCGGGTCGGCGATCTGCCGGGCGTCCGGATACAGGGTGGACAGGGAGGCGGTGGCGCTGATGAACACGCTCATGGGGTGGGCGTTGTAGCGGAAGGCCTCGATCAGGTGCTGGATGTTGGTGTGCAGCATGCTGTGGTGGCCCACCTCCAGCTCCCACTGGGCCATCTGCGCGGCGGTGGGCAGCTCGCCGAAGATGATCAGGTAGGCGGTCTCCAGGTAGCTGCTGTGGGCCGCCAGCTGCTCGATGGGAATGCCCCGGTAGCGCAGGATGCCCTGGTCGCCGTCGATGTAGGTGATGGCGCTCTTGGTGGCGGCGGTGTTGGTCAGGCCCGGATCGTAGGTCATCAGCCCGAAATCCTCGGCGCCGGTCCTGATCTGGCGCAGGTCCATGGCCTTGATCGTGCCCTGGGCGATGGGGATCTCGTAGGTGGCACCGGTGCGGTTGTCGGTGACGGTGAGGGTATCTCTGGACATGACCTGACCCCAAAGGAGGGACCGCCCGACAGCCGAAGGCCAGGTGACGGGAGGGCGCTATGGCTCCGGGCAGACTGCGCCATCTGGTGTGGATGAAACGCGATCCGGAGTATTGCCTTCATCATGACAGGCCTTCGGGCACGGTCAAGGCCGGGAGCGCCCCCTTTTAATCTCCACGGACGGTGTTTAAGCCGATGCACGGGCCCATGGCTGCTTGCGCGGGCTTCACTGGGCTCCTGGTCGTGGGAAGCATCGCCAACAGCCTCATGGTCGGCCAAGCCAAGCCGTTGGGGGTGCATCTGGGCTGGCGCGAGCACGCTCCGGTGTCTGCCTATCTGCCTGTTACACCCCGACCTGGGCCCCTATCAGCATGACTGGCAGGTGTCGTAAGTGCATTTCGCCGACAGGATGCTCCCAAAGGTTTCGACGCCGCCGGCCACCTTGTCCAGCTGCTCATCCGTCATGGCTGGCGCCGGGTCCAGGGGCTCGGGCAGGCCCAGGATCAGCTCCGGTCCGGCCCCGGTCCGGAAACGGAAGGGGAGGGCACCCTCAGGGATCGGGCCGGCGGCATCCCGGTAGGCGGCGGCCGGGTCCTTCAGGCAAAGCGCCCGGAAGGTGGGGTCGGTCGCGGCCCGGGTGAGGACCCGGCGCAGGCCCTCGGAAAAAGCGGGTTGTTCGGGGAACAGCATGGAACCCTCCTCACCGAACAAGATGGTATAAATTAAAAATAACACAAGTCCCTGTTTCGCCCCCTCAGTCGATCCGGCAGGTCACATCGCCCTGGGCCCAGGCCTGGCAACCCAGGCGCTGGCCGGGCCGGGCCTTGAGGGTGCTCAGGATGGCGGCTTCGGTAGGGCCCACGGGGGAAAGGTGCTCGGCGCCTGCCTCCACGGTGACCAGGCAGGTGCCGCAGCGGGCGTGGCCCCCGCAGCGGTGGGTGAGGGCCAGCTCGCCCCGGGCGGCCGCCGCCAGGAGCGAGGCTTCCCGCTCCAGGGAGATTTCACCGATCTGCTTGCCCTTGAACACGACTTTGAACATGGATGCTCGCACCAGAAAAGGATGGGCTGGCCGGACTGGCCCCCATGCCAGTCTAGGCGCTGCCGGCGGTCCTGACCACCCGGGTCGGCTATGCCAGTGCCAGGGAACCATCCAGGGTCCGATTCGAGGCTGGCGAGGATTCAAGCCCGCTGGGCTTCATTCCCATAGCAGTAGAGAGGGCAGCCGACCACCGCTGGCCAGGCGGAGCCCCTGATAGGCGCATCCGGTGGCACCCTGCATGAGCGGGGCGGTCTGGAATTCACCCAGTCCGAAGGGCGCCGGCTGCCGGTCCAGGGTGGTGGCGGCCAGATGCATCGCCTCCGCAGCCCATTCCGGGCGTTCCAGGCGCTGACCGGCGGTGAACAGCAGATCCGCCCGGCCTGCGGTGCCGCAGCACAGGTACGGCAGGGGGGCCGGACCGCACCGGCGCACGTCGGCCACGGCCGCCGCCACCTGGGCGGCCGCACCGGCCAGGCACCCCAGCGCCCCGGTCCAGGCCAGGCCGATGCCGGCGGCGCCATGGCACCAGGCGCACCAGGGGTCCGGCGGCTTACCCTCCGCGGTCGGTGCCGGGGTGGGCCACTGGTCCGCCCACCGGCCACGGGTCGGGTCGAACAGGGCCTGCTCCAGGGCGTAGGCGGACTCGGCCGCCTGCCGGTAGCGCTCGGCGCCCGTGGCCAGGAACAGCCGCAGCAGCGCGTAGCCCATGCCCGCGGCGCCGTGGGCGAAGCCGCCGGCCAGGATGGCGGTCCCGGGCCGGAGCCAGGCCCGGGCCGCACCGGGACCGGGCCGCTGCTGGGCCAGCAGCTGGTCGCCGCAGGCCATGGCCAGGTCCAGCCAGCGGTCCTCGGGGCTGGCCCGGTGCAGGGCCAGCAGGCCCAGGCAGGCGCCGGCGCTGCCCCCCAGCACATCCAGCACCAGGTCATCCTGGATCCGCGCCCGGGTTAGGCTGAGCGCGGCGCTGGCGGCCGCTTCCAGAGCCTCGGGAAGTTCCAGCCAGCCCGCGCAGCGGGTGAGGGCGTAGACCAGGGCGCCGCCCTCGCCCAGGCTCAACTCGGCATGCCGGGCCGTCCCTTCGGCCCCAGGGCGCAGGGGCTGCAGGGCGGCCAGGGCCAGATCCCGGTAGCCAGCGCCGCCGGGGGTGGCATCCAGGGCGGCCAGGAACAGGGCCACGCCCGCCTGGCCCTGGTACAGCCCCCGATCCAGGGGGGCCAGGATCCCGACCCGCGGGGTGCCCAGGAACCGGAGCCCTATCCAGGTGGCGCCGGGTGACCGGCGGGAGGTGATGGCCATGAGCCGCAGCCGTTCGGCCACGGCCAGGGCGGCCGGCAGGAACCGGCCGGGCTCCGGGGCGCCGGCCGGGTCCCGGGTCCCGGCCCCGGGCGCATCCATGGGCCCATGCAGGGATTCAACCAGGGGTTCAGCCATGGGAGCAGTATCGGGCGTGGCCTCGGGCAGACCATCCGCGGTGAGACTGCCGCGGATATAGATCAGCTGCCTTGCCAGGTCGCGCTCGTCCAGGTCCGCCAGACGCTGGAGCAGGATCTCGAAGCCCGACCGGGCCAGCGCATCGGGCAGCAGGGGCGCCTCCTCCCCGCCCCAGTGGCGGCGGTCGCTGATGCAGGAGAAGTACGGCACGTCCCGCCGGTGCAGGGCCCGCACTTCCTCCTGGTGGAGCGGCCACAGGGGATGGGCCTCGCCCAGGGGCCGGAAGCAGCGGGCCAGGCCCTGGATGGGGTGGCTGGCCGCGTCGGCCGGATCGGACGCTTCGGCCGCCCGGAGGCCGGCGGGCAGGGCCAGCTTGTGCAGCAGGTTCACGTAGGCCTGGGTGAACCGGAACAGCAGCCGGCCTGGCTGCCCTTTCAGGGCCTGCAGGGGCCCATCCGGCGCGCCCAGGACCTCCCGGTGCCGGATCAGGAAGTGGTACATCCAGGTGAAGCCGCGCGCCAGCGCTTCCGGGTGGTTCCGGACCCGGACCGGGCGGCCGTCCAGGAACACCTGGCTGGGGGCGGGGGACACTGCCACCTCGACCCAGGTCCGGTGCAGGCCGTCGGCGGCAGGATGGGCCCAGGCCAGGCGCCTCGCCTGGCCCTGCAATCCCTGTCCCAGGCCGCTCGCGTCCACGGGCGTGCCGGCTGCGGACAACTCCCAGCGGGGCAGCAGCAGGGTGCCCAGGACCAGGTCCTCCAGGCCCGGTGAGGCGGTCACCAGCAGGCCCCGGCCCGGAGCCTGGGCGAGCAGGGCGAAGAGCTCCGGATCCAGTTCCGGCTGCAGCAGGGTTTCCAGATCGATGAGCACCGGGTGCTCGCCGGAGCAGATGAGGTTCTCCTGGTGCAGGTCGGTGCCGTTGAGCAGGTAGGCCAGGCACAGCAGTTGTCCGGCCCGCTCATAGTACCGCCCCACGGCCCCGGCGTCCGGGCAGGGCCGGTGCGGCACCGGCGCCATCCACCCGTAGCCTGGCCGTTGCAGGCAGCGGGTCTGCTGCAGGGGGGTGGGATTGCCGCGGGCGTTGATCCAGCCCAGCAGGGCGTTGAAGCCGGAGAACAGGCCCAGGTCCTTGGGGTGGTAGTAGAAGCTGGCGCCGCTGGCGGTGCTGAAGCGGACCACGCTGCGGCCGCCCCGGTGCGGATCCGACAGGCCCAGCTCCAGGTCCACGATGGGCCCCGGATCCCGGCCCAGGCCCAGGGCCTGGGCCAGCAGCGGGCGATCGGTCCGGTAGCGGTGCAGGTATTCGGCGGTGGCCGCGCTGCGGGCTTCGAGCAGGCGGGCACAGGTGGGTCCCAGTTCCGGGTAGTCCGCCATCCAGCCCTGGAAGCCATCGTCCAGGCATTCGGCCACGAAGCGCCGGTACTGGACGGTGCAGTCCGGGGTCGGGCTGGGCAGGGCCAGGGCCCGGTGCACGGTGAAGCGCAGTTCCAGGGTGGGCAGGCACAGCTCGACCAGGGCCGCCAGGAAGTCCCGGCGCACCGCGTCCCGGGCGGCGGGGCCGAGCAGGGCCCGGGCGCCGGGGCAGCGCCGGTCCACCTCCGCCTCGAACACCGCCAGGAACGGCCGCAGCAGCTCCGCGAACGGCCATGGACCGTCCAGGGGGGGCGGGAGCGCGCCGCCCGGGCCCGGACCGAGCCGGGCCCGGGCCCGGACCCGGTCCATGAGATCGCTGGGAGGTGGAGCGGATTCATGCATATTTAATAAATATGCGAATGTCATGAGTTGTCAATCTCGTCGTCGGCGGACCGGGGCCTTTGCGCAATCTTAACGTCCGGGCTCCGGACGTTGACGTGGCCTTAATCCGCGCCCCCGTAGCCTGGATAGGACGAAACAAGGAGGGTGGAATGACTGGTTTCCAGATCCTGGCCGCGGTGCTGGCCCTTGGGTTGCTGGGCTACCTCTGTCTGGCCCTGCTCGCCCCGGAGCGCTTCCAATGACCCCCAACAGCCTGCTTCAGTTCGCCCTCCTGCTGGGCATCCTCCTGCTCCTGGCCCGGCCCCTGGGCGAGTACATGGGCCGGGTGTTGCAGATCGAGCCCACCTTCCTGGATCCCGTGTTGCGGCCGGTGGAGCGCGGCATCTACCGGGTGGCCGGCATCGCCATCGACGACCGCCAGAACTGGAAGGCCTACGCCTGGGCGGTGTTGCTGTTCAGCCTCCTGAGCGTGGCCTTCCTGATCCTGCTCCAGCGGGTCCAGGGCTTCCTGCCGGGCAATCCCCAGCATCTGGGGGCGGTGCCCTGGGCGATCGCCCTGAACACCTCGGTGAGCTTCATCACCAACACCAACTGGCAGGCCTACGCCGGCGAAACCACCATGAGCCACCTGACCCAGATGCTGGGCCTGGCGGTGCTGAACTTCACCTCGGCGGCCAAGGGCATGGCGGTGCTGGCCGCCCTGGCCCGGGGCCTGCGCCGGCGCAAGGCCACCAGCCTGGGCAGCTTCTGGGTGGACCTCACCCGCATCACCCTCTACATCCTGCTGCCCCTGGCCACGCTGTTCGCGCTGGTGCTGCTGAGCCAGGGCGTGGTCCAGACCCTGGGGCCCGATCCGGTCGCCCACCTGCTGTGGCCCCTGGCCGACGGCAAGGGCAAGGCGGTGCTGGACCAGGTGCTTGCGGTGGGCCCGGTGGCCTCCCAGGAAGCCATCAAGATCCTGGGCACCAACGGCGGCGGCTTCTTCAACGCCAATTCGGCGCATCCCTTCGAGAATCCCACGGCCTTCACCAATTTCCTGCAGGTGCTGGCGATCCTGTTGATTCCCGCCGGGCTCTGCCACAGCTTCGGCCGCATGGTCCGGGACCGCCGCCAGGGCTGGGCCCTGCTGGCCGCCATGACCCTGCTGTTCGTGCTGGCCCTGGGCGGCCTGCACCTGGCGGAACAGCGCGGCAACGCCGGGCTGCGCGGGCTGTCCGTGGCCCAGGCGGTCTCCGCCCGGCCGGGCCTGGAGCAGAGCGGCGGCAACCTGGAGGGCAAGGAGGTGCGGTTCGGCATCACCGGCAGCGCCATGTTCGTCACCGCCGCCACCGGCACCTCCACCGGCGCGGTGGACGCGGTGCCCGACTCGTTCACGCCCCTGGGCGGCATGGTGCCCATCCTGCTCATGGACCTGGGCGAGGTGGTGTTCGGCGGGGTGGGCTCCGGGCTCTACACCATGCTGGTGTTTGCCATCATCGCGGTGTTCATCGCCGGGCTGATGGTGGGCCGCACCCCGGAGTACCTGGGCAAGAAGGTGGAGGCCTTCGAGACCAAGATGGCCTCCCTGGTGATCCTGATTCCCGCGGCCACGGTGCTGGTGGGCACCGCCCTGGCGGTGACCCTGCCGGCGGCCATGGGCAGCCTGTCCAATCCGGGGCCGCACGGCTTCTCCCAGGCCCTGTACGCCTTCAGCAGCGCCGCCAACAACAACGGCAGCGCCTTCGCGGGGCTCAACGCCAACACCCTGTTCTACAACACCGCCACCGGCATCGCCATGCTGCTGGGCCGCTACGGCACCCTGCTCCCGGTGCTGGCCATCGCCGGCTCCATGGCCGGCAAGAAGCGCACCCCGCCCGGGGCCGGCACCCTGCCCACGCACGGCCCGATGTTCGTGGCCCTGCTGGTGTCGGTGGTGCTGATCGTCGGCGCGCTGACCTTCATCCCGGCCCTGGCGCTGGGTCCCATCGTCGAGCATCTGTCCCTGCACTGAGCCTTTCGGAGATCCGGAACATGCGTACATCCATTGGTATCGGCCAGCTGCAGCCTCGCCCCCTGTTCGAACGCGCCATCGTGGGCCGGGCGCTGTGGGCCTCGGTGACCAAGCTGCAGCCGCTGCACCAGCTCAAGAACCCGGTCATGTTCACCGTCTGGGTCGGCAGCGTCCTGACCAGCCTGCTCTACGTGCAGGCGCTGGGCGGGCACGGGGAGGCGCCGGCCGGCTTCATCCTGGCCATCGCCCTCTGGCTATGGTTCACCCTGCTGTTCGCCAACTTCGCCGAGGCCATGGCCGAAGGCCGGGGCAAGGCCCAGGCCGACAGCCTGCGCAAGGCCAAGCGGGATGTGACCGCCCGGCTGCTTCGAGGCGGCAAGTACGGCGGCGCCTGGGAGCCGGTGGGCGCCCCGGAGCTGCGCCAGGGCGACGTGGTGCTGGTGGAAGCCGGCGACACCATTCCCGGGGACGGCGACGTGATCGAGGGCGTGGCTTCGGTGAACGAGGCGGCCATCACCGGCGAATCGGCCCCGGTGATCCGGGAATCGGGCGGGGACCGCTCGGCCGTCACCGGCGGCACCCAGGTGCTCTCCGATTGGCTGGTGGTGCGCATCGCCTCCAACCCGGGGGAGACCTTCCTGGACCGGATGATCGCCATGGTGGAGGGCGCCAAGCGCAAGAAGACCCCCAACGAGATCGCCCTGGACATCCTGCTGGCGGCCCTGACCCTGATCTTCCTGCTGGCCACCGCCACCCTGCTGCCGTACTCCCTGTACAGCGTCAAGGCGGCGGGGCAGGGCAGCCCGGTGACCCTCACCGTGCTGGTGGCCCTGCTGGTCTGCCTGATCCCCACCACCATCGGCGGACTGCTGTCGGCCATCGGCATCGCCGGCATGGACCGCATGGTCCAGGCCAACGTCATCGCCACCTCGGGCCGGGCGGTGGAGGCCGCGGGCGACGTGGACGTGCTGCTGCTGGACAAGACCGGCACCATCACCCTGGGCAACCGCCAGGCGGTGACCTTCACGCCGGCGGACGGGGTGGCGGTGGCCGATCTGGCGAACGCCGCCCAGCTGTCCAGCCTGGCCGACGAGACCCCCGAAGGGCGCAGCATCGTGGTGCTGGCCAAGGAACGCTACGGGCTGCGCGAACGGGAGATCCAGGTGCTGGGCGCGCGGTTCATCCCGTTCTCGGCCACCACCCGCATGAGCGGGGTGACCCTGGAGGGCCTGGAGATCCGCAAGGGCGCGGTGAGCGCCATCGAGCAATGGGTGGAGGAGCAGGGCGGCCAGTTCCCGGACGGGCTCCGGGCCGACGTGGATGGCATCGCCCGGGCGGGCGGGACGCCGCTGGTGGTGGCCGAGCTTCGGCCGGGCACTGGGGCCCGGGCCCTGGGGGTGATCCACCTCAAGGACATCGTCAAGGGCGGCATCCGGGAGCGGTTCGCCGAGCTGCGGGAGATGGGCATCCGCACGGTGATGATCACCGGCGACAACCCGCTCACCGCCGCGGCCATCGCCGCCGAGGCCGGGGTGGACGACTTCCTGGCCCAGGCCACCCCCGAGGCCAAGCTCAAGCTCATCCGCGACTACCAGGCCACTGGACGGCTGGTGGCCATGACCGGGGACGGCACCAACGACGCTCCGGCCCTGGCCCAGGCGGACGTGGCCGTGGCCATGAACACCGGCACCCAGGCTGCCAAGGAGGCCGGAAACATGGTGGACCTGGATTCCAACCCCACCAAGCTCATCGAGATCGTCCGGATCGGCAAGCAGATGCTGATGACCCGCGGCTCCCTGACCACCTTCAGCATCGCCAACGACGTGGCCAAGTACTTCGCGATCATCCCGGCGGCCTTCGCGGTCACCTACCCGCGCCTGGGCCTGCTCAACGTCATGGGCCTGCACAGCCCGCACAGCGCCATCCTGTCCGCAGTGGTCTTCAACGCCCTGGTGATCGTGTGCCTGATCCCCCTGGCCCTGCGCGGGGTGGCCTACCGGCCCCTGGGCGCCGGCGCCGTGCTGCGCCGCAACCTGCTGTTCTACGGGGTGGGCGGAGTCCTGGTGCCGTTCGCGGGCATCAAGCTCATCGATCTGTTCCTTGTCGCATCCCGCCTGGTGTGAGGTCTCCCATGTCCCAGTTGCGTCCCGCCATCACCGTCATCGCCGCCCTGACCCTGGTCACCGGCCTGGCCTATCCCATGGCCATCACCGGTCTGGGCCGGGCCCTGTTCCCCCACCAGGCCGGGGGCAGCCTCATCCTCCGCGCCGGCCAGGTGGTGGGCAGCGAGCTCATCGCCCAGCCCACCGAGGCGCCCGGCTGCTTCTGGGGCCGGCTGTCGGCCACGGCGGACTACCCGGGCAACCCCATGGCCTCGGGCGGGTCCAATCTGTCCCCGGGCAACCCGGATCTGGCCAAGGCCGCCGCCGCGCGGATCCAGGCCCTGCGCAGCCTGGACCCCGGCAACCCGGATCCGGTCCCGGTGGATCTGGTGACCGCCTCGGGCAGCGGCCTGGATCCGCACATCTCGCCCGCGGCTGCCGACTACCAGGTGCGGCGGGTGGCGGCGGTCCGGCACCTGCCCGAAGCGCGGGTGCGCGACCTGGTGCGCCGGGCCAGTTCGGGCCGGACCCTGGGCGTGTGGGGCGAGCCCCGGGTGAACGTGCTGCAGCTGAACCTGCTGCTGGAGGAGAACAAGCAATGACCATGGCGTGGTTCATTCCCGTGGCGAGCCTGATCGGGCTCGCCGGCACCCGGACCGCCTTCAAGGCCCGGCAACGCAAGCAGGACCGGGGCTGGTGGCTGCTGCTGGCCCTGGCCTGGCTGCCATCCTTTTGCTGGCTAATGGCGCAGTGGGTGGGCCAGTATTAGGAATATCCGGAATGTGCCCGTGCCGACCCCGTTTTCCCTGTCCGCCATAGCCTCCGCCCATGGGCGGCGACCTGTCGTGGGCCAGGATCCCCGGCCGCTGGTGACCGCCCTGGCGGCGGTGGCGCTGGCCACCGCCGCGGGGCTCATCATCTTCCGCCGCCTGGACCTGGCCGATGTGGCCATGCTCTATGTCCTGTGCATCACCGCGGTGGCCACCCGCACCGGGCGCGGGCCCGCGCTGCTGGCCTCAGTCCTGAGCGTGGCCGCCCTGGACTTCTTCTTCATCCCGCCGCGCTTCACCTTCGCGGTGCAGGACATCCGCCACGTGGGCACCTTCGCCGTGATGCTGGGAGTGGGCTGGGTGGTGGCCACCCTGGCCGAGCGGATCCGGACCCAGACCCGCCTGGCCCTGGAACGGGAGCGCCACACCGACGCGCTCTACCGGCTGGGGGCGACCCTGGCCGAGGGCGGCGCCGCCGAGGCCATCCAGGCCCGGGTGGAAGCCTACCTCCGGGAGGCCCTGGGCGTGCCGGTGCTGGTGCTGCTGCCGGACCGGCAGGGCCGACTGGCCCCGCGCACCGCGGGCGGCCGGAGCCTGGAGGGGGACGAGCTGGGCGTGGCCCAGTGGGCCCTGGACCGGGCCACCCCGGCGGGCCGGGGCACCCGCCACCTGCCGGGCAGCCGGGGCCTGTTCCTGCCCATGGTGGGCGCCGAAACCCCGGTGGGGGTGCTGGCCCTGTTCCACGACTTCACGCTGCAGCCCGATCTGCCTTCCGGGCTGCGGCCGAACGACCTGTGGGGGTTCCAGGTCCATGGCGATCCGGGGGCGCCTGCGCCCCTGGGTGGGGAACCTCCCGAGCGAGGCGACGAGCAGACAGTTCCCCCTTTCCGGCCAGGCGCCGCCGAGGCCCGCCTGGATCTGCCCCTGGCCCTGGCCGCCCAGCTGTCGCTGGCCCTGGAGCGGGCCCGGCTGGCCGATGAGCGGGCCGAGGCGCGCCTGCGGGCCGAGCAGGAACAGCTGCGCAGCACCCTCTTGAGCAGCGTGTCGCACGACCTGCGCACCCCCCTGGGCACCATCACCGGCGCCACCACCGCGCTGCTGGATCCCGGACCCGAGGCCGCCCCGGGCGACCAGCGCATGCTGCTGCTGACCATCCATCAGGAATCCTGCCGGCTGGAGCGGCTGGTGAACAACCTGCTGGAGCTGACCCGGCTGGAGTCCGGCGCCATCCGGGTGAAGAAGGAATGGGTGCCCCTGGAGGAGGTGGTGGGGGCCGCGGTGGGCCGCATGGAGGAGCAGCTGGAGGACCGGAGCCTGACCCTGCGCCTGGGGGATGCCTGGGTGCCCCTGGACCCGGTGCTGATGGAGCAGGTGCTGCTGAACCTCCTGGACAACGCCCTGAAGTTCAGTCCGCCCGGCAGCCCCATCGAGCTGGAGGCCGGGGTGCGCGGCCAGCAGGCCTGGCTGAGTGTCATCGACCATGGGCCAGGCTTCGCCGCCGGCGAGGAGGAGGCCGTGTTCGAGAAGCTGCACCGCGGCGCCCGTTCCGCCTCGGTGGCCGGCGCCGGGCTGGGCCTGGCCATCTGCCGGGGCATCATCCAGGCCCATGGCGGTACCATCCAAGCTGTCAGCCGTCCCCAGGGCGGCGGGCGCATCATCCTGACCCTGCCCATCGAAGGCGTTCCGCCGGAGCTGCCCGCCGATGGCCTTTCCTGAACTGCCCGCCATGACCCAGGACCACCCGCTCGTGCTCGTCGTGGAAGATGAAGCGCCCCTGCGCCGCTACCTGCGCGCCACCCTGCAGGCCTTCGGCTTCCGGGTGGAAGAGGCCGCCACCGGCGCCGAGGGCCGCAACCAGTTGGTCCGGCTGAACCCGGACGTGGTGCTGCTGGATCTGGGGCTGCCCGACGGCGACGGGCTGGATCTGGCCCGGGAGATCCGCGGCTGGAGCCGGGTGCCGATCCTGGTGGTGAGCGCCCGGGGCAAGGAGGAGGACAAGATCCAGGCCCTGGACCTGGGTGCCGACGACTACCTCACCAAGCCGTTCGGCTCCGGCGAACTGGTGGCGCGGATCCGGGTGGCCCTGCGGCACGCCGCCGAGGTGGCCGGATCGGCCATCGAGCCGGTGCTGGAGATCGGTCCCCTGCGCATGGATTTCGCGTCCCGGGAGGTGAGCCTGGCGGGCGCGCCGGTGCATCTGTCGCCCAACGAGTACGGGCTGCTGGCCGTGCTGGTGCGCCACGCGGGCAAGGTGCTCACCCACCGGCAGCTGCTGCACGAGGTCTGGGGCGATGCGGCCGGCGCCCAGCCCACCTACCTGCGGGTCTACATGGCCAGTCTGCGCCGGAAGCTGGAGGCCGACCCGGCCCGGCCGCGGCTGCTGATCACCGAGCCCGGCGTGGGCTACCGGCTCAAGGCCTGAACGGCATCGGCGGCCGGACGGGCCTGCAATCGCGCCTGCCGGGACGCGGGCCGGGCCGCCAGCACCGTGGGATCCTGGCCGATCCAGGGGGGCCGTGCTGGGCACAAGCAGTCATAGGGTCGCAAGCGACCCAACGACTGCTAGAATGGCAGTGGCCCTATAGCTCAGCGGTCAGAGCCGGCGGCTCATAACCGCTTCGTCCAGGGTTCGAATCCCTGTGGGGCCACCAAGTAGCAGTCCGAAGACGTCCAAGGAAGCCCGGAATAGCCCGAAAAACAAAGGCATTCCGGGCTTCTCGTGTCTGAGGAGGTCTCCCGCCGACCCGTGAAATTCGGGGGTAACTGGGGGCATATCTGGGGGCATCTAACCCATGCCAACCAGGAGATGCCCCCATGCCGCTCACAGACGTAGTCCTCCGTAAGCTCAAGCCGGGGGCGAAAACGGTCCGGATGGCCGACGAGAAGGGGCTGTACCTGGAGGTTTCCCCCAGCGGGGGCACCTGGTGGCGCCTCAAGTACCGATTCGACGGCAAGGAGAAGCGCCTTGCCCTTGGCGTCTACCCAGAGGTGAGCCTCAAGGAAGCCAGGGAACGGCGGGACGAGGCGCGGGGCCTGCTCCGTGATGGGATTGATCCCAGCGCCAACCGGAAGGCCCGGAAGACCGCTGACGCGAAAGCGGGGGCAGACAGCTTTGAGGTGGTGGCCCGGGAGTGGCGTGGCAAGTTTGCTCCGACCTGGGACTCCGTGAAATACCGGGACATCACCCAGCGCAGGCTGGAGCTCAACGTGTTCCCCTGGCTTGGCAAGCGGCCCATCGCGGAGATCACCGCCCCTGAACTGCTGACGGTGATCCAAAGAATCGAGACGCGAGGGGCCATCCACACGGCCCATCGGATCCTGGGGCTATGCGGCCAGATTTTCCGGTTCGCCATCGCCACCTCCAGGGCCGAGCGGGACATTTCCCAGGACCTCCACGACGCGCTCACCCCGCGCCAGGTGGAGCACTTCGCGGCCACCACCGAGCCGCGGCGCCTGGCCGAGATCCTGCGGGCCTTGGACGGCTACCGAGGCTCTCCCCAGGTCAAGTGCGCCATGCGGTTGGCCCCCATGGTTTTCGTCCGCCCGGGCGAACTGCGCCACGCCCTATGGGCAGATTTCGACCTGGAGGCCAGGGAGTGGCGCTATCTCGTGACCAAGACCCAGACCCCGCACATCGTGCCGCTGGCGGCCCAGGCGGTGTCCCTGCTCAAGGATCTCCGGCCTATGACCGGGCGTGGCCGCTTCGTGTTCCCGAGCGCCAGAACGGCAGCCCGGCCCATGAGCGACAACGCGGTCCTGGCGGCCATGCGCAGGATGGGGATCGGCGACGACGAGATGACCGGCCATGGCTTCCGGGCCGTGGCGCGGACCATCCTGGACGAGGTGCTGGGATTCCGGCCGGACATCATCGAGCACCAGCTGGCCCACACGGTGAAGGACCCGAACGGACGCGCGTACAACAGAACGGCGCACCTTGCGGAGCGCCGGGTGATGATGCAGCGATGGGCAGACTACCTGGATGAACTGAAACAGACCTAGCACCGTTGGATTCCGGCGGGACCTTGCGACCGTGCTGGGCACAAACAACCGTAACGGCCAGAGGCCGTAACGGTTGCTAGGAGGCCGCTCTCCGCATGGTTTCCAGCTGGGCCACCAGGTCCCGGATTTGATCCTCCGTCTTCCCTGCGATCCGAGCCTGGTTGATGGCCCGGACCTCGGCCTCAGGCCAGCCCACAGAGCGGCCCCCGAGGAGTACCGGACGGGTGAAGAGGCCATTCTGGATGTCCTCGTAGTGGCTGGGTTTGCTTCTGCCCCGGGCCTTCAATACCTCTGGCAGGCGCAGGATGTAATAGTCGTCGGTCATGGGTGCACCTTGGTGGGGAAGGGGTGTTTCGAGGGTGCCAGGGGTTTCCCGGGCGCTGGGTGGTCGTGGGACCGTTCCTGGTGATGCCGGCAGGGCCGGAGGATGAGCCGGCTTGGGCGCTGGGGCGGTGAGATGGCCTACTCGCCTCGCATGGCCAGTTGGACCCGGACGGTTGCGTCCGGCACGATCATTTTGGATAGTCAGGTTAATTAGTCAAGTGAGACTTTTAGGGATAGCCTGTAGGGATCGGAACGCCAGATTGCTGGGTACCACCGTGGGTTGAACGCCCCGTGGCGCCCATGTGTCTTGGTGGCCAGTCGACACCCACCCAGGCCAGAAGCGCCTATGGCGTCGATCACAGCCTGGATGATGCTCGAACCTGAACGAACCGCCTTCCGCATCCTGCCCCTCTCCCGGAAAGGCAGCGGCAGGACCAGCCGACAGGTTCGGCCGGCCGACAGGATGAGATGGCGCCCATTGTCCCAGGGGCCAGCCGCAGCAGCCTTCCGCATCCCCCGCTCGGGCGCGGATTTCCCATGGACAGCTGGGCCCCTCCCATGGAAATCCAGCCTTCGATCGTGTCCCGGCCGGACGGACACCCTTCCGGTGTCCGTCCAGCCCATTCCAGGGGCTCCAATGGATTCCCACGGGCCCCGCCCCCCTGTCCACAGGAGATCCGCCTCCCTCGGCCCACGGCTGGATAACCGCGCTGGGCGCGGTTATCCACAGGGGATGCTGGCGTGGGGTATCAGCAGCAAGGGTGCGAGCCTTCAGGATTTCTTCCCGGCTCCGTATCGGCTGGAACGCTCCTCGACAACCCTGTGTTGCTGGTCGTAGAGCGCCAGGGCTTCCTCCACCACGGTCCCGATGGTGGCTTCGCTGCGGGCAAGCTCACCGCGGACCGCCCGGGCCTGTAGGTCCGAGACCAGGCGCTGAAGGAGAATGGCCGAATCCTTGCGGAGCCGCAACGTGAAAGGGATGGTCGGTTCCTTGGTGGGCCGGCCCACAGCCCGGCGCTCGGGGCCCGTGGCCTCCGGCGTCCCCATGGCGCTGGCCGGAGCCTTCCCGGATCCCGCCTCCAGGACCTCCGCAAGGAGGGCATCCTTCTTGGTCTGTTTCGAAGGGGTCATGGAAGGCTCCGCGCATCTGGATTTTTTGACATTAAAAAATCTAGACGGTTTGAAGCCAGGATTCAATCCGGGACCAGAGTGTCTTGGCTTCGTGTGCGGCCGCGCCTCCGAGGTGGACCAGGTTCCTGCCATCCGCGAAGGCCTCAGGGAAGGCGGCACGTTCCGAAAGCCTGCCGAGCAGCGGGAGCTTGGCCAGGCGAAGGCCCTCCTCGACCACCCGGTTGCGGGTCGTTTCCCGGAAATGATTCAGGATCACCCCGGCCTTCAAGGGCGCGCCCCGCGCGGCCATCTCGTCCAGGGCCCGGATCGCCCGTCCCAGGGCATCCAGTTCCGGGCGGCCGGAGCCGGAGGGGAGGAGGAGGGCATCCGCCAGGACCACCCCCACGCCGGCCATGCGCTGGTCCCGCAGCCGGCCAGGAGGGCAGTCCACCAGGACCGTGTGGTCCGACCCCAGGGTGCGGATCAGGTCCGCCGCTTCCTCGGGGGACCCTGGCGCCCGGCTGGGAACCCCTGCGCGGGAGGCCCAGCCCGAGGCATCACCCTGGGGATCCAGGTCCATGACCACCACCGGATGGTCCTCGGGCCAGGTCCAGGATGCGGCCTGGGCCGTCAGCATGGTCTTGCCGGTGCCGCCCTTGTCGGACCAGAACGCGAGAATGGGCATTCATGACTCCAAGAATTTTAGAAATCAAAAAATCCAGAAAGCGCAGGTGGCCCAAGGGCCCAAGGCCTGATCCATGAGCTGCCTGTCATGGGTGGAAATGTCGAAGGCGCCGCGGCAACGGTCGCGCCTCCAGATGGCTTCCCACAGGTTCGCCTCCAGCGCCGCCTTCTCCTGTCCGGTGGGCGTCCAGGAAAAGGCCATTGGCCATTCGGGATTGGCCGCCCGGAAGAGCTCGAGGCGTTTACTGGTTTCCTGGAGATCGGCCTGGGCTGCCTGCAGCTCGGATCGTTTCTGAAAGGAGTCCCGGCGGATGGGGTCCAGGATGCCAAGGGTAATGGTGGGGCGAAAGGGGCACGTCTTCTGCATGTCTGGCAACCTCGGAGACCAGGATAATAATTGATGTCAAAAAAGCAAGATGCCTGAGAATTATTATTTAAAAATGTTAAGGCACCAACAATTGACGTGATTCCAGGCCAATCCGGTGAACCTCGATCCCTGCTCAATGCGAAGCATTGCGCTTCCTGGACAGGATCGGGGTCGAGGTCGCCCTGGAAGCGCTGAAGACCTTCCTCCGACAGGGCGGCCTTCCGGAGGAGTTGATCAAGTGGGAGACCGTCTGCCGGGGCCGGGGTGTCCTGCGCCCATACCTGGAGGCCATGCTGGCGTGACCAAGAAGCGCGATATGGGCTGAATCCCTACCCGACCAGGCGCCGTTCTCCCTTTGCCAGGAGCCGTCCGTGACGGCCTGGGCTGAGCCCGGTCCCAGCAGCGCCATCCCGAGCAGGGGCTGGCCGGGATTGCGCTACTGGGACACCTGGGTTCCGATGTGGCAGATGCCTTGAACCAGGCCATCCGGGAGCGCGGGAAGCCCACCTCCATTACGGTCGACAACGGCAGCGAGTTCGCCGGGAAGGTCATGGAGGTCTGGTCGGACCTCCACAAGGTCCAGCTGGCTTTCATCCGCCCGGGCAAGCCCACGGAGAACGCCTACATCGAGAGTTTCAACGGGCGGCTTCGCGAGGAGTTCCTGAACGTCGAACTCTTCCGGAGCATGGCCGAGGTCACTGGAAAACTCGCCGCCTGGCCCCAGGACTTCAACCACCGACGTCCCCACAGCTCGATCGGCTACTTCACGCCCCTGGACTTAGGCACTTTGAATCTAAAGCTGAATAGCCCAATAGCCGGCAATGAGACGATGTAATCGAATCGTATCATTTAAGGATATAAGCCTGAATCCGTGAGACTTTATTTCGTCCGAACCATCCAAACCACATCATTTCAGCGATAGATGTGCCGAACTGTTGCTGCTGATTTTCACAGTGGCTGTGATCGGAGGTTCAGGAAGTGCTTCAGGTGCCCCGGGCGGGCCTTCGGGTTGCCCCCTACCAGACCACCCGGAACGTTTTGTATTCGGGCCGGTTTCCCGTCCCAGGCACGCGTCTGGACCCCAAAAGACTTTCTACCCGGTTGGGCGCCACGGAGGCTGAAAGCCTGAATGGCAGTCCGGCATCACCGTGGGTTTCAAATTGAAGGTGCGGGCCAGACGGCGCAGGATCAGTTTTGGGAACGTCCTATATGTTGCCGTAACCACTTTGGTAGAGATGACTCCGTCCAAAAGACTGGCCCGCCCGGGTAGTGGTACCACAAAATGTCGCGCCTTGGAAGAGGTTGCACGGATAGCAGTATCGACTTCTCATGCACCTGGGCATAGGACGTTCCTCCTTTCCAGAAGGAGGTCCTATGGACCGTGTCGTTGCCGACATCATCAACCCTATCGCTTGCGGGTTAGACGTTCACTCCGCCGTGATCGTCGCCTGCCTGGTAAGCACAGGTCCCCGAGGTGGGCCGCGCTACGAGGAACGCAGTTTCTCCACGACCCTGCCGATCGGCAGGCCCCAGCGCCGTTCATAGGGCGTGAATAGCGTATCCCCAGGGAAGAACACGATGGCCTCAGGCTGATCCGGCCCCGTATCCAGGATGGTATCCAGCAGCCACAGGGTTCCGGAGCATTTCAGCTTCCGGCGCAACAGCGCCTTCAATACCTCCTGATCCAGGCTGGGAAAGAATTTCCGGATGTCGCATTGCAGGACGTACCGGCTGGAGCGGAGGAACTGCGTGAAGCGCCACAGCGCTCGGTGTGTCCCAAAGCCCGTGCGGTTGGCGTAGCTGTCCCGGATGAACGTGGACTCGAAGATGGGACCGATAACCTGGACCAGCGCGTGGTGCACCACCCGGTCCCGATACGGCGCAGCCGAGATGAGACGGGGCTTGGGTTCGAAGATCTCGAAACAATTGTAAGAACCGGGAAGATAGCTCTGGTCCAGCAGCTCCTGGCGGAGCAGTAGCAGGTTTTCCTCCAGGTGGTCCTCGAAGGCCATCACCACTGGGTTGACACGTTTCCCCTTCCGCGCCTGCCGTGCCGCCGCATAGAGGTTCTCGAAGGACGTGATCCTTTCCCACAGGCCGCCGGTCCGCTTCATGGCACTGCCGCCGCCGCGAATTCATCCCCGGACCGACTCCGCTGGTGTTTCAGCCAATTGCCAAGTTCGCCCCCGATGACCTGCATCCGCTCGGCAATATGGCCGAAGCGCCGCGCATCCATCAAGCCCAGGTCCTTCGAGAGCCTGAACTGATAGCGCAGCAGGTCCAGGTTTCCGTTCAAGTTTTGAAGCCTATCCGCCTTGTCTTTCGCATAGCGCGCTGCCACCAGGCCCTCCAGGAAGTTGTACAGCCCAACGGCGATCCGGTCCCCCAGCAGGTGCTTGTGGTCCCTTGGCCAACGGTTCAGGATCGGGATCGCGTACAGGATGAAATCGTACGTATGCTGGATGATGGGCAGTTCAGGCTTTGGATCCTTCGGCACTTGCAACTCCAAATTTTTCGAGGCCTTCGGCCAACAAGCCCCCTTGCCCTAAAGGGACAAGAGGGCAAAGAGGGCAAAAGATCAAGGGGTCCTCGGGGGCGCCAAGACCACCCGGAAACCAATGCTGTAGTTACGGCTGTCCGGATTGAAGTTGACGCGGTAGGCGGATCGGCAGTAGTCACTGTAGTAGTACCAGCTCCCGCCCCGGAGAACCCGGTATGAACCACTCGTTGGACCTGCCGGATCGGTCTGGGCAGTGGTGGTGTAATAGGTGGCACTATACCAATCCTGGCACCACTCCCACACGTTCCCGGCCATATCGTAGAGCCCCCAATCGTTGGGGAGTAACATGCCCACGGGTTCGGTCGTGTTGCCGTCATCACTTGAATACCAAGCGTAACTGTTGATCGTGGTGTCCGCGTCCGAGTAATTCCCCCAGTAGAATCGCGTGGTCGTGCCAGCCCGGCAGGCATACTCCCACTCTGCTTCCGTGGGCAGGCGGAAGACATACCCTGAGGGAATCCCTGGGCTGACGATCGCATTCTGATTCAATTCAGCCAGGAAGCCGGTGGCTGCGGTCGTGATGTCCGTGTAGCTGACCTGCTCCACCGGGCGTTGCAAGTCGTTGGTCGGGGAACCCCCGCCCGTCGTCTGGAAAAAGCTGGGGTTGCTGCCCATGACCTGCACCCACTGAGCCTGGGTCACCAGATAGGTGCCCATGTAGAAGTTCTGACTGATGGTGACCTGATGCAGCGTTTCGTTCGCTTGGTGGTCTGGGTCACTGGAAGGTGAGCCCATGGTGAATGTCCCAGCGGGTATGGGGGTCAGGTTCAGGGGCATGCTGCCCCCAAGATTGACCAGCAAAGGGTTCACCGTCAGGGTCACGGCGCTGCTGGTTACGCTCCCGGCGGCGTTGGTTACTGTAACGGTGATGCTGCTACCCGAATCCGTGAGTCGGGGCAGCGCCAGGGTAAAGGTGGAGGCATTGCTGCCAACACTGGTGCCGTTCTGCTGCCAGAGGTAGGTGTACGGCGTGGAGCCCGTGGCCGTGGCGGTGAAGGTGATGGACTGGCCTTCAGTCACGCTGGGGGTGCTGCTGCCGTTGATGGCAATGGTGGGCGCCACTGGCGCAGCATTCACCGTCAACGCCACCGCGTTGCTGGTGGCAGGCGTCCCGATGCCGTTCGAGACGGCCACGGCGAAATAGTTTGTCCCTGCCAAGGCGGTGGAGGGCGCGTAGAAATCTGAATTCGCCCCAGAGATCGGGGTGGTCACCGTGGTCGAACTGGTCCCTGAATACCACTGGTAACTCAAGGGCGCCGTGCCCCCGGCAGCCACCGTGAAGGTAACCGGATTACCCACGGTCACCACCTGGGCGGACGGTTGCGTGCTGATGGATGGGGCGACAGGCATGGCGGTCACCGTCAGGAGCGCCGGGTTGCTGAGCACGCTCCCGGCAGCATTGGACACGGTCACCGTCACTGTGTGACTGCCGATGACGGTTGTGGATGGGCTCTGATAGCTGGCGCTGTTCGAGCCATCGTTGACATTGTCCAGGTGCCACTGGTAACTCAAGGGCGCCGAACCCGTGGCCAACACCGAGAACGAGGCGGAGTTGCCCGCCACCACGCTCTGGCTCGCGGGATAGGTGCTGATGGTCGGAGCCACCACCACCGGGTTCACCGTCAACGCCACCGCCGTGCTGGTCGCATTGGGGAGCGTGCCATTGGACACCGTCACCGTGTAGTTGCCCGCGTTCGCTGACTGGACGGAAGCAATGCTGTAGTAGTCAGCGGTGGCCCCCGCAATGGCCGAATTGTTCAAATACCACTGGTAGCTCAAGGGCGCCGTCCCCGTTGCCACCACCGTGAAGGTCACCGGGTCGCCCGCCGTCACCGACTGCGCGGACGGGGGCGTGGAGATGGATGGGGCCACGGAGCCACTCCCTGAACTGCAACCCACTGCCCCAAAGATTAGGAGCAGCCCCAGGGCCAGGAGTAGGCTGAAACAACGTAGTACGCGCATGGGCATGGACATCCTCCCGGGACCAAAGCAGCAGTATCAAGGGTTAAGACCGTGGCTTGATCTATGAATAACACAA
>Ga0302279_10000392_pt1 | contig 63642 bp, 55 predicted proteins | sample III_Bog_N3_3_FD_194541 | JGI IMG/M metagenome (GOLD analysis project Ga0302279, IMG submission 194541) | Peat permafrost microbial communities from Stordalen Mire near Abisko, Sweden - III_Bog_N3_3 | ecosystem: Environmental > Terrestrial > Soil > Wetlands > Peat | place: Sweden: Abisko... | reverse complement strand
GAGCATCGTCGCCGGGGCGGCGGCGAGCAGCGCCAAAACCTCCGGGTCGGTGAGCAGGGAGCGCAACTGGCAGGCGGACGCCGCCGCCTCCGGCACCAGTTTGATGAGCCAGGCGGGGTCGCTGGGGAGCCGGTTCGGGGTTCCGGGCCGCCGGCCGGGGCGCGGCCCGCCGGATTTTCGCGGTGACATTTTGCCGAGGGCGAGGCGGTCGGCGATCCGGTAAAAAGCCTGCCGGATCAGCGCCAGCCGGTGCAGGATGATCAAGGCCAGCGGCGCGGCGAGGCGGCCGGTCAGGTTTCGCGAATCCACCGCCATCCAGAGCCCGTTGAGGATGCTGGCAAAGCGTCGGGCCGGGGTGGGGGGTGCGTCGGTCACGCCTCGTAGTTAGTATAAATGACATGTCGGGGCAAGCGGGGTCCGCCGGGTTCGCCAGCGGCCAGCGCCCATGCGGCGGCCTGGGTCTACCCAGGGCCGCCTGCCTGACCGGCCAACACGCGCACCCGCTTGACGAAAGGGGCGGCAAAGGGCTTCTGCCCTGTGCCGGGGTCGCGGGGCAGCGCCCCCTCGCCTGTCGTTGTTGCGGAAGGTTGCACCGATGTCCCGCGTCTGTCTGGTCGGCGCCGGCGCCATTTCGCGCGTCCATGCCGAAGCGTTGCGCGGGCACGCGGTTGCCGCCGTGGTCGATCCCAATGCCGCCGCGGCGCGGCGCTTGGCGCGGCCGTTCGGCGCCGCCACCTACGCCTCGGTCGCCGAGGCGCTGGCCGCCGGCGGCTTCGAGCGCGCGCATGTGCTGGTGCCGCCGCCGCTGCACGCCGCCACCGCCATCCCGCTGCTGCACGCCGGCATCGCCGTGCTGCTGGAAAAGCCGCTCGCCGCCTCCGCCGCCGAGTGCGCCGCCCTGCTGTCGGCGGCGGCACAGCGCGGCGCCGCGCTCGGCGTCAACCAGAACTTTGTCCACCACCCGGCCTTCGCCCGCCTGCGCGCCCTGCTCGACGCCCGCGCCTACGGCAAGCCGCGCTTCGTCTCGGTGCTCTACAACGTGCCGCTGCGGCAGCTGGCGGCGCGCCAGTTCGGCCACTGGATGTTCTTGTCGCCGCAAAACCTGCTGCTCGAACAGGCCGTGCATCCGCTGTCGCAGCTGCGCGTGCTCGCGGGCCCGGTCGGCGAGCTGCGCGTGCTGGCCGACCCGGCGAGCGAGATCGCCCCCGGCGTGCCGTTCGTCCGCTCCGCCACCATCTCGCTGCGCGGCGACACCCTGCCGGCGGACCTGCGCTTCGCGGTCGGCGCCGACTTCCCGTTCTGGCAGGTCACCGCCGTCTGCGACGACGGCGTGCTGGTCGCCGACATCCTCGCCAACCGGCTGAGCGTGCACAGCCGCACCCGCTGGCTGGAACCGGTCGACGCCCTGCTCTCCGGCCTGCGCACCGCCGGCGGCCTCGCCCGCGACAGTTTTCTCAATGCCGCCCGCTATGCCGCCTCGACCGTCAAACTGCTGGGCCGCAGCGACCCGTTCTTCCTGTCGATGCAGGCCAGCATCGCCGCCTTCCACGCCGCCGTCGACGCCGGCCAGCCGCCCGAGACCGACGGCACATTCGGCGCCGAGCTGGTCGGGATCTGCGAGCGGATCGCCGGACAACTGCCGCAAAGCGCGGGGCTCCGCCCCGCCCCCCGGCCCATGCTTCAGGAAAGGGGGCCCACGGCCCCTGCACCCCGCCTCGCTATTCTTGGTGGGACGGGGTTTATCGGGACGGCGCTGGTCAAGGCTTGCCTACAGCAAAACATCCCGGTCGCGGTGATGGCGCGCAGCACGCAGAATCTGCCCGAACCCTTCGCCGACACCCGAATAACCGTGCATCGCGGCGACATCCGCGACCCCGAGGCGATCAAGACCGCCATCCAGGGCTGCGCCACCGTGATCAACCTCGCCCATGGCGGCGGCGGCCAGAATTTCGCCGAGGTGCGCGCCGCCATGGTCGGCGGCGCCGAAACTGTCGCCCGCGCCTGCCTCGCCGCCGGCACCGCGCGGCTGCTGCATGTCGGCTCCATCGCCTCGCTCTATCTCGGCCCGGAGCAAACGACGGTCACCGGCGCCACCCCGCCCGATCCCGAGTCCGACAAGCGCGCCGACTACGCCCGCGCCAAGGCCGACGCCGACCGCATGCTGCTGGCGCTGCACGCGCGCGAGCACCTGCCGGTGACCATCCTGCGCCCCGGCCTCGTCGTCGGCGCCGGCACCTCGCCGTTCCACAGCGGCCTCGGCTTCTTCAACACCGAACAGCACTGCATCGGCTGGAACGCCGGCCAGAACCCCCTGCCCTTCGTGCTGGTCGACGACGTCGCCGCCGCCATCCTCGGCGCCGTCGCCGCCCCCGGCATCGCCGGCCGCTGCTACAACCTCGTCGGCGACGTCCGGCCGACGGCGCGCGCCTACATCGCCGACCTCGGCCGCGCGCTCGACCGGCCGCTGCGCTACCACCCGCAATCGGCCACCGGGCTGTGGCTGGAAGACATCGGCAAATGGCTGGTCAAGCGCGCCACCGGCCGCCGCGTGCCGATGCCGAGCCGGCGCGACTTCTTGTCCCGCGGCCTCGTCGCGCGGTTCGACTGCGCCGACGCCAGGCGCGACCTGGGCTGGCAGCCGACCAGCGACGGGGAAAAATTCCGCCGCGACGCCATCCTCGTCCATGCCTCATGAGCGCATCGCCTCATGAGACACCGAGGCGGCTGTTGCACGTGTTCGCCACCTTCGCGGTCGGCGGCCCGCAGGTACGCTTCTGCACGCTGGCCGACCGGCTCGGCCCCGGCTGGCACCACGACATCCTCGCCATGGACGGCAACACCGCCTGCCGCGAGCGCCTGCCGGCGTCCGTCTCGGCCGGGTTTCCATCTCTGGACATCACCAAGGGCGACACGCTCGGCAACGTCCGCCGGTTCCGGCGCGCGTTGCTGGCGTGGCGGCCGGATCTGCTGGTCACCTACAACTGGGGCAGCATCGAATGGGCGATGGCGAACGTCTTCGCCCGCCGCCCGCATGTGCATATCGAGGACGGCTTCGGGCCGGAAGAACGCGAGCGCCAGTTGCCGCGCCGGGTGCTGACGCGGCGGCTGCTGCTGCGGCGCACCACGGTCGCGGTGCCGTCGCTGACGCTGCGCCGGATCGCCACCGAACAATGGCGGCTCGACCCGGCGCGGGTCCGCTACCTGCCCAACGGCATTCTGCTCCCCCGCTTCGCGGCGGGTGAGGCATCGGCATGGCCCGGCGACGGGCCGGTGATCGGCACCGTCGCCGCCCTGCGCGCGGAAAAGAACCTGGGCCGCCTGCTGCATGCCGTTGCCCTGGTCAGGCGCGACCACCGCGCGCGCCTGGTCATCGTCGGCGACGGGCCGGAACGTCCGGCGCTGCGGGCGCTGGCGGACACGCTCGGCATCGCCGACAGCGTGCATTTCGCCGGCCACAGCACCGACACGGCACCCGCCTATCGCGGCTTCGACATCTTCGCGCTGTCGTCGGACACCGAGCAGATGCCGCTGTCGGTGCTGGAGGCGATGGCCAGCGGCCTGCCGGTGGCGGCAACCGACGTCGGCGACGTCGCCGCCATGCTGGCCGCGCCGAACCGCCCATTCGTCACCGCGCTCGATGCCGCAGCACTCGCCGCCGCACTGAGCACCCTGCTCGACCGGCCCGAGCTGCGCCGAAGCATCGGCGCGGCCAACCGCGCGCGCGCCGCGCGGGACTACGACGAGGCGGCGATGCTGCGCGGCTACGCCGCCCTGTTCGGCGGCTGAAACACTAGGCCCGCGGCTCGTACGGCGACATCTGGCGGCCCGGCGCCGCGCCCGCCACCGCGCCGGGCAAGGCGGCCGGCGGCGCCGGCCGCGCGGCGCCGCCGAAGCTGAGCCGCTGGCCGTGCGACTTGCTGGCCTCGGCGATGGTGGCCGGGTTGGTCAGGTGGCGCAGATTGGCCATCAGCGCGATCAGGATCAGATACACGTCGGAATACGACATGCTGAGCGCCGCCCCGCCGAAATAGAACGACAGCAGGCTGACCCGGATCATGTCGGCCAGATCGTACGCCCAGCGCAGATCGGGATTGTCGCGGGTCTGCCGCCGCACGATGCCGGCACTGCGCAACGGCAGCAGCAGCAGTGCGAGGAACAGCGCGAGCCCGATAAAGCCGTGGTCGCCCAGCGTCTCGAAATAGATGCTGTGCGCCGCGTGCGCGGCCGCGCCCGGCAAATAGTGGTTGAACACCTCGAAGCGCTGCGCGCCGCTGAAGCCGGCGCCGAACGGGAAATGGTCGGTGGCGTACATGAACGCCACCTGCCACGCCGCCACGCGGCCCTGGAAGGATTCGTCGGAGTCGAGGTTGTTGACCGAATGCAGCCGGTCGAAGAACGACTCCGGCATCAGGCTCAGCCCGCCCACCACCACCACCGCCGCCAGCAGGCCATACAGGATCTTGCGGTCGCTGCGCAGCCACAGGATCGACAGCATCAGCCCCAGCGCCAGCACGCCGCCGCGCGAATACGAGCCGAACACCATCACCACCTGCAGCATCATCGCGATGATTGCCGGCACCCGCAGCCACAGCGCGCGGCTGTGCTGGATGATGTAGTAGACCAGCGGCAGTTCGGTCACCACCGCCAGCGCCAGATCGTTGTTGTCGTTGTAGATCGTGCTCTCCGGCCCGTAGACGATGGAGTGGCCGCCGCTGAGCACGGTGAACACGCCGCCCTTGACGCCGTAGAAGCCGAGCGACATGACCAGCACCAGGATCATGCCGTGGATGCGCGCCTTGGTGGTGCAGGTGAGGAACGCCATGAACACCAGCGCGTACAGCCGGATGTTGCGGTCCCACAGCACCCAGGCGATGTCCGGCGCCGCGCCGAACGGCGTGTTGATGGTCATCCACGCCACCAGCGCCAGCAGCAGCCACGGCGTGGCGTCCGGCGGGAAGCGCTTGGGCTCGCGCGCGGCGAGCCAGCCGATGATGGTGGCGACCGCGATGATGCTGTTGAGCGGCTGGCCGTAGGTGAAGCCGTAGACCTGCCGGTGCGGGCTCATGATCGAGAACCACGCCCAGCAGATCGTCCCCGCCGCCGGCAGCCGCAGCGACATCGGCAGGTAGAACAGCATTCCGAGAACCAGAGCGATATCGCGCACGTCAGCCTTGACCCGGGCCGCGGCCCGCCTGTTGATGGAGAGGTGTCGATCCGTCGTCTAGCAGACGGCGCCGTCGCCCTGCCACGAAGCGTTTGTCGGGAGCCTGTGTCAATGGACGGTCTGTTCTACTTCATGTCGGTGGCCGGCGTCGGCCTTGTCATGTGGTGGGTGATGCAGAACGACCAGATCCCGCTCAACCGGCCGACACGCGGGCTGTTCGCGCTGATCCCGGGGCGACTGCTGCTCAAGCGCCGCGGCTTGCGCGACCTGCTGGCGCGCGAGAGCAAGACCGCCGCCGCTGCGGCGGAGGCGCCGCCGCGGCGCAAATCGCCGTTCTGATGCTCATGTCCTCATGAGAGGATGAGGGCATGGCCGCTAGTCCGGCAGCCGCAGCGCGTGGCCGTGGCTGTCCAGCCACTGGTTGAGGGCCGCCTTGACCAGCTGGCTCAGGGTGATGCGGCGGCGCTTGGCCAGGATGCTCAGTTCCATGTGCGCCTCCTCCGGGATCGCCACCTGCAGCAGCGCCTTGCCGCGCCGCCAGGCGTTCTTGTCGGCGGCGGCCGGCGCCGGCCGGGCTTGCGCCGGTGCCGGTGCGACGGCGCGCTGGCGTGCCAGCCGCTCGGCCAGGCCGTCCTGCTGTGCGAGGCCCTCGCCGACGATGTCCAGCGCCGCCAGCGTCGAGGGTTTGCGTGCCATTTTCGTCCCCCCTCATGCCACCGCGGAATCGGCGGCGCGCGTGCGGGTCAAGCCCAGTTCGTCGCGCAGCCACGACCACAGCACCCGGATTTCCTGCGACGCCGCCTGCCAGGGCTGGAATTCGGTGACGCCCTGGCCCTGCTCCAGCGCCACCCGGTAATCGGCGCGATGCGTGTAGACCGCCGGCGCCACCCGCCCGCCGGCGCGCTCGATCGCCGCCGTGGCGTCGCCGCGCCGCCGCTGCGCCCCGGCCGACCAGTCGATCAGCAGGACAAAATTCGGCCGCGCCTCGGCGCGCAGCCGCGCGAAGGTCGGGCCGAGGGTGGACAGTTCCAGATCGGTCGGGTGGCAGGGGATCAGCACCAGGTCGGCGGCGGCGATGGCCGCCGTGATGGCGTTGTTGTCGCGCCCGGCGGTGTCGAGCAGCACCAGGTCGGCGCCGGCCGCGCGCAGTTCGGCGAGGCGATCCTCGATGTCGATGGGCACGCAGGTTTCCGCCAGCGGCCGCGGCGGCAGGCCGGCGCGGCGGCGCAGCCGCGCCCAGCGCCCGACCGAGGCCTGCGGGTCGAGGTCGAGCACGGCGGTTTCGAAGCGGTCCTCGGCGGCGGCGCAGGCCAGATTGAGGGCGGCGGTGGATTTGCCCATGCCGCCTTTGTCGGAGGTGAACGCGACGACCTTCATGGCCCGGCCTCTGTGGATCATGCGGCCGTTCTATCATGTCCTCATGAGGCCAGGAAGTCATGAGCGACCGAGGCGATGAGACAATGAGGGGTGGGGACTTTTGCGGGAAGCGCGGCGAGCGGCGGCACAGGACAGCGGCAGACCGGCAGACCGGCGGGGCCGCGCGGCCCCGCCGGCCGCACTCACTGGCTCAGCAGCGCGCCGATGGCCAGCGACAGGCCGGCGAAGGCCGGGGCCATCATCGCCAGCGGCAGCCGGCGCGGCGCCTGGGCGGCGGCAATGCGGCGGCGCAGGTCGGTGGTGGTGGTGTCGACGCGGCGGCCCGGGCAATAGAAGTCGCTGACGACCGGCAGCGGCGCGGCAGGTGCGGGGGCATTCACCTGCTCGGCCGCTTCGGCCGCCAGCCGCTCGCGCATGTAGCGCGGCATCAGGCCCCAGGTGCTCGCCAGCGGGTCGGTGGTGCGGGTCTGGGTCATCTGCGCTACTCCGGTTGGGGTGCTACGCTGTTCGTGTGGGAATTTTTCCCACAGACCGGAGGGGGCGTCAAGAGGAGAAACCGTCCCGTATGCATTTTTTTGTGGGAATTTTTCCCACATACATGTGACGAAGCAAAACCAGGGGGTTAGCCGCGGCCACCGCGGCCGCGGCCGGGCAAAACGCCGTCTCACCGGGTGGGGACTTTAGCGGGAAGCCGCCGGCAGTTTTGGCGGCACCGGCGGGCGCGAGGGTTGCAGCACGACGCCGCGCACGCTGACCTCGACGCGGGCGTCGCGATACACCGCGAGCGCCAGTTGCAGATTCTCCAGGAAGCGCGGGCGAAAATGGTCCAGCCGGGAAAACCCGCTGCCGAACTGCGCGTGCAGCGCCTTCCAGGTGATCGCCCGACTCGCCGGCAGCACGTGCAGCCGGTACGCCAGCCAGCAATAGATATCGAGCGCCATCGAATTGTTGTTGATCGCCCGGATCGCCGCTTCCTCGATCGGCACCGGATGGCGCCGCAACTGCTCGAAAAACGTCTCCGACAGCCGTGCCGTCTCGACGAACAGCGATCCCTGCGCCGGGTCGTCGCCGCCCAAAAACATCGCGGTATCGACGATGTGCTGGTTCAGCAGCCCGGCCCGGCCACCCTGCTGGATATGGAAGGTCAGCCGGCAGCGGGAAATCCGCTCCGCCTGTTCGCGAACCTCCTTGATCGACTTGCCGCCGTGCGGAATGCCCATCCGCCCCAGCCACGCCCGCAGGCTGCGGCCGAGTTCGACCTCGCGCGAGCCGGTGCGCAGCGCCTCGGTTTGCAGATACAGCATGATCAGCCGGGCGCGCGAGCCGTACGGCACGCCCACCGACACAGGTTTGCCGTCGGCGACGATGCGCTTGCCGGGCTCCACCAGCAGCGTCACCTTCTCGGTCTGGATCTGCCAGGTCTCGTCGTCCGGCAGGCGGCGGTGGGGCAGGGCGGCTTGCGCCCAGCCGCTGTAGACGAAGCCGACATCGCCGTCCTCGTCGCTCATGTAGCGCATGGCGACGTCGACCACGCGGCGGTCGATGTCCGCCAGCAGCGCCGCCTGCTTGCCCTGCGTCTCGATCAGCTCGTGGATGGCGCCCATCGCTGCATTTCCTGAGCCGCTTGCCTTGCTGGGGGTGTCGCTACGTCCATGTCGGCAATGTGACGTACTCGCCGCCGTTCGTCGCCGGGGACTTTTGCGGGATCAGCTACTAGGAAAGGCTATTAGTGATTCTACTATTAGTTTGTCCCGCTAAAGTCCTCGGGATAGTTTTCGCGACTCGTTGAGTCTCCGTGGTGGCTCCCCGCAAGAGTCCCCAGCCGCCCCGCAAGAGTCCCCACCTGCCCTGTGGATAAATTTTTGCCGCCGCCAGCCTCGGATTGCCGGGCGGGCGTGGCGACTCGGGCGCGGCGGCGGGGGCGCAAAATCCCGCAAGAGTCCCCACCGGCGCCGCATGGGCTCATGAGGGATCGAGGCGAGAAACGTCAGCAAGGCCAGGGCGCTGCCCTGGACCCGCCGGGGCCGGGCGGCCCCGGACCCCGTATGCCAATGCCCGGTGCGGGCAGTCCTGGGCGGTGCCCTGGTGGCGGCCTGTCAGGCGGCCGCCGGCAGCATGGCGCGGCTGCGCATGCTGAGCCGGCGGCGCGTCGCCTCCGCCACCTGCCGGCCGGCCTTGGCGCGCGGCAGCGGCATTTCCGCGATCGGCGGCGTCTCGCCGAACATGGCCGCGTGCTCCGCCCAGTTGTCGAAGACAACCCGCTCGACGTGATCGACGAACGATTCCGCCGGCACACCCTCGGCCAGCAACAGCGCGTGCGTGCCGAGTTCCACGTGGTAGTAGGCAAACACCGCCGGCAATTCGCTGGCCGCAACGCGGGTGATCGAGACGCCGTTGACGAGGGCGCCGGCCTGCACCAGCGCATCGTCGAGCAGGATGGCGTGGCTCGGCGAGACCAGCAGGTCGCGCACCGGCAGTCCTTCCGCGAGCGAGCCGGCGCGGATGCGGATCGGCAAGGCGGTCAGCGGGTCGGCGAAGCGACGTGCCACACTCTGCCGCCCGAGCCAGCGCACGCTCGCGCGGCTGCCATCGGCGAGCGTCACCGCATCGCCTTGCCGCAGCGCCTCCACCGGCACCTCGCCGGTTGGCGTGCGGATGCGGGTGCCGGCGCAGAAGCAGGTGATTTCCGTGATGAAGACACCGCCGTTGCCGTCCGGGCCGCTTTGCAGCACCCCGCCCGCGATGCCGCCGGCGCGGTCCAGGCTGACAGGGACGCCGTTCTGGTCCTGGAAGGTGATCTGGCCGTCCTGCTCGGTCAGGTTCGTCAGGCTCGCCACGTTCGGCAGGTCGATCGTGTCGCCGACGGCAAAGCCGAACATCGTGCCGACAAAGCCGCCCGGCGCATCGAGCACCAGCGTGCCGGCCCCATCGAAGGTGATGCCGCCGGACGCGACCGCGCCCAGGATCAGGTTGCCACCCGCGCCGATCGTGATCTGCGCGTCGTTGGTCAGCGCGGTGTTGGACAGATCGAGCGTGCCGCCACCGGCGATCGCGATGCTGCCGGTGTTAACGAGCGTGCCGTATTCGACCAGGAGATCGCCGCCGCCGACCGCGATCCCGCCGGCGTTGACCAGCGTGTCGAGGGCATCGAAGCCGATGTAAAACGTATACGGCGCGCCCAGGACATCCTGGCCACCGCGCTGCTGCAGGACGAAGCCGCTGCCCAGCGTCAGCGTGGCGTCGCTGGTGGTGGCATTGTACAGGCTGTCGGAGCCACGCTGGCCGAAGTTCAGCGTCGCGGTGTTCAGCGTCTCGCTGTCCAGCACGTCGAGCAGGCCGCCGCCCGCCGACAGGTCGATGCTGCCCGGCGCGCCGCCCGCCGCCTCCACCGTCAGCCCGCCGACCACGTTCAGTTGCTGGCCGTAGGCGAACGTCAGCGGCCCCTGCCACGTGATTGCCTGCAAGATGGCCGTGCGATTCAGCGCCAGCGTGCCGCCGTCCGCGATCACCGTGCCGTCGGCGAGCGTCGCGGTGCGGGACACCTCGACAGTGCTGGTCGGCCCGGTCGGCCGCACATCCAGCGTGCCGCCGCCGAGGTCGAGCGAGCCGCCGATCAGCAGCACGCCACCGTCGCCGGTCACGCCATCGAGGTCGGTGAGCGGGCCTTGCAGGTCGAGCGTGCCGACGCTGTCCAGCGTGATGCCGCCGCTGTCGGAGGCAACCGCGTTCAGGATCAGCTCGCCGCCCGCGCCGATGCTGATCTGCCCGTCGTTGGCAAGCGTGGTGTTCGACAGATCGAGCGTGCCATCGGCGGCAATCGAGATGCTGCCGCTGTTGCCAAAACTGCTGCCATCGACGAGGACGTCGCCGCCCGCGGCCGCGATGCTGCCGGTGTTGCTGAACGTGCCGTCATAGATCGCGAGCGTGCCGCCGTCGGCATCGATCGTGCCGTTGTTGATCAGCGTATCGCGGGAATCAGCCAAAGGACCGGGATTGTAATAGGGCGCGCCAAGAATGTCGGTGCCGCCGCCCTGTGTCAGGGTGAAGCCGCCACCCAGCGTCAGCGTGGCGCCGTCGTTGGCCGGATCGTCCAGGCGATCGTCGGAATTACCGCCGAAATCGAGCGTGACGTTGTTCAGCGTCGCGTTGCCCTGCACGTTGAGCAGGCCGCCCCCCGCCGACAGGTCGATGCTGCCCGGCGCGCCGCCCGCCGCCTCCACCGTCAGCCCGCCGAGCACAGTCAGGGTCTGGCCGTCGCCGACCGCCAGCGGCCCTTGCCACGTGACGTTTTCCAGCGTGGCGCCAGTGTCGAGTTGCAGCGTCCCGCCGATGCCGGCCGTCACCGTGCCGCCGACCAGCAGGCCGGCGAGGTCGAAAATGCCGGCGGTCACCGTCAGGGCCGCCGCGGCGCCGTCCAGCGTCAGCGTGCCGCCGGCCTGCACGCTCAGCATCGCGCCGGCGCTGTCGAGCGAGACCGTGTTGGCGACAAAGCCCTCGCCGTTGGCGATGGTGACCGTGTAGTCGCCCGGGGCGTCGATCAGCACCGCGGCATCGCCGGCGTTCGGCGCGGCGCCATCCGGCAGCCACGCCGACCCCATGCCCCAATCGCCGGAAACGCCTGCCGCCCAGGTGAACGTCGTCATCGCCGCAACCCCCCGCGCCGCCGAACCCCCGTGACCAGAACAAGTACTTTATCGACACATTTGGGAGTGCGCCAGCCGATAGTTTCGCTTCGCGTCGGTGCATCCGCCGGCCCGGCCAGCAGCGGGCGAGCCATCAAGGGTCGCGCTCGCAGGGCGTTGGTATCAGCGACGCAGCCGGGTCGCTTCCGCCGGGCGGCGCCGCTCCCAGCCCTCGCGCTCCAGTTCCGGCACGATCGCCTCGCTCTGCGGCACGCCGAGACAGAAATAGCCGATAAAAATCCAGGCCGCCGGCACCGCCAGCGCCGCCGCGACCACGGCCGGGTCAAGGATGGAAACCCAGCCGAGGCCGAGCCCGGCCGCGCGCGCGGCCAGCCACAGCGTGTGTACCGCCATCACCGCCGAATACGCCGTCGTCTCCGGCATGGTGTGCCGCCCCAGCCCGTGCCCCTGTGCCGGGTCGGGTTCGGCGAACAGGGCGAAATGGCACGGCGCCTCGTCCAGCCCCGCCAGCTTCAGCCGCGCATATAGCCGGGCGCGGTCGTCGTCCTGGCGGGCCAGGGCGGCGGCGTTGCATCTGGCGAAATTGTCCCGGATCGCCGCGCGCCGCGCCGGGTCGTCGACGGTGACAAACCGCCACGGCTGGCTGAGGCCGACCGAGGGCGCCAGCGCCGCCAGCTCCAGCAGCGCATCCAGCTGCGCCGGCGCCACCGGGTCGGCGCGGAACCGCCGCACGTCGCGCCGCCAGCGCAGCAGGCTGGTCAGCTCGCGGCGGAACGCCGCGTCGAACACGGGGGGACAGTCTGGCGCGCTCATGGCACCGTCATGGCACAGCGGCGGCGGCGAGGGCAGGGCGGTCGGGTTCGGGCTGGGCGGCCAGCGCCGCATACAGTGCGGTCGTGCCGACGCGCCACGGCCGTGGTCGTCGCCCGCTCATTTTCTCATGAGGCAATGAGCATCCGCGGCCGGTATTCGCCCAAAAACAGGTCGCCGAGGGCAAGGCGCCTGCGGTAGGTGATGTGCCGCTCGGCCAGATGGTGTGCCCGGTCGTGGCGCAGGTGGCAGCGTTGGCACAGGCTGCGCAGGTTGCGCAGGCGGTTGTTGCCGGGGTCGTGGTCCAGATGCGCCGCCGCCAGCACGGCGCGGCTGTGGCGCGTGCGGGCGAATTCCTCCAGGTCCGGCCAGCGCGCCGGTCGGCCGCGCGCGTCGCGCCACACATGCTGCTCCGGATCCAGCCAGCGCCCGTCCGGCAGGCAGCGCAGCACCACGCCGTGCGGCCGGCCGCACATCTGGCAGCGCCCGCCGGCGCGCACGAAGCGCACAATGCGGCTGATCTCGGCCCAGTTGCGCGGATACAGCGCCCGCAAGTCGCGTCGGATCGGCATGGCGCGAGCCTAGCCGATCCACCGCCGCCGTACAAGCCCCCATCACCGATAAACCGTTGAGTCCGTTCAGAACAACGCGGCGACCAGACGACCGATGCCGAGCCACAGGCCGCCCGACAGCACCACGATGGTCAGCGCCGCCGCCGGCCACGGCAGCACCGGCGCGGCACCGCCGGCGCCCTGCGCCGGCCGTGCCGCCATGCTCGGATGGGTCTCGCGGACCGCCAGCGGCGCGTATCGCTCCATGAGACAAATATTACCGGCTTGAGCTTACCGAGCGATGAACGCCGGCTTTGGCTTCCGTTGGCACACCGCACTGTGATAGCCAGCGCTGGTTGCCTATTCGCACCTGCAATGGCCCCGGATGGGCCTGTCCGCGGCTGCCACCCGCCAACGGCTCCACGACGGCGCCTCCAGCAAGGGGCGCCCCCAGCAAGGATCGAGCTTTCGCATGCAGCCTGCCGGCACCGCCCCCCGCCGCACGACACCGTTGCGCGCGCTCGCCCTGCTGGTGCAGTGGCTGTTCCTCGAGCACTGGAGCGCCCGGCTGGCCAGCCGCCCTGTGCGCATCGCGGTGCTGCTGCTGGCGCTGCCGCTGGCCGCGTATCTGAGCTTCAAGGCGGTCGGCAACCAGATCACCGAGACCAACCTGCTGCACGAGGACCGCGTCAACCTCGCGCTGTATCTCGACGGCACCGCCGACAAGCCGTTCGTCTATCGCGTGCTCAACCCGACGCTGGTGCGCGCGGCCGAAGCCGCCGGGGCGCCGGCGCTGCTGCGCGCGTTGCCGGGGCCGCTGGCCGGCAAGCTGCCGGAGTGGTGCGCCGCCATCACCGTCACCCCCGCCGCCACCTGCGACGACCTCGCCGCCTATGTCGCGGTCGCCGGGGTCGAGGTCTTCGCCTTCCTGCTGCTGATCTACGCGATCTGCCGGCGGCTGTTCGACAACCCGCTGATTGCGCTGTTCGGCCTCGGCTTCGCGTTCTTCGGCGTCAACGCGGTGCTGCTGCAAAAACTCTCGCATCTGTACGATTTCGGCGTGCTGATGTGGGTCACCGTGCTGCTGCTGTGCCTGCAGCGCGGCTGGTCGATCGCCTTCACGCTGCTGCTGCCGCTGGCCTTCCTGACCAAGGAGACGCTGATCCTGTATGCCGGCGGCTTCTTCCTCGCCGATCTCGGCCGCCGCGACCCCGGCCGCACGGCGGCGCTGTTCCTGGTGCAGATCGCGTCGTACGTGGTCATCCACGGCTGGGTGCGGCTGCATTTCGCCGGCAACCCCGGCCTCGGCCACGAGTACTACCTGCCGGTGCAAATCTATTTTTTCACCGAGCAGATCACCCTGCCGCTGCTGCTGCTGCTGACCGTGGCACTGCTGCTGATCTTCCACCGCTTCGGCGAGAAGGACGCGGCCCTGCGCCGTGCCGGCATCGTCATCGTGCCGTGGTTCGTGCTGTTCCTGATCGGCGGCGTCGACAAGGAGGTGCGCGTGGTGTTCGAGGTGCTGCCGCTGCTGCTGCTGTTCGCCATCGACAGCCTGGTGCGGCTGGTGCCCGGCCTGCCGCCCAGCCGCCTGCCGCCCAGCCGCCTGCCGCCCAGCCGCCTGCCGCCCAGCCGCCTGCCGCCCAGCCGCCTGCCGCCCAGCCGCCTGCCGCCCAGCCTGGCCGCCCGGCCGGGCGCGGGCTGAGCCGGCGATGGACCGCATCGCCGAGCATCTGGTTGTCGAGCGGCCGCTGGTGGTCGATCTCGACGGCACGCTGATCCGCTCGGACCTGCTGCTCGAATCCGCCTTCGCGCTGCTCGCGGCGGCGCCGCTGCGGCTGCCGGTGGTGCTGGCCGCACTCGCCCAGGGCCGCGCCGCGCTGAAAGCCAGCCTCGCCGCCGAGGCCGATCTCGACATCGCCCACCTGCCGTACAACGAGGAATTTCTGGCGTTCCTGCGCGCCGAGCGGGCGCGCGGCCGCCGCCTTTATCTCGCCTCCGCCGCCGATGCCCGCTTCGTCCGCGCGGTCGCCGACGAACTCGGCCTGTTCGACGGCATCTTCGCCTCCGACGGCACCACCAACCTGAAAGGCGAGGCCAAGGCGCGGGCGCTGACCGACGCGTTCGGCGCGCGCGGCTTCGACTATGCCGGCAACGCGCCGGCCGACCTCGACGTCTGGCAGGCGGCCGGCGGCGTGCTCGCGGTCAACGCCTCGCCGTCGCTGCTGCGCACGGTCGCGCAGAGCTTTCCCGATGCCACCATCATCGCGCCGCGCCGCCTCGCCGCGGGCGACTACCTGCGCGCGCTGCGGCCGCACCAATGGCTGAAGAACCTGCTGCTGCTGGTGCCGGGCTTCGCCGCACACCGCTTCGACCCCGCGATGGTGCTCGCCTGCGCGCTCGCCTTCGTCAGCTTCAGCCTGTGCGCCTCCAGCGTCTATCTGCTGAACGACCTGCTCGATCTGCGCCACGACCGGCAGCACCGCAGCAAGCGGCACCGCCCGCTCGCCGCCGGGCGGGTCGAGATGTGGCACGCGGTGGCGATGGTGGCGGCGTGCCTGCTCGGCGCGGTGGCGGTCGCACTGCTGCTGCCGCTGCCGTTCCTCGGCGTGCTGGGCGGCTACACCGTGCTGACGCTGGCCTATTCGCTGGCGCTGAAGCGGCAGGCGATTCTCGACGTGATCGTGCTCGCGGCGCTCTACGGCATCCGCATCGTCGCCGGCGGCGCCGCCATCGCGGTGACGCTGTCGCCCTGGCTGCTCGCCTTCTCGATCTTCTTCTTTCTGTGTCTGGCGCTGGTCAAGCGCAGCACCGAGCTGATCGACCGGCTCGGCCGCAACGCCATCGACCCGCCGGGGCGCGGCTACAAGCTGGCCGATCTGTCGGTGCTGCAGACCATGGCGGCGGCGTCCGGCTATGTCGCGGTGCTGGTGTTCATTTTGTACATCAACAGCCCCGCCATCGCCGGCCTGTACGGCGCCTCCGAGCGGCTGTGGGCGATCCCGGCGATCCTGCTGTACTGGGTCAGCCGCGTGCTGATCCTGACGCATCGCGGCGAGATGCACGACGACCCGGTGGTGTTCGCCGCCCGCGACCGCGCCAGCCTGCTGTGCGCCGGCCTGATCGTGGCGGTCGTGCTGGCGAGCATTTAGGGGGATGCAAGCAAGTGTTTGTCCACAGATGACGCAGACAAGAGTCTGGTCCGCAGATAGACACCGATAAGAACGTTTTTGGGGATGACGTCGATCAATAAAAGAAATCGTTGGGATAACACTATTCCTTTCTCATCCACTTTTTATCTGCGCCATCTGTGGAACGCCCTTCTTGACGAAGATCTTGCTTATCGCCTTTCTCATCACCTTCCATCCGCGTCATCTGCGGATGACCGCTTGCCTTCCTGCATGACCTGATGCCTGACATCATGCTCGCCGGCTGGGGCAATTATCCGCGCGTGGCGGTGCGGCAGGTCGTGCCGGTCGACCGGGACGCCGCGCTGGCCGCCGTCGCGGCGGAGCCGGGGCTGATCGGGCGGGGCAATGGCCGCGCCTATGGCGATGCCGCGCTCAATCCGCGGGCGACGCTGTCGCTGCTCGGCCTGCGGCGAATTCTGGCGTTCGACCCCGAAGCGGGCACGGTGACCGCCGAGGCCGGGCTGCTGCTCGGCGACCTGATCGCGGCGGTGCTGCCGCAGGGCTGGTTCCTGCCGGTCACGCCGGGCACCAAATTCGTCACCCTCGGCGGCGCGGTGGCGGCCGACGTGCACGGCAAGAACCATCACGGCGCCGGCGGCTTCTGCGCGCATGTCGCGGCGGTGGAACTGGCGCTGGCCGACGGGCGGGTGCTGACCTGCTCGGCCGCGCAGCACGCGGACATCTTCGCCGCCACCTGCGGCGGCATGGGCCTGACCGGCATTTTGCTGGCCGTCACGCTGCGGCTGTTGCGGGTCGAGACCAGCCTGATCCGGCAACAGACAAAACGCTGCGCCAATCTGGCCGAGGCGATGGCGGCGCTGGCGGCCGCGCGCGACACCTATTCGGTGGCCTGGATCGACTGTCTGGCGCGCGGTGCGGCCCTCGGCCGCTCGCTGCTGTTGCTCGGCGAGCACGCGCGGCGCGACGAGGCCGGGCAGGGCAGGGGGGTGCTGGCGCCGCCGCGGCGGCGGGCGCTGCGGGTGCCGGTGGATTTTCCGGCCTGGGCGCTGAACCGCTGGAGCGTGGCGGCGTTCAACGAGCTGTACTGGCGCCGCGCCCGGCCGGGGCGGGCGCTGGTCGATTACGACGGCTATTTCTATCCGCTCGACGCGGTGTTGCAGTGGAACCGCATCTACGGCCGCGCCGGCTTCGTCCAGTACCAGTGCGTGCTGCCGCTCGCGGCGAGTGAGGCCGGCCTGACCGCGCTGCTGACCCGCATCTCGCAAGCCGGCGCCGGCTCGTTCCTGTCGGTGCTGAAAATGTTCGGGGCGCAGGCGGGCGGACTGTCGTTTGCGCAGCCGGGGTTTACCCTGGCGCTGGATTTCCCGGCCAACCGGCGCACTTTTGTGCTGCTGGACGACCTGGACGCCATCGTCGCCGACCATGGCGGGCGGCTGTATCTGGCCAAGGACGCCCGCATGGCGCCGGCGATGCTGCGGCGCGGCTATCCCGACCTGCCGGCGTTCCAGGCGCTGCGCGCGCGGCTCGATCCGGCGCAAAAATTCTGGTCGGTGCAGTCGCGGCGGCTGGAGATCTGAGCGGGGTCCGGGGCCTCACGGCCCCGGCGGGTCGAGGGCGGCGCCCTCGCCGTGCGGGCCGAGCAGCGTGTAGGCGGCCCCGCGCAGCGACCAGCGCGGCGCCACGTCGAGCCAGAACAGCTCGGTGGTCGCATTGGCGAAGCTGGTCTTGTAGCGGTCGCCGCCGGCCAGAAAATCGTAGGCGACGGCGCCGTCGGCGCGGGCTTGGCGGATGGCGGCGTGGTGGCAGGTCAGGCCGGGTTTCTGGTGCGGGCCGGCGGCGGCGTAGTCCAGGCCGGACTGGTAGGCCAGCACGCGGCCGCGATGGCGGAAATTGTACAGGTAGCCGATCGCGGTTTCGCCGGCGGCGATGCGCAGCAGCTCGGCCTCGCCGCGCGGCAGCGCGCGGGCGAGCAGGGCGCGATGGAAGGTGACGAATGCCGGGTTGGCAAAGGCACCCGGCTGGCCGCGCGAGGTCCAGGTGGCCTGATGCAGGCCCGCCAACGCCGCCAGAAAAACCTCCGCCTCGGCGAGCGTGGCGGCGCGGTCTACCCGCAACGGGCCGGCGGCGGCGTAGGCGCGGTCGGAGCGGCGCAGCTGGTAGCGGGTGTTGGCGCTGAGGGCCGCCAGAAACCCGTCGTCGCCGGCGGCGAGCGCGGTCAGGTCGAGCCAGGGCGCGGCGTGGCGGCGGCGCAGCCGCACCGCGCCGGCGGCGTGGGCGGCGGCGAAGGTCGCGGCAGCGACGCCGGCCAGCCGCAGCCGCCGGCCGCGCCCACCGGTGCCGAGCAGTGCGCGCAGGCACGGCGCCAGCAGCGCTTCCGCGCCGCGCGCCAGCAGCGGGCCGTTATGCTCGACATAGACGCTGTCGAGCGCCGGATCGCCGCTTTCGCCGAGCCAATAGGTCTCGCCGTCGCGCCAGGACGCTGTCCGGTTGCACAGGGCCAGCGCGACGGTCTGGCCGTCCTGTTCGGCGCGCAGCAGCACCGGGTCGGGGAAGCGCGCCTCGGCGCGGCAGCCGACCCAGCTCCAGCTTTGAAAGAACGCCGCCGCCGCGCGGTCCTCCAGCGCCCGCCAGTCGCCGGCGAGGCCGGCGAGGTCGGGCACGGCGGACAGGGCGATGCGGACGGGGCTGGACACGCCCCTTGTTGCGGCAGCGCGCGTTGCCGTGCCAAGGGGGGCCGTGCTCAGCGCCATCGCCACCGTGCTGCTCGTGCCGCCGGTCAATCTCGCCTGTCTGGCCCTGTTCGGCCTGCTGCTGGCCCGCCGGCGGCCGGTGGCGGGGCTGCGTCTGGCGCTGGCCGCACAGGTGGCGCTGCTGCTGCTCGCCCTGCCGGCGGTCTCCGGCGTGCTGCTGGCGGCGCTGCAAGGCGAGCTTGCCGCGCCGGCCGCCGCCGCCGCGCCGCAGGCGATCGTGATTCTCGGCGGCGACGCGACGGCGGCCGGGCCACGGCCGGAGCAGACCGATATCGGCACGCTGTCGCTGGAGCGCGAGCGCGCCGCCGCCTTGCTGGCGCGCCGCAGCGGCTTGCCGGTGCTGGTCACCGGCGGCGTCGTCACCAGCGCCGGCGCCCCGGTCGCCGAGCTGATGGCGCGCAGCCTCGCCGCCGATTTTTCCGTCCCGGTGCGCTGGGTCGAGCCGATGGCGGCGAATACCTGGGAGAATGCCGCGCTGAGTGCCGCACTGCTGCGGCGCGACGGCATAACCTCGGTGTTCGTGGTCACCCATGCCTGGCACATGCGCCGCGCGCTGATCGCCTTCCGCGCCGCCGGCCTCGCCGCGGTGCCGGCGCCGCTGCCGGGCGAGCGGATGCCGCGTTTCGGGCCGGGCGATTTCATCCCGCGCGCCAGTTCCTGGGAGCGCAGCTATTTCGCGCTGCACGAATGGATCGGCTGCGCCTGGTACGCGCTGCGGGCGTGGCGCGCCCCCGCTGCCACATGACCGAGGCGTTCGACGGCGTCGACGCCCTGCCGGACGACGCGGCGGCGCTGCTGGCGCCGGCGGGCGACGAATTCCAGCTGTCGGCGGCGTGGTTTCGCGCGTTGCAGGACGCGGCGCGGCCGGACGGCGCGCGGCCGCTGTGGCTGCTGCATCGCGAGGCCGGTGCCGCGGTGGCGCTGCTGCCGCTGTGGCGCGCGGCGGACGGCCGGCTGGCCGCACTGACCGCGCCGTACACCTGCCTGTTCCGCCCGCTGGTCGCGGCAGCCGCCGACCCGGCTGTGCTGGCGCGGGCCGGGGCGGCGTTCGGCCGCGCCTGCCGCCGCGCCGGGCCGCTGCGCCTGGACGCGCTCGACCTGGACTGGCCCGGCTGGCCGCCGCTGCTGGCCGGCTTTCGCCGCGCCGGGCTGGCGACGCTGCGGTTCGCGCATTTCGGCAACTGGCGCTGCGACGTCGCCGGGCTGGACTGGCCGGCCTACCTCGCCGGCCGGCCGGGCGACCTGCGCGAGACCATCCGCCGCCGGCTGGCGCGCGCCGGCCGCGACCCGGCGATCGGCTTCGAGCTGATCGCAGGCGGCGACGCGCTGGCGGCGGGCATCGCCGCTTATGAGAATGTTTACGCCCGCAGCTGGAAACAGGAGGAACCCTTCCCGCGCTTCGCCGCGACCGTGATGCGGGCGGCGGCGGCGGCGGGGGTGTTGCGACTCGGCGTGCTGCGCCGGCAGGGTGTGCCGGTCGCGGCGCAGTACTGGACCGTGACCGGCGGCACGGCGACGGTACACAAGCTGGCGCATGACGAGGCCGAACGGAAACTGTCCCCCGGCACCGTGCTGACCGCGCTGCTGCTGCGGCACATGCTGGAACACGAGCGGGTGAGGGCGGTCGATTTCGGGCGTGGCGACGACGGTTACAAGGCAGGGTGGACCGGAACCCGGCGGCAGCGCAGTGGCGTGCTGCTGTGCCCGCCCTGGCAACCGGCGGGACTGGCCGCGCTGGGGCGGCATGTGGCGGGGTTCGTTGCCGCAGCGCTGCGCAAAAACCTAGGAAGCGGACATGCGGCCGGTTAACATAACTTCCCACTCGACGGCGCCGCCGCCGGGACGATGTGACGCAACGGACACGAGCGAGGCGGCGTGAGCGGGTTTTTGGTTACCGGCGGCGCGGGATTCATCGGATCGCACCTCGCCGACGCCTTGCTGGGCGCGGGCCACCTTGTCCGCGTGCTGGACGATTTCTCCACCGGCCGGCGCGCCAATCTCGATCCGCGCTGCGAGGTGGTGGTGGGCGATGTCGCCGATCTGGCGACGGTGCGCGCCGCCATGGCCGGGCTCGACGGCTGTTTCCACCTCGCCGCCATCGCCTCGGTGGTGCGCGGCAACGAGGACTGGCTGGGCACGCACCGGGCCAACCAGACCGGCACCATCGCGGTGTTGCAGGCGGCGCGCGATGTCGGCCGGGTGCCGGTGGTGTATGCCTCCTCGGCCGCGGTGTACGGCGATCTCGACGGCCGGGTGGCGCGCGAGACGCTGCCGCCGGTGCCGCTGACCGCGTACGGCGCCGACAAGTTCGGCTCGGAACTGCACGCCCGCGTCGGCTGGCAGGTGCATCGCGTGCCGACGCTGGGCCTGCGCTTCTTCAACGTCTACGGGCCGCGGCAGGACCCGGCCTCGCCGTACAGCGGCGTCGTCTCGATCTTCGCCGCCCGCATCGCCAGCGGCCTGCCACTGGCGATCCACGGCGAGGGCACGCAGACCCGCGACTTCGTCTACGTCGCCGACGCGGTCGCGCACCTGATCGCCGCCATGGCCACGCTGCCGCGGGCCGGCGGCAGCGGCGTGCTGAATGTCTGCACCGGCCGCGGCACCTCGGTGCTGGAACTGGCGCAGACGCTGGCGCGGCTGCACGACCGGCCGCTGCGGCTGCAGCACGGGCCGGCGCGGCTCGGCGATATCGAGCGCTCGGTCGGCGACCCGGCGGACGCGATCGCCTGTCTCGGCCTGCGCGCCGCGACGCCGCTGGCAGCCGGGTTGGCGGCGACGCTGGCCGCACTGCAACCCGCCGCCGCGTGACCCGCCGCCCGGAAAGCCGCACTGGACAGCGATCAAGGCCCTGTGTACGAGACCCAAAATGATCAGGCCCGCCCCCGCTTTGCGCTGCCATGCCGGATGACACCCGGCGTGGCGACGGCGGCGCGCGGGCCGCGATCGTGCCGATTGGCCGGCGCGCCCTGACACGGCGCGCGGCGACATTTCCCGAAAATCTGCATACGACCTGTTGAGGATCCGATGGCGAGAGCTGTAAGGGGCGCGAAGGATGGGAAGCCGGCGGCCGCTGTGGCCGAACCGGCCGACGTGGCAGCCCCGGGCACGGCCGCGCGGGCGGTGCCGGCCGGCGCAGCCGCGGCCAGAGCGCGGGCGCCGGCCGCCCCGCCGCCCGCCCCGGCCGAGATCGAGGTCGAGCTCGAAACCGAGCTCGACGCCGAGGACGATCTGGCCGAAGCCGAGGTCGCAGCCGAACCCGCGGCAGCGCCGGCCGATCCGCGCCGCGCCGCATACCGCTGGCATCTCGACGAGATCACCGACAAGGGTGTCGCCGGCTGGATCATCGCGGTCAACGAGCCGTCGCGCCGCTGCGTCGTGCTGCTCAAGGAAGCCGGCCGGGTGCTCGGCCGCGCCATCGCCTCGCAGTTCCGCGCCGATCTGGCGACCGCCGGCCTCGGCGACGGCCAGTGCGCCTTCGCGCTGTCGCTGCCGCGCGCGCTGCTCGACGGTGACGAGCATCTGGTGGAAATCATCGAGGAGGACAGCGGCCTGCCGCTGAGCGACCAGCCGCTGCGCTGGCGCTCCGGCGCCGGCACCGCCGGCACGGCGCTGACCGGGGTCGAGCAGGGCGCCAACGCCGCCGCCATGGCGGGTGTGGCGATCACCGCGAAGGAGACCAGGCCGGCGACCGCCGCGGCACCGGCAGCGACGGCCCCGGCCACCCCGGCCGTCGCCGCGCGTGCGGCCGCGCCGGCGGCGCGCAAGCCGGCACCGCCGCCGGTCGAGATCGAGGAAGACGACGAGGAGCTGGCGGAGGACATCGAGGAGGCCGAGGCGCCGGCCGCGGCCGCCGCGGCCGATCCGCGCCGCGCGGCGTTCCGCTGGCATCTGGACGAGATCACCGACAAGGGTGTCGCCGGCTGGATCATCGCGGTCAACGAGCCGTCGCGCCGCTGCGTCGTGCTGCTCAAGGAAGGCAACCGGCTGCTCGGCCGCGCCATCGCCTCGCAGTTCCGCGCCGACCTGCTGACCGCCGGGCTCGGCGACGGCCAGTGCGCCTTCGCGCTGCCGATGCCGCGCGCGCTGCTCGACGGCGACGAACACCTGCTCGACATCGTCGAGGAGGAAACCGGCGTCACCCTGACCGAGCGGCCGATGCGCTGGCGCTCGGCGGCGGGCACCGCCGGCTCGGCGCTGACCGGCGTCGGCCAGGGTGCGGGCAGCGGCGCGGGTGCGGTGGTGGTGGAGGCCGAGCGGGCGCCGACGCGCGCCGACTACGAGGCGCTGCCGCCTGCCGTCAGCCCCGGCCAGCGGCTGGCCACCACCGGCAAGCCCGGCGGGCGCGCCGCGGCGCGGGTGAAGACCCGCATGCTGTTCGATATTTCCGATCTGGTTTACTACATCGGCCATCATCCGAACCTGACCGGCATCCAGCGCGTGCAGTCCAGCATCGTGCTGTCGATGATCAACGGCGCGCTGCTGCCGCAATCCTCGGTGATCTTCCTCAGCTTCAACGCCCGCAGCCGGCGCTGGACGGCGGTGCCGACCGGCTTCCTGATCAACCTGTTGCAGGACCTGTTCCTGCCGGAAGCGCAGCGGCTGGTCAGCTTCCCGGCCGAGGAGGCGCGCTACGGCATGCTGCCGGGGGCGAAGGATTTCGACGGTGCCGGCGTGCTCGACGACGGCACCCCCTCGGTGCTGTGCCTGCTCGGCGCGGCCTGGGTGCAGCGCGACTATTTCCACCGCATCGCCTCGTTCAAGCGCCGTTTCGGCACCCGCTTCGTGATGATGGTGCACGACCTGATCCCGATCTACGCCCGCGAGACCTGTGACCAGGGCACCGCGCGCGTGTTCGAGGAATTTTTACGCCGCGCCATGCGCCACGTGGACCACTACCTGAGCGTGTCGGAGAACACCGCGCGCGACCTGCGCCGCTACATCGCCGCCCAGCAACTGCCCGAGCCGGGCATCACGGTGTCGCGCAACGGCTCCTCGTTCGACGAGTTCCTGCCGCCCGACAACGGCCTGAAGAAGACGGTGACCGAGGACATCCCGGACCGCTTCGTGCTGTTCGTCGCCACCATCGAGGGCCGCAAGAACCACCAGCTGATGCTCGATGTCTGGCGCCGGCTGGTCGCCGACGGCGAAGACCCGCCGTCGCTGGTCTGCGTCGGCCGCGTCGGCTGGCGCTCGGAGCGGTTCGTCGCCGAACTGGTCGAGACCAACTATCTCGACGGCAAGGTGGTGCTGTTGCAGGAGATCAGCGACGCGCACCTGCAGTTGCTGTACGACCAGTGCCTGTTCACCGTCTGCCCGTCGTTCTACGAGGGCTGGGGCCTGCCGATCGGCGAATCGCTGGCCGCCGGCAAGATCTGCGTGATGAGCGACCGCGCCTCGCTGCCGGAAGTGGCCGGCGCGTTCGGCACGTATATCGACATCGACAACCTCGACCAGTCGTATGCGACGGTGCGCGAGCTGATCCGCGACGACGCCGCGCGCGAGCGGCAGGAAGCCAACATCCGCGCCGGCTACAAGCCGGTGACCTGGCGCGAGGTGGCAACCGCCGTGGTCAACGCCTGCGACGCGGCGGCCTCGAGCGAATGGGTCGAGCCGTATCCGTACGCGACCATCCCGTACGGGGCCGAGATCAGCTTCGCCTGGCTCGGCCGCGAATCCGACGCCGTGTTCGGCGACGGCCTGCTCAACCGCATCGTCGACACGCGGCGCGGCTATTTCCTGTCCGAACCCTTGCAGGAACAAAGCTTCCTGCGCGGCGAGGACGCGCGCTCGGGCGGCATCTGGGCGGAGCCGGAGACCTGGGGCACCTGGCTGTGCCATGCCGCCGGCGACATCGTGCTCGGCCTGGCACCGAGCGACAGCCAGTTCTACTACATGTTCCTGCGGCTGCGCGCCTCCGGCCCCGCCTCCGGCCTGTCGCTGCGGCTGCTGGCCAACGGCGAGCAGGTGTGGGAAGGCGCGATCGGCGACCGCTCGCGCAACATCGTGCTGCGCATCCGCAAGCGCGCCCGCGGCCAGAGCGGCGGCTGGCGGCTGAAGCTGCGCGCGGAGACCAACCTGCCGGCCGACGTGCGCAACCAGATCGCCGCGCTCGACGGCCGCGTGCCGACCATCGGTTTCGAACGCTTCGTGCTGGTGCCGGAGAACGACATCAAGACGCGGCTGGACGTGATCACGAACTTCTTGTTGTGAGCGGGGGGGGTGAGACCCGACCGCCGGTCCTGTCCGCGACAGGATGGACGTTGCCGGGGACCACGCCGGCAACATCCTGGCGAACGCCGGGACCGCAGCGACTGTTCTTGCCTTTCGCCGTTGTATTGAGGGGCCTGGCGATGGCCGCTATCCGAGGAAACCCATCCCGATGAGCGCTCTCATCCTGCAAACGTCCGATCCGCACGCCTATTTCCCGATGTTGATGGTGACGTCGCAGACGACACGCGAATTTTGCCGACGGCACGGCCTGGCATATGAAAGCTATATCGGCATCAAGCGCGGCTACTGGAATTGGCATGCGACGTACAATCGCATCGTCATGCTCAACGAACTGATCGAGCAAGGCTTCCGCGACTGGGCGATCTACGTGGACGCGGACGCCTACGTGGTGGATCTCGATTTCAAGATTGCCGACTATCTCCAGGAAAAGTCGGAATTTGCCGCGATCATGATTCCGTCGCAGGCAACGCCGAATTTCTGGGATGTCAACGCCGGCGTCGTGCTGTTCAACCTGCTACGCCCGACCGCGCGCTTCATCATCCAGGACTGGCTGCGCCGCTTCGAGAAGATTCCCGACGAGGTGCTGCGGCAGACCAAGGTGCCGTTCCACGGCGAGAACGATCAGGTCATCCTGCATCGCCTGCTGATGGACAACAAGGATCTGTGGCCGGAGATCCATCTGGAATCGCCGCAGTTGATGAACTCAGGCCACGCGCGCTTTATTCGGCAGCATTTGAGCGCCTACACGCCCAGCCTGCCCGACCGGATCGATGCGATCACGGCGGCGGTCAATACCGTGCTGGGCAAACAGCCGGCGGACCGCGGCCAGCACGAGCAGTTCGAAATCGCCGTGGCCGCGCTGTATCGCGGCATTCTCGGCCGGGGACCGGACAAGGCGGGTTTGGAGCATTTCGTCTCGGCCATTCAAAAGCGTGGCCTGGGGGTCGGCTTGGAAACAGTGGCCAAGTTGCTGCTGGGAAGCCCGGAATATAAACGCTTGCTGGAAATCGCCAAACCGGCGGAATAGGCGATCGGGTCGATGTCGGGTCAAACCAGACCATCGTGTGGCTTATCCCATCACCGGCGCGATGCCGACCTTACGGGGACCTAACATGAGCATTGCTGGATCGCGGAGCAAATTCGGGCTGCTGGTCTATAACGGGACCGATAATCTGGGCGACGAGATTCAAAGTCTTGCCGCCAAGCAATTTCTGCCCAAGGTGGATTATCTGCTGGATCGCGATGCCCTGCAGCTGACGCCCGCGCAGGCCGATGAAGACATCAAGGTCATCATGAACGGCTGGTTCTTCAAGGAACACGGCTCCTGGCCGCCGCCGGCGCAGATCAAGCCGTTGCTCACGTCGTTCCACCTGACCCCGGGGGTGCGCAGCGTCATCCTGTCGGACGCCGGCATCGCGTATCTGAAGCGCCAACCGCCGATCGGCGCGCGCGACCTGTTCACGCTCGACCTGTTGCGCAAGGCCGGAGTGAGAAGCTTCTTTTCCGCCTGCCTGACCCTGACGCTGCAGCGCCCGCCGGTGAGCCGCAACGAGGACCTGATCGTGCTGAACGATCTGCGGCAGGAGGCGATCGGCTACATCCGGCGGCGCACCGACAAGAACGTCATGCTGACATGGCATTCCGGCTACGCCCCGACCGATCACGAGGTGCGCTCGCAGCGCGCGGAAAAACTGTTGCGGCTCTATGCGTCGGCCGCGTGCGTGGTGACGTCGCGACTGCATTGCGCCTTGCCGTGCCTTGCCATGGGCACGCCGGTGCTGCTGATCGACGTGGCTCCGGATCAGGAACGATTCGCCGGCCTCAACAAGTTCTGCCTGCATATCCACGAAAGCCGCTTCCTGAAGGGCGAATTCGCCTACGATTTCGACAATCCGCCGCCGAACCCGCAGTTCCATCTGCCGTATCGGCAGGCCCACATGGAGGCGGCGCGCGCGTTTCTGCGCGAGAGCTGACGCCCGCGCCTGCTGTGCGTCGGGTGGCGGATGACCGGGCCGTTATGCTAGATAGATGCCGGCAAGCGACGTTTCTGGCGGGCCGCCGCGGTGTCGGCAGCACGACATTGCCGTGCGGCCGGTCATAACTCGAAAGGATGGCGGGTGTTTCTCGATAATTCCAGGAAGGTCCAGGAAAAAAAGCTAACGTACCTTTCGACGGCCAAGTTCAACAGCATGGCGTCATGCATGCAGGCGATCAAGAACGACGCCGTTCTGGGGGATTTTCTGGAATTCGGCGTTGCTCTGGGTGGCTCCGGCATTTGCATTGCCAGCGAACTGGATGGCACACGGCGGTTTGCCGGCTTCGATCTGTTCGGCATGATTCCGCCGCCCGGCGACAAGGATGGGCCGATCCCGCAGGGGCGCTTCGATGTCATCAAGAGCGGCAAGTCCGAGGGCATCGGCGGCGACAAGTACTACGGATACATCAGCAATCTCCGCGATGTCGTGATCGGCAATTTCATGCAGTTCGGGCTGCGGGTCGACGGCGAAAAAATCGCGCTCGTGCAGGGCTTGTTCGAGGATACGCTGCCGCACCAGCCCGAGCGAACCATCGCGTTCGCGCACCTGGACTGCGATTGGTACGACCCGGTGATGTACTGCCTCAACTATGTCACGCCGCGCCTGTCGCCGGGCGGCTTCATCATTCTCGACGACTATAACGACTGGCCGGGCTGCAAGAAGGCGGCCGACGAATTCGTCGCGGCGCATCCGGACCTGGAGGTCAAGCGGGCGCAGCCGCATGCCGTGCTGTATAAGCGGCCGGTCTGATCGCGGCCGACCCATGCACAGGGAGAGACCGGTGCGCCCCGTAACATTCTCGGCGACGGCCGCGCTGCGGCGTCGTTGCACCGGCCTTGCTTTTGCTGCGCTGCTCGCCCTCGCCGCCATGCCGGTGCAGGCGGCCGACCGTGTCGATCCCGGCACGTTGACCGGCAAGCTGATCATGGGCTTCCAGGGCTGGTTCGCCTGCCCGGGCGACACCTCGAAGTTCGGTTGGGGGCACTGGGGCAGCGAATCGAAAGGCTCGTTCAACCCCACCATCGACATGCTGCCCGACGTGTCGGAACTGCCGGCGGCGGAGCGCTGCCCGACGCCGATGCGTACCGCCGACGGGCAGAAGGTGGCGCTGTTCACCGACCAGAATATCGCGCCGGTCGAACTGCAATTCGCCTGGATGCAGCAATACGGGCTGGACGGTGTCGCCGTGCAGCGATTCGCCACGGACGCGTTGCAGCCGCAGGTGGGCAAGGCGCTGGATATCGTCCTGGGCAACGTGCGCCGCGCCGCCGAGGATCATGGCCGGGTGTTCTTCGTCATGTACGACCTGTCCGGCATGAAGGGCGCGGACCTGCCCAAAGTGGCACAGGACTGGGCGCGGCTGGAGCAGGGGGGGCTGACCGGCAGCAAAGCCTATCAGCACCATCGCGGCCATCCGCTACTGGCACTCTGGGGCCTCGGCTTCGATGGCCGCCCGATCGCGCCCGGCGACGCCGAGGGGCTGCTCGATGCGCTTGCCAAGGCCAGCGCGCCGTATGGCGGCGTGACCTTCTTCGCCGGCGTGCCGACGCATTGGCGCATCCACGACCACGATGCCTCGCACGATGTCGGCTGGGACCGGGTGTGGCGCCGGATGGGGGTGATCAGCCCGTGGTCGGTCGGCCGCATCAAGGACGAGGCGAGCGCCGACGCGTTCCGCCGCGACGTGGTGGTGCCGGACATGGCGGCGGCGCGCGCGTTCGGCGCGGACTACATGCCGGTGATCTACCCGGGCTTTTCCATCGCCAACGTGATGCGCCTGCACAAGAAACCGAACGACGCGCACGACAACGAGATCCCGCGCAACTGCGGCCGGCTCTACTGGCGCGAGGTCTACGACGCGCTGTCCGCCGGCGCGACGATGCTGTATGGCGCGATGTTCGACGAGGTCAACGAAGGCACCGCCATGTTCAAGGTGGTGCCGAGCAAGGCGCAGGCGCCGGTGCAGGGCTTCCTGGATGGAGACAAGTTCGTCACCCTCGACGCCGATGGCTGCAAACTGCCGAGCGACTGGTACCTGCGGCTGGCCGGCGCCGCCACGACGGCGCTCCACAGCCACGCCAAACCGCCCGCTACCCTTCCGTTCCCATTGCCTTCCCGATAAGGCCAAGACCCGCGATCAAGGCAACTTAGAGTCCGACTCGAATCTCAATCCGAACGAGCCAAGCGTCGTGTGAGTAGCATGACGGAAGCCGCGTAGAGGAAGGCGGTTGCCGAGGCGATGGTGGCCTCGAAGTCCTTGGCGAGACGGCGGTTGCGTCCGATCCACGCGAAGAATCGCTCGACGACCCAGCGGCGGGGATGCACGGCAAAGCCAATCTGGCCGGCCTGTTTACGAACGATCTCGACAATGACACTGGTGGCGTTGGCCACTCGTTCGGCGGCATAGGCGCTATCGGCGAAGGCGCGCTCGACGAAGGGATAGAGGGCGCGGGACGCCTGGAGCAGCGGGACCGCGCCGTCCCGATCCTGAACCGAGGCGGGATGGACATGAAGCTTCAACCCTCGGCCATCCGTATCGACCATGGCGTGACGCTTGCGCCCGTTGATTTTCTTGCCGGCATCATATCCACGCGGGCCACCCGCCTCGGCGGTCTTGACGCTCTGGCTGTCGATGATCGCCCCGCTGGGGCTGGCCTCGCGGCCGACACGTTCGCGATCCAGCATTACCAGGTGGTGGTTCAAGCTCTCCCAGGTTCCGTCGTCGCGAAAGCGCATGAACCAGCGATAGGCCGTCTGGTGCGGCGGAAAATGTTCCGGCAGCATCCGCCATGGACAACCACCGCGCAGCACAAAGAAGATAGCGTTCATCAGTTCGCGCATCGGCCAGGAGCGATGCCGGCCAGTCTCGGCAGGTGGCGGCAGCAAGGGCTCGAGTATCTGCCATTCCGCGTCGGTCAGATCGCTCGGGTAACGCAGGGCGTCCCGGTCATGTTCGGCCCGGGTATCGGGGGTCCACATCGAAGCCTCCAGGGAGCAGGGGGCCTCCTAGATTCCATGCGCCCGCCGCCATTCAAGCCCCAGCCGTTTCGAGACAGCCTCTTAGACCCCCACCGGGCTGGGCGGCCGCCGAGCGTGCCGCAACGTCACCCGCTGGAGGTCCTGGCACATCAGAAAGTCATTGTTGTCCTGATGCATAAAGCAACGGAGAAACTCCAGCACCGCCCTTGTAATTTGCGGTCACCGTTACTCTTCCGCGACCGGGGTAGGCCCCCCCAATCTTCTGCAGAGTTCTTATCTGTGAAAATCCTACTTTCTTAAGTGTCTGCTCTATCCATGTGTTGGACGGGAAGCACGGCGAGGTCACGTCTTTCGCAACAGAGCCGTCGTAATTGAATACGATCGTGGGTAAGTTTTCGTGATCCGGAATGTCTCTATAGGCGCTTTCCAAAAAGATTCTTGCATTTGGCTCGGAGGCCGACGCTAAGCGAAGTATCTGCTCGAATGGGTATATAGTATGATAAAGAACGCCCAAATACAATATAACGTCGAACCGACCCAGTTCGTAAAATGAAGGACTCATCATATCGATTGCGTAGAAGCGGATTTTTGGCTTAAGGTGCCTCCGAATAAACTTCAAGCCGTCCGTACATACACCATCAATACTCGTCACATCAGCGCCAAGCGAGGCACACATCAGAGACATGTACCCATCATTACATCCTATATCCAAAACTCTCTTGCCGCGCAGTGTTTCGGCCGTCAATTCTAAACGATGAAACTCGGATTTCAGTAACTCTTCCGACTTCGATCCCTTTGTCGTAATTCCATTTCCTAGATCGATAGAATGGAACCATTCAATATCTGTGTGATTCTGCATGTCGTGCATTTCCGCGTCCGTTTGTCCTGACTATTCCTCAAAATGACGCTCTGCGCAACAAAATTTGATCGTACGCATCATTTCCGCCTTAGGCCCTGCGCCAACGATTGCGGTTTGATTCTGCCGACCAGCCCCCGCTTACCCCATCCGCCACACCTTCTGATACCCGGCATACACCACCTCGGCCCGGATCGCCGAGAAGAACATGTCCAGAATCATGCCCTTGCCGCCCTCGGCGCCGAAACCGTAGTCGTCCACCGCGACGATCGTGCCGGGCCCGAGCAGGGCGCCGGCGGCGGTCAGTTCGAGGGCGTGGTGGATGGCGCTTGGCCGCGGGTCGGCCAGATCGACGTCAAAACTGTCCAGATACAGCAGGCTGGCCGGGCGCGGCGCCACGCGGCCCAGCGCGTGCAGGGCGGCGAGCGAATCGTTGAGCAGCAGCTGTGTCGCCGAGCTGCACGCCCGCCGCGCCGTCTCCAGGCTTTCCAGGCCGATGTCGATGGAGACGAACAGGCCGCCGCGATCGCGCACCAGCGCGTCGAACATGAAACTGCTCTGGCCGTCGCCGGCCCAGTTGCCGGGGATGCGCAGGCTGCCGGTCTCGACGATCAGCGGCGCCTGATTTTGGGCCGCGAGCGCCGCGAAGATGGCGGCGAAGCCGTCGGCGCGGTGCTGCAGGCGCGGGCGGAACTGTTCGTCGAACTGGGCGGCGAACGACAGCCCATCCGGCAGGTCGGGCAGGCCGACCAGGGCGGCGTCGGCTTCCTTGCGGCCGGCGGGCGCGATGTTGCGGGTGCGCGCCTCCTTGTAGCGGTATGCGAACGCGGCCGAACCGGCGATGGCCTCGGCGATCTGCGCCAGCGGCTCGTCGGACAGCAGCACGCGTTGCAGCAGTTTTGTGCCCTGGCCGGCGCCGGCCAGCCGGTCCAGCAGCGCCACCAGGCGGGCGTGGCCGGCGTCGTCGCGCTGCGCTTCCTCGTCCTCGGCCGCGGTCATGGCGCGGCCTTCTGCGGCGGTGCCGCCGGCGGTTTCGGCTGGCCGAAGGTCGAGCGCAGCCAGTGCCGCGGCGAGTGCTTGTAGGCGAGGTCGCAATGCGTCGCGACCACCTGTTCCAGTTCGTGGCGGAACAGGATGCGCACGCCGGCCAGCCACGTCGCCGGCAGCAGCGTGGAGGTCGCCAGCGTCTGCGCGACGGCGCGGGTCAGCAGGCCGGGGCCGGTGGCCAGCCAGACCATGTCGTCGTCGCCGCGATTGACCGCCTGCACGGCCAGGTGCAGGCCGAGGCCGAGCACCGGATGCAGCGGTGCGACGGCGAGGAAATTGTTGCCCAGCGTGCCGAAATGCTCCTGGCAGGCGACAAAATGCGCGCCGGCGGGCAGCAGCGCCGCGACCGGGCCGAGGCAGCGGTCGTCGGCGTCGGCGTAGACGCCGCCCTCGGCGAACAGCCAGGCGAGGCGGAACAGGTCGGCCTTCATCGCCGGCTCGCGGGCGCGGCGATAGGCGCGCAGCACCTCGGGGGTGCAGCGCGCCGTCAGGAACGCCTGCGCCGCCGCGTCGTCGAAGCGTTGGTAGCGGTGCGCGGGGTTGCGCGCCGGCCAGCTTGCCATGGCATCGGCGAGGTCGTCGGGCAGGGTGGCGTCGTTCCAGTACTGCGCGATGCGCGGCGGGATCGTCGCCGGCCCGTTGTCGCCGGCGCCGAACAGGCCGGCCGCGCGCAGCGCCAGCAGCAGGCCGATCGCCGCCGGCGTGTGCTCGGGCGCGCCGCGCACCAGGGCCGCCAGCCGGCCGACGCGTGCCGGCGGCGGCAGTGCCTGCGCTTCCGCCAGCGCCGCCAGCAGGGGGCCGTCCATGACGAATTCGTCGAAGAAATTGCCGATATGCGTGTGCGCCAGATGCGGCGACAGGCCCTGGCGGCGTTGGTCGGCGGCGCGCAGCCCGCGCATGGTCTGCAAGGCGGCGCGTGCCGCGGGGATGTCGAAGCGCAGCAGCGCCAGCCGCGCCAGAATTTCGTGTGCCATGCTCAGCGATGGGTCGAGCGCCACCGCCGCTTCGAATTCGGCGGTGGCCGTCGCCGCGTCCCAGCGCTGCTCCGCCGCCTGGCCGCGCGCGTAGTGCAGCTGCGCGCGGTCGTGCACGGTGGCGATCGGGGCGGCGGCGAAGCAGTCCTCGATCCGGTCGAAATCGGCCGACAGGCGCTCGTTCTCGAACCACTCGAACCACAGCGGCATATAGGCCGGCATGGCGGCGACCGCTTCGCGCACCAGCGCCAGCGCGGTCGCGCGGCGGCCGGTGCGGCGCAGCAGGTTGGCGCGCGCCAGCGCCAGTTCCGGCCGCGGGCCGAGGGCCGCGTCGGCCTCGGCCAGTGCCGCCAGCGCGGCGTCGAGCCGGCCGAGATCGGCCAGCGTCTCCACCATCGCGGTATGCGCGGCCACCGGCGCGGTCGGCTGGGCGGCGGCGCGGCGGAACAGCTCGAGCGCCGCGTCGGTCTGCTTGCGGCCGCGCGCGAGCTGGCCGAGCATGATCAGCGCCTGCCCGGCCACCGCCGGCACCGCGGCGGCGCGGCGCAGCCAGCGGTCCGCCTCGGCGCCCTGGTTCAGCGCCAGCGCCTCGTGGGCGATCTCGATCATGAATTGCGGCCAGTCGGGGTGGTGCGCGAAGCCCTGGGCGAACGCATCGAGCGCCGCCGCGCGGTTGCCGGCCCAGCGCTCGATATGGCCGAGCCCGAGCCAGCTGCGCAGCCCGGCGACGCCGCGCCCGAACAGTGGTTGCAGCACCGCCCGCGCTTCGTCGAGCCGCCCCTGTTCGCGATGCTCGCCGGCCAGTTCGTACCAGGCGGCCTCCTCGTCGGGCGCGATGCGGGTGGCGGCGCGGAAGTGCGCCAGCGCCGCCGCGCGGTCGCCGCGCAGGCGGGCGCAGAAGCCGAGCCCCTGTTCGGCCTGCCAGACCTGCTTGTCGTCGGCCAGCAGCGCGCGATACGCCGCCTCGGCGTCGTCGAGGCGCTGCAGTTCGCGCAGCGTGTTGGCGTGTTCCAGCCGCAGCCAGGCGATGTCGGGGGCGATGCGCAGCGCCGCCGCGAACTCGGCCACCGCGTCGGCGCGGTCGCCGAGTTCGCGCCGGCACAGGCCGACACCGGCGCGCGCCGCCCAGAACTCGGGCCATTCGTCGAGCAGCGCGCGATACACCGCTTCGGCCGCGTCGATGCGGCCCTGTTCGCGCAGCGTGTTGCCGTAGTCCAGCCGCAGCCAGCGGTCGCCCGGCGTCAGTGCCAGCGCCGCGGCAAAATGCTCGGCGGCGGCGGCGAGGTCGCCGCGCAGGCGGGCGCAGTAGCCCAGGCCCATCCGCGCCTGCCACAGCGCGGGCTCGTCGGCCAGCAGCGCGCGATACGCCGCCTCCGCTTCGTCGAGGCGGCGCAGGTCGCGCAGCGTGTTGGCGTATTCCAGCCGCACCCAGGCCATGCCCGGCGCGGACTGCACGGCGGCTTGCAGCAGTGCCGCCGCGCCGGCAGGATCGCCGCCCGCGCGCAGGCACAGCCCGAGCCCCGCCTGCGCCTGCCAGAATTCCGGCTGCTCGGCGAGCAGCGCCCGGTAGACCGGCGCGGCGGCGTCGACGTTACCGTGCTCGCGAACGATGTTGGCGTAGTCGAGCCGCACCCAGGGGTCGTCGGGGGCGGCGTCCAGGGCGGCGGTCAGATGCCGCACCGCCGTTGCCCAGTCGCCGCGCTGGCGGGCGCAGAAGCCGAGGCCGACATGGGCCTGGAACAGGGCCGGGTGTTCGTCCAGCAGCGCGCGATAGGCGGCGACGGCGGCATCGACGTGGCCCTGCTGGCGCAGGACGGCGGCGGCATCGAGGCGCGCGGCGGGGTCGATCGCGTGGGCTGCGGGCAGGCCGGCATCGGGCATGGCGGTCTCCAGGCGGGTCGGCCTTGGCCGACAATAATCGAAACGCTGGTCGCGTCGCCGCCCTCTGACACCATCCGCGGGCCGGCGTGAAGCGGCACGGTGCGGCACAGGCCTGTGTTGTTCGGCTTTACATGTGCATCGCATGCAACCATGCTTTGCGCATGAACGCCATGATCCAGATCCGCAACGTGCCGGAGGCGCTGCACCGGCAGCTGAAGGCGCGTGCGGCGCTGGCCGGCATGTCGCTCTCCGACTACCTGCTGGCCGAAATTCGCCAGGTCGCCGAGCGGCCCACGCTCGACGACCTGCGCGCGCGGCTGGCGCGGCGGGAGGCGGTCGTGCCCACGGTCGCGCCGGCCGACGCGGTGCGGGCCGAGCGCGAGCGGATGTGATCGTCGTCGATGCCTCGGCGCTGATCGAGGTGCTGCTGCGCACGCCGGCGGCGGCGGCGATCGAAGCGCGGCTGTTCGCGCCCGGCCAGACGCTGCACGCGCCGCATCTGCTCGACGTCGAGGTGGCACAGGTGATCCGCCGCTATGCGGGCAACGGCGAGATCGCCGACGCGCGCGGGCGCGAGGCGCTGACCGATCTGGCCGATCTGCCGGTGCTGCGCTATCCGCATGACTTGCTGTTGCCGCGGGTCTGGCGGTTGCGGCGCAATCTGACGGCCTACGATGCCGTCTACGTGGCGTTGGCCGAGGCGCTCGACGCCGTGCTGCTCACCCGCGATCGCCGCCTTGCCGCCGCCGCCGGCCATCATGCCCGGGTCGAGGTGGTGTAGCGCCGGCTAAGAGAGCCACGCCACCGGCACATCCAAAGCCTGCGCGAGCTTGGCGATGGTCTCGGGGGTTCCGGCACGGCGCCCATTTTCGAGATCGGATAGATAGCCCTGGCCGATGCCGGTTTTGAATTCCACCTGCATTTGCGTCATGTCGCGCCAGTGACGAATGGCTTTCAGCCGGCTGTCCCCACGAAGAATCGCAGCACTAACCTCCGGCGGCAGCACGCCGCCGCCGCCGGCCAATTCAGCCTTCCGATTATCGTACATGGCGACGTCGTCGGCATCCTCGGCCTCGTGATCGGCACGGTCGAGGAGCGCTTCATATTCGGCCCGGGGCAGCACCACCAGCTCTTCGCCGCCGGGCGTCCGAATGATCTGTGGTGCGCTCATCGCCTTAGCTCCTCCTGTAGGTCGTCGTGGCCCGGCGGCCGATGTAGATCGCCAGGATCGTGGCGGCATCCTCGTCGAAGATGACGTGGTAACTGCCAACGCGGAGACGGTAGCCGTCGCGGCCCCGAAGGGTCTTCACGTCGCCTTGCCCCGTCATGGCATAGCGGTGCAGCCCAGCTTCCACCTGTCCGCGAGCGTCACGGGGAAGGGAATCGAGATCTTTCGCGGCGCTCGGCGTGAGAATGATCGTTTTCACAAGGAAAGATATCGCTGCGTCTGGCGATATTATCGCTATATCGCCCCACACGGAGGCGCACCGCGGCAAGCCAGCGCAGCATCGGCCAAAATCGGCTTTGGCCGCGTGCCGGGGCCGGCTGGCGGAGAGGGTGGGATTCGAACCCACGGTACGGGTAAACGTACAACGGTTTTCGAGACCGTCCCGATCGACCACTCCGGCACCTCTCCGTGCGAGCGGAGGCGGCGTTATAAGGAGACGGCAACCGGAAGGCCAGGGGGTTTGCTTGCGGACGTGGCAGCGCCCTTCGCGGCTCCCGGCACCTGCTCTATCCCTCCCGCACGGCGTTGCCGGACCTGGACGAACTGCATCCGGGCGCCGAGTGGCGCGCGCACCATCTGATCAACGTGGCAGGGCTGCGGGTCGCGCCGGAGCTGATTGCGGCAGCGGCACGGGCCGGCTGGCGGACCGACGACCCCGGCAACGTCGCCGCGCTGCCGGCCTCGCCGGACGCGCAGCAGAAACTGAAGGCAGCCGGCATCGACCGCCCGGTGCATGACAGCGGGCATCGAAACTGGAACGCCGAGGTCAGGGATGCATTGATGCAAATTCGGACCGCTCTTGGAAACCAAAGGCTACGGCCTGGCACCGACGCCTATGATCAACGGGCGCGTGAGGAGCTGGAGAAGTTGCAGAACAGCCTTCGGCAAAAAATGTTGCAGGAAGATCGATTGACGCAGAATGGGTCAGCTGGCGGCCCCACTACCGCCTGAGCGCAAGAACGGTCCGGAGAAGATCGGTGAAATTCCCAGCACTGTGGTTCCTGAAAGACAATCCGTATGTTTCATACGATCTTGGGGAAGCGCTTGTCCAAGACGCGAGCTTGGGAGTTATCAATACTCATGATTTGGCCATGTCCCACTACGATCTGGCGGTGGCAACAGGGGATGGCGATGCGTTCTGGCCGGCGGATTTTCCTCTCCCTGTCGCCGCGCTGCCGGATTGGCCATTCGCGCCGGATTTCTGGAGGTTCGGCATCTATGATTTCGCCTCCTGCCGGCTACGGGACGCCTTGGCGCAACCAGCCGAAATCATCCAGTTCCTGCCGTTCGACCTCGTCCGGGCCAGTACGGCGGCGCGGGCGCAGGATTATCGCTGGATGCGCGTGCTGCCGCGCCAGCCGGCGATGGACATCGCACGGTCGGATTGCGAGGTCGCAGACTACGTCGATGGGCTTACCGGCAAGCCGGGCAAATATCTGCGTAGGATCGACCGCTTTGCCTTGCTGGACGGGTTCGTGCCGCACACCGAGATCTTTCGCCTCGACGAAAGCCCGGCCTTCATCCTGGCGACGGATGCGCTGGCCGGGCGTGTGCTGCGCGCCGGCTGTACCGGTATCGAATTCTCGGACCCGGCAAACCTGCGAGGCGGCAAGCGGGTGGACCGCATCCGCACCGCCCACGGGATTACCGAGCGGCGGATCGGCTTTCTCGACTGAAACAGGCCGGTTCGCCCCCGGCCCCGGCGGGTCCAGGGCGGCGCCCTGGCCTTGCTAGCTTGCCAGCCTGTCGGCGTAGATCCGGTCCATCCGGTCCCAGGCGAAATCGCGCAGCAGCCGTTCCAGCCGGGGCAGGGTTTTCGCCAGATTGTTGTAGTGGCGGAAGCGCGACAGCCGCCCGGCACCGGCCACGCGCGGCTGCTCGGGGTCGATCTCCCACGGGTGGGTGTAGAACAGCCCCGGCGCCCGTTGCGCGGCGTTGCAGCGGCGCAGCAGCAGCCGGTACAGCGGATACGGCAGCAGCCGGAAATAGCCGCCGCCCGAGCACGGCAGGTTTTTTGTTCCCACCCGCAGCGTCGTCATCGGGAATTCCCACACATCCGTGCCGGCGTGCCGGTGCGGCACGCGCGCGGCGTCCGGCGCGCCGTACAGGTCGTGCCGCACCGGATAGACCGACGAGCTGTAGCGATGGCCCGCCTCGGCCAGGATGCCGTACGCCCACGGCGTGCGTGGCCCGATGGAGAATGTCGGCGCGCGATAGCCGGCGACCGCCACGCCGCCGGTATCCTCCAGCAGCCGCTTCGCCCGCGTGATGTCGGCGCGGAAGGTCTCGGGCGTCTGCGTATCGACGCGCTGATGGGCAAAGCCGTGGCTGGCCAGTTCGTGGCCGGCGGCGACGATGCGGCGGACCAGCGCCGGATGCCGCTCGGCCACCCAGCCGAGCGTGAAGAACGTGCCGGCGACGCCGGCGCGCTCGCACAGCGCCAGCAGCCGTTCGGTGTTTTGCTCCACCCGCCGCGGCAGCGCGTCCCAGCTGTCGCGCGGGATCACGTCGGCGAACGCCTGGACATGGAAAAAATCCTCCACGTCCACCGTCAGCGCGTTGACTGGCAGCGCGTTGACCTGCGGCGTGTTGACCTGCGGCGTGTTGACCGGCGGCGTGTTGACCGGCGGCGGCATCATCGCGCGCCGTAGGCGCTGAGCGCGTCGAGCAGCCGTTGCAGCACATGGTCGCGCCGCGCCACCCGCGCCTCCAGCGCATCGAGCCGGCGCCGCAGCTCGGCGGTGGCGGTGGATTCGTGATGCAGCAGTTCGGCGTGCAGGTCGCGGCCGAGCTGGGCGAAGTCGCCGCCGCCGGCGGCCGGCGCCGGGGCGGCCGGGGTGGCCGGCCGGCCGCCCTCCAGGTCCTGCGCCAGTTCCTCGGCCGTGGTCTCCACCATGGCGGCGGTGACCTCGTCGGTCTCCTCCAGCGCGCCGTACAGCAGCACGCGCGAGCACAGCCGGTTGATCCGCCGCGGCAGGCCGCCGGAATGCGCGAACACGGCGGCGAACGCGGCATCGTCCCAGCGCGGCCGGCCGCGCCAGCCGACCGTGCCGAGCCGGTGCAGGATGTAGGCGCGCGTCTCCTCGCGGGTCAGCGGCCCGAGATGGTACGAGGCGAGCACGCGCTGGCGCAGCTGGTCGAGGTCGGGGGTGGCCAGCATTTTGCGAAACTGCGGCTGGCCGAGCAGGATGGTTTGCAGCGACGCCTTGCCGCCCTCGGTGAGGTTGGACAGCATGCGCAATTCCTCCAGCGCCGCCAGCGACAGGTTCTGCACCTCGTCGACGATCAGCAGGCAGCGCCGGCCGGACAGGCGGTGGTCGGACAGCACTTCCTCGAAGCGCAGCAGCAGCGCCGATTTGTCGGCACCCGGCGCGTCGATGCCGTAGCCGGCCATGGCGAGGCGGAACAGGTCGTCGCCGGAGACCTGGGTGGTGTTGATGCGCGCGACCGCATAGGTCTCGCGGTTGAGCCGGCCGAGCACGTGCTCGATCAGCGTGGTCTTGCCGGCGCCGACCTCGCCGGTGACGACCACAAACCCTTCGCCCTGGGCGAGGCCGAAGGTCAGGTGGGCGACGGCGCGGGCGTGCGCCGCGCTCTCGAAATAGAAGCGGCTGTCCGGGGTGAGCTGGAACGGCGCTCCGCTGAGGTCGTAGTAGGACTCATACATGCTCGATCCTCAGCCGCGGCGGGCGGTCAAAACGTCTTGTGCAGTCCCAGGATGACCACGTTGGCGGCGATGTTGGGGTAGCCGCTGCCGTAGTCGTTGCTGGTGTAGCTGTACTGCAGCGTGCTCGTCAGCGTCCGCGTCATCTGCCAGTTCACCGCGGCGCTGAACGAGTACAGGCGGGCGTTCTGCACCTGCTTGCCGGCGGTCACACTGCGCCCGTTGGCGCTCAGTGTCAGCGGCGTGGCGTTGTTCAGCACGCCGTATTGTCCGCTCAGCACGAAGTTGATGGTGGGGTTGAGGTCGTGCTGCCAGGACAGCGAGCCGGTGGTGCCGCTGGTGGCGGCCTGCCCCTCGCCGACGGTCACCGGGACGGTGGTGATGGTGTTGTTGGCCTGCAGCACGGTGGCATACAGCAGGCCGGCCGCGGTCACCGCCGTGGTGCCGACCGGCGTCTCGGTCTGCTGTTGCAGCGAGGCCGCGAAGACGTCGCGGTTGAGCAGCCAGTCGACGCTGACCGACAGGTTCTTCGACTGGTAGACGGTGCCGTTGTAGCCGAAGAAACCGCTGTTCGGCAGCAGCGGCGCGCCGGTGGTGGCGTTGACCGGATGGCCGCTGGCGTCGAAATTGGCGCCGGCGAGCGCGCTGTTCAGCGCCTGCGTGGCGGTGGTGACGCCGGCCTGATAGGTGGCGAACAGCCGGATCCTGGGGGTCGGCGCGTAGCTGGCGTTCACCGCCGCCGCACTGGCGCCCTGCTGGTGGCCGTAGGTGACGGTGATGGTGCTGTCCGGGTTGGGGGTGTACTGCACCCCGCCGCTCCAGGTGATGCCGCTGAACTGCGGCGCGCCGGTGCCGGCGTAGTGGATATCCTCCCAGCCGAGGCCGGCCAGCAGGATGACGTTGTGGCTCAGCGCGAAGCCGAGCTGGTCGTTGACCACGTTGTCGGTGGCGCCCTGCAGCGCGCCGGTGCCGGTGTTCTGGGTGGCCGAGGCGGACAGCGTGCTGGTGATCCGGCCGAAATTCTCGCCGGTGGTGTAGGAGGCGAATTCCTGCCGCGTGGTCAGGTTCTGGATCGGCGCCGCGTCGCCGACGATGTTGACCGAGGTGTTGCTGAGCTCGCCGCCGACCTGCACCGCGCCCCAGCCGCCGATGCGCTGCGTCAGGTACGGCTCGACCGAGAAATTATAGCTCTGCACCTGGTTCGCCGTCGGCTGCACGGTGATGCCGTTGAGGCCGTTCGTGCCGTTGGTGCCGTTGGTGCCGGCGGCGGTGGCGGCGCCGAGCGACTGCACGGCGGCGAAGCCGGCGGTCCTGACGTAGAACTGCTCGGGCGCCAGCGTGATCACCGCGTCGGTGCCGAGATTCTGGCCGACCTGGTTCTGCGAGGATTCCGGCGTGTACAGCGAGAGGCTCGGCGCATAGTACAGGTCCGCCGTCACCCGCGAGGTGCTGCCGTTGACCGACAGCGACGGCGATACCTGGGTGATCAGCGCCGATTTGTGCTGGGCCGAGTACAGCGCGTTGTCGGTCCATTCCTCCTGTAGCGACAGGCCGGGCGTGATCGTCCAGGCCGGCTGGGTGCCGCCGCCGGCCGGGGCGACGTTGACGCCGGTGGGCAGCACGCTTTGCACCGCCGCGCGCAGGCTGCCGGCGGCGGCGTCGGACGCCGCCGGGGCGGTGCCGCCGCCGCCGGTGGGGCCGCCGCCGGTGCTGCCGCCGCCGGTGCTGCCGCCGGTCGTCGGGGCGGCACCGCCGCCGCCGTCCGAGGCGACCTGGGCGCGCGCGATCGCGGTCATGCTGCAAGCGGCGGCGACCAGCAGGGCGGTGCGGCGGCCGCGCCCGCGCGCGGGCGGCGGCGGTGCCGCGGCGGCGGCCCAGTACGGCGGCGCCAGCGCCGGCGGCGCGCCGGCATGGCGCTGCCACGCCAGGCGGCCGGGGCGGCGGGTCGGCGGGGGCGGCGGGGCGCTGGGCGGCGGCATGCCGGGGCTAGTCCGGCACCGTCAGGTGCCCTCGGTCACCCGGCCGGTGGAGGCGCGCCGTCGGCATGGCGGATTCCTAGCCGTGGACATCCGACGGCGAGGACCGCCGGACCGGTTGGCTGGCTTGTAGCCGCCCGCGCCGAGTCGGGCACCGCCGCATGCAACCGCGCCCGGCCACTAGGACGGGTAGCCGAAATAGTAGTACGAGCCGAACGAGTGCCGGTGCGTCAGCTTCACCTTGTTCAGCACCAGGATCACGTTCGGACAGGCCTTCAGCAGTTCCAGCGAGGCGCCGAGTTCGGCGCGCTGGGTGCGTCCGGCCTCCACCACCATGATCACCTGATCGACCAGCGGCGCCAGCGTGCTCGGGTCGGAGGTGGACAGGCAGGGCGCGGTGTCGAGGATGATCACGTGATGGGTGAAGCGGCGGCGGATGCGCTCGATCGCGGTCGCCAGCGCGCGGGTGATGCCGGCATCGGCGGCACCGGCCTGCGCGGTGCCGAGCGGCAGCACGGAAAACCCCTCGACGGCGGTGCGCACCAGCAGGTCCTCGGTGCGCAGATCCGGCTGATCGACCAGATCGAGCAGCCCCGGCCGGTCGCGCAGGCCGAGCAGCGTGGACAGCGAGCGCGGCTTGGCGTCGACATCGACCAGCAGCACGTCGGCGAGGCCGTTCTGGGCGACGCTGACGGCGAGGTTGAGGGCGGAGAAGCTTTTGCCCTCGCCCGGGCGGGCGGAGGTGACCATCACCAGATTGGCCGCCCCCGCGCCGGTGCGGTTGGCGGTGCGCAGCGCGCGCAGGATGCGCCCGACGGTGATGCGGTATTCCTCGGTGACGCGGCTGCGCACGCCGGCCAAAGCGAGGCCGCCGCGCTTGAGGGCGGCCATGTCGAGATACGGCGCGCCGGCCGGCAGATCGGCCGGCGTGCCCGGCGGCGTGCGCGCCTCCGGCGGTTCCGGCGGCGGCGGCAGGTCGGCGTGGATGTCGTCGGGGACGAAATCCGGTTCGACGTAATCGGCCAGCGGCGGCGGTGCCGCCGCGGCGGCGCGCGGCGCGGGCGCGGCATCGGCGCGCGGCAGCACCGCCGGGGCTTCGGGCGGGGCGAGGCCGGCGGTGCCGCGCAGCCGCGCGGCGACGCGTTCGACCAGATGGGCGGTGCGGTCGGCCATGCTAGGCGACGCCCGAGCGCATCATCTTGAACACCAGCCCGCCCCAGACCGCGCACAACAGCAGCACCGCGACCGCGAAGCCGCTGACGCCGAGCAGCCTGCGGTGCAGCGGCACGGCGGCGGTGATCATCGAGATGCTGCCGGCCACCGGCAGGTCGAGCTTGCGCAACTCGTCCACCGTCTCGAACGAGCTGTCGAACTGCAACAGCATCATCGCGAAGCCGATGCCGCCGGCGAAGCCGAGCCCGAGCACGGCGGTGTCGAGCAGCGAGCGCTTGGGTGCCACCGGGTTCTGCGGCACCTGCGGCGGGTCGACCACTTCCAGCTTGACCTTCTCGGCCTCGGTGTCGGCGGCCGAGGCGATGCGCATTTCCTCGCGCCGCGACAGCAGCTCCTCGTGGTTCTTGCGCAGCACGTCGTAGTCGCGGTTGAGGTCGGCGTATTCCGCCATCAGCCCGGGCACGCCGCGGGCGATGCCCTCCAGCTTGTCGCGGTCCTTGGTCTGGTCGGCGATCTGGCGCTGCAGCGTGGTGATGGCGCTGTCGGCGTCGTACATCTGCAACTTCAGCTGCTCGTGCACCGGGTTGGGGATGCCGCGCAGCCGCGCGCCCGGCCGCGGCGGTGCCGCGGCGGCGGCCGAGGCGGCGGCGCTGTCGGCCAGCGCGCCGGAGCGCAGCTGTTCCAGCAACTGCCTGGCCGCGATCACGTCGGGGTGCTGGTCGGTGTATTTCAGCCGCAGTTCGGCAAGCCGGCGCTGCGCGTCGAGCACCATCTGGTTGCCGCCGCCGGGGGCGGCGAGCCCGGCCGCCTCGGCATCGGCCGGATCGAGCATCTCGGGTGTGGCGTCGAGCTGCTGCTTGATCAGGTCGCGATGCTGCTGCGCGTCCTTCAGCCGCTCCTCCAGCCCCGCCAGCGTGTTGCGCGCCGCCTCCAGATGCGACAGGCCGCCGTTGGCGTCCTGCGGCAGCAGGTCCATGTACTTGATGCGGAATTCGGCCCGCTTGGCTTCCGACAGGCGCAGCTTCTGCTCGTACTGGGTGATCTGCTGGTCGAGGAACTGGCGCGCGTTCTCCATGTCGGTGCGGTTGGTGCCGGCCTTGCTCTCGATGAAGATGGTCAGCATCGCCTGCACCACGTCGTAGGCCAGCTTGGCGCTGGTCGAGCGGTAGGTGATGGTGAACAGGTTGCGCGTCTGCGGGTTGATCTTGATGTCCTGGGCGAGGCTGAACACCAGCCGCTCCAGGTCGGCCGGGCCGGTGACGCTGAGTTCGAGGTCGGTCTTGGAGATCAGTTTTTCCAGGTTCGGCCGGCTCAGCACGGTGTGCTCCAGCAGGTCGAGCTGGCTGGTCGGGGTGTTGTCGAGGGCGAGGCCGCGCAGCAGCGGCGTCAGCACCGCGTCCGAATCGACGTAGACGCGCGCGGAGGCCTCGTACTGGTTGGGGATCGAGGCGACCGCGAACCAGCCGGCGATGCACAGCACCCAGGCGATGGCCAGCGCAAGCCAGCGCTTGCGCCAGATGCTGAACGCGAAACGCTGAACCAGCGAGCGCAGATCGTCCATTGGGCGCGGCCTCTCAGAACCAGGACTGCGGAATGATCAGCGTATCGCCCGGCTGCAACTCGACATTCTGGCTGATGTCGCCGTCCTTGATCAGGTCGCTGAGCCGCACGTGGATGGTCTCCTGCTTGTCATGGCCGTCCTTGTCCTTGCTCGTGCGCACGAGCACGGCGCGGTTGCCGGCGGCGTAGCGGGTCAGGCCCTTGGAGGCGATCATCAGGTCGAGCAGAGTCAGATGCTCCCGGTACGGCAGCGCCAGCGGGTCGGCGGCCTCGCCGATCACCCGGATCTGCCGGTCGAGCGGACCGACGAAGCCGCGCACGATGATGGTGACGCGCGGGTCCTTGATGAACTCCTTGAGCCGATCCTCCATGTCGTGGCCGAGCTGGGTCGGCGTCTTGCCGGCGGCGACGATGGTCTGGATCAGCGGCGTGGAGATCCGCCCGTCCGGCCGCACCGGCACGTCCGAGCTGAGCTGCGGACTGTCATACACGAAAATGCCGAGCTGGTCGCCCGGACCGATCACGTATTCGGCGGTCGGCAGCGGTGCCGCGGCCGCCGGCGGCGGCGGCGCGGGCGGGCCGAGCAGGCCGCCGGGCGCGAACGGGTTGCTGATGTCGGCGCAGCCACCCAGCGGCAAAAGGCCGAGCACCACCAAGGCCGCAAGGCGAGTCGTGCGTCTGGAGCCGATCATGTCCGTTCCGGTTTCAACGCGAGCTGCGAGGCAAAGACCGTGGAGGGGCAGGCGGAAAAGCGAGCGACACCGAAGGCAAGGCACGGCGGGGCAGGCGGGGCGGCGCGACGGACACGGTACATTGATAGGCGCGGGAGGGAATCGAACCCCCGACCCCTGCCATGTAATGGCAGCGCTCTACCACTGAGCTACACGCCTCCACCCCGTGCGTCCAGCATCCGTGCGTCCGGCACTGGCACATGTCGCAACCCGACAGCCAGCGCCCTGGCGCACCACAGCCTGCCGGCGAGCCCGCCGGCGCCGGGCCGCAAACCCGTTGCCGAGGGTGCCGGATTTCGATAGGCCCATGCCACCCATGCTGCTACACTTGTTTACCCTACGGCGTCCGCTGGCGGCGCCGCAACCCTGCAATACGCGAATCACATGCAGTTTGGCAACGGACATGATCGCGTTACCGTTGTGACTCGTTCGAGATTGCTTGACCGTATCATTGACTCTGTAGTTATATGTCAATCGGACGGGGTCGCTGACCGACCACGCCGAGGCAAACCGGACCACACGCCCCCGACAGACGGACGACGCGCAGGCGTCGCACCCGCTGCCCGGCGCGCGGCCCGCCGGCGGATCGCAGGCGATCCGAGCCCGTCCAGTCACGTCGGACGATAAGAGGGCGCTTTGGACAGTCGCGATACCAGAGATGGCGACAGACTGCCGCCGCGGCGCCGGTTCCGGCGCGGCCAGGCGGTGGCCGTGGCACGCCCGCTGACCCGGCTCGGCCGCCCCGACGAAGGGCTGGTCGGCCGCCTGTTCGGCCAGCACGTCTCGCCCGAGCTGCTCGGCCTGTGGCTGGTCGAGGTGCTGGTCTGCTCGCTGCTGATCTATGTCCTGCTGTCCTGGGGGCTGGCCGACGAATCGCTCGGCGCCGGTGGCGTGCCGCTGCATGTCGCCAACCAGGCGGCGGCGCTGGCGCTGACCTTCGGCTGCACCTCGGTCGCGGTCGGGCTGTACAGCCCCGACGTCTACCTGCGCACCCGCGCCCTGCTGCTCAACACCGCGATCGGCGCGGCGCTGGCGTTCCCGCTGATCTGGCTGGTCGGCCGCGGCGTCGGCATCAACCTCGCCGGCATCTCCCCCGCCGGCGCCTGGTTCGCGCTGAAGGTGCTGTGCGCCTGGACGCTGGTGCTGTTCGGGCTGCGCCTGGGCTTCAGCTACGCGCTGCGCGCCGACCTGTTCGTGCGCCGCGTGGTGATCGTCGGCACCGACAGTTCCGCCGCCCGCATCGCCGGCGCCATCCGCTCGCTGCGCCGCGGCTTCTTCGAGGTGGTCGAGGTCGTCCCGGCCGACGACGCCGGCGCGCTGGCGCCGCGCCGGCTGCGCGAGGCCAATGTCTGGGGCGTCATCGTCACCGCCCGCGCCTGCGAGCGGCTGGAAGCCCGCCAGGTGCTGCGCGCCAGCGAACGCGGCCTGCGGCTGTATTCGGATACCGAGTTCTGGGAACGCCGGCTGCGCCGCATCGATGTCGATCAGGTCGGGGTCGATCAGGTCGGGGTCGATCAGGCGGGCGTCGATCAGGCGGGCGTCGATCAGGCGGGCGTCGAGCACGCCGCGGCGCCGCATGTCCGCGGCCGGCTGGACGCGGCGCTGCAGCGGCTGACCGATATCGTGCTGAGCGTGGCGCTGCTGGTGTTCACGCTGCCGCTGATGCTGCTGACCACGCTCGCCATCCACTGCGACAGCCGCGGCCCGGCGCTGTACCGGCAGGAGCGCGTCGGCCTGCACGGCCGGCCGTTCACCGTGCTGAAATTCCGCAGCATGCGCACCGACGCCGAGGCGCGCGGCCCGGTCTGGGCGGCGCAGCGCGACCCGCGCGTCACCCGCGTCGGCTCGTTCATCCGCATGACCCGCATCGACGAACTGCCGCAGCTGCTCAACGTGCTGCGCGGCGAGATGAGCTTCATCGGCCCGCGCCCGGAGCGGCCGGTGTTCGTCGCGCAGTTGCAGCAGGCGCTGCCGTTCTACCGCGACCGCGCGCTGGTCAAGCCGGGCCTGACCGGCTGGGCGCAGGTGAACTACCCGTACGGCGCCTCGGTCGAGGATGCGCGGGCCAAGCTGTCCTACGACCTGTACTACGTGAAGCACCGCAGCCTGCTGCTCGACCTGCTGATCCTGGTCGCGACGGTGCGCGTGGTGCTGTTCCAGCGCGGCGCGCGCTGAGCGGCGGGCCGGCGCCCAACGCAGCCGCCCGGCCCGCAGCCGCCCGGCCCGCAGCCGCTCGGCGCGCAGCCGCCCGGCGCGCGCCACTCCCTCCCGCGACGCCGTATCGGCCGACCCGCAACGGCGGCTTCGGTTGCAGCGGCTTTGCGGGCTATTGTAGTCGCAGACGGCGCACCGGCTTGCGCCGCTGAGAACTGACACGAGGCAGACAGTCGCACATGCGTAAAATCATCATCGGGGTGCTGGTGGCGCTGGTCGTCGTCGGCGCGGGCGGCCTTGGCTGGCGGGTGGTGCAGCACTTCCTGCACGATCCGATCGCCGCCGGCGAGGCGATGCTGGCGAAGGGCGACGTGCATGGCGCGGCGCTGGAGCTGCGCAACGCCGTGCGCAACCACCCCGAGAACGGCCACGCCCATGTCCTGCTGGCCCGCGTGCAGCTGCGCGCCGGCGACCCGGTGGCGGCGGAAAAGGAACTGAAGCAGGCGCAGGCGCTGCACGACCCGGACCCCGAGCTGCTGCCGCTGCTGGCGCGCGCCTATCTGGGCCAGCAGCGCTTCCGCGACCTGCTGCGCGACGTGCCGGTCGGCACGCTGCCGGCCAAGCCGGAAGCCGAACTGCTGGTCTCGCGCAGCATCAGCCAGACCGCACTCGGCGACATCGCCTCCGCCCGCGCCTCGGCCGCCACGGCGCAGCGGCTCGACCCCGGGCTCGCCGACGCGCAACTCGCCGAGGCGCGCATCCTCGCGGTCGCCGGCGACCGCGTGCAGGCGCTGCTCAAGATCGAGGCGGCGCTGAAGCTCGACCCCAATCTGCTGGAGGCGCTCGGGCTGAAGGCCGACGTGCTGCGCGAGCGCGGCGACATCGAGCAGGCGGTGGCCACCCTCGACCGTGCCGTCGCCCTCGCCCCGACGCTGCCGCGCGTGCGCCTCGCCCGCGCCCGCCTGCTGATCCTGCAAGGCGACGACGACAAGGCCTCGGCCGACCTCGACGTGGCGCAGCGCGGCGAGCCCAAAGGCGTGCTGGCGCATTACCTGAAGGCGCTGCTGCTGATCCGCGCCAAGGACTGGAAAGGTGCCGACCTGGAGCTGCAGAAGATCCAGCCGGTGCTCGGCGAGATGCCGCGCGGCGACTACTATTATGCGCTGGTCAAGGCCAACATCAACCAGTTGGAGCAGGCCGCCGAGCAGATCGCCCACTACACCGCGCGCAGCCCGCAGGATGCCAACGGCTACCGGCTGCTCGCCCGCATCGACCTGCTGATGCACAAGCAGGTCGAGGCGGAGGAGGCGCTCAAGCGGGTCACCGCCCTCGGCGGCACCGCCGCCGACCTGCCGGAAGGCGCCTCCGCACAGGTCCGCGCCGCGGCACCGGCACCGGACAGCCCGCAGGAGCTGACCCATCTGGCCACACAGCAGATCGGCCAGGGCGACGACGCCGGCGCCGCCCGCGATCTCGAACAGTCGCTGGAAAGCAAGCCCAGGCCGGCCGATCTGGGCAGCACGCAGGTGCTGTCGGCGCTGGCCGTCGGCGACGCCGCGCGGGCAACGGCGGCGCTGGAGCGGATCAAGCAGGAGCCGAACGCCGATCCGCAGGTGGTCGCCAACCTGAGCGGCCTCGTGCAGATGGCCAATCTCGACTTCGAGGGCGCGCACACCACCTGGCAGGACGCGGCACAGCGCTGGCCGACGGCGGTGCCGCTGCAGATCAACCTCGCCCGCGTGCTGGAACTGACCGACCGGCCGGCCGAGGCGGAAAAGGTGCTGGCCGCCATCCTGACCGCGCAGCCGGCGCAGGGCACGGCGCTGCGCATGATGATCGAGCTGCTGCTCGGCCATCAGCGGGTCGACGAGGCGGTCGCCTACGGCCGCGCGGCGCGCCGCGTCGCGCCCAACGCGGTGCCGCTGCTGGTCACCGAGGCGGCGCTGCACGCCACCGCCCACGATTTCGCCGCCGCCTACAGCACGCTCGACGAAGTGCCGCTGGAACAGGCGCAATCGCCGGTGCTGCTGACCGTGCGCGCGCAGATCCAGCTGGCGCAGGGCCGCATCAAGGACGCCAGCGACAGCCTGCGGCAGTTGCTGCTCGGCCATCCTGAGGACCAGAACACGCGGCAGCGGCTGATCCGGCTGCTGGCGGAAACCAAGCAGGGCGAGGAGGCGCTGCGGCTGGCGCGCGAGGGCCTGGCGATCGCGCCCGGCAACAGCACGATGCTGCAGCTGGTCGTCGCCCTGGTGAACTCGACGCAGGGCTTCGACGCGGCACTGGCGGAAACCGAGCAGATGCGCCGCGACCCGATCAACCTGCCGACCGCGCGGTTGCTGAAGGGCGCGCTCTATGTCGCCGCCAAGCGCTACGACGAGGCGGTGGCGGCGTACCAGCAGGAAATGAAGGAGGAGCCGTTCAACGCGCTGGCGATCGCCACCGCCTCGGCGCTCAACGTGGACGGCCACCCCGACGCGGCGGTGGCGCTGCTGCGCGACTGGGTGGCCACCGCGCCGGACCCGGAAGTGTCCGACGAACTCGCCGCCATCGATATCGGCGCCAAGCGGTTCCAGCAGGCCGAAACCAGCCTGGCCGCCGTGCTGGCCGACCGGCCGAACGATGCCACCGCGCTGAACAACCTCGCCTGGATCTACAACGGCGAGGGCAACCCGCAGGCGCGCGAGCTGGCGCAGCGCGCCTACCTGCTGCAGCCGACGCCGCAGAGTGCCGACACGCTCGGCTGGATCCTGCTGCAACAGGGCAAGCCGCAGGTCGGGCTGATGCTGATCCGGCGGGCGGCGGCGGAAATGCCCAACAGCGCCGCCATCCTGTTCCATCTGGCGTACGCGCTGAAGCAGAACGGCCAGCGCGACAACGCGGCCAAGCTGGTCACCGCGCTGCTGGCCAGCATGGCCAACCTGCCGTTCACCGATCGCGACGACGCCCTCAAGCTGCAGGCGGAGCTCGGCGGTGCCGCCGCGCCGGCGGCAGCCGCTACCACCACCACCGCCGCGCCGCCGCAAAAATGACCGGCTGACCCCGCGGCGGTCGGCCGGCCCCGCCGCCACCGGCGGCGCTCAGGCGGCCCGCCGCCACCGGCGGCGCTCAGGCGGCGCGGTCGAACAGCGCCAGGAACGCCTGCGCCTTGTGCCGCCAGTCGGCGGCGGCGGCGGCCCGCAGGCCACCCTCGCGCAGCCGCGCGCGCAACGCCGGATCGCGGCGCAGTGCGGCCATCGCAGCCGCGATGGCCGCGACCGACTGGCCGTCCACCAGCAGCCCGTTGATGCCGTCGCGCACCGCGTCGATGCTGCCGCCGTCCGAGCCCGCGATCACCGGCAGGCCGCAGGCATTGGCCTCCAGGAACACGAGGCCAAACCCCTCGGTGTCGCCGTTCGGCAGCCGCCGGTTCGGCATGACGAACACGTCGCCGAGCGCGTAATGGTCGATCAGCTCGTCCTCGGCGACGGCCCCGGCGAAGCTCACCCGGTCGGCCACGCCGCAGGACGCCGCCAGCGCCTCCAGTGCCGCGCGATACGGCCCGTCGCCGACCACCAGATAGCGGCAGTCGGGATAGTCGGCGACGACGCCGGCAAAGGCGCGGATCGCCTGGTCGACGCCCTTCTTCTCCAGCAGCCGGCACACCGAGACGAACACGAAGCAGCCGGCGAGGCCGTGCAGGGCGATCAGGTCGGGGGGGCGCGGCACCGGGCAAAAGCGGGCAATGTCGACGCCGTTCTCGATCAGCCGGATGCGGTCGCGCCCGGCGGCACCGAGCAGGTCGGCGACCACGCCGGCGGTGAAGCGGCTGACCACGACGATGTGGTGCGCCGCCAGCAGCGCCCGCCGCCGCCGCTCCAGGCTGGTGTCGTAGTCGTCGCGCGTGGTGATCTCCTCGCCGTGGACGTAGACCGCGCGCGTCACCCACGGCAGCAGCCGCAGCACGCCGAGCACCCAGGCGCTGGCCACCAGTTCGCCGACGCACACCGCGCCGACGCGCTGCCCGGCCAGCCTGCTGCCGAGCAGGCAGCGCAGCAGGGCCGCCAGCAGCCGCACCCGGATCGCCGCGTCGTGCAGCCGGAAGCGCAGCCGGTGCCAGCGGCTCGGCGCCGCCTCGCGCATCACCGTGCGCAGCAGGTCGAGCCTGATCACCCGGTACGGCGCCAGCCGGTCGTGCTCGCGCCAGCCGATCAGCGCCAGCGCGTCCTGGTAGCTGACGCGCGGCGCCAGCACGACGATGCGGCCGCCGGCGTGGCGGGCGAGGTTGTCGTAGACGATGCCGGAGCCGCCGCGCACCGGCGGCAGATTGTTGGTCACCAGCAGGATTTTTGTGCCGCCGCGCACCGCCGTGGCCGCCGCCGCCTCAACCAACGTGTCGGCCAACGTGTCAGCCATCGAGCCGCGCCGGCAGGTCGAGCGAGGCGACGAACTGCATCGCGTGGCGTCCGGCCAGCATGTCGAGGATGGCGGAGAGCCGGTCGTAGAACCCGTGCAGGTCGGCGCGGCTGCGCACATACGGGTTCTGCCCGATGCTGAGCGAGGAGCTGTGCAGGCTCAGCGCCAGCACCTTCTGGCCGCGCCCGAGCAGCGCCTGCACCAGCCGGCCGACCGCGACCGCGTCGTTGCCCTCCGGCGACAGCGTGATGCGCTCGGCACAGCGGCTCCAGGCCAGCAGGCCGGGCAGGATGTGGCGCGGCGGCGGCATGGCGGCGAGCCAGCGATAGGCGCGCGCCGCCGCCTGCCCGCCCCAGCCGACGATGGAGCGGCACAGCGGCAGCTCCAGCAATTTTCCCGATTGGCCGAACCAGAACGCGCGAAAATCGTCGGTGGAGAAATCCGGCCCGTCCTCGTCGCCGAACGAGGTGCAGGGGGCGAGGCTGGTGTCGATCAGAAAACCGTGTTTCTCCAGCAGTGCGGGCGTGTGTGGGCCGAGCCCGTAGCGGCCGGCGCGGAACACCAGCGGCGCCTGCCCGAAGCGGTCGCGGAACAGCGCCATCAGCGCCAGCAGCTTCCGTTCTTCGTGCGCCGGCGACAGGTTGGTGCCGAACGAGTTGCGCACCGCCGGCGCCTCGCCGAACGGCGGCGTCACCCAGGTGTGCAACTGGATGCCGACCTGGCACTGGCCGCGCGCCAGCCGCCCGCGCAGCGCCGCCACGATGGCCGCGTCCTGCAGCACCGGATAGGTCAGCAGATAGGTCGGCACCGCGCCGTAGGCACCGAGGATGGATTGCAGGTCGGACAGATGCCGCATGCAGCCGACATCGTAGGCGGTGCCGTGCAACGGCCGCTGCCAGTCGAAATCCTCCTCCGCGTCGATCAGCACGCTACACAGCGGCCTGCCCGCGTCGGCGGGCAGGGCGGCGGGGCGGGGCGAGGCGAACAGGGGGGCGTTGCTGGCGGGGCCGGTCATGCGCTGCGGTGATGCCACGCCCGTTCCTAGCCCGCCGCGCCGCGCCGCGCCAGCAGGGCGGCGCGGCGACCAGGGCGCGGGCCGGATCCGCCCGCAAGGCACGCCGGATCTGGATGGCCGTTAGCGTGCCGTTTTGAGCAAATCGTGCGGCCACGCGGCGGATGCCGACACGGCCGCGCCCCGCGCCACGGCATCGAGAGTGCGCCGGGTATGGCGGATCACCTGGTCGGCATGGGCCATCCACGCGTCGATGTCGCTGTAGTCGATGGCTTTCCGCTCAACGGGGGTGAGGCGGCGTTCGGGCGGCGGCGCGGGCGCGGGCGCCGCTGCCCCGACGCGGAGGCGCGGCCGTCCGCGGCCGCGTCCCGGCTCGGGCCGGCGCGGCGGTGCGACCTGGTCGCGCAGCGGCGCCAGACCGGTCAGGCCGAACAGTCGCCGCTTCGAGCGATGGGTGACCTCGACCGCGATGCCGGCGGCGGCAAACTCGTCCAGCAGCGCGGTCGCATTCTTCACCGCCATGCCCAGGCCGGCGGCGAGCGTGGTCGCCGATGCCAGCGGGGAGGCGGCCAGAATGTCGATGGCCGCCGCGGCGCGCGACGTGCTGCGCCGGCCGGCGACGGACGCACGGGCGGCAAACCAGACGCGCTCCATGTCGAAGAGCAACTGCAGATCGTCGGCCGCCTCGTCGGCCAGCGCGTCCAGGAAGGCCGGCACCCAGGCCGCCAGCTCGAACGGTATGTCCGCGCCGAGCGCGCGCGGCCCGGTGAGCGGCACTGGCGCCCGGAGCAGCTTTTGCCCGGTCCAAAAGCGGATCAGGGCGGCGCGGATTGCGGCCCTCGTGCCGCCCTGCTCCAGCCAGGCATGCATAGTGTAGGCGGCCGCCAGCAGCGCCGATCCACCGGCGGCGGCGAACAGCGCCCGTTCGGCGAGCTGTATCTCGGCTTCCTGATCGAAGTCGGGGGTGGTGAGCCACTGGTGCAGCGCCAGCGCGTGGCGGGCGGCCTCGAAGATCACACCCCGATCGATGATGCGCAGGGACGACTCCATGCGCAGGCGGAATCCTTCGAGCACGGCGGCGAGATGCCAGGGGTCGATGGCTTGCCCGTCGACGGACGCCTGACGGCGGACGGCGTCGAGCCGGACGCGATAGAGAAAAGCCGGCTGGAGCGGGTGCATCGCCAGTGCCTGGTCGAGGCGGGCGACGGCGGCGGCGGCGCGTTCGAGTGCGCCGGCGAAGGCCGGCGGCGTCACGGCCGAGCGGCGCCGGGTCAGCCGCGGGTCGAGCATGACGGGCTGCCTTGGCCGGCGCGCTCGGCGCGGCGCCGGCGCTGCGTGGAGGCGAGCATGGTGTCGGCCTTCCCTGTCCCGGCGGGCTGATCCGGCCGTCGGCTTGCCTCCGAATATCTCGCAACGTAGACAATCTCTTACGCGTTGCATTACCTTAAAATGGCTGTCATGTAAAATAATCTTATTAAGAAAAATTGGCAGATTTCCCGGCGTCAAGCGATGTCCGATCAGCGCGCTTTCCGGCCGACAATTAGCTCCGGGAATCACTCTTACCGAAGCTAATATTGACGCCAGAAACGCCATCCGGCAGGCTTGGCGGATGCCCCCCTCCGAGCAGGTCCCGCTGCCCGTTCCGGCCGCTCCCCCTGCCCTGCCGGCGTTCGCCCCGCAGGAAATCGCCACCGCGCGCGACTACATCGACGCCTCGCGCGCCGCCTCCACCCGAAAAGCCTACGCCGCCGACTGGAGTTGCTTCTCGGTCTGGTGCCACGACCGCGGCACCGCGGCACTTCCGGCCGCGCCGACCCTGGTCGCCGTGTATCTTTCCAGCCTGGCGGCGCGCGGCCTGGCGCCGCCGTCGATCGCCCGGGCGCTCGCCGCCATCGCCCACACCCACCACCGCGCCGGCCACGTGGCACCGCACCGCGCCGAGGGCGGCATGGTGATCGCGGACCTGCTGGCCGGCATCCGCCGCTCGCGTCTGAGCGGCCCTGACCGCAAGGACGCCGCCGACGCCGACGTGGTCATGCGACTGCTCTGGTCCATCGAGGGCGACACCCTGGCCGCCCTGCGCGACCGGGCGCTGATCGCCTTCGGTATGGCGCTCGCCGCGAGGCGCTCCGAACTGGTGGCGCTCGATGTCGCCGACCTGGCCTGGGCGCCGCAAGGCCTGCGGGTCACCATCCGACGCTCGAAGACCGACCAGGAGGGCGGCGGTGCCGTGGTGGCGGTCCCCGAAGGACGCCGGCTGACCCCCCTCGCCCACCTCCGCGCCTGGCTGGAAGCGGCAAACATCACCGAGGGGCCGGTGTTCCGGCCGCTGTGGAAAGGCAATCGCGTGCGCGACGCACGGCTATCGGACCACGCCGTCGCCCGCATCGTGCAGGCACGCGCCTTGGCCGCCGGATTGGACCCCGCGCGCTATGCCGGGCACTCGCTGCGGGCGGGGTTCGTCACCTCGGCCGCCCGCGCCGGTGCCGATGTCTGGAAGATCCAGCAGGTCAGCCGGCACAAATCCATGCAGGTTCTGTCAGGCTATGTCCGCGATGCCCGGTTGTTCGACGACCACGCCGGCGAGCCGTTTTTGTAGGGTACCCGGGACGCCCCTCGCCGCAGCGGGCGATGCGCCGGCTGGCTGGCGAAGGCCGCGTTTCGGCGGATAGGGATGGTTGGCGATCCGGGGCGGGCACGGCTATATAATCTGCTGCAATGCTAGCAATGCGGCATCCGCAAAGGTCGCGACAACATGCCGGTTCCAGTCCCGAATGCCGAGCTCCCTGCCCGCAGCGCTGTCACCGTCCGTGGCCTCGCCCCCGCGCTCAAAACCCGGCTGCGGGTCCGCGCCGCGCATAACGGACGCTCCATGGAAGCCGAGGCGCGCGCCATCCTGGAAGCGGCGCTGGCCGCCCCGGAGGACGAGACGACGGACCTGGCAAGCTTCGCCCGCGGCCTGTTCGCGCCGCTTGGGGGGGTCGACCTGCAACTGCCGCCACGCGAACCGGCCCGCGAGCCGCCGGATTTTGGCGCCGGGCTCGCCGATGTGAAGCCAGCCACAGCGCCGGGTCCGAAAACGCCGTCTGAAGCGCGAAAATGATCGTGCTCGACACCAACGTGCTGTCCGAACTGGCAAAACCAGATCCGGATGGCTCCGTGCTGGCTTGGCTGGCCCGGCAGCGCCGGGCCGACCTGTGCACCACGGCGATCAGCGAGGCAGAGCTGGCCTACGGCCTCGCGCTGCTGCCAAAAGGTCGGCGGCGTGACGCCCTGGCCCAGGCCGTTGGCCGCCTGCTCGGCGAAGGGCTCGGCGGGCGAGTACTGGCCTTCGATCGCAGCGCGGCCGCCGCCTTCGGCGAGATCGCCGCGGTGCGACGCGCGGCCGGGCGGCCCGTCGCAACGGCGGACGGCCAAATCGCTGCGATCGCCCGCGCCCGTGGCGCCAGCCTGCTGGCGACGCGCGACGTGGGCGGCTTCCAGGATTCCGGCGTGTCGGTCATCGACCCCTGGCGAGCCTAGCCGGACTCGCTTGCATGGGGATCGGCGGGATCTTTTGACCCAACCTGTGTGAGCGACACCAGGATCTTGCGATGCCGATCGGCGTCGTGAGGCCTCGCCGAATAACACCGATCGCACCACATCGCACCGTATTGCACTTAGATTATATGGTGCATTACAGCATGCTCGGGTGCGATCCCCTGCCCGCGGAGGCCCGATTGCTGTCCTTCACACCGAGCCCGAAGCTGGAAAAGGCGCTGAAAGCGGTCCAGGCCACGATACACCGCCTCGCCGCAGACCTCGCACACCTGCCAGACGCCGAGGCCGCGTGGCTACAGCGCTGGGCGCTGATCAGCACCATCGGGGCATCGACCCGCATCGAAAACGCCGTGCTGACCGACGCCGAAATCGACTGGGTCGACACCGCCATCTCCCAGGACGGGCACGTGACCGCTTTCGACGCCAGCAAGGCGGCGATCCTGGACAAGCTGTCCAAGGACCGCGAGCGCAGCGTCGAGGAGGTCATCGGCTGCCGCGAGGTCCTGGGCATCGTCTATCTCCAGGCCGCCGAACTGTTCCCGCTGACCGAGAGCGCCGTCCGCGGCCTGCACCACACCCTGCTCAGCTTCTACCCGGCCGCCCGGTTCCATGCCGGCGGCTACAAGACCAGCCCAAATCAGGTGGTCTCCGTCAATCACGACACCGGCGAGCGCCGGGTCGTCCTCGACCCAACCCCACCCGGGCCGCAGACCGAGGCGGCCATGCGGGACCTGATCGTCTGGTACAACCAGGCGATCCGCGCGCATGCGTGGCCCCTGCTGGTCGCCACCGAATTCGTGTTTCGCTTCCTGGCGATCCACCCCTTCCAGGATGGCAATGGCCGCCTCGGCCGCGCGCTGTTCCTGCTCGCACTGATGCAGGGCGATGATCCGGACTTCAGCCGGGTGATCCGGTTCATCTCGATCGACCGCCAGATCGAACGGCATCGGCCGCTCTACTATGCTGTCCTGCACCAAGCCTCCGGCGGCCGGTTCCACGCGGATCCCCGGCTCTACCAACTGGAGGGGCTGGCCGGATTTTTCCTGCGGATGCTGGACAATGCGCTGGCCGACATCGCCATCCTGCGCCGCCGCCATGCCGCGTTACAGCGGCTGTCGGAGAGCGCGGTCACCGTGCTTGGTTGCTTTCGGTCAACCCCGGAACGGCGCCTGAAGCTGGCAGATCTCATGACGGAAACCGGGCTGGTGCGCAGAACGGTGCAAAACGCCTTGGTCAGTCTGACCGAGGCCGGCCTGCTGCAGCGTCTTGGGGCCGGACCAGCGACACGGTACCAGCTGATATTCTGAGCGCCGCCATCACATCCTCATGGAAAGACTCGCCGCCTATTGCGTCGAGCCGCATGACCCGCCGCGTTTCGGACGGTCCGGGATTGCCGAGGTCGGCGATGCCCAGCAGCGCGTGTGGCGCCACATGCTCGATGACCTGATCCGCGACATGCCCGAACACGGCCTCGCGCCGCTTATCGCGAAATTAGCCGAAGCCCTGCCCAACGCAGCCGGATCCAGCACCATGTTCGCGGCCAGCGTCATGACGCGATGGCGAGACCGGCGGTGCATCATTCGATACCCTCTTGCAAAGCGGCACCCTCTTGCAAAGCGGCACCCGCTTGCAAAGCGGCACCCGCTTGCAAAGCGGCGTTGACTCGCTGCGTTCACACGCCGACGGCGCGCAGCAGTGTCGGCAGGTCGAGGCGGCGCAGGGCGGCGATGGCGACGTCGTCCACGAGGTCGGCGAACAGCACGCGCTTGTCGGCCAGGATCTCGGCGATGCGTTGTTCGATCGTGTCCGGACAGAGATAGGCATAGGTCTGCACCGGGCGGGTCTGGCCGATGCGGTGGGCGCGGTCCTCGGCCTGGGCTTCCACCGCGGGGTTCCACCAGCGGTCGACATGGAACACGGCGGAGGCGGCGGTCAGGTTCAGGCCGATGCCGCCGGCGCGCAGCGACAGCAGCAGCACCGCGCGGGCCTGGTCGCGGGCGAAACTGGCCAGGGCGGCGTCGCGCGCGGCCGGCGCCATGCCGCCGGTCAGCACCAGCGGGCGGAACGCGGCCAGCCGGCGCGCCAGCATGGCCACCCCGAACGGTTCGGCGACGAACTGGCTGAACACCAGGGCCTTCTCACCCGCCGCCGTCACGGCGGCGACGCGGCGCAGCAGGTCGTCGGCTTTCGCCGAGGCGCCGCTTTGCGGGCAGGCGTTGCAGATCTGTTTCAGCCGCAGGATCAGGTCCAGCACATGGCCGATGGTGACGTCGGTGCCGAGCGCGCGCAGCCAGACGCGGCCGTCGCGCTCGGCGCGGTCATAGGCGGCGCGCTGGGCGGAGCCGAGCGTCACCTCCACCGAAAAACCGGTTTTCGGCGGCAGGCCCGGCAGCACCTCGGCGCGGCGGCGGCGCAGTTGCACCTCGCCGAGCACGCGGCGCAGCCCGACCATCATCTCGCCGCGGTCCAGGCGCCCGGGGGCGACAAAATCGATGATCGAGGCGGCGTCCTCGGCGCGGTTTTCCACCGGCGTGCCGGTCAGCGCCCAGGCGCGGCGGCGGTGCAGGGATTTCAGCACCAGCGCCATCTCGGTGCCGTCGTTCTTGATGCGCTGCGCCTCGTCGGCCACCACCACGTCCCAGAGGCGGCGGCCGGGGCCGAACGGCAGCGGCAGCAGCCGGTCGTTGCGCAGCACCTCGTAGCCGACCAGATGCACCTGCGCCGGCGACCGCCAACGCTGGATGCGGTCCTCGCGCGGGCCGGTGACGGTGGCGAGCGACAGTTCCGGCGCCCAGGCGCGCAGTTGCTGGCGCCATTGCAGCAGCAGCCCGACCGGCACTACCACCAGCGCCGATTGCAGCGCGCCGCGATGCGCCAGCACGCGCAGGGCCGCGATGGCCTGGATGGTCTTGCCCAGCCCCATCTCGTCGGCCAGCAGCGTGGCGTCGGCGGCGAGCAGCCGCGCCGCTCCGGTCACCTGGAACGGGTGCAGCGGGAAACGCCAGCTCAGCCCGAACGGGCCGGCCGGCGCGGCGGCGCCGTCAGGCGTCGTCGTCCGCCGTCGGGGCGGCTTCGTCCAAAGCCCCGGTTTCCGCATAATTCGCCGCAAGACTGCTTGTTTCGATCGCCGCGGCCTGCCCGTGCAGGCGCAGCACGTCCCATTGCGTGATCCAGCCGCGGATGTGGTGGCGGATGGTGCGGTTCGCACGGCGCCCGCCCGGCGGCAGCGGCGGCGCCTTCCAGGCATAGGCCACGGAATAGCTCTCGCGCAGCGTCTTGGCGTGGCGCAGCAGGTCGGCTTCGGCCGGCGGGAGCAACAGCGGTGCGGCCTCGATCGCGCGGGTCGCCGCCAGCGCCAGATCGGCCTGCACCGGCAGGTTCTTCAGGCGCAGTTTTTCCGGCAGTTTTTCGTCGTCCTGGCGGGCGTTGATCACGGCGGCGGCGAAATCGTCGGTGATGGCGGCGGCGGCGAACAGCCCCGGCACCGGTGCCGCCTCGCCCAGGCCGAGCCAGCGCGCCAGTTCGGCATAGGCGCGGGCGCGTTGCAGCGGCGCGTAGCGGCCGATCAGTTCGACCTCGTCGAGCAGCACGCACCAGCCGGCGAAGCCGGCGGCGCGGAACAGCAGCGGCGCAAAGCGCTCGCGCTGCAACGCCAGCGTCGCCTCGGTGACGCGGCCGAGCTCGAACAGGCCGCGCGCGCCGGCCTGGGTCAGCGCTTGGCGCAGTGGCGGCCCGGGCAGCTTGCCGCCGGCGAGAAAACTTTCGAACCGGTGCAGCAGGTCGGCGGGCAATTGCCGGTTCAGCAGATGCAGCATGGCGGCGAAGATCGGCGACAGGCCGGAATCCGGGGCGCTCGCCAGCAGTTCCAGCCCCTGCACGGCACCCGGCTGGCGCTGCAGTTCGGCCAGTGCGACCGTCATGGCGTCGTCGGTGTGGCCGGGCACGATGGTGTTGCGCAGTGCTGCGGTGAACACCGCGAGCGGCGCCGAGAGCGGCGTCTCCTTGCTGATGCAGACGGTGCTGACGACGAAATTCTGGCCCAACGCGACTTCGCGCAGGAAGCCGAGCAGATGCGACTTGCCGGCGCCGAAGCCGCCGGCGACCAGCAGCCCGGGCGCCGGCGGTTCGCTCCAGACCCGGCCGAGACCGGATTCAAACCGCTCCTCGATGGCGTCCTCGACGCTGCCGAGCAGGCGCACGGCGGCGCGGTTGGGCACGCCGGCGCGCAGCGCCTCGAAGGCGGTGCGCAGCGCCAGGCGGACCGGGGCGTCGCTCATGCCGCGATCCGCACCAGCGGTGCCAGCAGGTTGTCGCCGCCCTGCGGCCGCACGTCGTCCCAGACGCGCATCTGCAAGGCGGTGTACTGGCTGAGCGAGCGGCGCGGGTCGTCGCTGAGGAAGGAAGCGTCGGCCAGGGCCGCGACGAACAGGCCGGGAAAATGCTCGGCGTCGTCGATCAGCTGGCGCAGCACCTCGTAGCAATCCATGACCGCCGCCGGCGTGTAGACGAGGCCTTCGGCGACGTCGCGGCGCTCGCGGTGCAGGCGGCGGATGTCGAGCAGCAGCAGCAGGCCGGCGCCGCCGCAGCCGCGCAGCCAGCGGCACAGCGACATCAGCACCGCGCGCGCGTTGTGCCGGCCGATGCGGCGGCCGATCTGTGCCGGCCGCACGTGGCCGATGCCGCGCGGCGTGCCGAGCAGCCAGCCCATCACCGCCTCGGCCAGGGCTGCATCCTCGCCGGTCAGCCGCGCCAGCAGCAGCGCGATCATGGCGTTGCGGAAATCCTGGGTGAGGCCGGCATCCTGCCAGATCTCGCGGCTCAGCGTCTGCGTCAGGTCGCGGCGCAGCAGATGTGCGGCGACCCCGTTCGCCTCGGCCAGCGCCGGCAGCAGCAGCGCCTGCCCCGGCTCCGGCCAGCGATAGCCGGCACTGGCGACCAGGGATTCGAGCCGCTGCTGCAGCAGCTGTTCCCACGGCAGGGCGGCCGCCACCGCGAACACCACGTTCTGCAGCATGTGCAGCCGCACCGTGGCGAGATCGAGCGAGACCACCAGCAATCCGTGCGCGGCGGCGCGGTCGCGCAGGCCGATCGCGAGCCGGTCGAGGTCGGCTGCCTCCGCCACCGCGAAGCGCACCGCGCCGCCGCCATCGCGGATAAAATCGGCAAAATATTCGCGCTCGATCAGGTCAAGCCATGTGTCGGCCGCGATCGCCATGGCGCGGTCAGTCCGCTGGCCGGAAGGCGATGCCGACAAAAACGTGCTCGGCGCCATGCTCGTCGTAGACGGTCAGGCGGCTGCGGCCCTTGCTGCCGGTCGACGCCGGCAGGCTGAAGCGGTAGCCGCGCTTGCTGCGCGTGTCGGGCGCGCGGTCGAGCCGCAGCAGATCGACGGCGAACGCCTCGCGCGGATAGTCGGAAGCCGCCCCCGGCCGCAGCGTCAGCAACTCGTAGATGTCGGGCAGCGGCACCACCGCACCCGGACGCGGCGCGTCGGCGCGCGCATCCGCCCGCGCCAGATGCGTCGCCGCACGGAACAGCGTCTCCAGGAACGCCTCGGCGTTGAAGGCGCTGCTGTCCTGTGCGCGTTTCAGCAGCGCGGTGAGCACGCCCGGCCGGATCTGCCGTTCCAGCTTGCGGCCGACGCGCACGCCGGGCACCGCCGGCTCCAGCTTGAGCAGCAGCGGAAAGGCGGTGATGCGGCCGTCGCGCTCGACCAGCACGACGCCCCTGGCGGCAGCGGCAGCCTGCAATTCCTGCAAATAGGCGCCGGCCGCGAACGCCGCCTCGGCGTCATAGGCAAAGCTGGTGCTGGCGGCGCGCAGCGCCTCGGCCAGCGGCTCGGTGGCGGCCGGCAGTTGTTCCAGCCGGCGCGCGAGCCCGGCGACCACGCCGGTCGCCGCCTGCCGGCGCAGCGCCCGCACGCCCCCCAGCACCGTCTTGGCCTGCCGCTCGGCCGCGGCCAGGGCCGCGTCGAACCGGCCGAGTTCGTCGTCGAGGCGCAGCGACATGGCATGATCCGCGACAGTGGAAGCGACAGGATATGCTAGCCGTGCCCGGCGAGTCGCACGCTCATGTTGCCGCGTCCGGCAGGCGTTCGAACGGATCGGGCGCCGGCACCGCGCGCCGACCGACGGATATGGGTGCCACGCCCTGATCCGCCCCAGGCCACCATTTTCGACTTCAAGGATTTCCGACGTCAGGAGCATTGCCGTACAGGCGCGACCAGACTCCACACCGTACCATCGCTGCCCCGCGTGTGGCGTCTGGTCGGGCTGGTGGCGTTCACCCGCTCGCGTCGAGCTTGTGTTGCAAGGCAGCAAGCGCGTGCTCCAGGGTTTCGCCGAGCACCCAGCCCTGGCGGTCGGAAATCGCATAGAAGGCGTCAACCGTCTGCTGCGACGCCTTGACGTTGAATTGCACATTGCGGCCGGTGCGGTAGCGACGCTGTTCCCGGCGGGATGCCACCTCAACGGGCGCCGCCTCGCGGGCGCGTGGCTCACGGCTACGGAATTGCGCGGCTTCCGACACCTCCCGCACCTGCGCGGGCGAGGGAGCGGCGGCATCGGGCCGGGATTTCGGGGCGAAGCCGCTGATATCGAGGCTGTCGGCGTCATCGAAGATGCTGGCGCGTGCGTTGGCCATGTCAGGCCACCTTGGCAGCGGTTGCGGCCTTCAGCAGCCCCACCACCTCGGCGGCGAAGGCGCGCGCGTTGGCGGTGGCGGTGGGAATGTTGGTCACCTGGGCCGGATCAAGATTCGACAGGCCGCCGCCAAAGGCGAAGATCGCCCGGTAGGCGTCGCGCTCGTGGATCTGGGTCTGCAGCACCCTGACCCCGTTCTCGGCAAATTCCGCCTCAATGCTCTGCAACGAACGGGGGCGAATCGCGGCACTCGTGCGCGTGAACAGCACCGCGAACGGGATCGTCCGGCGGAACGCCTTTTCCTGCGCATGCACGAGGCGGATGGCCTTCACGGCTTCGGCGGCGTCGAGTTGCGAGCCCTGGGTGGGGATGATCACCAGATCGGCGCGGCTCATCGCGTAGCCCACCATCATCGAGGCGGTGCCCTCCAGATCGACGATGACGAAGGTGGTCTGGTGCGCCGCCCGTTCGATCTCGTCGATGATAACCTCTTCGCTCACGTCGGCGATGACGGTGAGCGTGTCGGGCTTGCCGGGACGCCGGGCCCAGCGCGAGACCGGTTTGTTGGGATCGGCGTCGATCACGCTCACCGTGGCGCCACGCTCGGCCAGTTCGGTTGCCAGAAGCACCGCCGAGGTGGACTTGCCGGCCCCGCCTTTCGGGCTGGCGAAGACGATTGTCGGCATTCGATGCTTCCTCGGATTCCGGACGGGCAGAAGATATACGAAAGCGTCTCGATAGCTGACAAGTAGCTTTCCTATATCGGAACGCTATCCGATATCATTAAGATATCCACGCTATCGGATCGCTTTCGGATATCCCTCCGCAGAAACCGATGCCGGGTCAGCGACCGGCACTCCGGCATGACCGAACCGCGGCGCCCGGCCCGGTCGGCTGCCGCGCGACACCGCGCGCAGTCGTTGCGCCCTGGCGCAGGCGGCCAGCCGTTCCTTGATCTGGCGGACCGGGGTCACGCCATAGAACGGGCCTGGATTCACGCTAAGCCGAACTGACCGTGAACACGGCATCGATCATGGTCTGGCTGGAGCTGTTCGATCCCGTTTGACGATCTCGGCCGGAACTAACCAACTAGCCTCCTGGTACCTCGACCGCC
>Ga0302279_10000391_pt1 | contig 63723 bp, 54 predicted proteins | sample III_Bog_N3_3_FD_194541 | JGI IMG/M metagenome (GOLD analysis project Ga0302279, IMG submission 194541) | Peat permafrost microbial communities from Stordalen Mire near Abisko, Sweden - III_Bog_N3_3 | ecosystem: Environmental > Terrestrial > Soil > Wetlands > Peat | place: Sweden: Abisko... | reverse complement strand
TCACCCGTCGTCTCGCTCACGCGAGACGCCACCCTCTCCCGCAAGGGGAGAGGGAAAGGAGATCCCGCGGTCCGCCCGCAACTAGCCATTCCCTCCCTTCCTGCGAAACAGGGAAAGAAGGAGATATCGCGATGAACCCGCAACAGGCAAATCCCTCTCCCCTTGCGGGAGAGGCAAACAAAAAGGCCGGCTAGCCATGGGACAGGCGCTGCCAAAACCTGCCTTGCGGCCATTCCTCGCCGCGGATACGCCGGTGCTGGCGGCGATCTTCGCGGCCGCGATCGAGCAATTGACTGGCGATGATTACAGCGAGGCCCAGCAGCAGGCCTGGGCCGGCGCCGCCGACGACGAGGACGAGTTCGGCAAACGGCTTGCCGGCGAACTGACGCTGATCGCCACGCTGCAGAATTCGCCGGTCGGTTTTGCCGCGCTGAAGGGCAAGGATCACATCGACATGCTCTATGTGCATCCGGGCGCGGTCGGGCAGGGCGTGGCGTCGCTGCTGTGCGAGGCGCTGGAAAAACTCGCCGCCGGCCGCGGCGCCAAAACCCTCACGGTCGATGCCAGCGACACCGCCGAGGGCTTTTTTGCCAGGCGCGGCTATGTCGGCAAGCAGCGCAACACCGTGACCGTCAATGGCGAATGGCTCGCCAACACCACGATGGAGAAGTCGCTCGCCGCACCGGGGGATCCGACATGAGCAGGGAACGGCTCTATCTGTTCGACACCACGCTGCGCGACGGGGCGCAGACCAACGGCGTCGATTTCACGCTGCAGGACAAGCAGCGGATCGCGCGGATGCTCGACGAACTCGGGATCGATTATGTCGAGGGCGGCTATCCCGGAGCCAATCCGACCGACACCGAGTTCTTTGCGCACAGGCCCAGGATCGATCACGCCCGCTTCACCGCGTTCGGCATGACGCGGCGACCCGGCCGCTCGGCCTCGAACGATCCGGGGCTCGCGGCGCTGCTGGAGGCCAAGGCCGATGCGATCTGTTTCGTCGCCAAATCGTCGGCCTATCAGGTGCGGGTCGCGCTTCAGACCACCAACGAGGAAAACCTGGCCTCGATCCGCGACAGCGTGACGGCGGCGAAGGCGGCGGGCCGCGAAGTCCTGCTGGACTGCGAGCATTTCTTCGACGGCTACAAGGAAAACCCCGAATTCGCGCTGGCCTGCGCCCGCGCCGCCCATGACTGCGGCGCGCGCTGGGTGGTGTTGTGCGACACCAACGGCGGCACCATGCCGCACGAGATCGAGCGCATCGTCGCCGCGGTGGTGAAGCATGTGCCGGGCGATCATGTCGGCATCCACGCCCATAACGACACCGAACAGGCGGTCGCCAATTCGCTGGCCGCGGTGCGCGCCGGCGCCCGGCAGATCCAGGGCACCCTGAACGGCCTCGGCGAGCGTTGCGGCAATGCCAATCTGTGCTCGCTGATCCCGACCCTGCGGCTGAAGCCGGAATTTTCCGATCGCTTCGAGATCGGCGTGTCGGCGGAGCGGATGGCGACCCTGCTGAAGGTCTCGCGGACGCTGGACGACATGCTCAATCGCGCCTCGGATCGCCACGCCCCCTATGTCGGCGAGAGCGCGTTCGTCACCAAGACCGGCATCCATGCCTCCGCGGTGCTCAAGGATCCGCAAACCTACGAGCATGTATCGCCCGAGGCGGTCGGCAATCACCGCAAGGTGCTGGTATCCGACCAGGCCGGCCGCTCCAACGTGATCGCCGAACTGGAGCGGGCCGGCATCGCCTACGACCGGAACGACCCGAAGCTGGCGCGGCTGGTCGAGGAACTGAAGGAGCGCGAGGCCGCAGGCTACGCCTACGAATCCGCCAACGCCTCGTTCGACCTGCTGGCGCGGCGCACGCTCGGCCGGGTGCCGGAATATTTCCGGGTCGAGCAATTCGACGTCAATGTCGAGCAGCGCTACAACGCCAACGGCGCGCGCGTCACGGTGGCGCTGGCGGTGGTGAAGGTCGATGTCGCCGGCGAGCGGCTGATCTCGGCGGCGGAGGGCAATGGTCCGGTCAACGCGCTCGACGTGGCGCTGCGCAAGGATCTCGGCAAGTACCAGAAATACATCGAAGGCCTCAAGCTGATCGACTACCGGGTGCGGATCCTCAATGGCGGCACCGAAGCGGTCACGCGGGTATTGATCGAGAGCGAGGACGAGGAGGGCGAGCGCTGGACCACGATCGGGGTATCGCCCAACATCATCGACGCGTCGTTCCAGGCGCTGATGGATTCGGTGATCTACAAGCTGGTGAAGTCGGGCGCGCCGGCCTGAGTGGAGGGCGATGAGTTTGGGCGAGGGAGCCGTGGACGCTCGCCGCTGCATCGACCTGAGCGCATCGCGACCTTGATGTGGAAAGACCGCAACAGTCACGGGGTGCCAGTCATGATCGATCATGTTTCGGTGGGCGTACGCGACCTCGACCGCGCCGCGCAGTTCTATCATCAGGTTCTGGCGCCGCTCGGGCTGTCGTGCCTGGTCACGCGTCCGGCAACGGTCGGTTTTGGCAAGAGCTATCCCGAATTCTGGATCAATCTTCGCGCCGCAATGGCACCGGTGCCGCAAGGCGGCGGCGTTCACATCTGCCTTCGCGCCAGATCCACCGGCGAGGTCGACGCGTTCCATGCGGCCGCACTGCAGGCCGGAGGCGAAAGCGACGGCGCGCCGGGGCTGCGCCCGCACGACCGGGTGCGCTATTACGCGGCGTTCGTGATCGATCCCGACGGCAACCGCATCGAGGCCGTGACGTTTCCGTCCGCCGGGGCCGGCGCCACCGGGTAGACGGAAATTACAGCCGGCGCGCGACTTCCGGCGCCATCTGCTTGGACTGTTCGGAGGCCAGTGCGGCGGCGGCGCGCAGCCGCGGCAGGATATCCTCGACCCGTTCGGCCTTGAGAATATCGACGGTCAGGGTCGGGCGAATGAAGGCGGTGGCGCGCATGTGCGCCAGCAGCGCCAGCAGCGGCTCCCAGAAGCCGTCGATATTGGCGAGCAGGATCGGCTTGGCGTGGCGGCCGAGCTGTTGCCAGGTCAGCTGCTCCACCAGTTCCTCCAGCGTGCCGATGCCGCCGGGCAACGCCACGAAGGCGTCGGAACGCTCGAACATCAGCCGCTTGCGCTCGTGCATGTCGGGCGTGACGATCAGCTCCTGCACCCGGGTGAGGGCGTTTTCGCGGCTGGTGAGAAAGTCGGGGATGATGCCGGTCACCGCGCCGCCGTGATCCAGCACCGAGGTGGCCACGGCGCCCATCAACCCGATCGAGCCGCCGCCATAGACCAGACGGATGCCGTTTTCGGCGAGCGCCTTTCCGAGCGCGATGGCGGCTTCGACAAAGCGGGGGTTTGTGCCGGGGCCGGAGCCGCAATAGACACAGACGGTTTTGATCTTGCTCATCACAAGCCATGTGGCACTGCAACGTAAAGGCGTCAAGTCTGCCGGAGCCGGCACGGCAGCCCAATCCGAGCGCAAATGCCCGATATCGCGAAAGAATTGCCTTCCCCGAGGGTGCGCGCGGCGTTTAAACGTTCTATATGGCGAACAGAATGCTGATCCACGCAACAACCTCCACAATGGCGAACCGGGGCCCCGATTCGCTCCAGGTTCCCGATTAGATGGCTCACACCGATTCGGCAGGGGGCGCCGGCCACGCGCCGCCGCCCGACAAGTCCCTCGAGCGGGCGACCCTGATCGGGACGCTGCTGCATCTGTGGCCCTATATCTGGCCCAGCGACCGCGTCGATCTCAAGATGCGCGTGGTGTGGTCGGTAGTGCTGCTGCTGATCGCCAAGCTGACCACGCTGGCGGTGCCGTTCACCTTCAAATGGGCGATCGACGCGCTGACCGGCGCCGATACCGCGCCGCTGCAATCCTCGAACTGGAGGCTGTGGCTGATCGCCTCGCCGCTGATCATGACGGCGAGCTACGGCGCCATGCGCGTGCTGATGGCGGTGCTGACCCAATGGCGCGACGGAATCTTCGCGCGGGTGGCGATGCATGCGGTACGCAAGCTCGCTTACCTCACCTTCGTCCACATGCACGAGCTGTCGCTGCGCTTCCATCTCGAGCGCAAGACCGGCGGCTTGACCCGGGTGCTGGAGCGCGGCCGTCTCGGCATCGAGGTGATCGTGCGGATGGTGATCCTGCAGCTGGCGCCGACCATCGTCGAGGTCTCGCTGCTGATGGGCGTGCTGCTGTGGCAGTTCGACTGGCGCTATGTGCTGGTCACCCTGATCACGGTCGTGCTGTTCATGTATTACACCTACATCGCGACCGAATGGCGGATCGAGATTCGCCGCAAGATGAACGACTCCGACACCGAGGCCAACACCAAGGCGATCGACTCGCTGCTGAACTACGAGACGGTGAAATATTTCAGTTCCGAGCAGCGCGAAGCCGACCGCTACGACCAGTCGATGGAGCGCTACGAACGCGCCAGCGTGAAGACCTATACCTCGCTGGCGGTGCTCAACACCGGGCAGGCGATCATTTTCACCGCCGGCCTGACCGCGACCATGCTGATGTGCGCGATCGGGGTGCGCAGCGGCAAGAATACCGTCGGCGATTTCGTCATGGTCAACGCCATGATGATCCAGCTCTACCAGCCGCTGAATTTCATGGGCATGGTGTATCGCGAAATCAAGCAGGCGGTGATCGACATCGAGAAGATGTTCGGCGTGCTGGCGCGCAACCCGGAGGTCAAGGATGTCCCGGGCGCCAGGCCGCTGGTCGTGACGTCGGGCCATGTGCGCTTCGAGGATGTCCGCTTCTCCTACGATCCCGAACGCCCGATCCTGAAGGGTCTCAGTTTCGAGGTGCCGGCCGGCAAGACGGTGGCCATCGTCGGACCGTCCGGCGCCGGCAAATCGACCATCTCGCGGCTGTTGTTCCGGCTCTATGACGTCTCCGCCGGCAGGATCCTGATCGACGGCCAGGACATCCGAAACGTCACCCAGGCGTCGCTGCGGGCCTCGATCGGCATGGTGCCGCAGGACACCGTGCTGTTCAACGACACCATCCGCTACAACATCCGCTACGGCCGCTGGGACGCCAGCGATGCCGAGGTCGAACAGGCCGCCCAGCTCGCCCAGATCGACGGCTTCATCCGGATGTCGCCGAAGGGCTACGAGACCCAGGTCGGCGAGCGCGGCCTGAAACTGTCGGGCGGCGAAAAGCAGCGGGTGGCGATCGCGCGCACGGTGCTCAAGGCGCCGCCGATCCTGCTGCTCGACGAGGCGACCTCGGCGCTCGACAGCCACACCGAGCAGGAAATCCAGGATGCGCTGGAACGGGTGTCGCGCAACCGTACCTCGCTGGTGATCGCGCACCGGCTCTCCACCATCGTCGGCGCCGACGAGATCATCGTGCTGGACCAGGGCCGCATCGCCGAGCGCGGCACCCACTCACAGCTGCTGGCCTCCGGCGGGCTCTATGCCAGCATGTGGAACCGGCAGCGCGAGGCGCAGGAAGCCCGCGAGAGGCTGGCGCGGATCGCCGACGAGAACGATGCGCCGAACCGGGCGCCGCCGCCGCTCGACGACGCGCTGGTGACGCCGGCCGCCGCCGAATGAGGGGATGGCCATCGGCTCCCGCGTGCCCGGGCGCGCGGTTGCCGGTGCGGGGACCGGGAGCTGGCCAGTCGCATGGATCACGCGATCGATATCGACGGCCTCTGGCGCGTCGCCGCAAGGAAATTGCAGGCCCCGCCGTCGCCGCCGCGCGATCTTCACGTCGAGGGCCTGCGCCGCCTGGCCGCGGCGTTGCAGAGCGAGGGCCGTTACGATGCCGGCGCCTTGCGCCTGCTGCAGCGGGAGATATTTTCCCGGATCCTGGCTCACCTGAGTTTTTCCAACGATCTGATCGCCTATCCCGGCATCCTTGATGTTCCGGTGCCGCGGCCGCTGCTGGTGACGGGGTTCGGCCGCACCGGCAGCACCCTGCTGCACAATCTGCTGGCGCTGGACCGACAGGCGCGGGCGCCGCTGTTGTGGGAGCTGTGGACACCGTCGCCGCCGCCGCGTCCCGAGACGTCCGGCAGCGACCCCCGGATCGCGATCGCGCAACGCCGGCTCGACCGGTTCACCGCGGCCGACCCGCTGATCCGCCAGATCCATCCGATGCAGGCGCACGCGCCCGACGAGTGCCACTGGATGATGCTGCATACGCCGCTGACGGCGATGCTCTACCAGGCCCCGGAATACTGGGCGTGGCTGAAAGGGCTCGGCGACGGCGAGCTCGGCGAGCTCTATTCGCATTACCGGCTGCAGGTGCAGCATCTGCAGCTATTCGACCGCCGCGGACATTGGCTCAGCAAGTCCTCGACGCATCTGCATTTCATGCCGGTGCTGTTCGACGTGTTCGCCGATGCCAACCTGGTCAGGCTGCATCGGCATCCCTGCGAGGCGGTGCCCTCGCTGTGCAGCCTGGTCGCCGGCTACCGCAGGCTGTTCACCCAACGCATCGACCATCGCGAGATCGGTGCAACCATCCTCGACATGTTCGTCGACGGCATGGCGCGGTTGATGGCCGGGGCGCCGCAGGGCGGGCCGGCGCATGGCATCGACATCCGCTACCGGGACCTGGTCGCCGATCCGGTTGCGCAGGTCCGCCGCATCTATGCGGACTTTGGCTATCGCTACGGCGCGGCGTTCGAGCAGGACCTGACCCGTCACGTCGAGAACGACCGCGCCACGGCGCGGGTCCGGCACAGCTATACGCTGGAGCAGTTCGGCCTGTCGCGGGCCGAGGTGATCGAGCGATCCGCCGACTATCTGCGCTGGGTGCAGCCGCGCTGCGGCGAGCTTGCCGAGACAGGCGACCCCGGCGCAGGCTAGCCATCCCGGCAGTCGCATCGAAACTTTCGCCGCCGCGCCGCGGTCTTCAGGTGCCGTGGGCAGGTTCGTCCTGCAGCGGATGCGCGTCATCCGGATAGCGGCTCTTGATCAGCACCGTGATGCCGCCCTTGGTGGTGCGGGTGTCCGGCGCATGCCACATGGTCAGCTCGAAATCGTAACCCGGCGCCCAGGCAAAGGTGATCTGGGTCGGCGGGGTGGTCGACAGCGCGTGATAGATGGTGGAACGCAGGGCCTCCTGCATGCTCTGGGGAATCTGCTTGAGATACTCGTTCCATTTGTCGTGCAGTGCCATCTTGGCCTTCACGACGACGCCGGCGGCCAGTGGCTTTCCCGGCGCGAACGCCTCGCGCTGGTCTGCGAGTTTCTTGATGTTGTCCCGGGCGAATGCCGTATTGAGCTGGCCGAGTACTGTCTGAAGCTGGGGCATCGATCATCTCCGCTTTGATAGTCGCGTGAAAAAGTCTGAAATCGAAATAACGTCAGGGTGCAATCCATTAAGGTATATACGCAGCTGCGATGACGCGTCCACAGCCATCGCGCTGCCGTCAGGCGCAGCCGCCGCCGTTCTTGAGCTTGGCGCGCAACGCATCGGATCCGGTGTTGCGCCCGGCGCCGGGTTCAAGTCTGGCGACTAGATCGTGCAGCAGCGGCTGATAGAGCGCCGCCCCGGTCTCCGCCATCAAGGCCCGGATCTTCGGCAGCGCAAGCGCGGCCTGTTCGGAGTCGCCGGCCTGCAGGAATACTTCCGCCTGGACGATACGGGCAAGGCACTCCGGGACGCGGGCGCCCCGGGCGCCCGCGACCAGGATCGCCTCGGCGGCAGTGCGCCTGGCCTGTTCGAGGTCGCCGTGCAGCCGATAGGCATTGGCAAGGTCGGCGAGAATCCGGGCCTCGGATTCCAGTCCGGTCTTGCGCGACCGCGCAAACGACAATGCCTTTTCCAGATCCTCGGCGGCCGTACCGAACCGGCCGGCGACCAGATGAGAGACGCCGCGGCAGGCAAGGGCGTTGACGCGCACATAGGGGCTGCCGCTCTCGGCGGCCATGGCGAGCGCGCGCTCGGCATGACGCTCGGCGAGATCCTTGTCATTCTCGCCCCAGGCCAGGTCGACATAGGCGATGCTGACGAGATGCAGGGTGAGATCGTTGGGGTCGATGTCGGTCTGCAGCATGCGGTCGAGATAGGGCCTTGCCTCGTCGAACCGTCCAAGCATCACGAGAATCTGTCCGCGCATCACCGTCAACCATCGCTCGACGTCGAAACCGAACAACTGACGATCGAACTCGCTGATCTCATCGATCCGGCTGGCGGCCTCGATGTTTGCCTCCAGGGCCTGCTCCATGTGGCCGGCGAGCCGGATCGCCTGCGACAGCACGGCCTTCAGCATCGACTCCACGCTGGCGTCGTTGGCTTCGGCGGCGAGGGCAAGCGCCTCGCGCACCCGCGTCACATAGTCGTCGGCCGATCCGCGCACCGCCAGGTTTCTGCCGAAGGCAGCATGTATCCAGGCGTTCGCCCGCACATTGCCGGCCGCCAGCGCCAATTCCCTGGCTTCCTCGAACCAGCGTTGCGCCTCCCCGGCCGGCATTCCCTCACGCCAGCCGAACGTCATGATCTGCACGCAGGCCTGCATGCGAAGGAAGTCGGTCGATTCCGAAGCCGGTTGCGTGGCGAGGAGTGCGTGGACCTTCTTCCAGCTGCGCAGCGCCTGGCTGGCGTCGTGGCCGCCGATCCAGAGCGCGGCGCGCATCGTGGCCTGCGCCGCTTGCATCGGCTCGCCCGCCTCCTCGAGGTGGTAGGCCAGCAGGCTGGCGCGCTCTTCCTGGCGGTCGGTAAAATGCAGCTTGATCGCGCCTGCGACGTCGGCGTGAATCTTGCGGCGGCGTTCGCGCAGCAGCGAGCGGTAGCAGACCTCCTGGATCAGCGGATGGCCGAAGGCGTGAAGCCCCGGCTCGGCCAGCGGCAGCTCGCGCAGCAGCTCGGCCCGCCGCAGCCGCCACAGCGCTTCGGAAAGGTCGGTCGCCGGCAGCCCCGTCACCTTCTGCAGGATCGCGCTCGGGACCTCGCGGCCGACCACCGCGGCGCATTGCAGCACCTGCCGTGCCGGTTCGTCGAGATGGTCGATGCGGGCCGCCAGCAGGGCTTCGATCGTGGCCGGCAGCGGGATGGCGTCGATCCCGCCGGCCAGGCGATAGGCGCCGCGTTCGCCTTCGAAATCGCCGCGCTCGATCAGCGAGTGGACCAGCTCTTCGATGAAGAACGGGTTGCCCTGGGCGCGTTCGGCGATATGCCGCGAGACCAGCGCCAGCGAGGAATCCTTGCCGAGCAAGCCGGCCAGCATCTGGTCCGTTTCGCTGCGATTGAGCGCGGACAGGCTGATCTGCCGGTAGTGGGTGCGCTGCATCCAGGGCGCGGCGTAATCGTGCCGGAAATTGAACAGCAGCAGGGTCGTGGTGCCGATCACCGCGTCGGCCATGGCTTCGATGAACTCGCCGCTGGCGGTGTCGATCCAATGCAGATCCTCGACCAGAACCACGGCCGGTTGCTGGCCGCGGCGGGAGCGCACGATATTGCGCACGAGTTCGATCAGCCGCAGCTTGCGTACCGCGGGATCGAGCCTGGGCGCAGGGTGAGCCGGGTCGGCCACGCCAAGGAAATCCAGGAGCAGCGGCAACGTATCCTTGGCGCCGGGCAGGGCGGCAATCGCCTCCGACACCTGGCGCCGCGCCTCGTCCGGGCGCTGCGCCGGCTTGATGCCGAGATAGTCGCGCAGCAATTCGAGGACCGGCTGGTAGGGCGTGGCATGCCCGTGCGCCATGACGCGGGCCTCGTAGACGCGGATACCGGCTTTCCGGCAGCTTTCGGCGAATTCGAAACAAAGCCGGCTCTTGCCGGATCCGGCTTCTCCGACCACGCCGACCACGCGGGCGTCGCCGTCGGCGGCATTCTTAAGCTCGGCTTCGAGCACCTCCAGCTGCGCGGCCCGACCGGTGAGCGCGCTCAGGCGCGGCTGGCTGCGAAAAATGACGCTGGCCGGCGCGTGTCGGACGCGCAGCAGCCTGAACACCTCGACCGGCTCCGACAGGCCGCGGATCGTCTGCCGGCCAAGCGTTGTGGCTTCGATAAATTGCCGTGTGGCCGCAGCGGTATCGCCGGTCAGCAGGATGTCGCCTGCTTCGGCCATCTGTTCCATGCGCGCCGCGAGATGGGCGGTCGAGCCCGCCACGTCGTAGGTCTGGTAGAGCGTGTTCTCGACCGCCTGGACCACGACCAGGCCGGTGTGGATCCCGACCCGGATCTTGAGGTCGGGATCGCCGAGCTTGGCGATCGAGGCCTGCATGGCCAGCGCCGCCGCGCAGGCGCGCACCGCATGATCCTCATGGGGCCGCGGGGCGCCAAACAGCGCCATGATGCCGTCGCCCTGCACCTTGTTGACGACCCCGTCGTAGCTGTCGACGGCGCGCTTCATCGCGTCGATCGCCGGCTGCATGCGGCCCATCGCATCCTCGGGGTCGAAACGATCGATCAGCCCGGTCGAATTGTAGATGTCGGCGAACAATACGGTCAGGTGCTTGCGCTCTCCGCCGCTGGCGCTGAGCGCCCGCAGCATGCCTTCGGCCGACGGCCGGGTGGCGGCGGCGGAGGTTAGCGGCGCGCTGCACCGGCCGCAAAACTGGCTGTTGGGCCGGTTGACGTGTCCGCAGGCCGCGCAGGCGGGCTCCAGCGGCTTGCCGCAGGCTTCGCAGAACGCATTGGTCGCACTGTTGTCGCTGTCGCAGTACCGGCAATGCATCCGCGAGACCTTGGGCAGCCCATAATGGCTGCAATTAGCCTAGCGCCGGATCGACCGGGTTTCTACGGTTAAGATGGGAGCACATCCGGTTCGGTGCGCGCGGGTTGCCGTGTCGGCGCGTCGGTTCATCGCTTGACGAACTGGATGGGCGCGACCGTCGGTTCCAGCGGAATCGCCAGCGCATCGACGGTCCCGCTGCCGTCGAGATGGAAGGTGACCGGCACCTTGCGGTTGGCGCCGAAGGCCTGAAGCGCAAAATAAAAGCTGGTGGCCGACAATTGCTCGAGCGGCCAGCTCGAATTGTAGTAGTTGATTCTCAGATGGCTTCCCGCGGGACTGACCGAGATGTCGCCATAGGCGGGATGGCTGAACATGCCGGTGTAGCCGCCGGGCGCCGGCGCGCCCGGCGCCGCGGCCGGGACGGGGCCCGTTGCGACGGCGGCGCCGACCGGAGCCAGCCGCGGCGGCAGGCTGAGCCGGCCGGCGACCTTGCCTTCGAGCAGGTATTCGTAAATTCGCGCCACCACCTTGTCCGGCCAAACGCCCACCAGGTCGGGGGTGCAATGCTGGTTGCTGAGCGCAATCACCCCGAGTCCGTCATCCGGCATGAACGAGACATAGGCGGAATTGCCGTCGGCATCGCCATCATGGAAGATCAGCCGCTTGCCCTCGGTGGCGCCTACGAACCATCCAAGCCCGTAACTGACCCCGTTGCCGACGCCAATCAGGGCGGTGTACATCGCCTGGAGCGCGGCCTCACTGATGATCGCCTTGCCGCCGGGGGCGACGCCCCGGTCGAGGAACAACCGAATCCATTTCGCCATGTCGAGAACCGTGGAGTTGATCTCCGCGGCGGGACCGATGTTGTTGAAATTCTTCAGCGGAATCTCTGCGGCCTTCTCATAACCCTTGGCATAATCGGGTTGACCGACGAGATCGGCCAGCGAAAGGCTGCTGGCCGCCATGCCCAGGGGATCGAGGATGCGCGCCTTGATGACGGCTTCCCAGCTGGTGCCGAACAGGTTTTCCAGCAGGTTGCCGGCGACCATGTAAACCAGGTTGTTGTAGATGAACGTCTTGCGGAACGCGCCCGGGATCGGGTCCAGATATGGCAGCCGATAGAACAGCTCGGACCGGTTGAAAGGGTTGAGATACCAGAGCGCATCATGCCGCGGCAGGCCGGTGCGGTGGCACAGCGCATCCTTCAAGGTCGCCTCGGCGGCGGCCTGGGGGTCCTTCATCTTGAAGTCCGGAAGATACTGCCGGATCGGCACGTCGAACGCGAGCTTGCCCTCCGCGACCTGCATCGAAATCGCCATGCTGGTGAACGCCTTGGTCGCCGAGCCGACGGCAAAGCAGGTCTCGGCGTTGACCTCCTTGCCGGCGCTGCGGTCGCGCAAGCCGAAGCCGCCCGCGAAGCACAGCGCGCCGTCCTTGATGACGGCAAGCGCGATGCCGGAATCCGCAACCGGCTGCAGCTCCGCGATCGCGCTCACGACGACTTTCTCGAAACCGGGTCCCAGTCCTGAGCTGTGGATTTTCAAGGCTTTGCTCCGTCTCGGCTCGATCGCAGTTTGCGGCCGGCTCCTCACGTCGGCGTCCGGACCGATCCTTTCCGCCGTCACAGCATAGCGAACCTGACCGGCAGAGTCTTGGGGCCGCCGACAAACACCGAGGCGGAGCGGCGGGGCACGCCCGCGATTTCGATCCGCACCAGCCGCGCAAGCAGCTCTTCGAAGAAGATCCGCATCTCCAGCCGCGCCAGATGCTGGCCGAGACAGGCGTGCGCGCCGTAGCCGAACGCCAGGTTGCGACGCGAACCGGTGCCGACACGGAAGCTTTCCGGTTCGCTGAAGGCCTGCTCGTCGCGGTTGCCGGACAGGTAGCACAACATCAGCCAGTCGCCCTTGGCGATGCGACGTCCCTGCAGCACGGTGTCCTCGCCCGCGCTGCGCATCACGTGCTGCGCCGGCGTGGTCCAGCGTACCGCTTCCTCGACCAGCTGCGGCACCAGGGTGCGGTCGGATTTCACCTTGTCGAACTCGCCGGCATTCTCGCTCATCGCCCATACCGCGCCCGACAGCGCCGCTGCCGCGGTGTGATGGCCGGCAGTCGCGATCACCATGCAATAGCTGATGGCTTCGAACGGCTGGATCGGCTTGCCGTCGATCGCGGCATTGCCGATCAGGCTGGCGAGATCGTCGCGCGGTCGCTTGCGACGCTCCTGCAGCAACGGCGCAAAATACCTCTCGAAGCCGCCGAACGCCTCGCGCAGCCGCCGGGCGTGCCGCGCCGGATCCCGGCTCGCTCTGGCATCGCCGTCCGGCGCTTCGTCCTGGCTGCGGAACAGATTTCGGATCAGTTCGAGCAGCAGCGGCTCGCCGTCTTCGGGCAATCCGAGGATCGCCATGATGACGTGCAGCGGATAGGGCAGCGCGACGTCGCGGACGAAATCACAGGCTTCGCGGCCGGCGGCCATCCGCTCGATTGCGCGGCGGGCCAGCGGCCGGATGCGGTGTTCGAGGCCGGCCACGCTTTGCCGGGAGAACCAGGCCTGGGTGAGCTGCCGGTATTGCGCATGCTCCGGCGCATCCATCTGCAGCAGCGTCCGCATCAGATGCGGGCTGCCGCCGGTCAGCGCGCGCGCCAGCTGATCGGCCGCCCGCGGCACCAGCGTGCTGGCGCGGTCGCCATTGCGGAACAGCTCGTGCCGGCGGCTGACCTCGACGATATCGGCGTGCCGGGTCACCGCCCAGAACGGATCGAAGCCCTCGGCTTCGACGCGCCCGACCGGGTTGTGTTGGCGAAGCCAGCGGAAGCCGGCCATCAGCCGGGTCTGCCGCGCATAGGCCTTGGGAGATACGATCAGGGCGCCGATATTTTCGGGCACATTCTCGGTCTCATGCATCGGTCATCGCATCTGGCCTGGGTGAGACGGCGGCGGGCGGCGGGAATGCTGCGACCGAAGATAGCCGATCGCGCAGGGATGATCATCAATCCAACCTGACCGGCCGGCGCCGGTGACGCAAGCCATATCAGGGTGTCTCCCATCGGAGCGGAAATGATCGGCGGCTTTGCGTTGCAGAAACGGCCGGCGGGGCCATATCTGGCATGGTGGGTGATCATCGACAGGGCGAAGTGATGCGGCGCGGGTTCTGCGAATTCGAGGATGGCGCTGCGCCGGCGTAAGGATTGACGTCGGAGATTCGCCACGAGAAATTCGTCGCCACGCGCCATCAGAGATCCACCGCCCATGTCCGACACGCTGACAGCCTCCCTTGCCCGCCTTCCGGTCAGCCTGCGCGACGTCGAGGCGGCGGCGGGCGTGCTCGCCGGCTTTGTCAAGCGCACGACGTTCGACCGCAGCCGCACGCTGTCCGACATCACCGGCGCCAGCGTCTGGCTCAAATTCGAAAACCTGCAGTTCACCGCGACCTTCAAGGAGCGCGGCGCGCTCAACCGGCTGCAGGCCTTGTCGGCGGAGGAGCGGCAGCGCGGCGTGATCGCGGCGTCCGCCGGCAACCACGCCCAGGGCGTCGCCTATCACGCCGCCCGGCTGGCGATCCCGGCCACCATCTTCGTGCCGCTGGGCACGCCGACCATGAAGATCGAGAACACCCGCCGCCACGGCGCCACGGTGATCGAAGCCGGCGCCACCCTCGAGGAAGCCGCCAAGCTCGCCACCGATCATGGCCGCGCCCACCGGCTGACCTTCATCCATCCCTATGACGATCGCCTGATCATCGCGGGCCAGGGCACCATCGCGCTGGAGATGCTGGCCTCGGTGCCCGACCTCGACGTGCTGCTGGTGCCGATCGGCGGCGGCGGCCTGATCTCCGGCATCGCGGTCGCCGCCAAGACGCTGAAGCCCGGCATCGAGATCATCGGCGTGCAGGCCGCGCTCTATCCGTCGATGTACAATTTGATCAAGGGACAGCATCTTGCGATGCGCGGCGACACGCTGGCGGAGGGCATCGCGGTCAAGGCGCCCGGCCGCATCACCTCAGAGATCGTGCGCGCGCTGGTCGACGACGTCGTGCTGGTGAGCGAGCCGGAAATCGAGCAGGCGCTGAGCCTGTTGATCACCATCGAGAAGACCGTGACGGAAGGCGCCGGCGCCGCCGGCCTGGCGGCGGTGCTCGCCAACCAGCAACGCTTCAGGGGCCGCAGCCTGGGGCTGGTGCTGAGCGGCGGCAATATCGATACGCGACTTTTATCAGGCGTGCTCACCCGCCAGCTGGCGCGCGAGGGCCGCCTGTCGCAATTGCGGTTCGACATCGTCGACCGGCCGGGCCAGCTCGCCAATGTCGTCGCGGTGCTGAGCCGGACCGGCGCCAACATCGTCGAGGTATCGCATCAGCGCATCTTCACCGACCTGCCGGCCAAGGCGGTGGTGCTCGAGGTCGTGATCGAGACCAAGGATCGGGCGCATCTTTCCTCGATCATCGACTCGCTGCGGGCCGCCGACATCGATGTCGACGTCGGCGATCATTGAATCGCCGGCCGGTCGGGTTTTCGGCCGGGACGCCTGCGCTGACGAAGCCGGTGGCGCGAAGATCGGGGGTTTCGCGGGCTGCGGTTCTGGAATAAGGAAGTCGCTGAACCGCACCGGCGCGGTCCTCGCTGTCCCGGCCGCTCCAGGGGCCTTGCGTGATGAGCTCCCCGGCCCGCCGCTTCGCGGCGCGCCACCCTCGCCCACAACGGGGGAGGGAAAAACAGATCAGTGAAATTCGATGTCTGTCGTCCAATCCATCCGCGCGCAAATTCCGCCGATCCATCGCGAAGGCTATCCGTTCATCGGCGGCTTTGCGCTGGCGAGCCTGGTGCTGTTCTGGATCTGGAGCCCGCTGGGCTGGATCGGCACCGTGCTGACGGTGTGGTGCGCGCTGTTCTTTCGCGATCCCGTGCGGGTCACGCCACTGCGCGAAGGCATCGTGGTGGCGCCGGCCGACGGGCGGGTCTCGATGGTGACGCAGGTCATGCCGCCGGCCGAACTCGGTCTCGGCGACCGTCCGCTGCCGCGCATTTCGATCTTCATGAGCGTGTTCAACTGCCACGTCAACCGCAGTCCGGTCACCGGGCGGATCGACCGGATCGCGTACCGGCCGGGCATCTTCATCAATGCCGAACTCGACAAGGCGAGCGAGGACAATGAGCGCAATTCGCTGGTGATCTCCAGCGCCGACGGCCGCATCGGCGTGATCCAGATCGCGGGCCTGGTGGCGCGCCGGATCGTCTGCTTCGTGCGCGAAGGCCAGTCGATCGGCGCCGGCGAGCGGTTCGGGCTGATCCGGTTCGGCTCGCGTCTCGACGTCTACCTGCCGGAGGGCACCAAGGCGCTGGTCGCCGAGGGCCAGACCGCGGTGGCCGGGGAGACCGTGCTGGCGGATTTCAGGCTCGGCGACGGCGGCCGGACCTACCGGGCCGATTAACCATCCGGGCCGTCGATCCGGCGGGCTGTCCGCCGCGATGGCGGAGCGGAGCGGCGCTTGCTATAGAGGGCGAGCCATGCTGATGCCGTTCGATCCAAAAAACCCCGAAATGCGCCGCCGCCGGTTCCGCCCGATCCCGGTGCGGATGCTGGTGCCCAACGTCATCACCCTGCTGGCGATCTGCGCAGGTTTGACCGCGATCCGGCTGTCCACCGAGGGCCGCATGGAACTGGCGGTGGGCGCGATCGTGTTCGCCGCCGTGCTCGATTTCCTCGACGGCCGCGTCGCGCGCATGATCAAGGGCCAATCGAAATTCGGCGCCGAGCTCGACAGCCTGGCCGATTTCGTCAATTTCGGCGTGGCACCCGGCCTCATCCTGTATTTCTGGCAGCTGCATCAGCTCAACAATGGCGGCTGGATCGCCGCGATGGTTTTCGCCATCAGCGGCGGGTTGCGGCTGGCACGCTTCAACGCCACCATGGACGATCCGAACAAGCCGGCGTTCGCGGCCAACTACTTCACCGGCGTTCCGGCGCCGGCCGGCGCCATCACCGTGCTGCTGCCGATCTATCTGGCATTCCTTGGCGTGCCGCGGCCGCCGGCCATGCTGACCGCGTTCTACACGCTGGCGATCGCGTTCCTGATGGTGTCGCGGCTGCCGGTCTTTTCGGGCAAGACCGTGCGCATGCGGGTGCCGCCGGAGATGGTGCTGCCGGTGTTCGTCTCGGTGGTTTTCCTGATCGCGCTGCTGATCGGCTATCCCTGGTACATTCTCTCGGTCTGTTCGGTGCTTTATCTGTTCAGCCTGCCGGCCGGATGGAAATCCTATCGCGACCAGCAACGCAAGGCGGCCGCGACCGCCGCTCCGCCGGCCGATGTGGCTTCGCCAGATCCGGCATCGCCCTACGTTCCGACCGTGACCGAGCCGGCACCGGGCGACCGGCCGGCGCGGCTGAACTGAGCGGCGGGCCCGCCGTCGGCCACTTCGTCCCTGAACTGCCTGCCATTGGCGATCGTCGAGTTGGGTTCGCAGCCGATCCCGGCTATATGGCTGACCCATTGAAATCAGGAGAGACGCCGTGACGACATCCGCCTCCGCGCCGCTGCCGGCCTCGTTGCTCGAGGCCCTGGCGCGCCATGACACGCCGACGATCTGCAACGCGCTGGAAATCGTGGCGCCCGAACGCCGCCTGATCGGCTACACCACCAGGCCGCTGCTGTGCCCGTTCCCCGATCTGCCGCCGATCGTCGGCTATGCGCGCACCACCACGATCCGCTCGGTCGCGGCCTCCGGCCTTGCGACCGCCGAACAGCAGGCGCGCCGGCTCGCCTATTACGAATATGTCGGCACCGGGCAGGGGCCGCGCATCAATGTGATCCAGGACATCGACGGCGCCGACGCCGGCTTCGGCGCGTTCTGGGGCGAGGTGCAGAGCGCCGTGCACAAGGCGCTGGGCTGCATCGGCGTGATCACCGACGGATCGATCCGCGACATCGCGCAATGGGCGCCGGGCTTTCAGGCGCTGGCCGGCTCGATCGGCCCGTCGCATGCTCATGTCCACGCTGAAAGCTTTGGCGGCGAGGTTAGGGTTGCCGGCATGACGGTGCGCTCCGGCGACCTCATTCACGCCGACCGTCACGGCGCGGTGGTGATTCCGCTCGATGTCGCCGCAAGGCTGCCGGACGCCGCCGAACTCTGCGGCCGCCGCGAGACGCCGATTCTCGAGATCGCGCGCAGCCCGTCCTTCACGCTTGAAAAGCTCAAAGAGGCGCTGGCGAGGTCGGCCGAGATTCACTGAGGGTTTTGTCGGCGCGTCGTCTTCGCGCCAAGACCGGCATTTGCACGAACGCTTGCGATCCATCGTTCGTCATTCCGGGATGCGCCCTCAGCCGGCGATGGCCGACTTGAGGCGCTTCCTCGGATGTGCAATTCCACATCGGGAATGACACGTTTTGTTCATCGTCGCTATGGACCACACGATTCATTGGAAATCGTGGGTTGGTTTGCGAAGAATCGTCGCGCTCATGCATCGGATCACCTGGCCCGTGTCCCGGACGCGGTGCAGCGTTCCTGACGCTGCGCCGCCGAGCCCGGCCCAGTGCCGGCCCAAGGGGGACCCCGGATCGGCAACGCAACCTGGCCGGACGATGCTTCGCATCGCCGGGAAGACGTTGCGTTGCGTCCGGGCAAACGGCCCCTAACGCGACAGCACCACTTCCTGGCCGGCGATGGTCTTGCCCTCGAAACGGTTGGGGCCGGCCGGGGCCAGCTGGGCCAGGGTTTGCGCGTTGTGGTCGCGGATCGCGAGTCCGGCGTCGGTGTAGGTCCACTTCCGGCTGGTGAAGAAGTTGAACGGGCAGCCGCCGGCGGGCGCGATGCTGCCCTCGGCGGCGTCCGCGACGGCCCCGAACGTCATCGCGCACGAACCGCTGCCGGTGGACGACAGCGTCCATCGTCCGGCAAGGCTGGTGGGCGGCGCCACCGGATTGCCGGCCGATGCAGCGCCGGCCGGCGCGCTCGAACCGCCGTCGAATCCAGGACGCTCGTTGCCGCCGCAGCCCGCCAGCAGCGCGATCAGGACAAGGAGCGGAATTCTGGCGATGCGGCACGGCATGAAGATTTCAGGCTGCGGACAGGGGCCCATCGTTAGCAGAATGCCGGGATCGTGTCAGGGCGAAGGCGAATAGTGAGTAGTGAGTAGTGGGTAGTGCGTGGCGAGTGGGTGCCCCGACTGCCAGGCCAGTGTCTGGCTCTAGCTCTTTATTAACCAACTGTTATGCCTACCAAATTCGGTAACGCGTCTTTAATGGCGGCTACGTAGGGTCGGCTTTGCACGGTCCAGTATGGGCCTGTCACCGTCCAGGATGGCCGGTGGTTCGCGTACGCGTTGGAGCATTCCATGGATATCATGACGTGTGTTGGGCTGTTGTGCGGCTTTGCCGTCATCACCGTCATCATGCTGTTGGGCGGCAGCCTGGAAATGTTCTGGAGCGAGCACGCGGTCATCATCATCTTCGGCGGCTCGATCGCCGCGACCATGATCAGGTTTCCGCTCAGCGCGATCCTGCACGGCCTGCCGCTCGGCGCCAAGTTCGCCTTCACCATGAGCCGGCTCGCGGCGCGCGACCTGGTCGACGAACTGGCCCGCATCGCGGAAATCGCCCGCAAGCAGGGGCCGGTCGGGCTGGAAAAGGTCGAAACCGACGAACCGTTCCTGGCCAAGGGCATCCGCTACGTCGCCGACGGCTACGACCTCGAATTCATCCGCGACAATCTCGAGCGCGACCGCGACAACTTCCTGATGCATCTCGACGAAGGCGGCAAGATCTACCGCGCCATCGGCGACTGCGCGCCGGCATTCGGCATGATCGGCACCCTGATCGGCATGGTGCAGATGTTCGCCAACATGACCGACCCCTCGAAGCTCGGCCCGTTCATGGCCACCGCGCTGCTGGCCACGCTGTACGGCGCGCTGGTCGCCAACCTGTTCTGCCTGCCGCTCGCCGACAAGCTGCATGGCAAGCTGCTCGACGAAGAGACCAACCGCACCCTGATCATCGACGGCATCCTGATGATCCGGGATTCCAAGAGCCCGACGCTGGTGCGCGAAATGCTGCTGGCCTACCTGCCGGAAAAACACCGCCACGAAGAGAGCGAACCGGTCCCGGCATAGAAGGCGGATAGCGGTCTGGAAAGTCGACAATGGCCAAGAAGAAACGCGATGCACATGGCGGCGGGCACGGCTGGTTCGTGACCTTTGCCGACCTGATGGGCCTGATGATGAGCTTCTTCGTCATGCTCGTCTCGTTCTCCACCATGGACCTCAACAAGCTCAAGGTCGTTGCCGGATCGATGAAGGATGCGTTCGGCGTGCAGTCCGACAAGCGCTATTCCGGAATCATCGAGGCCGATGGCCTGCCGACCCGGCCAAGGTTGAAGAATACCGCCCATATCCGTCCCGAAGACTCCTCCAATACGCCGACCCCGGACATATCGGACGATGGCCGCGATGCCGGCGCCCGGCTCAAGGTCGACCGTGAATTCGCGCTGGCCTCGGCGTCGCTGCGGCAGGCGCTGCAGGACATGCCGGAACTGACCGAAATCTCCAAACACATCCTGTTCGAGGAAACCACCCAGGGCCTCAATCTGGAAATCGTCGATCAGGACGGCCGCTCGATGTTCGCCGACGGCTCCAAGGTGCCGTATGAGCGAACCCGCCTGCTGATCGAAAAACTCGCCGGTCCGCTCAAGGCGACGCCGCTGCGCATCTCGATCGTCGGTCACACCGCGGCGGGCTTTGTGCCGACCCAGAGCGACTACGATGCGTTCGACCTTTCGGCCGATCGTGCCAATGCGGTGCGGCAGATTCTGGAGCGGGAAGGGTTGCCGCCGGCCCACATCTTCGCGGTGTCCGGCAAGGCCGATGGCCAGCCGCTGTTCCCCGACGATCCCTCGCTCTCGGCCAACCGGCGCGTCACCATCACGCTGATGCGCGAGGATCCGGCGCTGCCACCCGACCTGAAGCCCTGACCGGGCGCGCTACCTGGTTACCTTGCTGCTCAAAAACCCGGAACTCGCGAACGACATCCGCGGCCGGCAGTCGGACGTCGCCCCCGGCTTGCCAGCCAAACGGCTTATGCATTTTTGCATGACCCGGGCCCAAAATCAGGATAGGTTATGATTTAAGCGCAAGGCTATATGCCGCCTCGCTTTGCTATTGTGCAGTGAAGCATTTTGAGGCCTCCACGCCCATGCCCAGCGATGTTGTAGTACCCGCCGCGGAAACGACGGCGGCTCATGGTCGTGGCAGCGCCCATTCCACCGCCGGCTTCAAGGCGCTGCTGCTCGGCAGCGTCGGGGTGGTCTATGGCGACATCGGCACCAGCCCGCTCTATGCGCTGCGCGAGGCCGTGATTGCCGCCAGCGGACCGTCGGGCGTCGTCAACCCGCAGGCCGTGCTCGGGGTTCTCTCCCTGATCCTGTGGGCGCTGATCGTGGTGGTGACGCTGAAATACGTGCTGATCCTGCTGCGCGCCGACAACCACGGCGAGGGCGGCACCTTGGCCCTGATGGCGCTGGCGCAACGCGCGGTCAAATACGGCGCCAGCACCATCGTCCTGTTGGGGATCATCAGCGGGGCGCTGTTTTACGGCGACGCGGTGATCACCCCGGCATTGTCGGTGCTTTCGGCGATCGAAGGCATCAAGCTCGTCACCGCGGCGTTCGATCCCTATGTGGTGCCGCTGACGGTGGTCATTCTGCTGGCGCTGTTTGCGGTTCAGTCGCGCGGCACCGCGCGGGTGGCCGCCTTCTTCGGACCGGTGATGTGCGTCTGGTTCGCGGTCCTCGCGATCGCCGCGATTGCGCCGATCATGCGCCATCCCGAAGTGCTGTTTGCGTTGAACCCGCTCCACGCGGTGGGGTTCATGCTCAGTCATGGCGTGATCGGCTTCGTCACGCTGGGAGCGGTGTTTCTCGCCGTCACCGGCGCCGAGGCGCTGTATGCCGATCTCGGCCATTTCGGCAAGCGGCCGATCCAGACCGCCTGGCTGTTCATCGTGCTGCCGTCGCTGGCGCTGAACTATCTGGGGCAGGGCGCGCTGGTGATCGGCGACCCCAAGGCGGTCGAGAACCCGTTCTTCCTGATGTTTCCGGACTGGGCGCTGCTGCCGATGGTCTGTCTTGCCACCGCGGCGACGGTGATCGCGAGCCAGGCCGTGATCACCGGCGCCTATTCGCTGACGCGCCAGGCCATTCAGCTCGGCCTGTTGCCGCGCTTTGAAATCCGCCACACCTCCGAGGCGCATTCCGGCCAGATCTACATCCCGCGCATCAACATGCTGCTGCTGGTCAGCGTGATGCTGCTGGTATTGATGTTCCGCTCATCGAGCGCGCTGGCCTCGGCCTACGGCATCTCGGTGACCGGAACCATGGTGGTGACGGCGATGATGGGGTTCGTCGTGATCTGGCGGGTCTGGAAATGGTCGCCGTTCGCGGCCGCGGCGCTGATTGCGCCGTTCCTGTTTCTCGACCTCACCTTCCTCGCCGCGAACCTTCTGAAGGTGCTCGAGGGCGGCTGGGTGCCGCTGGCGCTGGGCTCGGTGGTGATGCTCCTGATGTACACCTGGCGGCGCGGCAGCCGGCTGCTGTTCGAGAAATCGCGCAAGCTGGAGTTTCCGCTGGTCGACCTGGTGGCGATGCTGGAAAAGCGGCCGCCGCAGCGGGTTTCCGGCACCGCGGTGTTCCTGACCAGCGATCCGGCCAGCGCGCCGACCGCGCTGTTGCACAGTCTGAAACACTACAAAGTGCTGCATGAGAAGAATGTCATTCTCACCATCGAAACCGCGCCGACGCCGCGAATCGACCCGTCGGAGCGGGTGCGGATGGAGCAGGTCAGCGCGACCTTCTCCAAGGTGACCTTGCGGTTCGGATTCATGGAATCGCCCAACGTCCCGAAAACGCTGGCGATTGCGCGCAAGCTGGGCTGGCATTTCGACATCATGTCGACCTCGTTCTTCCTGTCGCGGCGGGCGCTCAAGCCGGCGGCGCATTCCGGGATGCCGCGCTGGCAGGATCACCTGTTCATCGCGCTCAGCCGCACCGCCAACGACGCCACCGATTATTTCCAGATTCCCACCGGCCGGGTGGTCGAGGTGGGAACGCAGGTCACGGTGTAGCCCACCACGACAATTTGTCATTCCGGGCCTGCACTCCGCCCGGCTGTCGCCGGCCAGAGCACATCCCGGAATGACAAATGATGGATCGCTTCCGTGGCATCGTTTTTCGGAATCGCTTATTTGGTTTAAGTGAACCTTTCTGATGCTTGATTTTCGCCGCGCCAGGGGCGACCTTGCCGAACGGCGAGCATTGCCGCATCCGGCGCTGCCGGACGCGTTCGCAACAAGGTCATTGTCGGGAGGATTGGCGTGGCGGATCAGGGTCATCGGGTGCACGATTTGACGCCGGAAGATGTCTCGCGGGGGATGGCGGAGGGACGCTATCTCCTGGTCGATGTTCGCGAGCCGAACGAAGTCGCCGTCGAAGCCTATCCCGGCGCCGTCGTGGTGCCGCTGTCGCGTTTCGATCCGCAGGATATTCCCGATCCCGGCGACAAGCAGGTGGTGTTTGCCTGCCGCTCGGGCAAACGATCGGTGACGGCGTCGCTGGCGGCGCAGGCCGCCGGCCTCGCTCATGACAAGCATCTCGCCGGCGGAATGCTGGCGTGGAAGGCGGCGGGATTGCCGACGACGGCCGGCGGCTGACCCGTTCCATGATTTCCATGAACAAGGTTTTTGCGGATCTGCCCGTTACGATCTTCGAGGCGATGTCGCAGCTGGCGCGCGACAACGACGCCATCAATCTCGGCCAGGGTTTTCCGGACGACCCGGGACCTACGGACATTCGCCGCGCCGCGGCGGACGCGGTGATGGACGGCTACAACCAGTACCCGTCGATGATGGGCCTGCCGGAACTGCGGCAGGCGATCGCGGCGCATTACGGCCGCTGGCACGGCCTTGCGCTCGATCCGATGACGGAGGTGATGGTGACGTCGGGCGGCACCGAGGCGCTGACCTCGGCCATCCTGGCCGTGGTCGAGCCCGGCGATGAGGTGGTGGTTTTCCAGCCGGTCTACGATTCCTACCTTCCGATCATCCGCCAGGCCGGCGGCATACCGCGCCTGGTGCGCCTCGAGCCGCCGCACTGGCGGCTGACCGAGGAGGCGCTGCGCGGGGTCTTCACCCGCAAGACCAAGGCGGTGCTGTTCAACAATCCGCTCAATCCCGCCGCGGTGGTCTATCCGCGCGAGGATCTCGAACTGCTGGCGCGGTTCTGCGGGGAGTTCGACGCGGTCGCGATCTGCGACGAGGTCTGGGAGCATGTGGTGTTCGACGGCCGCGAGCATATTCCGCTGATCACGATTGCGGGAATGCGCGACCGCACCATCAAGGTCGGCTCCGCCGGCAAGATCTTCTCGCTGACCGGCTGGAAGATCGGCTTCGTCTGCGCCGCCCCGCCGCTGTTGCGGGTCGCGGCGAAGGTGCATCAGTTCCTCACCTTCACCACCGCGCCCAATCTGCAGGTCGCCGTCGCCTATGGGCTCGGCAAGCCGGCGGATTATTTCCTGCAGATGCGCCAGCAGCTGGCGCGAAGCCGCGACCGGCTGACCGCGGGGCTGGAACGCATCGGGTTTCCGGTGCTGCGCTCGCAAGGCACCTATTTCCTCACCGTCGACCTTTCGCCGCTCGGCCTCAACGAGACCGACGAGGCGTTCTGCAGGCGCATCGTGACCGACTACAAGGTGGCGGCGATTCCGGTATCGGCGTTCTATGAAAAGGATGCGGTGACCTCGGTGGTGCGGTTCTGCTTTGCCAAGAAGGATGCAACCCTCGACACCGCGCTGGAGCGCCTGTCGGACGCGGTGCACCGCCGATGAAGGGGCGGGTGATGCGCGGCCGCAACAGCCTTGCCATCGCCGTCGCCGCGGCGACCGCCGCGATCCTGATGTGGTTTGCGCAGCAGGCGGCGGCGCAGCAGCGCACCGTCAATTTCTACAACTGGTCGAACTACATCGCGCCCGGCGTACTGGAGGACTTCACCCGCGAGACCGGCATCAAGGTGGTCTACGACACTTTTGATGCCAACGAGACGCTGGAGACGAGGTTGCTGGCGGGAAAATCCGGCTACGACGTCGTGGTTCCCACCGCCTATTTCCTGCAGCGCCAGATCACCGCGCATGTTTTCCAGAAGCTGGACAAGTCGCGGCTGCCGAATCTCGCCAATGCCTGGCCGGAAGTGACCAGCCGGCTCGCCGTCTACGATCCCGGCAACCTCTATGGCGCCAACTACATGTGGGGCACCACCGGCATCGGCTACAACGTCAAGGCGGTGCAAAAAATTCTCGGCGCCGATGCTGCGATCGACAGCTGGGACATCGTCTTCAAGCCGGAGAACCTCGCCAAGTTCAGGGAGTGCGGCGTCGAGATGCTGGATTCCGCCGATGACATTCTACCTGCGGCGTTGAGCTATCTCGGGCTCGACCCGAATTCGACGCAAGCGCCCGACCTCGCCAGGGCCGCCGATCTCGTCGCCAGCATCAGGCCCTACGTCCGCAAATTCCATTCCTCGGAGTATCTCAGCGCGCTGGCCACCGGCGAAATCTGCCTGGTGGTGGGCTGGTCCGGCGACATCATGCAGGCGCGAAGCCGTGCGGCGGAAGCCAACAACGGCATCGAGATCGGCTACGCCATCCCGAAAGAGGGCGCGCAGATGTTCTTCGACAATCTGGCGATCCCGGCCGATGCCGGCAACGTCGCCGAGGCCTATGAGCTGATCAACTATCTCTACCGGCCCGAGGTCGCGGCGAAAAACACCAATTTCCTGTCCTATGCCAACGGCAACCTGGTTAGCCAGAAACTGATCGATCCGAAGATCCTCAACGACAGGACCATCTATCCCGACGCGGCAACGATGGCGAAACTGTTCGTGATCACCGCCCGCGATCCGGCGACGCAGCGCGTCATCAACCGGCTCTGGACCCGGGTGAAGACCGGCCGATAGCCGCCAGGCAGAACAGGCGGCTGTTTTTCACCTGGGTAAAACGGCCGCGGCGCTGCCGCGCGCTGCCCCACCGGTCTGATTTGCCGAAGGTATCAGAATGCCTCACAGGATCGGTCCAGCCTCCCGCCGGGCGGTATTGCGCTACTTTGCATGGGGTTGTTTTTCGATATTTTGGTCGACAGGCGGGGAGCAGGGTGCGGGTCGGGCCGAGAGCCATCAGCCAGCGCCCGAGGATCGTCCGCGTTCCAGAAAAAAGGGATTGACTCCTTGCTCGAACATGTTCATGGTTTGTTCTAAGTGGTCCCATCCACTGGTGTCGATAACTTGGGCGACGGTGCGGTGGCGGGAACGTCAGGTAGGTTTTTGGCCGTCATTGCGGGCGTGAGCGACGAAGCAAGCCAGTCTTTGGTTGCAGCAAGGATTGCTTCGCCAAGCGCGCAAGGACGAACCTGGGCTGTTTGACAGGTGAATCCGTTGTGTGACGACGCGCCGCGCCCCCGGCCGTCATGGGCCGGCTTCTGACCGGGCGGCCCGGTCCTTCCTGGTGTTCGTGATCAGTCGAAAGGTCGCGGCAGGCTGGATCGCCCGATCAAGTCAGGCCATGACGGCTCGTCGTGGCGCAGCGTCACGTTTTTCAGCCGTCATGATCCGTCACCGGATCCGGCGTTCGGCGAGCCGATCCAGGCATCGCCGCCCAGCGCCATCATCGCCAGCGGCGGTGCAGCCAGAGCCACTGGTCGGGATATTCGCGGATCCAGCCTTCGATGACCGAGGTGATCGCCTGCATCGTGCCCTGAACGTCGATTTGTCCGGCGGCGTCGCGTACCGGCGCTATCTCTTCGGACAGTTCGGCGCGGAAGCGGTGGCCGGGCAGGCGGATGATGCGCACGCCGTGAATCGGACACTCGATCTGGCGCAGCAGCCGGGCCAGCGTCGGATTGGCGGTGGTCTTGCGGCCGAAGAACGTCACCTCGACGCCATTGGTGAAATACTGGTCGACCAGCATGGCGACGTGCTGACCGTTTTTCAGGGCTTCCGCCATCTTCAGAGGGGCGTCGCGGCCGGCCGGGATCAGCGTTCCCATCTTCACCGCGCGCAGCTCTTCGATGATGCGGTTGGCGGAGGCGCTGTTGGGCCGGCGGTAGAGCGTGGCGGCGTCCAGCCCGTGGGCGACCGCGGCCAGGGCCGGCAGTTCCCAGTTGCCGAGATGGCTGGCAAAGATCAGCGCGGGCTTGCCGTCGAGCCGAAGCTGCGCGAACAGCTCGTGGGTGCGCGGCTGGATCTCGATGCGGCTGTCCTCGGGATGTGCCGGATCGTGCTCCCAGATGTGGTCGATATGGGCGAATTCCGCGCCGAGGCGCCCGAGATTGTCCCAGACGCCGGCGAGAATCTGCTCGATCTCCGCCGGGGATTTTTCCGGAAAGGCGGCCTTGAGGTTGGCGCGGCCTATTCTCTGCTCGCGCGTCAAGGGACCGATCAGGCGGGCGATGCGGCCGAACAGGTTGGCGGTCTTGATCGGATCGAAATAGCGGGTGGTACGCAGCAGCCCGATGGTCAATGCGCCCACCGCGGCCTCGCCGAGCGGCTTGGTGGCGTCGCGAAACCGGGCCTTGATGCGGAGCAGGAGCCGGCGCATCACAGATACACGACGATCTTACCGAACACCTGCCGGCCTTCCATGCGCTTGAGCGCGGTGGCGACATCGTCGATCGGGACTTCGGTGTCGATCACCGGCAGCATGCCGCTTGCCATCTTGTCGAGGCTCTCCGCAATGTTGCGCATGGTCGCGCCGAATGATCCGAAGATGCGGTATTGCTGCTGGAACAGTTGCATCAGGTTGATGGTGGTGGTCGGGCCCGAGGTCGAACCGCAGGTCACCAGCCTACCGCCGCGCTTCAGCGTCAGCAACGAGCCGTTGAAGGTGTCGGCCCCGACGTGCTCGAACACCACGTCGACGCCCTTCTTGCCGGTGATCTTGCGGGTCTCGTGCTCGAAGCGGTCCTTGCGATAGTTGATGACGTGGTCGGCGCCGAGCGCCCTGACGCCTGCGATCTTGCTGTCGTCGCCGACGGTGGTGATGACCGTGCAGCCGATCGCCTTGGCCATCATGATCGCCACCGTTCCGATGCCGGAGCCTCCGGCATGCACCAGCACGGATTCGCCGGGCTGCAGCCGCGCATTGTCGAACAGCATGTGCTGGACGGTTGAGAAGGCCACCGGCGCACAGGCCGCGTCGCGTTGGCTGACGCCGCCAGGCACCGCAATGACCAGCCTCTCCGGCAGGTTCATGAACTCGCGGGCGAAGCCGTCGACATGGAAGCCCATCACGCCGGCCGGTTTTTCGCAGAGATTGTCGCGGCCCTGCGCGCAGGCGGGACAACCCCCGCAGGTCAGCGCGCCGTACATCACCACCTGCTGGCCCGGGGAAAAACGCGTCACCGCTTCACCCACCGCGGCGATTTCGCCGGAGGCTTCGGCGCCGACCACCAGCGGCAGCTTGCGCCTGGCGAACGCCATGCCGCGATAGCCCCAGACGTCGATGTGGTTGAGCGCGACCGCCTTGATTCGGATCTGCACCTCGCCGGCGGCCGGCGGCGGCGGCGGCGGCAGGTCCGCAATCACCAGCTGGCGATCGGCAACAAGGGTGAGCGCACGCATGGCGCGGTGTCTCCGCAGGAAAAAATGGCTGGGTGGCTGGGTTGCGTATCGCCGGTTGGCGCGGGGGCGTCAACCGGCGGCGCCGCCCGCGGGGCTGGCGCCGGTCACACCGGCTCGCGCGTCAGGATCAGCGAGGCGTTCTGGCCGCCGAAGCCGAACGAGTTCGACATCACCGCGGTGACACGGGCGTCGCGCGCCTTGTTGGGGACCACGTCGAAGGGAATGGTGGGATCCGGAACGTCGTAATTGATGGTCGGCGGGATGCGCTGGTGCTCCAGCGTCAGCAGCGAGAAGATCGCCTCCACCGCGCCCGCCGCCGAGATGGTATGGCCGACCATCGATTTGTTCGAGGATACCGGAATCTGCTTGGCGCGTTCGCCGAACACGGTGGAGATGCCGAGATATTCCATCTTGTCGTTCTCCGGCGTGGCGGTGCCGTGGGCGTTGATGTAGTCGACCTGCTCGGATGTCATGCCGGCATCGGCCAGGGTCTTGCGCACGCAGCCGATGATCGGTTTGCCGTCCGGGCTGGAGCGGGTGCGGTGGAACGAGTCGGTGAGCTCGCCGCAGCCGGCAATGACGCCGAGGATCGGCGCGCCGCGCGCCACGGCGGCCTGGTAGCTCTCGAGCACGAGGGCTCCGGCGCCTTCCGCCATGACGAAGCCGTCACGGTTCTTCGAGAATGGTTTCGATGCCGCCTGAGGCGGTTCGTTGTGGGTCGAGAGCGCCGACAGCAGCGAGAACCGCACCAGGGCTTCCGGGTTGACCGAGCCCTCGGTGGCGACGCACAGCGCGGCTTCGGCCTCGCCGCGACGAATCGCTTCGACGCCGAGCTGGATGGCGGTGGCGCCGGACGCGCAGGCCGTCGAAAGCGAAATCGGCGAACCCTTGGTGCCGAATTTCTCGGCCAGGAAATCCGCAACCGAACCGAACAGGAAGCGCCGGTGATAGGGCCTGAATCGCTCGCCGCTGCTGGCACGCAGCAGCGCGTCATAATCGATCTCGGTCTGTCCGGTGGCGCGTCCCAGTTCCAGCCGCTGCGGCCATTCGACCTCGACCGGGGAGACCGCGAGAAACAGCGGTCCGGGGAAATCGCCCCTGCTGCCGATCGCCGATTGGCCAATGGCTTCTTCGGTGGCGATATCGGCAAGCCGCTCGGAAAGGTCGGTGGAGGAAAACGGCTCGACCGGCACGAAATCGATGGTTCCGGCCATGGTGGTCTTCAAGCCATCGGTGGGGAAGCGCGTGATGGTGCGAATACCGGATTCGCCCGCGGTGAGTTTCTTCCAGTTGTCGGTCTTGCCGGCGCCGAGCGATGTCACGATGCCCATGCCGGTGACGACGACGATCGGCCGGCCGAATTTGTCGTGCGTAGCTGTCATGTGTCCCCCGCAGGTCGCGCCGCGTTCACTTGATCGCCTCGACCAGGGCCATGCCTTCGCCCCGCCAGTGACCGGCCCCGATCACCACAATCTGGGTCGGAGCGGACGCCATTTCAACCTCCAGCGCGGTGGGATCGTTGGGCGGAAACAGCGCGCCGCGCGAGATCGAAAGCGCCGCCAGCGCCAGCCCCAGCGGAAATTGCGTCTCCATGGTGTGGCCGAAACTGGTGCCGGTGGCCCGCACCGCAAAATCCGGATGCTGGCAGAGAAACGCGCGTTCCTCCGAGGTGACCGGCTCGGCGCCGGTGGCGCCGGTGATGATGGCACCGTTGCCTGCGAGCCCGCCAAGCTTCGCCCACAGCGCCTGCAATGTTGCCGTCACCTCGCCGGGCTGCTTGCGGCGCGCCATGTCGGCGACCACATTGGTCAGCCGCGCATAGGGCTTGGCGCCGCGCGCTTCCGCGTGCGCCCGTGACTCGATGACCAGGAACGCGCCCGCCGATCCCAGCGCAAAGCCGCTGTGCTCGCGGCGCGCCCATACCGGGGCAAACCTGTCCTTGAGGTTGAAGCCGCCGAATTCGTAGAGCACCAGCAGATCCTTGCGCTCGCCATTGTGCGAGCCGCCGATCAGGGCGATGTCGCTCTGGCCTCCGGCGATGCGCGCCAGCGCAATCCGCGCCGCGTCGATGCTGGCGGCCTCCTCGCCCATGAAGGTGCGCGATGTTCCGGAAACCCCGTGCACGATGGCGATGTTGCCGGCCAGAAGGTTCGAGAGCTGCGCCAGGAACAGGGTCGGGCGCAGATCGTTCATCAGCCGCTCATTGAGGAAGCCGGGAGCCGAATTGCCCTTCGCTTCCAGACTGAGAATGTTGCAGTCCACCGCCAGATCGCGCTCGCCGCCGCCGGCGGCGATGACCATGTCCATGCGGCCCAGGATATCCTTGTTGCCCTTGACCCCGGCGGACTCCAGCGCCAGCCCGGCGGCATAGGTGCCGATGCGCTGCCAGGCTTCCATCTGGCGCTGGTCGCCTTTCTTGGGAATCTGGGCGTCGAGATTCACCTGGGCCCAGGGGTGGACAATATATGGCGCAAAGCTCTTTTCATCGACGTTGATGCGTCGCTGGTTGAGTGCATCCCAGTTCGCATCCAGCCCCTCGCCAAGCGAGGTCGCCAGGCCGATGCCGGTGATCCAGACTTCCGCCGGTGCCGCGCCTGCAGTCTTGATCTCAGTCATGGGCAATGGCCTGTTGCGGAAAGCCGATGCGTTTGGCCATCGCGTCCATGTACACGCGCAGTTCCGGATTCGGGAAGGGGACAATTCCGAAGGTGATCGTGGCGTTGCATCTCAATTCGCCGCCAACGCGGATCTTGGCTTCCGTGATCGCGTAGCCCGAACCTTCGTGAACGATGCCGGCCTCGACCCTGAGCAACTCGCCGGGACTGACAAAATTCCGCATCTTGGCTTCCTTGACCGCGGCCAGGAACGGCATGCGCTCGAACTTGGTCAGGGCGATCAGCAGCCAGCCCGATGTCTGCGCCATCGCCTCGATCAGAAGCACGCCCGGCATGATCGGATGGCCCGGAAAGTGGCCTTCGAAGATGGTATTGTGCTGGGGAACCTGCGCTTCGACCGTGATGGTGCGCTCGCCGATGTCGAGGTCGGTGATGCGGTCAATCAGATGGAAATATTCGAGCTGCATGGTGCGCGGTTACGCGCCCTTGGCCGCGACCAATTCGTCGATGCGGGCGCTGAGGTTTTTCAGGACGAAATACTGCTCGGTGGTGGCCTTGCCGTCGTTGACTTCCTGGGTCCATTTTTCCAGTGGCAGCTTGATCCCGAACGCCTTGTCGATCGCGAAGGCAATGTCGAGAAAATCCAGGCTGTCGATCCCCAGATCGTCGATGGCGTGGCTTTCCGGCGTGATCGTGTCGCGCGGTATGTCGCAGGTTTCAGCGATAATCGTGGCGACCTGATCGAATGTGGAAGACATCATTAAGCCTTTGATATATTGAAGGTAAATCCCGGAATGCGATGGCGGGCAGGTGCAGCGCCCCGGAATGCCCGATCCGCCAGCCGGTGCCGAGTGCCCGTATATCGGAGCGCCGCCCCGAGTTCAATGGAGGCCGACGGAACCCGTCGGATCGCCCGCAGGGCCGAATCGGCCCGCCGGCTCCGAAATGGCGGTCAATGCGGAGGAGAAATCTGCACGCAATCATGCCGGCCCATCAGGACGCAATCCTGGGTCCGGCGCAGATTGGCAATGCTGAAGACCAGCCATATTCCGATCGCCGTCAGCGCGATGGTGAAGGCGAAGCCGGCAATGTTCGCCAGCATGCGATGCCGGAAGTCGTCCGGCTCGTCACGGGGCTGCTCATAGCGCGAGAGGTCATAGGGCTCGGGCCGGTGGTCTTCCGGCGCGACCGGCTTGCCGGGGTTCGCCCAGCGGGCCGCAGGGTTAGCGCGCGGCCGGAACTGCAGCACGCGGTGCTCTTCATCCGACCTGATGGGCTGCTGGGTTTTCAAATGCTGCCAGCTCCGGGACATGCTTGATGTTATTTAGCACGCTCGGGGCCCATCTCACAGAAAATGTTGACATGGCACGACTGCGACAGGCTAGCCCTGCAGGGTGTCATGGAACTTGCCGTAGTCGATCCTGAGCCGGCCGTCGTCCGAGGTATCGAGGATATCGGCGTAGCGGTGGCCGAAGCGAATGTCGGGATGATCGTAGGACCTGCGGGCATGGACGGTTTGCGCTGCAACAACGTCATATCCGGACACCACCACCACCAGCGACACCTGGGCGGCGTCGAGGTCGTCGGCATCGAGCCCGTAAAGCGGGCTCTGCTCGTCGAGAACGTGGTAGAGCGTCCAGCTCAACGCCAGCGCGGGGTGTTCGCTTCGCACCAGCGCCAGCTCGTAAAACCTGCGAAAAGACTGGCCCTCCAGGCTCACTTCGTTTCGCAGCAGCCACAGCCTGGCGGTGGCATTGCCGATGACGTTGTGGCGCTCGTTGGCGAGGCGAATCATCAGGGTCGGCTTGCCCTCGTTGTTCGAGATCACCGGGTGGTCGGCGAACAGCAGCCGGGCGTTCGGCCGCGCGAACCGGGCAAAGATCAAGCCGGTCATCAGCGACATCGAGAAGATACCGGTGAAGAGCTCCACGGTCGCGACGAAATGTCCGTAATGGGTATCCGGGTGCATGTCGCCGTAACCGGCGGTCGAGAGCGTCTCGATGCTGAAATAGAGATAGTCGATATAGGCCCCGCCGGGCACGTTCGCGATCGGCTGGTTTCCGATCCAGTAGATTAGCGCGAACACCGCGTTGAAGGCGACAAACACCAGCGCGGCGCCGGCAATGAAAACCGGCCAGGACGCCGTCATGCAGCGATGGCTGATGTCGGCCCAGAAACTGAGATGCAGTCCCTCCGCGACGATGACCTCGCGGCCGCCGAGCCGGACCACCCTGGCCTTCGATGCTCGCTCGCTCGTGCTATTGTCCATCAATCCGAAACTCTTCAAGCATCGTCTGCAAGGGCATTTGATCACCCCCGGCATCATGGCATAGTCGGGCGGATTTCAGCGGGATTTTTGCCGTTCGGATATATGGGGTTTGACGTCATGGCCAATACGCGCGAACCGATCCTTCAGCCGGTTCCCATTCTCTCGCTGCACCCGACCCAGATGACGGTCGGGATGCGGGAGGTCAAGGAAAAGCGCAAGCGCTGGCGCGAACACAAATCGAAGAAGAAGCAGGCCGAGCTGCTCGGCCAGCATATGATCCCGGTGGTGCTCGGACCCGACCGGCGCCACTATGTCGTCGACCATCATCATCTGGCGCGCGCGCTTCACGAGGAAGGCGTCAAGGACGTTCTGGTCACCATCATCGGCGACCTCTCGATGGTCGAACCGGCGGCGTTCTGGGGCGTGCTCGACAATAAAAGATGGGTCTATCCCTACGACGCCAAGGGCGAACGCCGGCCCTTCAGCGACGTTCCAAAGACGGTCGACGAGTTGAAGGACGATCCGTTCCGCAGCCTCGCCGGCGAATTGCGGCGGGTCGGCGGCTACGCCAAGGACACCACGCCGTTCAGCGAATTCCTGTGGGCGGATTTCCTGCGCCGGAAAATGTCGCGCAAGAGCGTGGAAACCAATTTCGAGAAGGCGATCGAGAAGGCGCTGGCGCTGGCCAAGGGCAAGGAGGCGGTCTATCTGCCCGGCTGGTGCGGCCCGGCGTCGGATGAATAGGACAGTGGCGAAGCGAGCAGCGAGTAGGGAGTGGCGAATAGGGAAAGGAATTGAGGGTGGTGGGGCGGAACTTCCCTGTCTTGCTATTCGCTATTCGCCATTCACTCCTCGCCAGCCTACTTCGGCAGCCGTCCCATCAGGTAGAATTCATCGTTCGGGCGCATCGCGGTGACGTTGGCCATCCGGTTCGACAGCGCAAAGAACGCGGCGATCGCCGCGATATCCCAGATGTCGTCGTCGCTGAAGCCGTGGCCGGCGACCGCGGCAAAATCCTGTTCGGAAATGCTCTGCGCCGCAGTGCTCACCTTCATCGCGAAGTCGAGCATCGCGCGCTGGCGCGGCGTGATATCCGCCTTGCGGTAGTTGACGGCGATCTGGTCGGCGATCTGCGGATTCTTGGCCCGAATCCGCAGGATCGCACCGTGCGCGATCACGCAATAGTGGCACTGGTTGGCGCTGCTGCTGGCCACCACGATCATCTCGCGCTCGGCCTTGGTGAGGCCGCCGTCCTTGTCCATCAGCGCATCGTGATAGGCGAAGAACGCCCGGAATTCGTCCGGCCGATAGGCCAGTGTCAGGAACACGTTCGGAACGAAGCCGGATTTCTCCTGCACCGCGAGCAGTCGGGTGCGGATATCTTCCGGCAACTGGTCGATGGCGGGCGTTGGAAAGCGTTTGGCGATCGGCGTCATGGCGGGGTTCCGGGTCGGGCCGGGTGAAGGGGCCGCCGCCGACCATAGTCGATGGCCGCCACCGCGGAAAGCGGGTCCGGAAAAAGGCTGTGCGGCAGCCAGACGTCAGCGCAGCGGCTTTTTCAGCAGCGAAAAACGGTCGGGATCGAGACCGAGCGAGGGTTGCAGCATCGGCGCCTCGACCGTGCGCGCGGCCGGCCGTTCGTTTATGGTCGGGTCGTTGGGAACGTCGCGATGCGAGGTGGCGCCGCGCCAGCGCTCGAGCACGGCGCCGACGAAATGCATGTCGTGGCCGGCGGCGGCCGAGGGCACCGTCGATATGGTGGCCTCGCTGCGCGGCAACTGATGCAGCGGCACTTCCTTGAAGCGCAGCCGGGTCGGAAGCGCGACCCCTTCGCCGAATGCCAGCACTTCGCGGGTGCCGAGCGAGGGCACGAACGACAGCAAGTTCGCCGCGGCATCGGAGACCGCCGAACGCAGCAGCGCCTGGTCGCGGTCGTTGGCAAGGCGCATGGCGAACAGGGTACTGCACTGGGAAATGATGGTGGCATCGAGTTCGGCGGGCCGCTGGGTGACGAGCCCGAGATACACCCCGTATTTGCGGCCTTCCTTGGCGATGCGCGAGACCGCCTTGCGGGTCGGGCCGAAGCCGATGTTGCGGTCGGCCGAGGCGTAGCGATGGGCCTCCTCGCAGACGAACAAGAGCGGCGAAACGCCGTCGCTCCAGAGTCCGAAGTCGAACGCCATGCGGCACAGCACCGACACCACGGAATCGACCACTTCGGCCGGGAAACCGGCAAGCTGCATGATGGTCATCGGCCTGCCATTGGCCGGCAGCCGGAACAAATGGCTGATGACTTCCGCCATCGTGTCGCCGCCGACATTGGCGTTATCGAACATGAAGGCGTAGCGCGGATCGTTACGGACGGTTTCGATCCGCGAAATCAGCTTGTGGTAGATGATGCGCGACGAGCGGTTCTCCAGCTTGCCCATGCGTTCGTCGATCAGCGAAATCAGATCGACCAGCCGGTAGGGGACCGGCGTATCGACGGTGTAGCCGTTGGCCTTGGGGTCGATCCGCTTCAGTCCGACCCGGTCGGCGTTCTGGTACTGGGTATAGATCCCCTTCGCGATCGGAATGACCTCGGCGAGGATATCGAGTTCCTCGGGCACGCCGGGCCTGCCGGCGAACAGCACATCGACGATTTCCTCGAAATTGAACAGCCAGAACGGCAGCTTCAGATTGCGCGGATTGAGAACCAGCGCGCGATCGCCGAAACAACGGCCGTACTCGTTGTGGACGTCGAGCAGGAAGATCCGCAGGTTTGGCCGCGACTTCAGAATTTCATTGAGCAGCAGCGACACGCCGCTCGACTTGCCGACGCCGGTAGAGCCAAGTACCGCGAAGTGCTTGGACAGCATCTCCTCGACATCGACATAGGCGATGACCGATGAATCCTGCTGCAGGGTGCCGACATTGATCTGATCCGATCCGGTCGGGGCATAAACCGTACGCAGTTCCTGATTGGTGATCAGCTCGACGGCATCGCCGATGGTCGGATAGTTGGTGACGCCGCGCTGGAATTTGGGGCGGTCCGGCACGCCGAGGATTTCCCCGAGCAGGTCGACCGAGGCGCTGGCGATGTAAAGGTCGGAGCTTGGCAAATCCTCGCAGGACACTTCGGTGATCATGGCGACGATGGTGGAATTGGCGCAGCGGATGCTGATGAAGCGGCCAACCGTCGCCCTGACCGCCGACACCGACAACTGGTTTGCCGCCAGCAGTCCGACCCGGGCCAGCGATCCGCGCACTGAAATCACACGTCCAAAGGATGTCACGGTGGATAAACCTAGCATGTCAAGAGTTCGCGGGCGTTGCGCATTCGGTCGGCTCGACTATGCCGGCAGTCGTTGGAGAAACGGTTAAGCCGGCCCGGTTCCTTGTTGGCCAAATCCGCCGCGTCTCCTTCGACTGTTCTCGGAGCAGATCGCCCGGTCGGCGGATCGTGCTGGAAAACCGAGGGTTTTGGCACTACCCCGCGGTCCCGCCGCCGGTTCCGCTTCACCCGCGGTTTACCATTTCCGGATGATGGCTGCCGAGCACCGCCTCTGTTTTTGCCTGCCTGCTTCGTCCGCAAAGCAGAGCCTGCGGCGCCCGCCAAGACCCGCCGAGGCGGCGCGGTCGATTGGTCCGCGGGCCACCGGCCTGCCTTAACCGACTGCTAACCGCGACTCCTAACCTCGCTTCCATCTGTGCTGGGCAACGATGCCGCTACCGGGGGAAGGCATGAACAAATCAGTACGATCGCCGCGCGGCGAGTCCGATCGGCGCGGGGACCAGCCCATCGCATTGGCGGACGCCGGAAACGCCGGGGCCATCCGGCGGTTGACGGTCTGCGGGCTCATTCTGGCTTCGATCATCGCGACCAACGCCGCAACATGGATGTTGGCGGGGGGCTGGCAGCCGATCAAACTGCCGGTCGGCGGCATCGCAGCCGGCCTGCTTGTGGTCGCCTTCGCTGCGCTCTCGGCGGCTGGTTGGCGCTCGAAGCAGCTTCACTTGTCCTGGCGAAGGCTGGCGATGGAAAGGCGGCAGCTCAGCATCGCGGTCGACAATATTCCGCAGGGCCTCGTGCTCTACGACGCATCGGCGCGGGTTACCGTCTGCAATCGGCGATATGTCGAAATGTTCGGACTGTCGCCGGACGTGGCCAAGCCCGGCTGCACCATGCAGGAGCTGATCTCGCATCGGAAGCAAACCGGATCCTTTGACGGCGATGTCGAGGAGTTTTGCGCCGCCATCATCCGCAATGTGGCGCTCGGCAAGGTCACGCACCAGATCGCGGAGGCCGCGCACGGCAGGTCGATCCAGATCATCAACCAGCCGCTGGATGCGGACGGGTGGGTGGCGACGATCGAAGATGTCACCGAGCGCCGACGTTCGGACCAGCAAATCGCCCATCTTGCGCATTACGACGCGCTCACCGAGCTGCCCAACCGCGTCCTGTTCCGCGAGCAGCTCCAAGACGCGCTCGGCAGGATCCAGCCCGGCGAACATTTGGCGGTGCTCTACATCGACATCGACGAATTCAAGAGCGTCAACGACGCGCTGGGGCATTCGATCGGCGACGAACTCTTGAAGGCGGTGGCCGGCCGCCTGCGCGGCTGTCTCGGCGACACCGACGTCGCGGCCCGGCTGGGCGGTGACGAGTTCGCAATCATTCAGACGGCGGTGAAGCGCCCCTGCGTTACCACGCATCTGGTGGAAAGAATCTATCAAGCGATCCGGGAACCCTATGAGTGCGGCGGTCACCTGATCACCACCGATGCCAGTATCGGCATTGCTCTGGCCCGGGAAAAAGCTGCGGATCTGGACCAGCTGCTGAAGAACGCCGACATGGCGATGTATGGCGCCAAGGCCGACGGGCGCCGCACCTATCGATTCTTCGAAGCGGGGATGGATGAGCGGGTCAAGGCGCGGCGCGCCCTCGAACTGGAGCTGCGTCTGGCGATCAAGCATGGCGGTTTCGAGGTTCACTATCAGCCGGTGGTCAATCTTCGCGACAACGAGATCAGCGGCTGCGAAGCGCTGCTGCGCTGGCGCCACCCCGAGCGTGGCTTGATATCGCCGGCGGAATTCATCCCGATTGCCGAGGACAGCGGTCTGATCAACCAACTCGGGGACTGGGTGCTCAACACCGCCTGCGCGGAGGCCGCGGGCTGGCCGGATCACATTCGTGTCGCCGTCAACGTCTCGCCGGTTCAGTTCAAGAGCCGCACGCTGGCGCTGAATGTGGCGACGGCGCTGGCCGCCTCGGGCCTTGCGGCAGGCAGGCTGGAGCTCGAGATCACCGAGGCGGTCCTGATTCGTGATGATGAAGCAGCCCTCGGCGTGCTGCACCAGCTGCGGGAGCTGGGCGTTCGGATCGCGCTCGACGATTTTGGCACCGGCTATTCCTCGCTCAGCTACCTGCAGCGTTTTCCATTCGACAAGATCAAGATCGACCGCTGCTTTGTCAAAAACATTGCGGGTCCGGAGGGATCTTCATGCATCGTCCAGGCCGTCGTGAACATCGCGACCGCCAGCCGGATGACGACGACCGCGGAGGGGGTGGAAACCGAACCGCAAATGCGATTGCTGCGCGAACTCGGGTGTACCGAGATGCAGGGATATCTGTTCAGCCCGGCCGTCCCGGCCGCGGAGATCCGGGCTCTGCTGCACCCGCGCCGCGATGGCGCCGCGTCCGCGGCCTGATCCGCCGGGCTTGCCGGACCATTCGAGCACCTGGCGACGGCGGCCGCGCCGGCTGACCCGGTTGTTTCCCGGTGGACAACGGCCCCAGGGCACGGGAGAACTGCAAAGCGAACAGGAAGCGATGCCTTGAAGCTGCACCGTGTGCGAACGTTCAAATCCGCCGAGGTTTTGTCCCGAGCCGATCAGCTGGCCTGGAAGATCGCCGAGGTCGCCGCCGATGCCGTGGCAGTCGAGGCCGATGTCGCCGATATGATCGGCAACCGCATCATCGACAACGCCGCCGTCGCCGCGGCCTCCTTGGCGCGGCGCGCGGCGGCGAGCGCCCGCGCCCAGGCCGTCGCCCATCCGTTGCAGCCGGGTGCGACGGTGTTCGGGCTGGGCCGCATGCAGCGGGTTTCGCCGGAATGGGCGGGCTGGGCCAATGGCGTGGCGGTCCGCGAACTCGATTTCCACGACACCTTCCTTGCCGCCGACTATTCGCATCCCGGCGACAATATTCCGCCGCTGCTGGCAGTGGCTCAGCACTGCGGACGGTCCGGCGGTGACCTCGTCCGCGGAGTGGCCGCCGCCTACGAGATCCAGGTCGATCTGGTGAAGGGGATTTGCCTTCACGCGCACCGAATCGACCATATCGCGCATCTTGGTCCGTCGGCCGCGGCCGGCATCGGCGCACTGCTGGGGCTTTCGACCGCGACCATCTATCAGGCCGTGCAGCAGGCGCTTCACGTCACCACCACGACGCGGCAGTCGCGCAAGGGCGAAATTTCCAGCTGGAAAGCCTACGCCCCGGCCTTCGCCGGCAAGATGGCGATCGAAGCCGTCGACCGGGCCATGCGCGGCGAGGGGGCGCCGTCGCCGGGCTACGAAGGCGAAGACGGTTTTATCGCCTGGCTGCTGGGAGGGCCGCAGGCGGAATATGTCGTGCCGCTGCCGGAAACAGGCGAGCCGAGGCGCGCCATCCTCGACACCTACACCAAGGCCTATTCGGCCGAATATCAGAGCCAGGCCCTGATCGACCTGGCGCGCCGGCTGGGGCCGAAGATCGGCGATCTGTCCAGCATCGAGAGCATCGTCATCCACACCAGCCACCACACCCATCATGTGATCGGCACCGGCGCCAACGATCCGCAGAAGATGGACCCCAACGCGAGCCGCGAAACCCTCGACCACTCCATCATGTATATTTTCGCAGTCGCACTCGAAGACGGCGGCTGGCACCATGAACGATCCTATGCGCGGATGCGCGCCAGCCGTGAAAGCACGGTCGCGCTGTGGCGCAAGATCAGCACGGTCGAGGATCCCGAATGGACCCGGCGCTATCACAGCCACGACCCCAGGGAAAAGGCCTTTGGCGGACGCGTGGTGGTGACCCTGAAGGGCGGCGCGGTGATGATGGACGAGATCGCGGTCGCGGACGCCCATCCGCTGGGCGCGCGTCCGTTCCGCCGGCCGGATTACATCGAAAAATTCCGCCATCTGGCGGAAGGCGTGATCGCGCCGGTTGAACAGGATCGTTTCATCGTGGCGGTCGAGCGATTGCCCGCGCTGAAGGCGGCGGAGTTGGATCAACTCACCTTCACCGTCGATCCAAGGCAGCTCGGCGACAATTCCCTGCATGGAATTTTTGACTGGCACACCGATGCATAGTCCTGGACCAGCGTGGTAACGTCGCCACGAAACCCGTGCAGCCCAAAGGGAATTTGCGATGACCTATCTCGTCGGGGCGAGCCTGGCTGATCAGCCCGCCGGAGTGCGCTTTCGGGATCTTCTGAACCGACCGGGCATCCTGCAGATGCCGGGCACCCACAACGGCATGGCGGCGCTGCAGGCGCGGGACGCCGGATTCGATGCGTTGTATCTGTCGGGCGCCGCCGTGACCGCGTCAATGGGCCTGCCGGATCTCGGCATCATCACCATCGACGAGGTCGCCTTCTTCATCCGCCAGCTGGCGCGGGCCAGCGGCCTGCCGGTGCTGGTCGACGGCGATACCGGTTACGGCGAAGTGCTCAATGTCATGAACATGGTGCGGAGTTTCGAAGACGCCGGTGCTGCCGCCGTTCACATCGAGGACCAGCTGTTGCCGAAGAAATGCGGCCATCTCAACGACAAGAAGCTGGCTGACGCGCATGACATGGCCGCCAAGGTCGCCGCCGCGGCCAGAGCGCGCCGGCATCTCTATCTGATCGCACGAACCGACGCGGCGGCCAGCGAAGGCATCGACGGCGCGGTGGCCCGCGCAAAGCTTTACCTCGAAGCCGGCGCCGATGCGATTTTTCCGGAAGCCATGGTGTCGCGCGACATGTTCCGCGAGTTTGCCGACCGTGTTCCCGGCGTACCGCTGCTGGCGAATATGACGGAGTTCGGCCAAACGCCGTTCTTCACGGCATCGGAATTCGAGGCGATGGGCTATCGGATGGTAATCTGGCCGGTGTCGTCGCTGCGGGTGGCGAACCGGGCCCAGCAGCTTCTCTATGCCGCCATCAAGCGGGACGGCGGCACCCACCGGCTGCTCGATCAGATGCAGACCCGCGCCGAACTTTACGCCTCCATCGGGCTTCACGACTACGAAGCGCTCGATGCCTCCATCGTCCGCACCATCATCCCTGCCGGCATGCCGCAGAAGTGAGCCGGCAAATCCCGCGGCCTGGCGTGGCGGTCAGCCGTTGCCGGAACGAGATTTCTCGATCTCGAGAAGCCTTTCGCTCCGCGATTGCAGTTGAGTTGCGCCCAATTTCAAAAGCCGGACGAAATCGGCAGCCGCCGGAGAAAGCGAACGGTCATTTCGGTGGGCCACTTCGATTTCGCGCATCACCGGCGGGTCGATGAGAGGGCGTGCGACCAGCGACTGTTTGGGCAGCACCGTAAGTGCGTAGAGCGGCAGCACCGTGATGCCGAAGCCCGCCTCGACCATGGATACGATGGTCGTCAACTGGTCAAGTTCGAATGCCGGCTCCGCATCGAGCCCTGCTGCAGCGTAGCCGCGTTCGACCTGCTCACGGATGCCGTTGCCGCGGCGCAGCGCGATCAGCGGCAGGCCTGCAAGATCATTCCAGCGCGGACGCATGTTGGCGGCGAGCGCGTGGTCCGCCCTGCACAGCAGCGCGAAAAGATAGGAGATCAGCGGGATTCGGGCGATGCCGTCTTCATTGCGTCGGAAAGTACCGACCGCGAGATTGATCTCGCCGTCTCGCAGTAAATCATAAATGACCGAGACCGAACGATCGACGAGCGTCACCGCAATTCCCGGCGATGATTGCGCAAAGGCGCTGATGACCTGCGGCAGCAGCGCGGCGGCGAGGAGCGGCGGGGCGCCGACGCTGATGTGACCACGTCGGCGCGCGCCCACGTCGCGGGCCCGATGCACGGCGCCGCGGAGATCGTCGGTTAGCCGCTGCGCGTCGAGCAGAAACTCCTCCGCCGCTTCGGTGAGCTCTACCCGGCGCGTGGTGCGATCGAACAGGCGAAAGCCAAGCTCGGTCTCGAGATCACGGATCAGGCTGGAGACCATCGGTTGCGCGATCCGCAGCTTCTCGGATGCGCGGGTGAAGTTTTGGGTCTCGGCGACCGCGATCAAGGCCTCGAGCTGCCGGAGGGTGATGCTCATATCGATCTGGTCGCGCTCGCGGCATTGATAAGGATTTCATATCACTTGATCAGTTAAAGCCAAATTGTCAACTAAATCGCCGCGCCCTAGGATGAAAATGAGTAGTGAACAAATTTGAGCGCTCGGGGGTGACTTCCTGGAAAACGGCGCGTTGGGAGGATGAATGACCAACTCCGCCGTTGGAGAACGCATCGCGCCGCCGCTTGGCCGCGAGCACGTCAATGCGGGCTGGCTTGTCGTCCTCGGTTCAACGCTTGCCCTGATCGTGGGCAATGGCCCCATCATCCTCTTCAGCTTCGGCGTCTTGCTGCAGCCGATCAGCGCTGAATTCGGCTGGCAGCGAAGCGTGCTGGCGACGGCATTGGTGGTGTCGCACATCTCAGGTGCCGTGATGATGCCGTTTGTCGGCAGCTTGGTGGATCGGTTCGGCGTCAAACGGGTAACGCTTCCTGCCATCACCCTGTTTGCGCTGGCGACGGCTTGCGCGGGATTGCTGGGCGCCAGCCCGATGGCGTTCGTCCTGCTCTACGCCTTTCTCGGCCTGGTCGGTTCCGGACATTCGACGCTGACCTATGGGCGCGCGGTGTCTACCTGGTTCGACGCACGCCGAGGTCTGGCGCTTGGCATTACTCTCGCGGGCATCGGCATCGGTGCGGCGCTGATTCCAAAATACACGGAATATTTCGTTGCCAGCTACGGCTGGCGTGAGGCCTATTTTGCCCTTGGTGCGCTGCTGTTTCTGCTCGGCTTTCCCTCGGTGGCGCTGTTCGTCAGGGACCGCCCGCGGCAGGTCCTCTCGGAAGGCGCAGATCTCGATGGCCTGACCTTGAAGGAGGCGCTCCGCGGTTACCGGTTTTGGGTCACGGCACTCTCGATATTGCTGGCGGCGGCGGCGATCAACGGGACGATCGCGCACATCGTGCCGATTCTTTCGGATCGCGGCATTTCTGCAGGCATTGCGACGAGCGCCATCACGGCATCAGGACTGTCGCTCATTGTCGGGCGCGTGCTTTCAGGGCTGGCGCTCGACCGGTTCTATGGACCCTACGTGGCGGCCGGTTTTTTTGTCATACCGCTGATCGGAATGGCGATGCTTGGCCTTGGGGCGACCGGACCGGTTGCGGTTCTGGCCGCGGTCCTGCTCGGCCTTGGCATCGGCGCCGAGGGCGACATCATGGCCTATCTGACCAGCCGCTATTTCGGCATGGCGCATTACGGCGTGATCTACGGCTGCGTGCTTGCCTTCTTCACGGTCGGCTCCGGTCTCGGTCCATGGATCATGGCCCATGCGTTCGATGCATTTGGTGTCTACTCGGCCGGGCTGATCGGACTGGGGATGGCGCTATCGGCCGCCATCCTCCTCGTGCTCAGCCTCGGCCCGTACCGCTATCCGCCGCGCCGCCACCAGCGCCGGCCAACCGGCGCTCTGCATGCGCCATCGATCATGAGCGAGGGAGCCAGATGAAACAGACGGGTATGCCGACCACGGCCATTCGCGCCGCAATCGTCGGGGGCGGCATTGGCGGACTTTCCGCGGCGAACGCCCTGCACCGAAGAGGCATTGACGTCACCGTGTTCGAACGGGCTCTCACACTCGACGAAGTCGGTGCCGGCCTGTTCATCTATCCCAACAGTCTGCGGCAGCTCGAACGGATGGGCCTCGGCGAAGCCCTGGCTGCGGTCGGAGCGAAGGTCGGCGCTGGTTCGCAGTACTATCGCATGGATGGAACCGTGGTCGGGCCAATCCTCACCACCGACTCGAGCGGCTGGAATGGCATGTACGGGATGCACCGGGCCGACCTGTTGAATGCGCTAGCCGCGGCCCTGCCGCCGGGCACGATCCGCACCGCCCATCGCTGCATCGGGATCGAACAGAGTTCCGCCGCGGTGCAGCTGAAATTCGCCGATGGCCGGACCGCCGAGGCGGATGTCGTCATCGCCGCCGACGGGATCCATTCGGCCCTGCAGCAATATATCGCTGAATCAAAGCCGCCCGAATATTCGGGCTCGCGTGCCTACCGTGGTCTTGTCGCACGCGACAAGCTGGCCGATTGGCGCGACGAGGCGCACCAGGTGTGGATGGGCGACGGCAAACATTTCATGGTATTCCCGGTCAGGGGCGGGCGGCTTCTGAACTATGTCGGCTTCGTTCCGACCGAAAACCAGACGATCGAATCCTGGTCGGCAATCGGCGATCGCGACGAACTTGCGGCGTCCTTCGAGGGATGGGACCCGCGCGTCACCGCCCTGCTCGAGAAGGTCGATAGCTGTTTCTGGTGGGGCCTGTACGATCGCAGACCGCTGTCGACCTGGACGAAAGGACGCCTGGTTCTGCTCGGCGATGCCGCGCATGCGATGCTCCCGCATCTCGGCCAGGGGGCCAACCAGGCGATCGAGGATGGCGTCGCCATGGCGATCCTGCTGGAGGGACGGACGGCGCGCGAAATACCCGATGTTCTGCGGCAATACGAGCAATTGCGCCGGCCCCGCACCGACATGATTCAGGCCGAGGCCCGGCAAAATGGCCTGCGCTACGATTCAAGGTACGAAAGCCTCGAACAGCGGGATCGCGAAATCGCCAGTTCAGCCGCGTTCCGCAAATCGCTTTACGACTACGATGTCGAAAAAGCCGCTTTGTCCCACTTGCGCGACAACCGGCATTCGCGAAATATGGCGGCGATGGAAAGCCCCCATTGATGCAGACGGGAAGTCATCCGATGTCCGACCCCAAGGCCGGCCCGCTGGATTCGGCGCATCCGGACGGCTTCGTCCGGAATGCCGGCAGCGCCATCTCGCCGCACGCCGGAAGATGACGATGCGCTTGCGCACCCTGCTGGGCGACCATCCCTGCACCGCGGCGCTGAAGCGTGGCGCGCTGAAGTCCGACAGCGTCACGCTCGATTTCGTCGACTATTCGCCGACCAACAAGGGCTTCAAGCCGATGGTCCGCGACGCGGCGTTCGATGTCTCGGAGATGGCCATCGTCACCTATCTGATGGCGAAGTCCGTCGGCAAGCCGATGGTGCTGCTGCCGAGCGTGGTGGTGGCCCGATTCCAGCACGCCTACGCGCTCACCCGTGCCGGGCTGGGGCCGCCGACGCCGGCCGGCCTGAACGGCAAGCGGCTCGGCATCCGCTCCTTCACCACCACCACCGGCGCGTGGCTGCGCGGCATTCTGGCCAACGATTATGGCGTCGACCTCGACTCGATCCACTGGGTGACATTCGAGGACGCCCATGTCGCCGAATTCCACGACACCACGTTGCGGGCGCCGCCGGACAAGCAGATCATCCGGATGCTGCTCGACGGCGAACTCGATGCGGTGCTCGGCGAGAAGGCGGAAGGCCCGGGCCTGCAGCCCTTGTTTGCCGACGCGAAAGCGGAAGAAAAATCATGGTTTGCCAGGCACCAGGTGGTGCCGATCAACCACATGGTGGTGGTCAGCGAAACCCTGTCGAGGAGCCAGCCCGAAACGGTGCGGGAGGTGTTCCGCCTGCTGCAGCAGAGCGCGGCGCGCGCCGAGGCCGAAGCCGCTGAAGCGCCGTTGACGTCGTTCAGCCCCGAGGCGATGAGCCGCTCGCTGGCCATGATCAGCCACTACGCCGCGCAGCAGGGCCTGATCCCCCGTGCCTTCGCGGTCGACGAGATGTTCGACGATCTGACCCGAACGCTGCGCTAGCGGCAGATGGAAACGCCCATGAAGCCGGAGCCGATTTTCGATCTCGCCCATCTCGGGCATCTGGAATTGCTGACGCCGAAGCCCGACGACAGCCTGAAATTCTTCGTCGACGTGATGGGCATGACCATCAGCGGCCGCCAGGGGGAATCGGTCTATCTGCGCGGCTGGGACGACTATGAGCGCTACTCGCTGAAGCTGACCGCCTCGAAAACCTCAGGCATGGAGCACATGGCGCTGCGGGCGCGAAGCCCGCAGGCGCTGGAGCGGCGGGTCGCGGCGCTGAAGGGATCCGAATTCGCCATCGGCTGGACCGATGGCGACATCGGTCACGGCCCGGCGTTCCGCTGTCGCGATCCCGACGGCCATATCGTCGAACTCTATTACGAGACCGAATGGTACGAGGCGCCGCCCGAACTCAAGCCGGCCTTGAAAAATCAGGCGCAGCGCTATCCGGCGCGCGGCGTCAATGTCCGCCGCCTCGACCACCTCAATTGCCTCGCGGTCGACATCCGCGCCAACCGGATCTTCTTCGAGACCTATCTGGGCTGCCGGCTGACCGAGCAGATCGTGCTCGACGACGGCAGCGAAGCCGCGATGTGGATGACGATGTCGAACAAGAGCTATGATTTTGCCTATTCGCGCGATCATTCCAACACCAGGGGCCGTTTCCATCACGTCACTTACGCGCTCGACAGCCGCGAGGACGTGCTGCGGGCGGCCGACATTTTTCTGGAGAACGGCGTCTATATCGAGACCGGTCCGCACAAGCACGCCATCCAGCAGACCTTCTTCCTCTATGTCTACGAGCCCGGCGGCAACCGGGTCGAGGTCGCCAATGCCGGCGCCCGCCTGATCCTGGCGCCGGACTGGAAGCCGATCGTGTGGAGCGAGCAGGAGCGCAAGAAGGGCCAGGCGTGGGGACTGAAGACCATCGAGTCCTTTCACACCCATGGCACCCCGCCGGTCGACAATACCAAGGCTTGACGGGCCGGCGCGGCGAGGCGCCTGACCACGCGATGGATGGATCGCGATGAACGGTTGCCGTTGGCGGCTGCCCACAATTTGCGCAGCTCTGCCTAAATCCTGGGATCGCCTGATCCAACTTTTTGTACGCCCCGGGACAAGCATTGCAGCTTCGAGTGACCGTAGACTCCTTGCGAACTTGGAACATGGCATCGCCATGACAATGTCGAAGGAGAAATCAGATGCGTGAGCGGTTTTCCACCAAGACCGGGATGCGGCGGCTGCCATCCGCCGCGATTTCTGGCATACGCAATGCCGCGCTGGCTGCGCTGTTCCTGGCCGGAATTTGCGCGCCGATCTCTGCCAGCGCGGCGCCTGCCGGCTGCGCCGCGTTGCAGGCCAAATATCCTGCCTGGAAAGGCAAGACGCTGGTCAATGCGATCAATCCCCACACGCCGGGTTATGAAGCGATCGATCCGAAGGATCCGGACAAATATGTCGGTTTCGACATCGATCTCGGCGAGCAGATCGGCGATTGCCTCGGCTTCAAGCTGACCTACAAGGCCGTGACCTTCGCGGCGTTGCTGACGACCCTGTCGAGCGGACAGGCGGACATCGTCATTTCCGACATCTACGCCACCAAGGAGCGTGCCAAGGCGGCCGACTTCATCACCTATTCGAAGGTGTTCGACGGCGTGCTGGTCGCCAAGGGCAATCCGAAGAAGATCAACGGCATCAACACCTCGATGTGCGGCGCCGCCGCGGCGGAGAATACCGGCTTTGTGGAGGTTCCGCTGGTCCAGGACCTTGTTCCGAAATGCAAGGCGGAAGGCAAGCCGGAGCCGACGCTGCAGCTCTACGACAACAATGCCAACTGCATCCAGGCGATCCTGGCCGGCCGCGCCGATACCTATGTCAACGACGTCAACACCGTGGACCAGGCGGTGAAGGCCAACCCGGACAAGCTGGAAAAGGCCATCGCGGTGACGATCCCGTATTCGGTCGGCATCGCCGTGCCGAAGGACAAGCCTGAATTCCGCGATTCGGTGCTGGCCGCGCTGATCGAGATCCAGAAGGCGGGCATTCACAAGGAACTGCTGAAGAAGTGGGAGCTCGATCCGAACAACTTCAAGGAACCCGATATTCTCTCGGCCGACTGATGTCACTGTTTGCGCATTATCTCAGCCTGCCGTACCTGCTCGAGGGCATCTGGTTTACCGTCATGGTGACCGCCCTCGGACTGGCCGGCGGGCTGATCCTCGGTGTGGTGCTCGCCGCGATGCAGCTCAGTCGCTTCTGGGTGCTGGCGGCGTTCGCCCGCGGCTACACCGTGATCTTTCGCGGCACGCCGCTGATCCTGCAGATGGTGTTCGCCTACGACGCCCTGCCGCAGATCGGCCTCAAGCTCAGCGCGGTCGGCGCCGCCGGCCTGGCGCTGGCCGCCAACGAGGCGCCGTTCATCGCGGAGATGCTGCGCGCCGGGGTGCTGGGGATCGATCGGGGACAGATCCTGGCCGGGCAGGCGCTGGGGATGACGCCGGCCCTGCTGATGCGGCGCATCATCGCGCCGCAGGCGATCCGCACCATGATTCCGGCCTTCGGCAATGAAACCGTCAGCGCGCTGAAGAATTCGTCGCTCGCCAGCGTCATCTCGGTGCAGGAGCTGACACTGCGAAGCACGCAGCTGGCTTCCTCGACGTTCGATTTCTTCTCGATCTTCTTTGCGTCCGGCCTGATCTATCTGGTGCTCACGAGCGGGGTCAGCGTCGTCCAGCTGCTGGTCGAGCGGGCGCTCGATCTCGATCGCACCCCGCGGCAGGCGCGTCTTGCCATCTTCCTTCCCTGGCGCCGCGTCGATCTGGCCAGCAAGCTGAAACTGGCGGAACAGGCCTCGTCCGCTGCCGATCTGGCGCACAGCCCGCCGCTGGACGTGCCGGCGCCGCTGCCGCGCGCGGCCTCCAGGAGCGACCGGGCAAAACACGCCGCCATGGTCCAGCGCAACAACGTGGCCGTCGAGGTCACCGGCCTGCGCAAGAGTTACGGCGGCCAGACCGTCCTCAATGGGCTCGATCTGACGGTGCGGGTCGGCGAGGTGGTGGCGCTGCTGGGGCCCTCCGGATCGGGCAAGAGCACGCTTCTGCGCTGCATCAACCATCTGGAGGACTGGGATTCCGGCATGGTGCGTGTCGGCGGCCGACGTCTCGGCCATCGCGACGACGGCCGGCGGCTGTCGCCGCGCGCGATCGCCAATGAGCGCGCCAGCGTCGGTGTCGGCATGGTGTTCCAGCAGTTCAACCTGTTCGGTCACCTGACGGCGAGGGAGAATGTCGCGGGCCCGCTGCGCTGGGTCCACGGCATGACCCGCATCGATGCCGACCGGCGCGCCTGCGAATTGCTCGAACGCGTCGGTCTCGGCGATCGCGCCGACGCGCTGCCGCGCCATCTCTCCGGCGGCCAGCAGCAGCGGGTGGCGATCGCCCGCGCGCTGGCGCCCAATCCGAGCGTGCTGCTGCTGGACGAGCCGACCTCCGCGCTCGATCCGGAACTCGTCAATGAAGTGCTGGAGGTGATCCGCCGGCTGGCGATCGATGACGGGCTGACCATGGTGATTTCGACCCATCAGATCCGCTTCGCCGACGAAGTCGCCGATCGCGTCGCGTTCCTTTCCGGCGGGTCCATCCTGGAGGAGGGGCCGGCCCACGACATCCTCAGCAATCCCCGCAACCCGGTCATGGCGCGCTTCCTGAGCGCGATGGAAGCCGACAAGGCGCCGGAGGGCGCCGCATGACCGGCCGGCCTGCAACCCCGCCGGCAGCATCCGGAACCATCGGGCCGACCCGTGTCGGTTGCGGTCCGATCGACTTTCGAAGGCTTTTTCAAGAGGCACGCCCATGAAGCACTATACGCTCCCGGTCTCGCCGGACACCGTCCACTGGGGCTATTTCAGCAAGAAGGTGACGCCGGCCCTGACGCTGCGCTCGGGGGACCGCGCCACCATCGAGACATTGACCCACCACGCCAACGACGACTACGAGCGCATGATCGCGGGCGACCCCGGCGCCGAGAGCGTGTTCCACTGGACCCGCGAGCGCAAGGCGGTGGTCCGCCGCGGTGCCGGCCCGACCGCGGGCCCGTTCATCCGAGGTTCCGGCGAAGGCGTCGGCGTCCATCTGCTCACCGGCCCGGTTGCGATCGAGAACGCGGAGCCCGGCGACGTGCTGGAAGTCCGTATCCTCGACGTCCGGCCGCGTCCCAGCTGCCACGCCTGCCACGCCGGCCGCTGCTTTGGATCCAACGTCGCGGCGAACTGGGGTTTCCACTATCACGACCTGATCGAGGAACCGAAGCCGCGCGAGGTCGTCACCATCTTCGAGCTCGATACCACCGGCGAGCCGTTTGCCAGGGCCGTCTACAATTACGTGTGGACGCCGCAGACCGATCCGGACGGCATCGTGCATTCGACCATCGATTATCCGGGGGTCCGGGTCGATCACGCCACGGTGCGCAAGCGCGAGAATATCCTCAGGGATGTCAGGGTGCCGGCCCGGCTGCATTTCGGCACCATGGGGCTGGCGCCTTCGGAGTCGGATTTCGTCAGCTCGATTCCGCCGAGCTACACCGGCGGCAACATCGACGACTGGCGGATCGGCAAGGGGTCACGGATGTATTATCCGGTGGCGGTGCCCGGGGCGTTTTTCTCGGTCGGCGATCCGCACGCCGCCCAGGGCGACAGCGAACTCGGCGGCACCGCCATCGAAACCTCCCTGACCGGCGATTTCGAATTCGTGCTGCACAAGCACCGCGATCTCGGCGGGACGCCGCTGGAGGGGCTTGCCCATCCGATGCTGGAGACCGACAGCGCCTGGTCGGTGTACGGTTTCACCTATCCGAACTACCTCGCCGAACTCGGCGCCGATGCGCAGACCGAGATCGCCAACCATTCCAGCCTCGACCGCGCGATGCGGGACGCGTTCCGCAAGCTGCGCCGGTTCCTGATGACGGTGCATGGATTGAGCGAGGATGAGGCGATTTCGCTGCTGTCGGTGGCTGCCGATTTCGGCGTCACCCAGGTGGTCGACGCCAACTGGGGCGTCCATGGCACCATCCGGAAGAACGTCTTCCGGTGCGACTGACGCTGCGAGCGGCCGAACCCGGTCAGCCGTCGGGGGGCGGTCCTGCTGCACTCCCCAACTCCGGAAGCTGGGTCAGGCCGCCGCAGGCCGCCCTGCGTGCTTGGCATGGAGGTTGCTTCGATTCCGCTGATTGGGGTCGACGTATGAGCTTCCGCCCGTTCACCAGCGAATCCTATTCCGAAGACGACCGGCTGGAGGCATGGCGGGACGTTCTCGGCGCCGTCGGTCTGCAGTCCCAGGCGGCCTCGACCGGTCACGCTACGGCGTCGCGCCGCAACGCCGAGGGCGTCGTGCTGGCCCGGCTGGCGGCGGGGTCGCAAATCGTCTCGCCGCGGCCCGATCTCGCCGACGATGTTCCGATCGTGCTGTTGCCGCTCGAGGATGGGGTCACCTTGCGGACTTCCACCGGCCATCAGATCGTCTCGGTTGGCCATCTGCTGCTGCTGCCGCGCAAGGGCGACTGGAACGTGTCGTTCCAGCGCGAGATGCGCGCCGTGGTTCTTTCGGTGACATCGGAGGCCTTTCATGGCCGCAGGGTCGGCAAGCCGGTATTGTCGGAGGTCCGGGTGCTGGCGCCCGGCGGCTTCGCCGAGGTCGTTTCGCGCACGCTGGAATCGGCGGCGCGAAATCTCGAGGCGCTGTCCGATGCCGAATGGATCGCGGTCGCCCAGACCCTCGCCGAGCTGCTGCCGACCTTCGTGCGGCAGCTGCTGGCGCCGACCCCGGAAGCCGGAGGCACCGCGACCCAGGCGGCGATCCTGCATCGGCTCTGCCAGACCATCGAACGCAAGCTTGACGACCCCGACCTCACGCCGGCGAGGGTGGCGGCGATCGAGGGCATTTCCGAACGCTATCTGCAAAAGCTGTTCGAGGGCTCGGGCAGCAGTTTTACGCATTATTTGCGCGAGCGCCGGCTGCAGCGGACCTCGGCGGAGCTGTCGAACCCGGACGAGGCGCACCATTCGATCTCGGAAATCGCCTACCGCAACGGCTTCAGCGATTCGGCGCATTTCAGCCGGGCGTTTCGCCATCGCTTCGGGCTTTCGCCGCGCGAATTTCGTCAGCAGGAAATCGAGCGCACCACGGTCGCGGCCGCCGCGACCGGTCAGCGCGGCTGGCCGCAGCAGGCGCTGGCGCAGCTGCACGGCCATCACCCGATGCCGCCCGCCCGCGCCGGGGCTGCGCCCGCGCAGCCCGGGATGGTTTGCCCGGGCGCCGAAGGCGAGCATGGTCACCACCACCTTTCGGTGGAGGCCGCGCGGGTGCATTGGGGCTATTTCAGCAAGTCGCTGCAGCCGCAGATCGAGATCAATTCCGGCGACACCATCACCATCGAAACCCTGACCCAGCATGCCTCGGACGATCCGGAGCGGATGATCGCGGGCGATCCCGGCGCCGAAAGCGTGTTCGGCTGGACCCGCGACGCCAAGAACGTCGACCGCCGCGGCGCCGGACCGATGGATGCGTCGGTCTACGGCCGCGGTGCCGGCGAGGGGTTTGGCGTTCACATCTGCACCGGGCCGGTGGCGGTGAAGCACGCCCAGCCCGGCGACGTGCTCGAGGTCCGCATCCTCGACGTGGTGCCGCGCCCCTGCCGGAACCCGGCCTTCGAGGGCCAGGTGTTCGGCAGCAGCGTCGCGGCTTGGTGGGGATATCACTACAACGAGCTGGTGGCCGAGCCCAAACCGCGCGAGGCGGTGACCATCTACGAGATCGTCGACGACGACGCGCCCTATGCGCGCGCGCTCTATTCCTATCGCTGGCAGCCGCAACGCGATCCGTTCGGCGTCGTTCACCGCACCTATGACTATCCCGGCGTGCCGGTCGCTGCGGGCTCGGTCAAGCGACGGCACAACGTGCTCGACGGCATTCGGATTCCGCTGCGCCCGCATTTCGGGGTGATCGCGGTGGCGCCGCGCGAGGTGGATTTCGTCGATTCGATTCCGCCTTCCTATTTCGGCGGCAATCTCGACAATTGGCGGCTGGGCAAGGGCTCGACCGTCTATTTGCCGGTGTCGGTGCCGGGCGCGCTGCTCTCGGTCGGCGATCCCCATGCCACCCAGGGCGACGGCGAACTGGGCGGCACCGCGATCGAGTGCTCGATGACCGGAACCTTCCAGCTCGTGCTGCACAAGAAGGCCGACCTCGCCGGGCGGGTTTTCGCCGACCTGACCTATCCCCTGATCGAAACCGCGACCGACTGGGTGCTGACCGGCTTCAGCCATCCCAACTATCTCGCCGAGTTCGGCGCCAAGGGCCAGAGCGAGGTCTACGCGACCTCGTCGCTCGACCTGGCGATGAAGGACGCCTTCCGCAAGATGCGGCGCTTCCTGATGCACATCAAGGGACTGAGCGAGGACGAGGCCATCGCGCTGATGTCGGCCGCGGTGGATTTCGGCGTCACCCAGGTGGTAGATGGCAATTGGGGCGTGCACGCCATCCTCAGCAAGCGCCTGTTCGAACATGTCCCGCGATCCTGACCATCGAGGCACGAGCATTGCAGTTTCACATGATCGCCGGCGGCCCGAAACCGGTCGCGCCGTTCAGCCACGCCGTCGAGACCGACGGTTTTGTCTTTGTCACCGGACAGATGCCGGACACCCCCGAGGCGCCCGGCCAATTGCCCGACGGCATCGAGGCGCAGACCTGCGCCGTGATGGCGAATTTGCGGCGGGTGCTGGCAGGGCTCGCGCTTGATTTCGAACACATCGTGATGGCGCGAATCTATCTGGCGCGATTCCGGCAGGACTATGCGGCCATGAACGAAACCTATGCGCGCTATTTCGCGCCGGGCCGGCTGCCGGCGCGGACCTGCATCGGGGTGACCGATCTTGCCTACGACGCCCTGATCGAAATCGACCTGGTGTGCCGGCGGCCGGCGGCGCAATAGCGCCGATCACCCGGGATCGGCTTGCCGCGGCTTCCCCGGCCATCCGTCGCCTGCTATCGTGCCCGGCGATCGAAACCCATGCGCGACTGCAACGAGCCTCGCGTCAAAAACACGGTTCATTCGGGAGGAGTTCATCATGAAACGCCGGTCAGTCATCGGCCTCGCTTTGCTTGTCGCCGGCTTCGCCGCCTTCTCCGGCGCGCACGAAACCTCGGCCCAGACCGAGAGCGGGTGGGTCACGCTGTTCGACGGCAGCAACCTCGAAAATTTCAACCGGGTCGGCGACGCCAATTGGCGGCTGGAGGACGGCGCCGTGGTGGCCGACAAGGGCAACGGCTTCCTGGTCACCAAGAACGCCTATACCGACTACCAGCTCCGGGCCGAATTCTGGATCGACAGCGACGCCAACAGCGGCATCTTCATTCGCTGCACCGACCCTGCGAAAATCAGCGGTGCCACGGCGTATGAGGTCAACATCTGGGATACCCGTCCCGATCCCAGCTACGGCACCGGCGCGATCGTCGATGTCGGCAAGGTCGATCCGATGCCCAGGGCCGCCGGCAAATGGAATGTCTACGAGATCACGGCCAAGGGCTCGACCTTCACCGTGCGGCTGAACGGCCAGACCACCGTCGACGGCGCGCACGATACAAAGTTCGCCTCCGGCGCGATCGCGCTGCAGCACGGATTGGGCGTCAAGGACGACAAGGGCGTGCCCAACGACCGCGGCGTGGTCAAGTTTCGCAAGGTCGAAATCAGGCCGCTGTAGACCGCCGGCGCTTTTGCCGTTCCCGCTAAAGCAGATGCAGGTCGCCCGGATTGGCCGGGTCGCACAGCACCCGGAAGACCTGGCCCTGGCGCGGGGGAGGGCCCTGCCACGGCATGGTATCGTGCAACGTCGTCTGATACGCCGGACCGCCGGGCGGGGTGATCTGCAAGGTCACCCTGACGAGCCAGTAGCCCATCGGCGCATAGGGTAATTCCTCGGACAGCAGCACTCTGGCCACGCATACCGTTCCGGGGTTGCCGGGAGACGCCTGTGCCCCCGGCAGGGTGCCGAGCAGCAATGTCAGGGCGATAGCGGTTCGCATCATGTCGTTTTCCATCCATCGAGAGCCCGGCAGGGATCGACCGAGTCTGCGTGGATGGCAGCCCGAAATCAAGGCCAACCTGCCTGGCCGCCGTCGCAGGATCCGGCGTCCGCCGCTCCAGCGATGGCCGGACCGGTTGGTCTCAGGACAGCCGGTCCGGCCATTTGCCGATCGTCGCATCCGGTCGTGCCGCTGAACCATCCTCGAACCGGGATTGCAGGCGATAGCCGACCCCGGACTCGGTGACGATGAGCTGGGGGCTGTCCACGTCGGGTTCGATGATCTGCCTGAGGTTGCGCACCAGAATTCGCAGATACTGGATGTCCCTTCGCACCGCGCCGCTCCAGATTTCCTTGAGCAACTGGTCGTGGGTGACCACCAGCCCGACATGGGTCGCAAGCACATGCAGAAGCCGGTACTGTTTCCGGGTCAATTTGATCTGGCTGTTGTTGAGCAGGACGGTGCGGTTGACGAGGTCGATCGACAGCGGACCGGCGGTGACGATCGGGCTTTCGGTGGCGCTCTTGAAATACCGCCGCAGCGCGGCGTGGCTGCGCGCGATCAGTTCGGCGATCCCGAACGGCTTGACCACATAGTCGTCGGCCCCGAGTTCGAGCAGGCGGACTTTCTCCTCCTCGTCCGATTGAACCGAGAGCACGATGATTGGGACATTGGACCACGAGCGGATGGTTTCGAGGACCTCGGCTCCGGCAAGGTCCGGCAACCCCAGGTCCAGGATGATGAGATCCGGCGCGCTGAAGGTCGCCGCCTTCAGTCCGGCGGCGGCCGTCTCGGCTTCGTGGACGGTAAAGCCGCCGTGAAGCTCGAAGCCGGCGCGGAGGAAGCGCCGTATCTTCGGCTCGTCGTCGATCACGAGCACAATGTTGGTCGGTTTATTCATCTGCCAAGGCCGCCAACTCCGAGGCGCTGGTGTGAGAGCCGGGCAGGGTGATGGAGGCGGTGGTTCCGTGTCCAGGTCCCCGACTCGAGATGCCGATGGTACCACCGTTTGCCCTGATGAACGTGGAAGCGATCCAGAAGCCCAGCCCGGAGCCGGGGATCGTCGCCTGATGCCGCGGGCCCCGGAAAGACCTGCGGCCAAGCTGCTGCTGCTCCTCCGGCGTGATCCCGACGCCTTGATCGGAAACCGACCACATCACCTGGCCCTGTTCGGACCAGGTGCGGATCGAGATGGTCGAGCCGGACGCGGAGTATTTGGCCGCGTTTTCCAGCAACTGGCCGCAGGCTTCCTCGACCAGCGCGGAATCGACGTTGACCATCGGCAGGTCGTCGGCAAACCTGACCTTGACGTGGTGGGCCTGCAGTTGCCGGGATCTTCGCCGAATCGCCGCGTTGACGATATCCCGGGGGTCGGCATATTCCAGATGCGGACGGACGTCGTTGGCGCCGACGCGGGTGGCATTGAGCAGGTTGCGGGTGAAGCCGTCCAGCCGCTCCGCTTCTTCGGCGATGGCCTCGACCAGCGAACGACTGCGATGGTCGTCCCGGATCGCCGGTACCGTTTCCAGAACGCTCGCCGACCCGCGGATCGCGGCCAGCGGCGAGCGCAGTTCATGCGACAGGTTGCCGTAGAACGCATCGCGCAGGAACTGGGCCTTCAGGCGCAGTTCCGCTTCCTCCATCGCCTTTCCGATCTCCAGACGCTGCAGCGTCAGCGAGGCTTCCGCCAGAATCGCCTCGACGCGGCGCGTCCTGGCATCGACGACTTCGCGCGCGCCGCTGCCGACATTGGCGGCGATCACGCCGTGCGTTGCATCTTCCGAAGCGACCGCCCGCAACAGCCAGACGTCCCTGCTCGGCGCGTCGATGACGGTCTCGGCGCGAAACCCGGTCTTGCCGATCATGGCGGCGGCGCCGCGCCGCACCGTGTCGGGAATCGCACCGCTGCGGCCGGGCACGAAATCCCGATCGAGATTTGCAAAGAAGAATACGGTGTGTTCTCCGAGCGCATCGCCGAGGTACTGCTGGGTGGCCGAGATCAGGTCCGGCACGGTGAAGCAGACCGCCAGCCGTCGTGAGAATTCGATCAGGGATTGAAGCTCCTGCTCGCGCTGACGCAAGGCCTCGGTTTCCTGCCGCAAACGCGAGGCAAGGTCGCCGCTGACGAACGCGACAAACAGGAACAGCAGGAGATCGATGACTTCCTGCGGGTCGTCGATTCTGAAACTGTAGAACGGCGGAAAGAAGAAAAAATCCGCCGCCGCGGCGCCGGCGATCGCCGCGGCGATGGCAGGCCAGGTACCCCACCTGGTGGCGGCGATCACCACAGGTATCAAGTACACGATCGGAACGAGATTGAGCGGAAGCAGATGGTCGATCAGGAAAAGGCAGGCCGTTGCCAGGCCGACCCAAAGCAGCGACAGCATCAGTGGCAGCGCATGGCGAAAAACCAAACCGCGCCGGGCGAGCGGCCGAGACGGCCGCCGGTCGGTTGGCGAGGCGCGGCCCGCCCCGCCGCGGGCGAAATTCCTGCCCGCCAGGGCGAGCCTCTGCAACATTGAAAAACGGGGTCCCGACGGTTTGCTTTCTTGGAAAAAAGACATCAGACGACCGCTGCCAGGGCGCGCAACCATCCGCAGAAAAACCCGCGTCAGGGCACCTACTTTGTTGACCATTGCGAAAACGGCGCGGGAACTCAAGTCCCCGGATCGGCGCTGCAATTCCCGGAAGGAACGCTATTCCGCTATTACCCCCGAGCCTCGCCCATCGTCGAAACCACCGGGTAACGCGAGCGTGCGTCATCTTACATAAATAATCAATGTCGATCGGGCGCCCAGGAAATATAAATCCCGTGGCAGTTCGCCTCGGGCATGGGCGGACATGGCGCCACCTCAGGCCCGCGTAAGCCGGCGATCTCGCTTCCGGATCGGCCGCGTTCAGGCCGATGCAATGCCGGCTGTCATTTCAAGTGACGAGATGGCCGCGGCCGGATGGATCGGCTTTCGAGATATCGATTCTCCCGCGCCTTTTCCTGCCTTGCGAGCCGGGAATTGGCGGCATCGAATTGAACAGATCTCGCGCAGGCGCCGAGCTCTGGGTTTCGCAGTACATGTTTGTCGTATGAATCCGCGGGCCTCTTCGTAAGAAAAAAATAAGAAAAAATCCCCGCGATGGCGCCAGTATGACGAAAATGACACATGTTACGGAAAACTCTTGCAGTGCACTTCGTAAAATTGCGGATGCACGATGTTTTTCGGCGAAAATTTCGGCACCGCGCCGTGAAACTGGCGCGACGTTGTGCATCCGGGCGCTAAAGCGCAGTTATCATATTTTATCTCAATGAAAAGCCGCGCGCAGACCAATCGATCTTTTCCGAGCCGCTGTGAAAGATGCCCAGGTTAGCAGCGTCAACGGCCGCGCCAGCGACCGAAGATGTCTGTAACCACAGCTTGGGGCAAAACTATGAAAAGAATTCTCATGGCCGGCGTCTCGTTGGCGGCCTTCGGTCTGATCAATGCGGCACAGGCGGCAGACGCGGCCAAATGTCCCTATGGCGGCGACCCCTACAAGAATTATGCCTGCCTCGACCCTTATCTCGGCACCGATTTCATGAGCCGGCTGATAAACTATTACCGGCTGGAGTGGGGACACGCGACAGCCCCGGCAGATCCGAAAGCGCCGCCGTCGCGCCGTCCCGAGAGCGAGGTGCCGCCGACGCCGCAGACCACGCCGCCGATGCCGTTCGCGGAGTGGCCCTATGGCGGCTCCACCAACCTCGGCGTGACGCGGCCGAGCTCGATCGACAGCCCGCTGATGGCGGCGCTCGGCAATACCACGTTCGGCCAGGAGCTCAACGACAATCACATCCAGATTTACGGCTGGCTCAATGCCGGCGGCAATCTGAGCAGCAACTCGGTGAAGGGCGGCAACTCGCCGGCGGCCTACGACTACAATCCGAACACGGTGCAGCTCGACCAGGCGGTGATCTATTTCGAACGGCTTCCCGACACGGTGCAGAAGGATCACGTCGACTGGGGCTTCCGCGTCGCGCCGATCTACGGCGAGAACTATCGCTACACCACGGCCTACGGCCTGTTCAGCAGCCAGCTGTTGAACCAGAACCTCAACAACGGCTTCGACATCCCGATGGCCTATGCCGAGCTGTTCGTTCCGCAGGTGATGGATGGCCTGATGTTCCGGCTCGGACGCTACATCTCGATTCCGGACATCGAGGCGCAGCTGGCGCCGAACAATTACATGTACACGCACTCGATGACCTACACCTTCGACAACTACACCAATACCGGACTTGAGATGACCCTGGCGGCTAACAAGAACTGGATGTTCCAGTTGGGCCTTGTTGTCGGGACCGAGGCGCTGCCCTGGCATGTCGGCCAGATGATCGCCAATCCAGCCCCGAACCCGCTTTATCCGGGGACCACCATGCCGAAGGATCCCGGCGCGGTTCCAACCATCACCGTCGGTCTTCGCTGGACCGCCAGCGACGGCAAGGACGACATGAATCTCGTTGCCGACGGCATCAATGGCGGCCAGTGGGGATACAACAACCTGCAGTGGTACGGCTTCACCTATTATCACATCTTCAACGAACACTGGCATATCGCGACGGAAGGTTACTGGGAGCACCAGAATAATGTGCTCGACGCAAACAATCCTGCCGCTCTTGCCGCGTTCAATGCCGGCGGTACGCCGTTCTCGCCGCAATACATGCCGTTCAATGCCCCGGGCCTCGCCCAATGCGGCAACGCCGCCTTGTTCTCGTGCACGGCAGATGTCTACACGGGCGTGATGTATCTGAACTACTCGCCGGAGCCGCTGGACAACATCTCGTTCCGCCTCGAAGCGTTCGACGATGCGCAGGGGCAGCGCACCGGCACCAAGACCACCTACATCGAGAGCGGTATTGGCTGGCAGCACTGGTTCTCGCCCCAGATCGAGATCCGCCCCGAGTTTTCGTTCTACAAGTCGCTGTATGGCATGGCCTTCAACGGCAATTCGAATCTCGGAATTGCGCCGACCAGGAGCACGGCCCTGATCGGCTCGGCGGACATCATTCTTCACTTCTGATGCGTGGAAGTTTGTGGCGGCTCAAGCCGTCCGACATTTCGTCGCAACAATTCGACAGGGGATAACAATGAAGCGATTTCTTATCACCACCGTCTCGCTCGGTGTGCTGGGCCTGGCATCACCGGCGTTCGGTGCCGATCTTGCGCCCTATGGCAAGGCTCCGGCGCTGGTGTCGCCGACCTATGACTGGTCGGGCTTTTATGTCGGCGTGTTCGGTGGTGGCGGCTGGGGCAACCAGAACGTCAACAACTCGGCGGGGCCCAATACACCGTTCGCCAACTACAGCGCCAATTATCCCTCGCAGGGCGGCCTCGGCGGCGGCGAGGCGGGATACAACCTTCAAAGCGGCAGCGTGGTGGTCGGGATCGAGGCCACCGGGTTCTGGTCCAACCTCAGCGGCAACGATGCCGTCGCGGTCGGCCAGGGTCTTTTTCCGAACGTCACCGCGGTCGACGCCGACAACCTTCGCTGGGGCGGCACGCTCCGGGCGCGAGGCGGCGTCACCGTCGATCGCTTGATGTTGTTCTTCACCGGCGGCTGGGCCTTCGGCGATATCCAGCACACCAATACCGCGCTCCCTCCGGTCGCTGGCCTGCCTGTGGTGGACCAGTTCACGGTTCACGCCAACGGCCTGGTCGCCGGCGGCGGCATCGCCTACGCGCTGACCAACAACCTGATCGGCAAGATCGAATACAGTTACTACAATTTCAACGGCTACAACCGCCCCGCGGTGGGCGCGACCGGTCTCACGTCGAACGGCCAGCTGCCCTACACCACCGAGAGCACCTATTCGATCGTCACCGTGGGCCTCGACTACAAGTTCGGAGGCCCCGTGGTCGCGAAGTATTGACGCGCGCCGCTGCCGGCTTGCGGTCGCAGCAGGTGAGCCGACCGACCGAAAAATTTTCCGTGGAAGCTAACAACTGGAGGCTGAAATGATGACGTGCATGACTGCTGGAACGACGCGGATCGCCCTGGCCGCCGCGATGCTCTCCGCCGGACTGTGTGGCGATGCCGCCGCGACGACGCAAAGCGGCGGCTTGCGCGCCCGCAGCGCGATGCTGGAAAGCCACGCGGAGATGGCCGCGCCGGCGCGGACCGGCGCCATGCGCTACTATGGCGGCCCGAAATCCCCGATGTGGCGGGAAGTTAAGTAGCGCGCCGCCTCGCTCCGGGCGAACCCGAACGGCCCTCCTGAAGGATCATGCTCGCGCAAGGACCTCGGGCGCGATGGCGCCGGAATCCGAGACCATCGCGCCGGGTTCGCGCCGTCACTTGGACCGATATTCCATCGCGCCGAGCTTGAACGGGGATTCGGGGCGGGCATCGGTCATCGCCGCGGAGCTGAAGGTCGTCACCTGCCGGAGCCGTGCGTTCAGCAGCGCGGTTGCATGCGCCGAGAGCGATTTGAGCGACGAAGTCGTTACCGCCGGGAACGGCGAGATGCTGGCGCCCGCCAGCGCGTCGTCCCGGTCGGCGACGAGTGATCCGGAGTCTGCAGGCGGTCGCCGGCCGGTTTGCGCGGCTCGGCCTGATCCCGATGCCGGTCGACGTCTCCGATATCGTCTGGAAATGGACACCCAGTTCCTGAATCGCCGCGTCGCAGCGCAGGGATTCTTGGTCCGCGGCGGATGGCGGCCGGGTTTTCCACCTCGGGCGGGGAGAAAAGCCTTCTCTCCGCGGCGACAAAAACGAAATGGAAGATTTTGCGTGAGGCGATAGTGTGACGGTCGCCTCTTCGCGGTGAGCGGCAATGGCCAATGACGTGACCAGGGAAGTGAAACGGCGGCGAGCCCCTGCGGTCGCGATGCAGCCGCGCGAGGCATTGACGGTTCGGCCGCGACACGTGGCGGATCGGGCTAGCCTGCAGCGCGAGCGTCGACGCTATGATAGCAACATCGAAAATGATGCAATTGTCCCTGAAACATTCACGTTGCCGCTGGAGGCCGCGCGTCTAAAGGTCCGTGACATCATCACCGATATTGCGCAGCGCGGCTACCGGGAAATCGTCGAATGCTGGCGGCAGCTTCCCGACGGGCGGATCGAGTTCACCATGCGCCGTCTGCCGGTTGGGGACTAGAGCAGGGCGTTCTTGCGATGATGTGACGATCGATCTTGGAGGCATTGCACGATGCTCGACATTGCCGAACGCGCCAGGACGATCGTGGTTCAGCAACTGTTTGTCGATCCCGACGAGGTGGTGGACAGCGCGAGCTTCATCGATGACCTCGGGGCCGATAGTCTGGATTTGGTCGAACTGGTGATCAAATTCGAACGTGAGTTCGGCTTCGAAATTTCCGACGATGCCGTGGAATCCGTCCTGACCGTCGGCGATGCCGTCGATTTTCTCAGGAAACACGCGGTCACGTGATCCGCAACCGCGTTGGTATCGACGCAGCAGGGCAGGCGCAGACCGTCGGGCAATCGAAAGCATCCGCCCCGATGTCTGCCGGTCCGGTACCAGCGGTCTGCCCGGCGAGAAGCGGTTCAGGCCGCCGAGGCGAGGCGTCCTGCCGCGGCAAGGCCGTGTTCGAGATCGGCGATGATGTCGTCGATGTGCTCGATGCCGACGGAGAGCCGGACATAGCCATCTGACACGCCGGTGGCCAACTGGTCTTCAATCGACAGCTGCGAATGGGTGGTGGTTGCCGGATGGATCGCCAGGCTGCGGGCGTCGCCGATATTGGCGACGTGATAGAACAGCTGCAGCGCGTCGATCAACCGGCGTCCGGCTTCGCGGCCGCCGGACAGTTCGAAGCCGACCAGCCCGCCATACCTGCCCTTGAGATACTTGTCGGCGCGCTCGCGCTGGATCCCGCTCTGCCGGGACGGATGGATCACGCGGACCACCTCGGGCCGCTTGCCGAGAAAATCGGCTACCGACTGCGCATTCTGGACATGGCGTTCGATCCGCAGCGGCAGCGTCTCGAGGCCCTGAATGATCTGGAAGGCATTGAACGGCGACAGCGCCGAGCCGATGTCCCGCAGCAAGGTGGTGCGCGCCTTGATGATATAGGCGATCGGCCCGAGCGGCTTGACCGCTTCGACCCACACCGCGCCGTGATAGCTGGGGTCCGGCGTATTGAGCGCCGGCTGGCGTTTCGGATGGGCTTCCCAGTCGAAATTGCCGCCGTCGACGATGATGCCGCCGATCGAGGTGCCGTGGCCGCCGAGATATTTTGTCGCCGAATACACCACGATCGCGGCACCATGATCGAACGGCCGGACCAGCACCGGCACTGCGGTATTGTCGACGATCAGGGGAATGCCCAGTTTCCGTCCGATCCCGGCGACCTCGCTGATCGGGAATACCGCGAGCTTCGGATTGGGCAGCGTCTCGGCGTAATAGGCCCGCGTCCGCTCGTCGGTCGCCCTGGCGAAATTGTCGGGGTCCGACGGGTCGACGAAGCGGACTTCGATGCC